>Ga0137409_10003730_pt1 | contig 16086 bp, 12 predicted proteins | sample CZODoug1_16funga_FD_122059 | JGI IMG/M metagenome (GOLD analysis project Ga0137409, IMG submission 122059) | Vadose zone soil fungal communities from Angelo Coast Range Reserve, California, USA - CZODoug1_16fungal (Hybrid Assembly) | ecosystem: Environmental > Terrestrial > Soil > Vadose zone... | reverse complement strand
TCCAAATCTCAACGTAACGTCCACAATCGCAAGGAAACTTACATTCCATGAGGCCAGTGTGATTTTCCTCAGACGCGGCGGGGCCCATGTCGTAGAAAATTTCGCTGCAGGGGCCGCAGGGGCCCGTGTCGCCCATGGCCCAGAAATTATCTTTGAGGCCGGGGATTTCAAAGACGCGATTGGCCGGAACGTTTTGCGCGAGCCAGAGAGTTTTTGCTTCTTCGTCTACGCCGAGCTTCGTGGTGTTGTTCGTGGCGTGGGCAGCATCTGCACGGCCAGGAGTGGCTGTGCTACCAAAATCGGCTCCACCGAAGACGGTGACGTAGAGTTTATCTTTTGGAATGCTGTACCAGTTGGGAGAAGTGATTAGTTCCCAGGCGAAGGCGATGGCGTCTTTTTTGAAATAATCGCCGAAGGAAAAATTGCCCATCATCTCGAAAAAAGTGTGATGACGTTTGGTGAAGCCGACGTTTTCGAGGTCGTTGTGCTTGCCTCCGGCGCGGACGCATTTTTGCGCGGTGGTGGCGCGGTTGTAGTCTCGTTTTTCGAGGCCGAGAAAAACGTCCTTGAACTGGTTCATTCCGGCGTTCGTGAAGAGCAGCGTGGGATCGCCGTGAGGAACGAGCGAACTGCTGCGCACCCGCCGATGGCCTTTGCTCTCAAAGAATTTGAGAAAGGTCTCGCGAATCTCGTTGCCAGTCCACTTTTTGCCGTCGCCTGTCACTCTCGCCTCTTCGTTATCGATTGTGCCGAGTCATGGTTTGTTGCCGTCACATCGAGGCCGGGCTAAAGCCCCTGTCCTACATTTAGATCTTTAACCGCCTAGATGTTTCACCAGCTTGGTTATGCCCAAGACCACGCGTGCCATGGGTTCATAGTTCAGTTTTTCGGGATCGTCCGAGAGCTTGTGATAATTCGGATTCCGAAAAATCGCCGTGTCCGAAATCATGATGGCCGGATAGCCTTCCTGCCAAAACGACCAATGATCGGACCAGCCAATACCCGTCATACCGCTCGGAGCCGCGACGCCTTCGGAAGGGAATTGCGTTGTCTCGCGAAAATATCCGATGGAATCGCGCACCAGCGAGCGTGAAGAGAGATTACCAACAAAGCCGACAAAATTCCCCTTCGATGGGAAGAAGAGCGAGAGACCAGCCGGATAGTGCTGGCTATTTTCCGCGTCGGTGTACATGCCTAGAGTTTCCAGCGAAATTGCGGCGACGATGTTTTCCTCCAATTGGTGCGATTTTTTTGCGGCGACCCAACTGCCCATTGTTGCAGTTTGAAAGTTCGGCGGTTCTTCATTTACGAATGCGATCAGACGAATGGTTCGTGACGGCGCTGCATCTTTGAGCAGCCGCGCAATCTCCAAGAGTGCGGCGGTGCCGGATCCATTGTCATCCGCGCCGGGGCAACCGTAAACGCTATCGTAGTGAGCGCCGACTACCACGATTTCGGAAGGACTTTGCGTGCCGGGAATTTCCACGAAAATGTTTTTTGCCGAGAGACCCTCGGCTTTGAACTCCTGTTCTTGCGGAGCGTATCCGAGAGACTTGAATGAGGTTTCGATGTGCTCCGCGGCAGCCTGCAAGTTTTTGTACCGGTCGAGATTGCGTTCACCGATTGTTGCGGCGAGACGGGTCACGTGTTTTCGCAGGTTGACGGCGGTTTGAAGTTCGTCGAGCGTCGGTTCCGCCGCCGGACCGGAGTAGGATTTTCCGGGCATGACGATCATGTAAGCGACGGATAGCGTGAGCGCTGCGAAGAGAATGGAGACGCGAATGGCGAATCCCTTCCAGCCTTTGCCGCTTTGCGGCAGCAGGGTGAGCGGACGCTTTCGGTTGTCGTCACGGAGTTGGGACATGGACGTTCCCATTATTCCAGATGAAGACAGAATCGCGCAGAGAGAGGTGATGATGGGGCGTGAAAATGTCGCTATAAGTGGGGGACCCCCCTCCCCCCGTTTTTGCGTAAGTGCGGAGTATGAAGGACTTAAAGTTGTTTGTTTTGATACACATCTGTAAGTGTTGATTCTAGAGGATTTGCGAGAGAGGAGAAATTTGAGCGAAATTTTGGGTGGAGTTGTTGGAAGATTCTGCGGCGTGAGTGAATGAGACGAACTGTATTGCAACCGGGCCAATCCTTTTGGCGCGCAAACAAGAAACGTTAACGCGAAATGCGATTCGGAACAATTGAGCGAAGGGACGGAAAAAGGACGGCTGTACCAAGTCTACGAAAACTGGCCACGCTGGACAGCGGTTGGCTGACTAGGCGTCGGGCGATTCAACTTCCGGAACCTCTTCGCGGGTGAGGGATTTCAGTTCGCGGCGGATGAGGTCGGACGGGAAGCCGGCGGCGAGGAGCGAGCGGTAGATGGAGGCGAATTTCTTGTCGGCTTTCTTTTTCATTTCAGGGCTTGTAAGTACAAGCCCCGAACCCCGGCCACGAAGGGAACGGAGTTTGCGTTCGATGCGCTGGCGCACGACGGCGGCTTCGTCGTTGGTCTCGGCGGATTCAGTGAGGGCGTCGTTAATATGGCGATCGGGGACGCCGCGGGCGCGGAGATCTCGGGCGATACGGAACTTGCCTTGCTTGCGGACTTCGGCGTGAGTGCGGGTGAATTGCCTGGCGTAGCGCGAATCGTCGAGCTGGCCGGATTCTTTGAGGCGTGCGAGGACGACCTGGGCCAAGAGGTCAGAATCGGCGCGGCGGAGGAGTTTGGTTTTCATTTCGTGGACGGAATGAGCGCGACGCATGAGGATGCGGAGGGCATAGTCGTAGAGGTCTTGCTCGGTGTCGAGTTTGCGGGGACGTGAGAACACGAGGGAAGCATAGAGGCGCGGAAGGTGCGGCGCAAGCGCCACGCCTGAAAGGCATGCGCCATTCATTGTGGGTTTATGTTCGGAAGAATAGTTTGGGCAGACACCCGTGCGATGCGCACACGACATTTTGCGCAAAAGTGCGGTTCGAATTTTCAGGAGGGAAAGATGAAATTACAAATTGCGTTGGTCACGGCAGGACTTCTCGCTTGCGCGGGAGGGAGCATTGCGCAAGAGAAGAAAATCAAGAGAGCGGATCTGCCACCGGCCGTTGAGAAAACAGTTGCAGCGGAGAGCGCGGGAGCGACGATAAAGGGTTTTTCGATGGAGAAGGAAAAGGGCGAAACATTTTACGAAGCGGAGATGATGGTCAACGGTCATAGCAAGGATGTGCTGATCGACGCTTCTGGCACCGTTGTTGAGGTCGAAGAAGAAGTTGCGTTGGATAATCTGCCTGCGGAAGTGAAGGCCGGCCTCGAAGCAAAAGCGGGCAAAGGAAAGATTGGAAAGGTTGAGTCGCTCACGAAGAAAGGAAAGCTGGTGGCATACGAAGCGCATGTCACGACGGACGGCAAAAAGTCCGAAGTGCAAGTCGGACCCGACGGAAAGCCGCTCGATCACGAGGAATAGAATTGACGAATGGGCAGGATCGGGTGCGCCGGAGAATTGACGGCGTGTTCATCGGGGAATAACACAGAGCGGACGATCATTACGGCGACTTGGAATGAACCGAGAGGGCGACGGCTGTTGGGTTGGCCAACGCCGGCTCGAGTTTCTTACTTAAGGAGCCGATTCATGGAAAACAGTATTCGCCGGGGCGTTGCCGCTCTGGCCACAGCAGCGCTGCTGCTGACACCGGGAGCTTCGTTTGCCGCGGGAGAGCCGGACAGCGGCGGAACGAGCACGAAGACGCCGATCAAGCATGTGGTAGTCATTTTTCAAGAGAATGTGTCGTTCGATCATTACTTTGGCACTTATCCGCACGCGTTTAATTTGCCGGGAGAAACTCCTTTCCGCGCGAAACAAAATACGCCGGAGTCGAATACGCTGCTTTCGTCGGGATTGATCACGAACAACCCGAATAAGGCAAATCCGTTCCGGATTCCGCCCAGCGTTCGAGTGACGTGCGACGAAGACCACAACTACAATGACGAGCAAGCGGCGGCGCACGGCGGGTTGATGGATATGTTCGTGGAGAAGCTCAGTTGCAATGATGCGGTGCTGGGACCGGCGAGCACGATGGGTTACTACGACGGAAACACCGTGACGGCGATGTGGAATTACGCGCAGTACTTTGCGATGAGCGATAACTCGTGGGGAACGACATTTGGGCCTTCGACGCCGGGCGCTTTGAACCTCGTTGCGGGCAATACTTTTCCCGGGACATTGGCGCCGACACGCCCGAACGGGAACCCGTCGAATCCGGTCGGGAACATTGCGGGCGGCGCGACAACCGGAGCGGTGATCGGCGATCCGCGGCCATTGCTGGATGACTGCGTCGCGTCGAATCCGAAATTTCAGAACGTGAATCAGATCACGGTGTCCGGAAAGAACGTTGGTGATTTACTGAACGCGAAGGGAATTACATGGGGATGGTTCCAGGGCGGATTTGCGCCGACTGGCGTAGATGCGCAGGGACGCGCGGTGTGCGGACAACATCACACGGGACTCGCCGGTGACGATGCGGTGGTAAACGCGGGCGACTATATTCCGCACCACGAACCGTTCATGTATTACCCACAGACGACGAACATTCATCACACGCGGCCGAGCAGTCCCTTGTTGATTGGGACGAGCGCGGATGGTGCGAATCACCAATACGATCTGACAGATTTTTTTACGGCGATGAATGAAGGGCGGATGCCAGCAGTATCGTACCTGAAAGCCGGTGCATATCAGGACGGACACGCGGCATATTCGACTCCGATTGACGAGCAGATTTTTGTTGTGAATACGATCAACGCGATCATGCAGAGCCCGTTCTGGAAGGATACGGCGATCGTGATTGCTTGGGACGATTCGGACGGGTGGTACGACCATCAGATGGGGACGATCGTGAACCAATCGAACGTTTCCGACGACCAACTGCTCGGGCCGGGAAACTGTGGGACGCCCAAAGCGAATGATATCAGCGGCGGAACGCAAAATGGCCGCTGCGGATTCGGTCCGCGGCTGCCGCTGCTTGTGGTGTCTCCGTGGGTGAAGGTGAATTTCATAGACGATACGATTACGGATCAATCGTCGATTCTGCGGTTCATCGAAGACAACTGGAACCTGGGCCGGATCGGAAATGGATCGACGGATGCGATTGCTGGGTCGTTGAACAACATGTTTGATTTCAGCGATGGCCCGCAAGCGCACCGGTTGCTGCTAGATCCGCAGTCCGGACAGAGGCTGGAGAATTAGCTGAAGTAAAAAGTACTTGAGAAGAGAAACTGGCGCGTCGCCGGGAGAGACAGCGCGCCAGTTTTGTAATTAGGTTGATTGCAGGCCGGAATTATCCCGCGCTCGGCTTCGCACCGGGGAGGCGGCCCTTGAGCAACTTGATTTGGCCGTCGTGATTGGATTCATGTTCGGCGACGTGGAACCATTTGGCGAAATTGTTCATGCCCATATCGGTGTCCACGACGATGAGCCATTTGTCGTCGCGTTTTTTGAACTCGGCGAGATTTTTTTCGCGCGATTCGTGAAGGACGTTGAGGTAGTACTCGAGATTATTGCCCTTGATGGCTTTACGCGCGGGCTCGTCGAGATTCATGGGGACGTCCCATTTCTTTTTGACTTCGCCGGACCAGGAATCCCATTTCACGCCGCCAAAGGAGTTCATGCCGTAATACGTTTCGGTTGCGGCGAGGTGCATGAGCAGCGCGCCGATAGTGTTGGCTTTGGCGTCGAGAAGAAAATCGAGATCTTGTTGAGAGAGGCCTTTGACGTTCGCCAGAACTTGCATACGGGTGAAGGCCATCATGGAAACGAGGGTGCCGATTTCAGGCGTGTAGCCTTTTTGCGGGCCGATGAGCCAGGCCTGATCTTCTTGCGCAAGCGCGGGCTGCGGGGCGAGGGAGAGTCCGGATACTCCGGCCGCGATGGCAGCGCCGATTTTGAGGAAATTACGCCGAGTGGGAAGGCATTCGAGCGGAAGCATAAGTTTTCTCCAGAGAGTTTGTGTTTGGGAGAGATTCGCAAGCTACGCGAGCAGCGATGATAACCTGCCAGTTGACGGAGCACAAGAACTGCAAAGGCGATTGCGGGTGGCGTATGGTTGGGAGTAAGGTTTGGAACGCTTCTTGAGAGACGGCCCGTGAATCCAGACGAATTTACAGAAGCGCGAATCGCGGAGATGGTTAGAGGTGTGACCGCGTACTTCCGCGGCGAACAGCAGCTTTACCTACCCCATAGTGAGCCGCTCGGAACGGACTGGCGCTCGCCGATTGAGCCGTATTTTTCGAAAGAGATGTTGGACAAAGTAAAGATAGTGGTACTGCAGGGCGCGCGGATTCCGCCGCCACCGTTTTATGCAGAAGCGCTGCGGATGACGAGCGGGCGGTTTCCGGATTTCGTGCACATGGCGTCGGTAACGTATGTGGATGTAATCGTGTTTAACGAACGGATTGAATCGCGGCCGCTATTTCATGGAGTGGTGCATGCGGCACAGATCGAAATTCTTGGATTTGAACGATACGTGGACCTGTATGTGCGGGGATTCGTGAAAAATCTTTCGTGGCTGGCAATTCCGCTGGAGGATCAAGCGTACAAGCTGGATGCGCGATTTGCGGAGGAGCCGCGGGATGTATTTTCGGTGGAAGAGGAAATTCGATTGTCAGCCGCAAATGGGAAATACAGTTAGCAGATTTGGCCGTACACAATTAGCCCGAGCGGACCTGTGAAAAAAGAAGAGCAAGAAACCCCTTGAGCGCAACGAGGCTTAACAGGAGGCCGATGGCGGCACATGGTGCCCAAGGAAGATAGTTCCAGTAACCACGATCCATGATTGCGGTAAGCGGATGCGACGGATCGTAGATGACGCGGACCGGCGAACCGACGGTTGCAGCGAACGGAGTACCGCGGCGATCCTGAAAGCGAATGGGCTGATCGCCGGGATTAAATTCGACAATCACGTCGTAGGAGGTTCCTCTTGAATATAGGACACCGGAAGCCGACGTTTTGTATTGACGGAAGGGAACGACAGCGACAACGGTGCCGAAGGCGGTTTTGCTGCGGAGGAGAAGTGTTGCCTGCGTCTTGCCGGTCATGTAGGCGAGCCAGAGAAACGGAATTGCTGCGATAAATTGGAGGATGAAGGCGTAGCGAAGAATTTTTTCGCGGTTGGCTGTGAGCCGCATGAAAATTCCGAGCGTGGAGTCCGGTTGCGCAGCCGCCGGCCGAAGTTGCGGAGATTCCGGGCACATAGATTATTTGGGCGCCAGAGCCGCGAGGCGGGCGTGGCATTCGGTGGATTTGTCTTGCTTGCCCCATTGGTCGTAAACGGAGCAGAGAACCGTCAATGGGATGCCCATCATTTGATTGTCTTTGCCGTACGCAGTTTCATAGATTTTCTCGACTCGCAGCAGCGTCGTTTCACTCTTTGGAAAATCGCGCTGCACCATGTAGACGTGGGCAAGACCGCGAAGGCTATCTGCCACAGGCGTGCTGTTTTCTCCGAAAAGGGAACTGTTTAGGTCCACCATGCGATTGAAGAATGTCTCTGCGCCCGTGAAATCGTGCTGGGCCAGCGATACGAGCGCGAGGTTTTGCAAGGCGCCCCCAACGACGGGAGATTTTGCGCCGTAAACAGACTGAGCCGCGGCGAGCTGGCGGTTATAATTTTCCATTGCGAGTTTCGGCTGCATTTGCCAGCCGTAAACGTGACCGACCTGTTCGAAGGCTTCGGCGAGGCGGCCATCTTGCGGCTGAATCCGTTGGGCGATGGCGACGGCTTCCTTGGCTGAAGTCAAAGCGTCGTCGAACTGTCGTTGTTCGACGGCCTTTTTGCTAGCCTGAAGAGCGAGATGAAATTTGTCGTTGGTGTCGGGCGCCGGGGATGCGGCTTTCACGCGGGCTTCGAGCGCAGCCGCTTCGGCGGGCTTTCCGGCAGCGCGCAAATCGGCAACGTATTTCGTGAAGCGCTGCCGGGCAACTTCATAAGCATGCGCAGAGTTGAAGAACTCTTGATTCAAACCTGTCTTCCGCGGTAGTTCGTCGAGGGATGCGCGGCGATAATTGCTGAGTGCACCAGGCCAATCCGATTTTTTTTCAAGCACGTTAGCAAGGTCGAGGCGAGCACGAATTTCCTTCGGCCCGAGCGCCAGTGCTTCTGTATATTCTGCGACGGCAGCTGTGAGGTCACCGGAACCCTCCAGAGCCTGACCGCGATCATCGTGATGCGTCCAATCAGCGGGTTCCATCTCTTCCGCACGTTTTAACTCGGCGATTGCATCCGGATATTTTTTCTGAATCATCAACACGCGTCCAGAATCGCCCACGGCATGGGCAAACGAATCGTCGAGTTGCTCGGCCCTCCGATATTCGGTGAGGGCGCCGTCATAATCTTTCCGTGACTCGCGGATGTGGCCGAGGCCATCGTGCGGTCGGGGGGAGGCGGGATCCATCTTGATCGCGATCAAGTACTCTTTTTCCGCTTCTTTCGTATTTCCGACTTGCGTGAGGGCGTTAGCGAGACATTGGCGGCAAACGGCAAAATCGGGAGCGATTTTCAGAAGCTCGCGAAACTCGGTGACCGAGGCGGCGGGGTCCACGTGCAACAGTGAAGCGCCGAGGTTTTGGCGGACGTCGAGGCGAGTCGGGTCGAGGCGCTTGGCCTCGCGATATTCGCGAATGGCTGAAATGTAATCGCCCTGGGCGTAATAGGCGGCGCCGAGATTGTAATGAGCGTTCGCGTCGGTCGGCTTAAGAGCTAGGCCCTTTTTTTGTATGGCAACTGCGCCCGCGTCGTCGTGAAGTTCCGACAGAACGATACCGAGATTGTCGTAGGCAGGCTGGAAGTTTGGATTGCTTTGAATGGCCGCTTGGAGTTCCAATTTTGCGGCATTGAGATTGTGCAGGGCGCGTAGCGCGAGACCCAGATTGGAATGTGCCACCGGGTTTTTGGGATTTCGAGCCAACTCGATTTTGTTTTCGCGGATCGCCGGTTCAGCGTCGCCGTTATTGCACAAAGCACCGGCAAGCCGTGTGTGAACCTGTGGAAAATCGGGATCGGAGGCGGCAATTTGGGAATAGATTTGGCTAGCTTCGGCAAAGCGGTCCTGATCGAGCAGAATTACTCCCACGACGAATCCAAGTTCGTTCTTTCCAGTGTCGCCCGAAATGGACGCCGAAAGCGTTTCGACGGCAGCGTCGATTTGTTTTGTTTTAATCTGACTGCCCGCGCGGCTCAACTGTTGTAGCAGCTGTTTTTCCTTTGCCAACTCATTCGCCGACGAAGATACAGCGTTCGCAACATTCAGAGCAGCTATGATTTTCGGGTCCGCGCCGGCGCCGGTGAGGATGGAGCGAAACTCATCGTCCGGCAGGAATGCCAAGCCGTCGGCCTGAATTTCCATGACGATGTTGTCGGGGAAGATGTCGGCTGCCACAAGCGCAAGGATTTCACTCTTGCGGAGCGGCCGAGGCGATGCTTTTGTACTCGGGTAAAAACCTAGAGAGACAACGACCAGACAGAGAAGAGGTGCGAGTATAACCTTTCTGCGCATGGCTGCTCCTTGGGCCCATTGAATGGTCTGAAGTTATTTGCGGCTGAAGCGTTCGAAGTCGGCCATTTGGTTGGCCATTTCCTCGCGAGCGGCGTCTGCGGCGGAGCGAATGCCCTGAATGCGGAGGCGGAATTCGTCCGGGTTAGAGGCGCGGAGCAATGCTTCCTCAAGCGTGATGAGTTGCTTGGTGTACAGATCGAAGATGGATTGATCGAAAGTCTGCATGCCGTACTGCGAAGTGCCGGCAGAGATGGCGTCGTGAATGAGGCGCGTCTTGTCTGCGTTGATGATGCAATCGCGAATGTAGGCGGTGGCGATCATGACTTCGCAAGCCGGGACGCGGCCTTTGTCGTCGGCGCGGCGCACGAGGCGCTGTGAGACGACGGCTTTTAGCGTGGCGGCAAGCTGCAAGCGAATCTGTTTCTGCTCGGGCGGTGGGAAGACCGCGATGATGCGTTGGATGGTTTCCGTGGCGTCGAGAGTGTGCAACGTGGAGAAAACCAGGTGGCCGGTTTCGGCGGCGAGCAGAGCGGTAGAAATGGTCTCGAGGTCGCGCATTTCGCCAACGAGGATGACGTCCGGGTCCTGACGAAGGGCGGCGCGCAACGCAGTGGAGAAATTTGCGGTATCCACTTCGACTTCGCGCTGATTGATGAAGCTTCGCTTGTCGCGGTGAAGAAACTCGATGGGGTCTTCGATGGTGATGAGGTGATCGGCGCGATTGGCGTTGATGCGGTCGATCATCGAAGCGAGGGTAGTGGATTTACCGGAACCCGTCGTTCCCGTGACAAGCACGAGACCGCGCTGCTCTTCGCAAATCTTGTTAATGACGTTCGGAAGATTGAGTTCCTCGACGGTGCGGATTTTGGTCGGGATGACGCGGAGAACCATGCCGACATTGCCGCGCTGTTGGAAAACGTTGACGCGGAAGCGGCCCAGGCCGGCGACGCCGTAGGCCATGTCAAGCTCGGCGGTTTCCTTGAACTTTTGCTTCTGGCGGTTGGTCATCATGCTGAACGCCATGGAGAGCATTTCTTCCGGTGTGACGCGGGGAACATCGCTGATGGGAGTCAGCAGGCCGTCGACGCGGAGATAGGGATGGTTGCCGACTTTGAGGTGCAAGTCGGAGGACTTGTTTTCTACAGCGCGGCGGAGAAGATCGTCAATGCTTATGGCCATGTGGAGTTCTCAGTTCTCAGCTTTAAGTCGTCGGTAAAAAACACAAAAATGGCATACGAATTGGCCCGATTGCGAAAGTAGCACCCGTGGGAGGGGTGGGCAAGGAACGCGAAAAGGGTGGTTGCGGTGTAGTTACCTAGGCGAGGGTACAGGTGGAAAAGAGTGGCTAGTGGCGCGTGGGGAGCGAATGCTTCACGACGAGTTCGTGCTTGAAGTGGACGTTGAGGTCCTTTGCGCATCTTCGTGGATGCGCTCAGGATGACAACCTTATTGAATTGGAAGGTGGAGGCACAATCATAGTGTGGGCCACATCGAAGAGCCGGCCTCAGAAGGCCGCCTCTACAACCCCCCAGCCCCCAGCCGCACCACGGCATAAAATCGAATTGGGAGCGGCTACGGTTTGCGGTTAAAGAAGGAGTCGTAGAGGAGGCCGGCGAAGAAACCGCCGAGGAGCGGGCCGACCCAGTAGACGCCCTGATTGGCCCAATGATTTGCGGCCAGAGCGGGGCCGAATGCGCGGGCAGGGTTGAGGGCGGCGCCGGTAAAGGGACCAGCTACGAGGATGCCGAGCGACATAATGAGGCCGATGCAGAAGCCGGCGTAGGGGCGGGAGGAGTTGCGGTCGTCGACGGCGGTAGCGAAGACGGTGAGGACGAGGAAGAACGTCGTGACTGCTTCCAGGATAAGGCCGGAGAGAACGGTGAAGTCGCGTGTGAGGGCGGGGGTACCGAGAGCCGCGGCGCGCCAGACTTCCTCGGGGACGACGGCGCGAAGCAGAAATGCGGCGGCGATGGCGCCAGCGACTTGCGCGGCCCAATAGGAGATGGCCTCGATTGTGGTGATGCGCTTGGTGACCCAGAAGCCGATGGTGACAGCGGGATTGAAATGGCCACCGGAGACGTGACCGAGAGCCGAAATCATGAGTGCGATGGCGAGGCCGTGAGCGAGTGCAATGGCGAGAAGAGTGGTACCGAGTGGTTCATGGAGAAAGCCGAAGGCGCAGATGGCGCCAGCGCCGAAGAAAATGAGCGCGAAGGTACCGATGAACTCGGCGGAGAGCTTTTGGGGCGTGGAGTACATGGAGACGCCTCCCGGGCGACCGGGACGGATTTTAGCGGAAGAGGGCGAGGAGAAGCAAAGAAGTTGAAATATCACAGGTCAAACGTTGCGTCTGAGGAACGGATGCCGCATACACGCGCGTGTCGAGAAGAAAAGAATTAACACAGAGGACACAGAGGCAAGAGCACAGAGAGCACAGAGAGCACAGAGAAGAGGGAAAAGATTTAACACAGAGGGATCAGAGCGCGGAGAGCGCAGAGGACACGGGGAGAAAAAAGGGCATCCCGGAGTCGGGACGCCCCAGCTTAGCAGAGGCAGAAACTAGCGGGCGGCGGCTACGGGCGCGTTGACGGACGTGAGCCAGCCGTGGCGGTCGGGCTTGGTGCCGCTGGTGAGCGCGAAGAATTCTTCCTGGAGTTTGCGCGTGATGGGGCCGGCGACGCCTTTGCCGACCTGAATGTGGTCGACGGAGCGGATCGGCGTGATTTCGACCGCGGTGCCGACGAAGAAAACTTCGTCCACGACGTAGAGCATTTCGCGTGGAATGACGGTTTCCTTGACGGGAATGCCGAGATCTTCGGCCATCTTCGCGACAGTGTCGCGCGTGATGCCGGGAAGAATGCTGGTAGCGAGCGGAGGAGTATAGAGGACGCCGTCGTGTGCGAGGAACACGTTCATGCCGGAGCCTTCGCTGACGTGTCCATGAGAATCGAGCGCGATGCCTTCCGCGTAGCCGTTGAACGAGGCTTCCATGCGGATAAGCTGCGAGTTCATGTAATTGGCGGCGGCTTTGGACATAGCGGGCAGAGTGTTGGGCGCGATGCGCGTCCAGGAGCTGACACCGATGTCCACGCCCTTAGTGAGCGCTTCCGGGCCGAGGTACGCGCCCCAAGACCAGCACGCCATGTAGCAGTCGATGGGTGAGTTGAGCGGGTTGACGCCGACTTCTCCGTACCCGCGGAGAACGATGGGCTTCACGTAACAGGCGTTGAGCTTGTTGAGGCGAACGACTTCGCACGCGACGCTTGAGAAATCGTCGACGCTGAAAGGCAACTCCATGCGATAGATTTTCGCTGAGTTGACGAGGCGCTGCATGTGCTCGCGGAGGCGGAAAATTGCGGGGCCCTGTTTGGTGTCGTAGCAACGGATGCCCTCGAATACGGCGGAGCCGTAACTGACGACGTGAGAAAGGACATGAAGCTTGGCGTCGTCCCAGTTGATGAATTTTCCGTTGTGCCAGATTTTCTCTGTCTTCTGAACCGGCATGATTGCGCTCCCGTGAAGAGTTCCACTCGAAAAATCAGAATACGGTAGGCGAGTGAAGGCGTCAATTGAGTGTGCGGGAAAGGTATTGGAGAGGGAGAACCAAATTGGGCGGGGATGAAGAAGAATGATCGCCTGTCACGACACACCGGCCTCTCGCCGAAATCGAAGAGAGATTTCTCCACTCCACAAGCCGACCGATTCGCAGGAGCGAATCGGGACAAGCATAGGCGTCGGCTCGTTCCGGTCGAAATGACAGATAGGCCTGGGTTCAGCTGCGATCAGTGTTTTTCAGGGGCGGGCGCTTCAGGCGCTTCGGTCGTTGGCTTCGGGGGCTGCTGGGGCTTTTCTTTTTCAGCCTTTTCGGCGGCGTCTAGTCTTTGGATCGTGGTGTTTTCTTCAGCGATGACGCGGCCATATTTGGCTTCCCACAGGCCAAGAAGGACAAACGGAATTGCGGTCGCGGCGACGTAGAGCTTGGCTTTGCGTCCGATTTTTGCTTCAGGCTCCCACCGGAAGAGTTGCGTGGAAAGAAACAAAGTGAGGATGAACCAGACAGTGAGAGACGCGAGGACGACGGCGAGCGCTACAGGACTGGCTGGTGGCGTATCGACGATGGCGCGTTTCAGGCCGTGGACGAGATAAGTCGCAGGTAAGAAGAGCGCAATGTGTTTGACAGCGTTGGAGAGAGAAGTAAACGGGATGGTGGCGCCGGAAAGAAAGATGAGCGGGAGCCAGAGAAGCTGATTGAGGACTTGTGTTTCCTGCATGGTATTGGTAACGCTGGCGATGACGAGGCCGAGCGAGCCGAAGGAGACGATGCCGATGGTGATGAGGAGCCAAACAGAGAAGAGATCGCCAAGGCTCGGAACATGGAACGCATACTTGGCGAGGAAAAGTTGGATGACGATGGTCGGCAACGCTAGCGCGTAGTTGGCGAAGATACTGGAAAGGAGCATGTCCAGTTCGGTGACAGGACTTACGTGGAAGCGGCGAAGGATACCTTGTTCGCGAAACATGACGAGGGCAGCACTAAGTCCCCAAAAGCTGCCCATAACGTTCAGACCGAGAACGGGACCGAGAAGATAGGCGACCGTCCGTGGCTCGGACTTTCCGAAGACGGCTGCGTACAGGAAGAAAAAGACGAGCGGCATGACAATGCTGAAAAAGAAAAACATTTTGTTGCGCAATGCGAGGCGGACGCGCATGCCGGTGAGCAGGAAGAGATGATTCAATCGCGTAGCCTCCTTCCGGTGAGTTCGATGAAGACGTCTTCGAGGGACGGCGTGAAAATTTCGAGGGAGACGAGTTCGTTGTTTTGCGTTTCGAGGTGTTTCACGAGCGCGACAATCGCCTGAGGCGGGCGCTGGCAGTGAAGAACATAAGCGCCGTTCAGCGCCCGGCAATCGGCTACGCCTTCGAGGTTCTTCAGCGTCAGGTCCGATTCGGCCTTGGCCAGGCGGACTTCGATGCGGGTTTTGTCGCCGGAAGCTTGCTTGAGTTCGAGCGGCGAGCCCTGGCTGATGACTTTGCCGTGGTCGATGATGGCGACGCGGTCGCAGAGGCGCTCGGCTTCCTCGATGTAGTGCGTAGTGAGAACGATAGTTTTCTTGTCGCGCTTGAGCTCTTCGATGATGGCGTAAATCTCGCGGCGAACTTGCGGGTCGAGGCCGGCAGTGGGTTCGTCGAGGAAAACGACTTTGGGATCGTTGATAAGGGCGATCGCGAGAGCGAGACGCCGTTTTTGGCCGCCGGAGAGTTGGGAATAGAAGGCATTGCGTTTCTCTTCGAGGCCGAAGCGCTTTAGGAGTTCTTCTGGATTCTTATGGGCCTTGTAAAAACTGGCGAAGAGCTTGAGCGCCTCCATGACGCGGAGCTTGTCCGGAAGCGCGGTGGATTGCAGGGCCGCGCCGATGACGTATTTTAGAGCCGCCGCGTTTTTGCCCGGATCGTAGCCGCAGACAATGGCGGTGCCGCTGTCGGCATTGCGCAGGCCTTCGAGAACTTCGATGGTGCTGGTCTTGCCTGCGCCATTAGGGCCGAGCAGGCCGAAGACTTCGCCTTCGCTGACGCTGAAGCTGACGCCGCGAACGGCTTCGACGTCGCCGTAGCGCTTGACGAGATTTTCAACTCGAATAACGGGTTCGGGCATAAGGAGAAGCTACCGAGTTTACAGCAAACGGAGTTTCGGCGTCTGCAGCATCGTCGGAGACCAATCGGCGATGCGTTGAATCGTAATACGCCCGAATTGAAGAAATATTTCGGCAGAAGGGAAGCCAAGTGTTCGGTTAGACTGCGGCGCGTCGCGGATGCGCCCGAGGTTGGCTAACGTGGACGCACACTGAAGTGCACGCCACGGCGCGGTTACGTGAACCCGCGCGCAAAGGGAGATATGGAGAACCGAGTCAGGGAGTTTATGAGATCGGATTTGGCGGTGCTGCTGCTTTTGGCGTTGGCGAGCGTAACGATTCACACGGCGACGAATGGGCAGTACGGATTTCACCGAGATGAATTGCAGACGCTGGATGATGCCAGGCATCTGGACTGGGGATTCGTGGCGTATCCGCCGATTACGCCGCTGGTTGGACGCGTTGAGTTGCTACTGTTTGGGACGTCGCTGATTGGGTTTCGGTTTTTTGCGGCAGTGGCAGTGAGCGCTGCGATGGTGCTGGCCGGATTGATCGCGAAGGAATTGGGCGGCGGGAGGCGTGGGCAAATATTGGCGGCGGTGGCGACGTGCGTTGCTCCGGTGGCGCTGACGCAGGGAGCGGTGTTTCAGTACGTGTCGTTCGATTATCTGTGGGGCGTGCTGGCGACATACTTTTTGGTGAGGCTGTGCAAGTCTGACGATGCGCGGTGGTGGGTGGCGATTGGGTTCGTGTTGGGATTGGGGATGGAGACGCGATACACGGCGGGTTTTTGGACGTTGGGGATTGTTGCTGGAGTCTTGCTTTCCGATGGACGGAAATATCTGGTGAGCAAGTGGCTTTGGATTGGGGTGGGAATTTCCGTGTTGCTGTTTTTGCCGAATGTGATTTGGCAGGTGAAGCACGATT
>Ga0137409_10003729_pt1 | contig 16087 bp, 12 predicted proteins | sample CZODoug1_16funga_FD_122059 | JGI IMG/M metagenome (GOLD analysis project Ga0137409, IMG submission 122059) | Vadose zone soil fungal communities from Angelo Coast Range Reserve, California, USA - CZODoug1_16fungal (Hybrid Assembly) | ecosystem: Environmental > Terrestrial > Soil > Vadose zone... | reverse complement strand
CATCTCCGAGCCCTTCGCGATAGTCTCCTGATACTTTCGCAACTCGACACGTAACGCCTCCAAGATCTCTCCGCGCATCTCGCGGAGACTCGAAAATGTGCTGCCCCAATGCTTGATTTGCGTCTCGACAATGTCCGGCAGTTTTTCCTCGACTCCAAATTGTCTAGCTAGTCTCGCAGCTCTTCTGATTATCAACCGTGCCAAGTAGCCCCCTCCGATATTCGATGGAACAACTCCATCCGCTAAGAGGAATGATGCTGTTTTGGTGTGATCCGCCAAAGCAAAGACCGCCTCGAGACTAGAGAGCCTTTCTCTTACCTGCGAGATTTCGAGCCTCATTCTCTCTGCGATCCATCCCAGCGAGGCTTCGCGTCCAGATTTCGTCGTGACATCGTTCGCTCCCGCTGCGAGGCTGAGCATTTTTGATAACTCGGTGTTGTCCTCAACACCTGTCAGATCGAAAAGTTCGTCCAGTAAGGCGCCGTAGATTGCATGGAATCCTGTCGGCGAGCCTTGAGACATCCACGTCCATCTTTCAATACCGTATCCTGTATCGACAGTCCGAATCTTCATCGGAACAAGGGTCTCATTCTCCACTTTGTACCGCATGAAGACAAGGGTCGATATCTCCAGTCCAGCAACTATCCCCTCGAGATCCGGACCAGCGTTACCTCCGCCCGACCAGAAGTGTTCCTTGTAGCTGATCATATCGGAGGGGACGCCGAGAATATCGGTCAGAAGCTTGTGATGATACCGTACACAGTCCTCTTTCCAATACACTTCGTGATCCGGATAGTTGAATGCGTGTGCGCCGCCCATTTCAAAGATCGTCAAGTGCCGACCTGCGGTCGGCCCAACGTTTTCGATGTCGGTGAACCGTACGGATGGTTGGCTGACAACCAATGGGTTTGCGGGCGGAGGAACGGTACCCTCGATAACGTAAGGTTGAAAGTCCATGATGGACGCGCCCACTAGGTAGACGTCGTCTCTCCATCTGGCAACGATGGGATATGGCCGAATGATTGTGTGATCTCTTGCTTCGAAGTATTCTAGGAATTGCTGCCGCATCTCATGCAACGTGTAATTCCGTTTCATCGGTGAATTATCTAGAAACGTGTACGGTGAACAAGGGACTTCTCCGCAGGTCTCTCGTCCCGGTTTCGCCCAGAACCAGCTCTTGCACCGCGGGCACTGCTGCCTAGTGATTCCTTCTTCCTTGAAGTAATTTAGTGCGAACTCGTCGGGTGCTATCTCGAACATTTAGCGCATCCCCTGTCGTTTCATCGACGAATGAAAACAGTAGCGGTGGTAGTTGAGTCTAAGTGTCCTTCGATGTCTAGTAGGATTGGTTACTGAGAAGGATGTGCGAAGCTATCTCGCGTCCCTCCAATCTTGACCTAGCCGAAGAGGGCCCCGAGCCCTGCTAGTGCTTCTTCTTCCTTCTTCTTGTCGTCTTCCGCCGCCTTCTTCTCTTCCTTCTTACCGTCAGCTGGGGCAGCGGGTGCTGCGACTGCCGGTGCGGCGGTCATAGTCATTGCAGATTTTAGTGCGTCGGTAATGTTGACCTCGGAGAGAGCAGCAACTAGGGCCTTGACTTGGACCTCTTCCACCTGTATTCCCGCGGCCGTTACTATTTTCTTGAGGTTCTCTTCTGTTATGGGTTTGTCGGCCGAGTGGAGTAGGAGTGCTCCGTAGACATACTTCATTGACATGATATTTCTGCCTCTCGAATCGTGACCTGTTGATTTTGGATTTTCAAGTCCTCCCTTCCCTTTAAGGGTTTCCGGAAGATGGTGCTTTCTGTTTGGGAACTAATCGCTCCAAGACAGTTGCGCTAGCGACTGCTCGCCTCAATACGAATTCTATCGTGTCCTTTGTAACGTATCCTGCCTCGGTCGCCAACGCCATCGCCTCTCTGAATCCCTTGCCAATTATTCTCGGAGCGGATTCTGGCGTAACGTAGCCTGTTTCGATTGACAATCCGAGGGCGTTCGTGATTGCCTGCGTGATGTCCTTCCGATACGCGGTCAGATCGAACCTAAGATCGTCAGGGCCAAGGATCAGTCCATTGTCAAATGCTCTTGTTAACGTAAGCCCCGCTTCCATCGGCTTGATCCCGAGCTTTGAGAGAACGCTCGCCATCTTCGGCGTGATCGTGTCACCCTTTGATGCAACAACAGTATCTTTCGCAACCCATATGCTTCCGCCCTCGATCCTTGTCGGGACCCGGATCTCGCCGAACTCGCCTATGACTGGCCCTGGAGGTATACTAGTGTTTCCGGCAGGTATCATGATGTCGCCTGTCGCGATGTCGCCGCCCTTCGCGGGCACTCTGACCTTGCTCTTCTCAAGCAGTATGACAAGTCGAAATGGGTTGATCTCTGTGAGGAGGAGAATGTTAGAACCGATGAGGTCCTTGACGAACTCGCCCATTCGTTCATCTTGTCCCCCAGATACTTCAACAGCCTTTCGCAACAGGTTGTTCTTGGCAACGAGCATTGTGACCCTGTCCCTGAGTCTCTTCCTGAGCTCGTGGATCTGAGACGATCGGACCTTGGTAAGATCGGCCGCGGCAATAACCGGATACTCTTTCAGTAAGACTTGTAACTGCTTGAGGGCTTCAACCTTCCATTCCGCGATCTTTCTGGTCCGGGTCGTCGGCATCGTTTGTCTTGTCCTCTATTCCCTGTAAGATATCTTGACGGGCGGTCCCATGCTAGCCTTGAGCCGGACCCAAGAGATGTTCTTCGGACCCTTCTCCGCTTTTGCCTCTATCCGAGCCAAGACTGCCTGGATATTGCGGACGATAGCGTCAGTGGGCATGTCCTCTGTCCCAATCTTGCACTGGAGGACAGGCTGATCTTTCATCCGTATTCTGACGTTGCGACGTTGCCGTTTGATCACGTCGCCTATAGATGCAGTTGGAGGCACTGGCAGCGGCATCTTGCCTCTCGGCCCCAAAATCTGACCGAGGCTTCGACCGACCGTTGGCATTAACGGTGCCTCAGCAATGAAGTAATCATAGCCATTCGCGATCTTTCGTGCTTCCTTCTTCTCTTTGCCAATCTTGTCCAAGACATCTTTGCCGATGACCAAGTCCGCACCTGCTTCTCGAGCCCGGCCGGCGTATGAAGCGTGCCGAGGCCGGCGACCTTCATCAGATCCGCATCCGGGAGGGTGCCCCAGATGAAGAAGGAGAGGCGCGAGGCGAGATCCTGATCGCTGATCCGATGGGCCCGCGACACCTTCACGCTCTTCGGTTGCGCCGGCGCCTGCTCGAGGCGGAACAGGAACTGCGGGCTCACCAGAATCGACTGGAGCGCCATGCGGATGCCATCCTCGAAGTCGCCCTTGCTGCGGCCCCGGTCGAAGAAGCCCATCGCGTCCTGAATGTCGTCGGCGGTCGCGACACCGCGATACGCGCGCCCGGCGAGCCCCTTGACGATTTCGTAGGCGCAGGTCTCCTCTTCTTTCGCATTGATCGGACGGCAGGTGAAGACCATCCGGCGGCTGACGGTGTCGGACACGCCCGTCACGGTCGACGGTCCGAGGATCGTCATGTCGCGCATGTGCGGCAGCGCGGTGACGCCAAAGCTGATGTTCACGTCCGCCAGAGTGTTCTCGAGCGGCACCAGCAGATCGTCGACCGGTCCGTCGAAGCGCTGAATGAACGCGGCCGAAATCCGCTGCGGCCCGGCCGCGATGTGGATCGGCGGCGTCTTGACGTCGAGGCTGTTCTTCGGATCGGCCTCGCTCATCCGCACGTTGAGGTCGACGAGCGACACCCGCTCACCGTTCACCGAGACTTCGATCTGCTCCTTGATGTCCAGCGTCGCCATCGTCGTGCGGCCGTAGATCCCGCCGAGCGGCTCGTTGTGCATCGAGACTTTGACGACGTAGTCGCCGTCGGCCGGGAAGGTGTGGACGACGGAGATGCCGCCGCGCGTGCCCATCGGCGCGCCTTCGACGTGGCGCATCTGGGAGCCGGTGCGGCCGATCTTGTAAGTGACCGACGTCGCGCTCGCGCTGCGATCGCCGATCGCGAGCCGGCTGATCTGGCTGGCCGCGCGCAGATAGCCTTCCATGAGCGTCGGCGAGAAGGTCTGCACATCAGCGACGTTGTCGAAGCCTTTGCTGATCGTGTCCGGCGGCAGGAACGCCGCGACGTCGACATCGATGCCGAGCAGATCGCGGACCGCCCGGTGATACTCGGATCGGTTCAGGCGCTGGAAGGGCCGCCAGCCCGGATTCGGGTTCGTCGCCGCGGCCGCATCCATCTTCGTTTCGAGCGCGTCGACGAAGGCGTTGACCGTCGCCGCGTCGGGGCGCCGCGCGTTCGGCGGCGGCATCATGCCGGTGCGCAGCTTGCGAATCATCTTCTCGGCAACGTCAGCGTGCTGATCGATGGTGGCGGCATCGAAGCCGGCGAGCGTCAACCCACCGGCCTTGCCCCGCTCGCTATGGCACGACGCGCAGTACAGGCCGACCAGCTGGTTCTGGGACTCAATCGAGAGCACCGAGGTCGGGTGAGCCGTCGTCGTCTTGGTGGCTTGCTGCGCAGCCGGGCCCGCGCCGAGGAGCACCGTCGCCGCGGCCGCAACCGCCAGCTTTTTCATCTGTTTCACCCTGCAACGAGTATAGGGCGGGCTCGCGGCAGAATTTGCCTTTTGTCGTCGTCGTTTGTCACCGGTTGTCATGAGGTGTCAGACCCCGTGCAAAAACGACATGGTGTCTGACACCTCTACTGCGTTCCCTTGTACGACGGCCCGTAGAGCACGCGGCCCGGGCGGGCGGCGGTCATCTTTCCGTCCTCGACCGCGACCAGGCCGTTCACGATCACCTGGGTGACGCCCTCGGCGTACTGGTGCGGCTGTTCGAAGGTGGCGCGGTCGCGCACGGTCGCCGGGTCGAAGATCGCGATGTCCGCCTTCAGCCCCTCTCGCAGCACGCCGCGATCGGCCAGGCCGATCCTCTGCGCCGGAAACGCCGACATCTTGTGGACCGCGTCCTCGAGCGTGATCACCTTCAGGTCGCGCGCGTATCGGCCGAGGACGCGCACGAAGGTGCCATAGCTGCGCGGGTGCGGGCTCGCCTGGCCGAAAATCGGCACCTCGCCGTCGGACCCGATCATCGTCGCAGGGTGGCGGAGGATGCGCTGCAGATCGTCTTCGTTGATCGCGTGGAAGATCCCCTGACACCCGCCCTTGTCCACGATCCAGAGCACCGTCTCGGCGGCGTTGTCGATCGTCGGCGCGAGGCCGCGGCCCTTCGTCACATCGCCCAGGCGCTTGCCGGCGAGCGAGGCGTCCCAGTCGCAGCGCGCGAGCTGCACGTTCTGCGGATCGCCCCCGCCGCGCTCTTCGAGGAGGAGGCGCGCCGTTTCCTTGCGCAGTTCCGACCGCATTGCCGGCGTGTGCAGGCGCTTTGCCACCGCGTCGCGCCCGCCTTCGAGCGCCCACGCCGGCAGCAGCGCCGACGAAATGCCGGTCGACGATGCGGTATATGGATACTGATCGAGCGTCGCGTCAACGCCGCGCGCGCGCGCCTCGTCGATGAGCTTGAGCGTCTCGGCGCTCCTGCCCCAGTTCGCCTTGCCGATGATCTTGTGGTGCGTCACCTGCGTCGGCAGGCCGCCCTTCTCCCCGATCTCGATGGTCTCGCGAACGCTGTCGAGAACGCCCGACGCTTCATCGCGCATGTGCGAGATGTAGATCCCGCCCATGCGGCCGGCGACCTTCGCGAGCTCCACGACCTCGGCGGTCGGAGTGAACGTGCCGGGCACGTAGAAGAGACCGGAGCTCAGGCCGAACGCGCCGTCTTCCATCCCCTGGCGGACGAGCCCGCGCATCCTCTCGATCTCCGCCTCCGTGGCCTTGCGGTTCACCGGACCAATCACCTGGTCCCGGATCGTGCCCTGCCCGACGAACAGCGCGAAATTCGGCGTGATGGGCGTCGCGGCGATCCGTTCGAGGAACGGCTTGATCGGCAGCGGCGACGATCCATCCGGCCCCTCGACGAGCGTCGTCACCCCCTGCCGCACGTAGTTGTCCGCCGTCGGCACCTGGAAGATGCCGCGTCGCGCGTGCGTGTGGAGATCGATGAAGCCCGGTGCGACGATCCTCCCGGCGGCGTCGATGATGCGCGTCGCCGTGGCGTCGATGCGCGGCGAGATGCGGGCGATGGTGTCGCCGCGGACGGCGAGGTCGCTGCGGTACCACGGGCTGCCCGTTCCGTCGACGATGCGGCCGCCTTTGATCAGCAGATCGTAAGTGGGAGCCTGAGCGCGTGGCGCCACCGCGTAGAGCGCAACAACCGCGAGGGAGCATGTGATCGCAAGAGCATTGCGCATGACGCGCAGTGTAGCTGAGTTCTTGAAATTTGGAATTACGAATTGGGAATTTGGAATGCGTACACGAATTCCAAATTCTGAATTCTGAATTCCTAATTGTTGATCAGGAGGATCGAGTTCCGCGCCGGATCGCGGACCAGCCATCCGCCATCCACCGGTTCGACAGGAATATCTGCCGCGCTGAGGCGGCCGAGGACGTCGGCGAGCGCGGCGGCGCTCGGCACCAGCACGTTGAAGTGGCGGAGCCCAATCGCGCCCGGCGGCGGCGGCGGCGCCCCGACGCCCGCCCACGTGTTCAGGCCGATGTGGTGGTGGTATCCGCCGGCCGAGACGAAAAGCGCGCTGGGCCCGTATCGCTGCATCAGCTCGAAGCCGAGCGCGCCGACGTAGAACCGCTCCGCGTCAGCGAGCCGAGAGACGTGGAGATGCACGTGGCCTATGACCGTGCCCTTCGCGAGGCCGGAACCGCGCTGACTGCTGGGTTCGGACAGCAGATCGTCGAAATCGACCGGGTCGGCGCCCATGTTGAGCTGCCGGCCGACGTATGGCCATTCGTGGCGTGGGCGATCGCGATAGATTTCAATGCCGTTGCCGTCCTCATCCGTCAGATACAGCGCTTCGCTGACGCCGTGATCGGCCGCGCCCTGCATCACGGTCTCCGTCTCGATCAGACGCCGCAGCGCCCGCGACAAGTCGGCGCGCGACGGCACGAGGATCGCGAAGTGGTACAGCCCGGTGGTGCCGCGGACGCGAGGGGCGGTCTGGCACTGCGAAAGCACGAGGAGATCGGGACCGCCGGCACCCAGAGAGGCGGTCCGATCGTCGCGAACGCGAAGGGTGAACCCGAGGTGGGCCTCGTAGAACCGGACCGCCCGCCCCAGATCCGAGATCGTGAGATGGACGGCCCCGATGTGTGTCGCCGGATCGATCACGTGCTGACCTGTAGCGCGAAGGGCGTCAGCCGAGTGGTTGCTGCCCCCGTCGCGCGAAGGGTTTCAGCCGAGCGGTTGCCGCCCCGGAGCGCGGAGGGCTGCAGCCGAGCGTCATCGCGACGCAGAGGTCTGCGCGCTCTTCTCCGCCAGCAGCCGCTCGACCAGCGCGCTGATCTCTTCTTTCGCCTCGGTGTGGAACTTGCCGCTCGCCTTGCCGGGGAATCCCGCGTGCGCACTGCGCACCCGCCCGTCGCGCCCGAGGAAAAACGTCGTCGGGAACGAGTTGAGGTTCACCCCTTGCGGCACCTTGGCGTTCAGGTCTTTCGGCTCGCCGGGAAGCAGAACGGTGTAGTCGATGCCGTATCGTTTGTTGAACGCGCGCAACCGCACCGGGTTCTTGAGCTGGGCTTCTTCTTCGAAGGACAGGCTGACGATTTCGAGCCCCTGCTTGCGATATTTCTTGTACAGCTCCGCGAGGAACGGCGCCTCGTCGTGGCAGTTCGGGCACCAGCTGCCCGATATGCTGACGATCACGACCTTCCCCTGGAATCGAGGATCGGTGTTCGACACCGTCTTGCCCTCGAGGTCCGGGAAGCTGAAGCGGAAGGGCTCGGTCGGATCGGTCACGCTGGTGAAGCGCGACGGATCGCTCGGCTGCGGGAGCCCTTTGGCCTTCGCCTGTTCGGCGCGCATCGCCGCGAGCGGATTGTCCTTGTTCTGCACGATCGACAGAGTACCGTCCGCCGAGGGAGTGATCTCGAGGCGCAGAGGACGCGCGCCCGAGAAGTGGCTGAGGACGAACCTGCCGTCGCGATACGTGCCGGTCAGCGCGCCGGTGTCGCCGTCGATGCGGAGGATGGCGGCCGACACTTCGGCGCCTGATTGCCGAACGATGAGCTGCCAGGCGGCTTCACCCTTCGAGCTCGTCCCCACCTGAACGTTCCACAGGCCGGCGATTGAGGGGATGCCCGCGTCGCCGACCGGAGCCGGCGAGAATCGCTTTGCACGGAACGGGTAGGGCGCGCCGCGCGTGCCGCGGGTGTACTGCCCATCGAGCTGACCGTCCTTCACCACCGCTTCGACCTTCGTCCCGTACTCGTCGAAGCTCAGGACCAGCGCGCCGTTCTGGAGGCTGCCGGTGGTCGACGTCACCTTCTCGTCGCCGTTGAAGAACGAGCCTTTGATGTTCGATCCCGATCCGGACAGCTCGAAGCGGAACGGCACCTCGATCGTGCCCTTGTCCTGGCCGGCGCTGACAACGATGGCGGCGTCCCACAGCCCGGTCAGCGATTGCGCGTGCGCCGGTGACCCGGTGACGAGGGCCAGCACGGCGGCTCCAAACAGAGCGGACAGCTTGGTGTTCATTCACAACTCCCTGAAAACAAAACAAAAAGGCCCGGGAAGCGTTGAGAGCTTCCCGGGCCTGCTGACGGCTGAACCTGGCTCGTGCGGGTTTCTATTCGAGCACGAATTCCGTGGACGCAGCGCTACGCAGGCCGGAGAAGGCTCCGGCCGGACAACACGAGCAGCGGCGACAGCAGATCACGTTCATGCCTGCACATTTATCGTCGACATGGGGTTCGATTGTCAAACACAATCGGTCAGAGTCGATACGCCACCTCCCAATGCACCGCGCGGGTGTCGTACGACATCAGCAGCGCCTTCGCTTCCGCCGGGACAACGGCCATTTCGGGATCGCCGCCCGAGAAGCCCGCGATCGCGTCGACCGAGTCCCAGATCGTCATCACCGTGAACACGACGCGCCCGCCCGCGTCCCGCCGGAGAATGTACGCGCCGCGGTGGCCAGGCAACGAGGCAAGCAGCGGGAAAGTGCTCTGCTGCAGGTGGCGCACATAGGCGTCCGCCTTGTCGGGACGCGCCGTTCCGCTCCACATTCGAGCAATCATGCTGCTATCGTAAAGCCATGGCGCATTTCGCGCTCTTCTACGACACCTGCGAAAACTTCGTCGAGCGGCGGCAGCCGTATCGGCAGGCGCACCTGGCGCTCGTCGACGAAGCACACCGGATTGGCCGGCTGCTGCTCGCCGGGGCGCTGAAGCCGGACGGCGCGCTGCTCATCTTCCGCGCGGAGGACGTGCGCGAGGTCGAGGCGTTCGCCACCAACGATCCCTACGTCACGAGCGGCCTGGTGACCGGCTGGCGCGTGCGCGAGTGGGTGGTGGTTATCGGCGAGGGGGCCGCGCCGCGCTGATTCTGCGGTAGCATGAGCCGTGCGCGTACGTGTGCCGCGGCCCGTCGTCGCGATCGTCGAACGCGCCGCGCGCGACACTCGCGACGCGTGCTTCGTCTGTGCGCGCTTTGCGGCCTTTGCCCTCCCTGGCGTGACTGCGGTTCTGTGCGCCGCCGCGCTCCTCGCCCAGACGCGGCCTCCGGTCAAGGACGACCGGCCCTTTCAGTCGGGCATCGAGATCACCAGCGTCACTGCGACCGTAACGGACCGCGACGGTCGTCTCATCGTCGACCTGCCTCAGGACGCATTCGAGATGTACGAGGACGGCACGCGCCAGACGATCACGCAGTTCAGCCGGGAGCGCGTGCCGATCGGTCTCGGCGTGCTGCTCGACATCAGCGACAGCATGTTCGGCAAGCGGATTGAGGACGCGCGCGCCGCGGTCGACCGGTTTCTGTTCGACCTGCTCGATCCGGCCGACGAGTTCTTCCTGATGGCGTTCAACCACACGCCGCGCTTCTCGACCGGCTGGACGCGCAAGCAGGCGGAGGTGCAGCGGGCGCTCGCCGCGCTCAAGCCGTCGGGTGGCACGGCGATCTATGACGCGATCCTCGCCGCGCTGCCGCTGCTCGAGCGGCGCACGCGGCAGCGCGGCGCGCTGCTGGTGATTTCCGACGGCGCCGACACGGCGAGCACCGCGACGCTGCGCGAGGTCCGGTCGGCGCTGCTGCGGACCGACGCGTTCGTGTACGCGATCGCCATCGACTCACTCGACCGCCACGCCATCAACACGCGCCTGAACCCGGAGGCGCTGCGCGAAATCACCGGCGAGAGCGGCGGGCGGACCGAGATCGTCCAGACGTCGGCGGAGCTGACCGGCGCGACCGCTCGCATTGCCGAAGAGCTGAACAGCCAGTACCTCCTCGGGTATACGTCGCCGCGCGGCGCCGACGGGCAGTACCATAGCCTGCGCGTGCGCGTGGCCGGCACCGACTATCGCGTGCGCGCCCGGAACGGCTATGTGGCCACCCCGCTCGGCCGCCGCAGCCGCAACGATTGACTGCGTCAACTAATCGGACTTCGGGAAAGACCTCGTCGCCGAGACCTGGCAGCTCAGCCTGTAGGCGGTGTTGCGAGGATGGGCTTCGCGTATGATCGCGGCGAGATGATGCGCTGCGCGCTCGCCGGACTGCTGGCACTGCTGCTCGCGCCGCCCGCCATCCAGATCTCGGCGAGCGCGCGATCGCTGCGGCCGGGCGAGCTCGTCGTGCTGTCGATTGCCGTTCCGGAGCCCACCGAGCGCGTGAGCGTTCGCGCCTTCGACCGCGACGTGGCCGCCTACCCGGCCGGCGATCGCACGTGGCACGCGCTCGTCGGCATCGACCTCGACGTGAAGCCCGGCACCTACGCGGTGACGGTCGACGCCGGTGCACCGCCCGAGCACGCCACGTACGATCTGATCGTGGCGCCGGTCACATTCCGGACGCGGCGGCTGACCGTGGACGAAGCGTTCGTCACGCCGCCCGCGTCCGAGCAGGCGCGGATCGAGCGCGAGGCGAAGCTGCTCGACAGCGTGTGGAATTCGGCGGCCGGCGAACGACTGTGGAGCGACCCGTTCGTGCGGCCCGTGCCGCACGACGCCAACAGCGCGTTCGGCACGCGCAGCATCTTCAACGGCAAGCCGCGGAATGCCCACGGCGGCGCCGATTTTCTCAGCCCCGGCGGGACGCCGGTGCACGCGCCGAATGCCGGCCGCGTCGCGATCGCGCGCAGCCTCTATTTTTCGGGCAACACCGTGGTCATCGATCACGGCCTCGGGTTGTTCTCGACGCTCGCGCACCTGTCGGTGATCGAGGTGCTCGAAGGCGACTCCGTATCCGCCGGACAGCTCGTCGGCCTCGTGGGCGCGACCGGCCGCGTCACCGGCGCGCATCTGCACTGGGCCGTGCGCGCCAGCGGCGCCCGCGTCGATCCGCTCTCGGTGCTCGCGCTGCTCGGAAGTCCTCAGTAACTCTCGACGCTGAGCTCCCGAGTCTCGACTCTCAACTCTCACTTGAACCGCCGCGGCGAGCCGCCGCTCGAGGTCGATCGACTCTGCCGCTGCAGATCGCGGATGAGCTCTGCGCGGATCGCGTTCGCGCTCCGACGCGGCTGTAGCGACTCCCGACACCGCGCCAGGCGAGCGTGGCGGTTGTCGCGGGGAAATCCTCGAAGGCAAGAGTGGTACTCAAACAGATTCAAGATCCCTGACTGTGGCACAGGCTGCGCTTACCTGGCCCCGGCGGCGCGATCGAAGGAGACGAGCGCGATAAGCGGGTAATGATCCGAGCCGAATCGGCCCGGCAGCCGCCGCACCTCGACGTCGGCAGTCAATCCGCCAACGAACACGTGATCCAGCGTGGCGTGGATCCCGAGCGGGCCGACCCATGTGGGAGGGCGCGGTGCGTCCGGGACGTTCGGGAAGGCGCGCCGCAGCGCGCGAAGTGCCGGTTCGCTGCGCCCGCGCCACGTATTGAAATCGCCGGCGACGATCGTCGCGGTGATCGGGACCGTGGATTCCGACAGCCCGGCCAGCGCGTCGATGAGCGCGTCTGCCTGGCGGCGGCGCGCGGCAAACGGCCCGCCGTGCATGAGCGCCAGGGCAGTATCGAGGTGCACGTCCGCAAGCCGCAGCCGCCAGCGCGATCCAGCCTGCGTCCGACCGTCCACGATCGCCGCGGCCACGGCGCGGCGCTGGTGTTCCACCGGCAGCTCGACGATCGCCGGATCCTGGAGCGGGAGCGTCGAAACGATCGCGTTGCCGCGATCCTCGCGGTCCTCGTCGACGACACCATTACGCATCGACGGCGCGTACAACACCGCAAACCCGTCGTCGCGCGAGAAGTGCCGGATGTCGGGTCCACGCCCGGCCCGTGCCGCGATGCGGGAGGGCGCTGGGTAGCCATGCGGAATGCGGACGGGAATGCCGGCATCGCGCCGGTACACCTCCTGGAGGAGCAGCACGAACTGCTCGACGCGCTCGCCCGCAGTGAATTCTCCGCGCCGCAGCCGACCGACCAGATCGTCGACGTCGCCGCTCCCGACGTGGAGATTCCACGTCACGATCGCCAGGCGGTCGATCGGGTCATCGGCACGATTCGCGGGGCGGGGCTGGAAGAAGACCGGTCCGACAGTTTCGCACCAGCGTGACAGCTCCGCGCGGTCTCGATCGCCGGGCGGCGCCCACCACGTCACGGGCGGCGCGGATGTGGGGACAACCTGCCGGCACGACAGGCCGATGAGCGTCGAGGGGTCGGGAGCCGCCGGAAGGCGAGGGACGGCAAGAAACGCGGCACCCACACAAACGAGGGCGCGTATCACGGGACGTGGCCGCGTGTGTAAGGTCGGACTACCGGCGGCGGCGGCGGCGCGGCGACTGACGAGACCGGTGTCGACCGACATGAACGTCCGCGTGGTTCCGATGCGGTTCCGGATAGTCGTAGTTGCGCAAATCCCGGTTGTCGCCCAGCGGTCCGTGAGTGATGGACGCGCGATCGCGCTCGAGCTCATCGGACAACTCCTTGGCAGAGTCGTGAGCGCGCGACATCTCATCGTCCATCTTGCGAATGCGCTCGAGTTGCTCCTCCAGGAATACCTCCGCCATAACCTTCCTTCCCGCTCCTGCGCCACTGACTAGCCAAACTCATGCCACTGACAAGCAGCGCTAAATCCACGCTGACAGCGATCGATGTCCGAGCTCGAAGTTGGGCCGGCGGCGATGCCAGGTGCGATCACAGGCAGACGAGCACTCCGCTTGCCCGCTGTCCAGTCGCCTGCGCAATTGCCGTGACGTACAGGGCGACCTGACGTCGATAGCGATCCTCGCCAACCGCCGCAAGCTCACGGTCGGTCTTGTAGTCGACGACAGTCCAGGCGCCGCCTTCTTCGAACGCGAGATCGACGACGCCCTCGATCAAGGTGCCGTCGGGGAGCACGCAGGTAACGGGCGTCTCCCGCCGGCACGCGCCGCGCGCGTCCGCGGCCCGCGCGCGCCTCAGCAGGTCGTGCGAAAACAGGCGCGTCACCACCGACGCCGCCGCGCCGGCCTCCTCTTCGCTCAACCCGAGCGCGCGCGCCTCGAGCGACGCGAGGTCGGCGAGCGCCGGCGGCGACGCATCGAACGGTGCCTGAGCCAGGACACCGTGCACCAGCACGCCAAACGCGATACCGCCGGGACGCTCGGAGTGCTCACGACTCGCAACGTCGATGATGTCAACCGCGTGGGGGACGATCTCGAGACCGTCCCCTACCGTCTCGAGCGTCTTCAGACCGTCCTCTACTGCCGCGGTCCAGTCCCGCACCGTCTCAACGACCATGGAAGGGATCGCGCCGGCTGCACGCGCGTCGTCTCGGGCCAGATGCCAGCGGTCATATCGGCCGCGGCCATCCGCAATCACGTTTTTCGGGACGTCCTTGACGATCAGATCCTCGCGGCGGACGCCAAACGTCGGCTTGAGGTCCAGCGTCAGGCCGCTTCCCGGCGTTGGATCCCACCAGACCACTGAATGGCCGCCGTCGGCGAAGGCGTACTGCCCCGGGCTCACCGTGCCGGCGCCGGCCGTCTCGTCGTTCGGCCGCTGCAGCACCGAATCCTTCGATTTGAATTGTGGACATTTCGGGCCGCGCGCGGCGCTGCGGCGCGACGCGACCGGCGGATACAGCGCACGATTCAGCGGACCGAACCAGCCGCCTTCCCACGGCTCGTCGCCGAGCGCCGGCACCACGAGCAGATCGCGTGCACGGGTCGCCGCCACATACGCCAGGCGAACGCCTTCCGCCTGCTCGCACGCGACCTCCTCGGCTTCGTGCAGCGACAGCTCATGCGGCGCCCAGCCGCCGATTTTCATCGCGCACAGGCCGCGCGCCGCATCCACGTAACGGCTCGCATCGCCGCGGTGCATGCGGCATGTGAGATCCGCCAGGATGACGACCGGGAACTCGAGCCCCTTGGCTTTGTGCACGGTCATCAACCGGACACCGTCGCTGCCCTCCTCGAGAATCGGCGCCTCCCCGGCTTCGCTGGCCGCCGCGGTGCGGAGCTCGTCGATGAACCCGCGGAACGAGATCCCGCCCGTCGCCTCGTACTGCCGCGCCAGCTCGGCGACGTGCAGGACGTTGGCGAGCGCCTGCTCTCCCGCCGGCCGCAAGATGAAGCCAACATGCGCGCGCGTCTCAGCCAGCACGCGGCCGATGGTGTCGGCGACCGGACGGTAGTTGCGTCCGCGATGGAGCGCCTGCATGAGCCTCAACGCGTCGGCGATTGGGAGGAGATGCGCGGTCGGTTCGCCGCTGAGCGCGAGATCCCCGCCGCTGTTGCCGCCGAGCTCCTTCGGAATCCGGAACGGATGGAACGTGCCGAACCGGTGCCGGAACTCGAGCAGATGCTCGTCGTCAATCGCGAAGAGCGAGCCTTTCAGCGCCGCGAACACCGATAGCTCGTCGTCGGGCCACTCGATGGCGGCGAGCGCGGCTCGAACGGTCTCGACTTCTTCCCGGCCGTGGAACGCCTTGCCGCCGACAAGCAGATGCGGCACGCCGCGCGCCTCGATGGCGTCGATGTACGCGCGCGTGACGTCGTCGCCGAAGCTGACGAAGCGGCGGAACAGCAGGGCGATGTGTCGCGGCTGCAGCGGCACGCGCCTCTCCGATCCGTCGAACTGTTTTTCCGAAACGGTCCAGGCGCTCTTCTCGACGAGCCACGCGATGTACGCGCCGACGACATCAGGGAGCGACGCGTCGATCGCCCTGGCCGATGCGCGGAGTGGACCGTTCCGCGCGTAGGGTTTCGGCACCGGCAGCGCGACGATAGACGGCTGCGAGTCGTCTTCCGCGCGGGAGGGCGACAGCGCCACGTACTCGGCCTGCCGCGCTAACGGGTCCCCCCTCATCTCCGCGGCGAACGCGGCGTTCACGAACCGCTGAATCGACGGCAGGCTGCGATAGCTCGTCGTCAGCTGGAGCACGCGGGCGCCGCGCGACACGAGCTCGTCGCGCACGCGCCAGTACGTCCCGACGTCGGTGCCGCGGAAACGATAGATGGCCTGCTTCGGATCGCCGACGATGAAGAGCTTGCCGCGCACGTCGGCGGCAAGGAGGAGGAGAATCTCCGCCTGAATCGGATCGGTGTCCTGAAATTCGTCGACGAAGATGCGCGTGAACTTCTGCCGGAGGTGGAGGCGGACGGCGGCGTTCGTCCTGATGAGATCGCGCGCGCGCGCAAGGAGATCCGTGAAGTCGAGCGCACCGGCCGCGCTCTTCAGCGTCTGATAGCGTTCGGTTGCGCCCGCGAGCTCCTGCTGCAGGCACGCGGCGAGATCGGCGTCCGCGTCCCTGTGAAACTGCTGAAGAGCGGCGAACAGCGCGTCGCGCGCCGCGAGCACGTCGGAGCGGTTCACGTTCCTGCCGTATTTGTAGCCGCTGCCCTTGCGCGTGCGCGAGAACCCGCGGTCGCGGGTGAGGTCGACGAGCCGCGCTTCCCAGCCGCCGAGATCGCGCTGCCCGAACGACTGCTCGAGATGGATCTGGCGGCTGAGCCGGCGCACTGCGTCGGTGTCGACGAAAAAATTGTCGCGTGGT
>Ga0137409_10003728_pt1 | contig 16087 bp, 16 predicted proteins | sample CZODoug1_16funga_FD_122059 | JGI IMG/M metagenome (GOLD analysis project Ga0137409, IMG submission 122059) | Vadose zone soil fungal communities from Angelo Coast Range Reserve, California, USA - CZODoug1_16fungal (Hybrid Assembly) | ecosystem: Environmental > Terrestrial > Soil > Vadose zone... | reverse complement strand
CCGAGCAAGGCGTGCCCGCTTCTTCCATCACCGCCCGCGGCTTCGGCAAAATGCAGCCCGTCGCTTCGAACGACACCGCCGAAGGCCGCCAGCGCAATCGCCGCGTCGAGCTCGTCGTCAACGGCGACGCCATCGGCAACACCGCCGTGGCCTCCGCCGCCCCAGCCTCGCAGCGCTAGCCCGGACGCCGCATCCAATTTTTCCAACCGTAGGGGCGCTCGCCGTGGCGGGTGCCTCTCTTTCTTTTCTGCACGTTTCCTTCTCCCACCTTTCTCTCGTGTAGGGCCGGCCTTCTGAGGCCGGCCGCTCTTCTCTTGCTTTCAACTTTCAACTCTCAACCCTTTCGTCGCATCCTCATTGGTACTAAATTGTGCCGCCACTCCCCTTCCTCTGGCCCCTCTCTTGCCACCACAGGTTGTGCGCAGCTCAGGCCGCATCCCTAGAGAAATTCCCATCCTCCTCATCGGGAGCGATTTGAACGGCAAAGTCTTTTCCGAGCTCACCACCACCGTCCTCCTCAGCCTTCATGGCGCCGGCCTCCTCTCCAGCCACAAGCTCTCCCCCGAACAGGAGCTCGTCCTCCGCTGGCCCGAGCGCAACAAGGAAACCGAAATCCGCGTCGTCGGCCAGCTTGGCTCGCAAAACGGCAAGCACACCTACGGCGTCGCCTTCTTCGATCCCAACCTCAATTTCTGGGAAATTGACTTTCCGCCGGTCAGCGCCGTGGAACGGGAGCTCGGCCTTCTCTCCCTCGTCTGCACCCATTGCAAATCTCTCGAAAAAGTCGACGACTCCAGCCCCGAAGCCGACGTCTGCGCCACCAACGACGGTGTTCTCCGCTTCTGCAAACGCTGCGGAGCCGCCACTCTTTGGAAGCCCGGCTCAGGCGCTCCTCAGCAACCCGTTCCTGCCGCAGTTCCGCAATCCGCCGCGTCCAAGCAACTGCCTTTGTTCTCTGCCTCCGCCGCTCCTCCGCCTCTCCCTCAGCCAACCCCGGCGCCTCCCTCAAATTACGATCCCGCGCCGGTCACCTTGCCCGTAGCCCCGCCCGTTCCGCCCGAGTCTCAGCCTTCCTTCTACGCTCAATCGAGAGGAGTCTCGCCCGACTCTCCCTCCTCGTCATCCAACTTTCGCGCCTCCCGCCCGGATTCTCCCGGCGACTCTATCGTCGCCGGCTCCGGCAATGTCGAGGCCCGCTCCGACCCCGCCGGAGCCCGCTCCGACCCGGTCGGAGAGCCCCTCACCACCATCCTCACCATGTCTCCTCCTGCCGGCGAAAAACCTGCCGCCCCTCCTGCCACGCCGGGCGCCAATCGCCGCAAGCATCCTCGCGTCAAAGTCTCCTACTCCGCCTGCGTCCGCCATCCCGAGCGCGGCGACGACATCGTCCAGTGCGAGGACATGTCCAGGGGCGGCCTGCGCTTCAAGAGCCGCCAGCGGTATTACGCCCGGACTTTCATCGAAGTCGCCGTCCCCTACCAGCCCGGCCAGCCCGCCATCTTCGTTCCCGCCCAAATCGTCTTCGCCGAAGAACTCCCCGAGCAGCGCCTCTTCCGCTGCGGCGTCCAATACCTGACACGCACCAACCCCCGCCCCTATTCCTAGCTGTCTTTGATTCTGTAGGCGCCGGGCTTTAGCCCGGCCAGTTCGTCCGTTCCTTGCGATGCCCCTTGTTCCGCCATCCTCTCCGCGTGGTAATTTCTATGCGTGCCCTTCTATTTCAAACGCCTTCGCTTATCGTGAGCGAGGGAACACCTCACACTTCGCCCGAAGTGTGCGGCTCTTACAATCGCCTCCGTCCACTGGAAAAATTACAGGTAGAAAAACGAGGCTGGACCCTCGACGTGCTTCAAATTGTTCAATCTTTGGCCAAAGTGGAATTCGGTCTCGCCGACGTCTACGCTCACACTGATTCTCTAGCTAAGCTTCATCCCCAAAACGCGCACATCCGCGACAAAATCCGTCAACAACTACAGGTTCTTCGCGACCTTGGCCTACTGGATTTCCTCGGCAGCGGCAAATACCGCCTCGCGGGAACCGCGACGTAAAAAACGGATGGCGCGCCACTTCCTGGCGGATCTCAGTAGCGGTACTCTCGCGAATGGCATTGTCAGTAAATGCCGCGAGCTTTGACCGATGCACAAGACTCTATGGAGTTCGGAGCAACTTGAGGGTTTCCATCTCGCCGCTGAATCCCTGAAGCTATTTCGACGTGCCGAACTAGAGGATTCAGAAAACAGCGCACCATTAATCCGCAAACTCTACGTCGATCCGCTGCCTGAAGAACATATATTCAAGACGGTTATGAAACCAAGCACCACATTTATCATCGGGCGAAAAGGAACCGGCAAATCGACGATCTTCCAACGAGTACAAAATGAACTTCGCGGAAGGGATAATACCGCCTCAGCATACGTCGACATAAAGACCGTTTACGAATCCTCAGGCATCGACACCGCGACACTCGGACGAATCGAGGAAATCTCTACAACCCTGTCGAAACAAAGGCTAGAACAGCTACTCCTCTACCGTTCATTTATTGAAGCAACTTTTTCTGCGATAAAGGAAGAACTTAAGGCGCGACTCAAGGAGTCTCTTCGCGCCCGCATTAAGAACTTCGTCTCCGGCTCCATTGACGAACTATTCGAAGGCCTCGATGGGCTCCTCGAAGAGGCACGCTCTGACCAATTCATAAGTGTTATCGGCGTCCGAGAGGTGAACTCCAACACGACCACAAAAAACAAAGACATTGTGCGGTCCAAAGCTGGCCTGGACGTTACCCTGGCCTCAAATCCGAGCGTCAAGACGAGTATAGGAGAATCCACTGAAAGCGAATTAAGTAGTGAGGATGAGAAATCGTTCGCCGATGTCTTAATCCGCGTCTTCAACATAAAGGAAATTCTGCTCCAACTGAAGAAACTACTCACGGCAGTCTCCATAAAACACGTGTACATATTTGTGGATGACTTCTCGGAGTTGCCCGAAGACGCAATGCGAATCGTCGTAGACACGATCCTTGCACCGCTAAAAAATTGGTCGGAAGAACTAATCAAATTCAAAGTAGCGGCCTACCCGGGACGCGTTTACTACGGACAGATTGACAAGACCAAAATAGACGAGATTTACCTTGACCTCTATAACTTATATGGGGCGAGCGACGTTTCTGGAATGGAAGAAAAAGCCATAGATTTCACACGTCGACTTGTTACCACCCGCCTTCTTCATTTTACCGGAAAGAGTGCAGAAACCTTTTTTGACACTGTCGACGATAAATTCTGGCGACTCATGTTCTACGCCACAATGGCCAATCCGAGAAACTTAGGCCATATTCTCTTTTATCTTCACGAATCGAGCCTAATATACGGGAAGTTGATCGGCCGAACGGCCATCAGGGACGCAGCGCAGCGATACTACGAGGACAAGATCGAGCCTTATTTCGCTATGAGCCGTTTTCTGCATGAGACTTTTGCAGAACGCGCATCAATCTACACCCTAAAGGGACTACTCGAGGATATTGTTCAGCGAGCAAAAGAATTGAAGAAATATAGAGATTCAACTGTCATGAAGGAGATTAGGGGGAATCCGCCTACCAGTCACTTTTACGTCGTGCCAGAGCTCGAACCCCTCCTACAAACCTTGGAACTAAACTTCTATCTGACAAAATACTATGAAATGAACGACCGAGACGGTCATCGTGTCTCGGTATTCGCCCTGAGCTTCGGCCTTTGCCAGAAATACGCAATCGAATACGGGAGGCCGATGGAGAAAAGAGAGCATCGACTGTATTTTGTGGAAAGAATATTCGACTACAGCTCGTTATTGCGAAAATTCATCCAAAATAATCAGGAAATCAGATGTGAGTCGTGCAATGCGACGATCCCCTTCGACAAGCTCGAAGCACTCAAGTTCTACGATATGGTTTGCCCCAATTGCAGAAACGGCGTATGTAGAGTTATAAATCTATCTAAGAAATACGAAGCCGTGCTTGCGGGAATATCTCCTGAACTCCTGTTACCCTCAACGGAGCTAGGAATACTACAAACCCTCAAGACCGAACATCGATCGATGTACGCGTCTGAAATAGCGTCGGAGCTCGACAGGTCATACCAGCTCGTTGGAAAACGCGGCAAGATGCTGGCGCAGCGCGGGCTCGTCAAGAGGGATGAAAACGCAGAAGGGCGTCGAATTTTTGAGATAACAGGGTTAGCAACTGAGAGCTATTTTAGCGATCTTGAAACTGTTGGGCTTGACGTTCCTCTTGAGCCCGTCGATCTGAAATCCTAAGCGTCTCCCCGTCACCGTTCCCCTCCACCCCGAAATTGCCTTCGACACCCTCCGCCGCATTCTCCGCGCCGCCGCCGTGACCGTCGGAGATCACTTTCGGCACTCTACTGCGTATGGGGTGCCGCGGCCTCGCGATTTTTCCAATTTTCGTAGCCTTGCAACTAAAGGCTACCGACACTCCCTTCCACTACCCAAAATTTGCTTGACCCCACCGAAAGACAGGAATAGCCTTCAAGCAACTTATTCCTGAAGGGGGTAACCATGATTCCTCAACCCCTGGTGTCTCGCTCAATTCCTGTACCGCAGCACTTGCTTAAACGCCGCACCGGCTCGCGCGGTCACGCCCATTTCTGGAGACGCGCCTCCGCGCTTTCGCGCCGCAATTTCTTGCAAGCGGGCGCGACGCTCGCGGCAGGCCTCGCCCTTCCGCTCCCTCTCCGTTCCTCTCAGGAAGCGTCGCTGCCCAATCCCATTCCCGGGGGGCTGGACCTCCTCGGCAATGGACATATTTTCCATGTGTTCTTGCCCGGAACCTCTCCTGAACTTGCCTCCATCACCGATTTCAACGGCGTGCTGGGCGCCACCGATGTTCTTGGCAGTTGGACTGCCGAAGGCTTCACACCTCCGCCTAACACACCATTGATCTTCGATGCCGATATGCGCTTCATGTCCGGCGAATACATCGGGAGGGATGGAAGGCACCATCAGGGTAACTTCGCCTTTGTTTGAATCGACCTCTACGTGGGGCCGGAGGCTCCCGATTTCAGCAATCAGGTCCACGACTTTGATCCAGGTCTGGACAACGGGCTTTTCTGGACGGTTCCTGTCGGCGCGAACAGCTTGTTTGTGAATCCTGGCTCTGGCCGAGCTTCCCTGGCAGTTAAGAGTCTCGAGATGGAAGATTACTTCAACGTGATAAACGCGCTCCAGGACGGGCAAAATAATTCGGCCGCGGTTTCCTTCGAGGTGCACTGGTCTCACGGAGGCAAGCACTTCAAAGTACGCGACGCAGGTGCCGGAATGGCTGGCGAATTCATCATGAATACCGCAACTATGGTTTGGTCCGTCGAAAGTAACGGCGTGGCTTTCCAATCGGGACCAGAAAATACGTCCAGCAGCGTCTCTGGCCAAGTAGGGCACGAACGTAACGGCGTCTTTTTCCGATAAACCGTTTGGAATGGTCGGTGCCGCGAGCCGCAGCCGTCGGTCTTAGGGTTGCGAGTCTCGATTTTTCTCGCATCTGGGGAGCCCGACAAGTCGATCCGCGACAAAAACCCGCCAGCAACCGACTATCCGATGAGGATAGTCGTCCTGAGCGAGCATCGCGAGTCGAAGGATCTCTCCGTCCCCCCAAGTCCTTCGCGACCTCGGCCTCCCCACCTTCCTCGGCTCCGCCTCCTACCGCCTCCCATGAGCAACGGTCTCACGGAGCCACGCTCTCCGCCTGCCACCGCCAGTGCTTTTGAGCGATTCTTCGGGTATCCTGAACCCATGCAGCACGTGACCATTTCGCTTCCGGATGAACTCCTAGCGGCCATCTCCGCCCAAGGCCAGGACCTGTCGCGCGCCGCCTTGGAGGCCTTGGCCCTCGAAGCCTACCGCACTCGCAAGATCTCTGCTGCCCAATTGCGCCGCTTGCTAGGCTTCCACACCCGTATGGAGGTCGACGCCTTCTTGAAGGACCACGGCCTTGAGTTGGAGTACAGCCTTGAAGACCTCGAGCGCGACCGTGAGACCCATCGCCATCTCGGCTCGTAGATGCCTCTGATTGTCGCCGATACAACGCCTCTCAATTATCTTGTCCTGATTGAGGCCGTCGACTTGCTCCCCCGGCTCTACGGACGCGTCCTCATCCCTCCATCCGTACTTGCCGAGCTCGCGGATCCCCATGCCCCTGTCCAAGTCCGCACCTGGGCGACGCAATCTCGCGACTGGCTACGCGTTGTGCCTCTTCGGGCGCCTGCCGGTTCTTCTCTCATGCACCTCGATGACGGCGAACGCGATGCCATTGCCCTCGCGGAGGAACAACAAGCTGGCCTTCTCCTGATGGACGAACGCGACGGCGCGGCAGCGGCACGTGCGCGCAACTTGAAAGTTATCGGCACCCTCGGCGTCTTGGATGTTGCCGCAGCCCGAGGCTGGATAGACTTGCCAGCTATGTTTAGCCGACTGCGCCAGACTACGTTTCGCTCATCGCACCGGCTCATGACTACGATGCTCGAACAAGATGCACAGCGAAAGAAAAAGCCCTGAGAAGAGTCTCACTGAAAACTGATAACTCTTCACTCCGCGCCCACAGGCGGCACCTGCCGCTCAATCTCCAAAACTTTTCCCGACCGCCTGGTCACTTCCAAATCGTAAAAATTCTGCAGGTTCAGCCAAAACTCCGCGTTCGTCTTGAAGTACCGGGCCAATCGCAGCGCCGTCTCCGCCGCCGCTCGCGCACAATTTCCCCAATGCGCGTCGCCGGCACGTGCAACTCCAGCGCCAGCTTGTTCACGCTCAACCCCAGCGGCTTCATGAAATCCTCGCGCAGGATTTCCCCCGGGTGCACCGGCGGCATCAATTGTTCTGATTTGCCCATCTTCTTTCTCGCCCTTTCTAAGACTACGTAGCACTTTATTGCCCTTAGTATCCAAGTTCGTCTTCTCTCGTTTACCCTGAGCTTCGAAGGGCTTGCCTCCTATCTCCCCCCAGAGTACGCTCTTCCCCATCATGCCAAATATCGAAAAGCACGCTCCCGGCGCATTTTCCTGGGTCGAACTCGCCACCACCGATCAAGCCGCCGCCACGGATTTCTATGCCAAAATCTTTGGCTGGTCCTCGCAAGACTTTCCCATCGGCCCTGACGGCTTCTACACCATTTTCCAGGTCGAAGGACGCGATGCCGCCGCAGGCTGCACCCTTCGCCCGGACCAACTCTCTCGCGGCGTTCCTCCCCACTGGAATCTGTATGTCGCGGTCGAAAGCGCTGACGCTACTGCCTCTCACGCCGCGCAACTTGGCGGCACGGTTTTGGCCCCGCCCTTCGACGTTTTTGATTCCGGACGCATGGCCGTCTTGCAGGACCCCACTGGCGCGACTTTCTCCCTCTGGCAACCCAACAAACATCTCGGTACCGGAATCTCCGCTTCACACGGGACGCTCTGCTGGGCCGACTTGAGCACTCCTGATCAAGCCCGCGCGGGACAGTTTTATTCCGATCTCTTTGGCTGGCAGATGATGAAAGAAGACGAAGACCCCGCTCACAATTACTGGCACATCAAAAACGGCGAGGAATTCATCGGCGGCATTCCCCCTGCTTCCCAACGCCAGCCCGGCACTCCCGCTCATTGGCTGGTGTACTTCACCGTTTCCGATTGCGACACCACTGCCGCGACCGCAAAAAACCTCGGCGCCAAGCTCTATATGCCGCCCACCGATTTTGAAGACGTGGGCCGCATTTCCCTTATTGCCGACCCACAAGGAGCAGCCTTCGCCATATTCAAAGCCGCCGCCCGTGGAGCCTCTGGCTCGTAATCTTCCCGCAACCGCCGAGTGCCGCAGCCTTGGGTGGCGCCTGCCCCGGTCCGGTCGGGGAGGCTGCGGGTTTAGCTTTTCCCCCGCTCTTTCGCCGCCTCATGCGCGATTTTTCCAATTTTCTATTGACAAAAAGAGGGTCCCAGCGTACAGTATTTCTTGGGCAATATTGTGCCCGAGCCGGAGAGCGCCAGCCACCTTGCTGGCGTTTTTGCTTTCTGGACCCTGCTTTTCGGCCTAAGTCCTCTATTCGCAACACTTACGAAACAAACCGCTTTTTGCACAATTTTGGTGCAAGCAAGTCATTTAGAATCAACACTTACGTGAGGCCCCGCAAGTGTTGATTCTAAACCACTTATTGTAAATCTAAGTCCTTTAGATGCAACACTTACAAAAAACAGGGGGGAGCCGGGTTATGGTTAACCAGCAATCTCACCTACCGACCTCTCACTTCACCGCCACAACCACCAGAGTGAAATCGTCCTGAAAACTTCCCCCGCTGAAACCTGACACTTCTTTCCGGATCACTTCCAGCAACTCCGCCGCGCCCAGCCCCGTGTTCTTTCTTCCCAGCCCCACCAATCGAGGCTCCCCAAACTGCTCGTCTTCCGCGTTCATCGCCTCCGTCAATCCGTCCGTATAGAGAACCAGCCGGTCGCCCGCTTCCAATTGCACTTCCGTATCCGCGTACTCCTTCCCCGGCAGAATCCCCAGCGGTGTTCCGCCTTCCTTCAGGGAAATCGCCTCTCCCCGCCCGCGCAGCAGCAGAGGCGGGCAGTGTCCCGCGCTCGCATAGGTCAGCTTGTTTTTCTCCGCGTCGATGGTGCAGTAGCAAAACGTCACAAACTTTTCCTGCGCGACGTTGTTGCTGATCACCCCGTGCAATTTTCCGCACAGCGCCCCCGGCGACACCCCTTCCTCCGCGAATGCCCGAAAGCTCGCCTGCAGGTTGGCCATCAACAACGCTGCCGTGATCCCCTTTCCCACTACGTCCCCGATGCAGATTCCTATCTTCCGCTCGCTGAACTTCAGCACGTCATAGTAGTCCCCTCCGACCACGCGCGCCGGCTGCCACGCTCCCGCGACCTCCAGTCCTTTTACTTGCGGAATTTTCTTGGGCAGTAACCCTTCTTGAATCTCCCGCGCTTTCTCCAGCTCTTGTCCTTGCTGCTCGGAATGCGTCTGAGCGACATCCACGGTCCGTTGCAGTTCCAGGTTTCTCACTTCCAGCGCGCTCCGCGATTCCGTGTATAAGTGGTAGAGAATCCCCACAAGTGTAATCACCACGGTTCCCAGCCTTCCGGAGAGCCAAAATTCGGCCCCAAATTGCGAATACGGGATTTGAAATACCAGCATGATGACGGCCACGCTCAGGATTGAGCTCGCCAGCGCCGCCAGAAACAGCAGGCACAAGTAAACCAGCCAATGGTAGAAAAGCGAGAGGCGCATAAAGACGGGCGCAATCCGCTTCATCGCCGCCATCGTCACACTCCCGGCAACGACGGAGTAGAGCAGAATCCCGGTGAAGTCCGCGCGCCGCCAATTGACAACCCAAAGCACGGCAAACAATGCAATGGCCACAGCAACGTTTAGCCTCTGCGAGGTGAGAAATCGCCGGATGAGACTGGATTGCGACAGGAACCTTGGGCTGGAGAACGGCATGAGTCTTGAGCCAGACGTTGACCGCTATGCGGTCAATAATGGACACTCGCCGCTTGCGGTGATGGCCGAGATGGACCACAACCGGCGAGGGTCGCACTTCAAATCGTAAAGGAAAACTTGAGAGCGCAAGGCATGGTAGGCGCTGTCTCCGCCAGATGTCAACGCTGTCTGGCAAAACCATCATGTTGGCCGGGTGCCGCAGCCTCTGGCTTTCTATTGACCCCGCCCATTCACGGCGCTAACATCCGCGTCCACCAGGAGGTCCTTATGTCATTCCAGGGAAAACACGCTCTCATCACTGGAAGTTCGCGCGGCATCGGCCGCGGCATCGCGCTCAAGCTCGCCGAAAAAGGCGCACGCGTCGCCGTTCATTACTACCGCAACAAGGAAGCCGCCCAGGCTACTCTCGAGAAAATTCGCGCTTACGGCTCCGACGGCTTCATCGTGCAAGCCAACGTCTGCCTGCCCGATGATATCCGCCGCATGTTTCAGCAAGTCCGTTCGGAGTTCGGCGGGCTCGATGTCTTCGTCAGCAACGCCCGCACGGAAGCTCCCACCTTCTACGAAGCTCCCATGGAGATCTCCCTCGAAAAATGGGACACCGCCGTCGATTCCCAGGCCAAGGCGTTTCTCGTCGCCGTTCGCGAAGCCGCTCCGCTCATGTCCGATGGCGGACGGATTGTCGCCATCACCTTCGCTCCTGGTGGACGCTTCGGCAGTTGGCAGCCCTGGGTGGCCATGGGCGCCGCGAAAGCCGCAATGGAGTCCCTGGTCCGTTATTTTGCGGTTGCTCTGGCAGGCCGCGGCATCACCGTGAACTCTATCAGCCCCGGCTGGGTCGAAGACAGTGTGCTAAACAGTTTGCCCGAAGCCTTCCAAACAGGCGTGCGCGAATGGCAAGAACGCGGCTGGACGCCCATGCGCCGCCTCGGTACTCCCGCGGATATCGGCAATGCCGTCGCTCTCATTTGCTCGCAAGAAGCTGGTTGGATTACCGGCCAGTTGATCGAGGCCGACGGCGGCGCGTCCCTCGTCGACGCTCATCTGCCGCTCGAGTTTCAAGGCATGGAAAAAATCGTCGAGAAACGCGCCAAATCTCAAGGAGCCTGAGCAACAACCGCCTGCAAACCGGCCGCGCGCCGCAGCCTTCCCAAAAAAGTTAGGGGCGTCCGGCCGACTTGCATTCTGCCGTCTCCCCGGTGCTACAATTCGCCGGCCAAACCCTCATTCCATTCCTTCACCGGAGGCTACGAATGTATCGCCGCGTCCTAACCCCGCTCACCCTCATGCTGGCGCTGTGTGTGCCCGCTTTCTCGCAGGAGCATCCCGCTCCCGCCAAGGCAAAATCCGTTACGCTCATGACGGGTTACGGCAATTGGCAACATCCAGTCTCCACCAAGAACGCTCAAGCGCAGGCCTTTTTCGACCAGGGCCTCCGGCTCATCTACGCCTTCAATCACGACGAAGCCATGCGCTCCTTCCAGCGTGCCGCCGAGCTTGACCTCAAACTGGCCATGGCCTATTGGGGCATCGCCGAAGCTGTCGGCCCCAATTACAACGATCCTGCCAGCGAAGACCGTTTTGCGCAGGCCCACGCCGCCATCGAGAAAGCGCAGACGCTCGCATCCGATGCTTCCGAGAGCGATCGGGCCTACATCGCCGCGCTCGCCAAGCGCTTTCCCGCCGATCCCAAATCCGATTTGCGCGCCGCCGCCGAACAGTATCGTGACGCCATGCGCGACGTGTTGAATCGCTTCCCCGACGATCTCGATGCCGCCACGCTGTTCGCCGAAGCCGGAATGAACCTGCATCCCTGGGGGCTCTGGCACGCGGACGGCACTCCGGAAGAAGGCACGGAGGAAATTGTCTTGGCACTGGAGTCTGTGATTCGCCGCGATCCGAATCATCTCGGCGCGATTCACTATTACATTCATTCCGTGGAAGCTTCCTCATCGCCGGAACGCGCTTTGGCCGGAGCGAATCGCCTGGCGCAACTTGCGCCTGCCGCGGGCCACATCGTGCACATGCCCGCGCACATCTACATCCGCACCGGCGATTACGAAGCCGCGGTGAAAACCAACCAGAAAGCCGCGCTTGCGGATCAGGCCTACATCAAAGGCGGAGCCGCCGAAGGCATCTATTCCATGATGTACTACAGCCACAATCTGCATTTCATTGCCATGGCCGCAGCCATGAACGGCAACTATCTCGAGTCACGCGGTGGCGCGCAGCTGCTCGCTGCCAACGTGGGCCCTCACGTGAAAGACATGCCGCCGCTCGAAGGCTTCATGACCGTACCGCTGGCCGTAGAAGTTCGTTTTCACAAGTGGAACGAAATTCTGAAAGCGCCGCAGCCTGACCCCGCCATGCAAACCGCCACAGTGTTCTGGCACTTCGCGCGTGGCCTCGCCCTTGCCGGCACGGGAAAACTGGAAGAAGCGGAAGCCGAGCACAGGTTTGTTGCGGAAGCAGAAGAGAAAACTTCTCCCGATGCGATTTTCCAGATGCCCATCAACAACAAGACCAAGGACATTCTGAAAATCGCGGAAAATGTGCTTGGCGCGAAAATCTCGCTCGCGAAAAACGATATGGACGCCACGGTGAACCAATTGCGCGCCGCCGTCGCCATTCAAGATTCGCTGAAGTACGACGAGCCGCAAGACTGGTTCTATCCCGTGCGCGAATCCCTCGGTGCGGTGCTGCTGAAAATCGGTGATGATGCCGCAGCCGAAGAGGCCTTCCGCGCGGACCTCGAGCGCAATCCTCGCAACCCGCGTTCGCTCTTCGGCCTCGAGCAAGCCCTGAAGGCTCAGGATAGGACCTATGACGCCGGTTTCGTCCGCAAACAGTTTGACGCCAACTGGAAGGGCGCTGTGCGGCCGACCGTCGACGATCTCGTCTGACCCTTCGACAAGCGCCCCATAGCTTTCACTTCGAACTTTCAGCTGCCCGTACTCGAAAATAAAAAAAGAGGGAGCCAGCTTCGCCCCCTCCTCTTAATGGAACTGCCGCAGTCCGTTATTTATGGCCGGAGTGCGTGATCCGTGCCAGGAAGTCGCGCCGGCTGTCCAGCACGGAGGCACCTAGGAATTCCGCGCGTTCCGCCGGAGTCCACTTGCTCATCGTCGCGTTGATGGCTGCCGCCCACTTGTCCATGCCTTCGGCATTGGGGTAAGTAACGACGACACAGCGCAGCGACTGCGCGCCAGTATTTACGTACTGTTGGTCGACGGCGTAGGACGTAGCTGCACCCTTCTTGAGCTGTTCTTCGAACGTCGGCACCAGAAGCTTCTTGAGCGTTGAGGTAAAGGTTTCCGGCTTGTCCGCCTTGGCATTCGAGCACACCACCCGCAGATACGCCGGTGTCCCGCTGCCGGCGTTGTACATCGACGTCTGCATCAACAAGTCTTCGTGCTTGGTGGCCGCGATCTGACCGGGCCGCGGACCGCCTTTGCGAATCTCGTCGAGCACCTTCATCAGCCCCGAAATCGAGGTCGACGACCACGCCGCTCCGTGCGTATACCCCTCAGGGGTGTGCACGATCGTCTCAAAAGTAGACCAGCCACCGATGGTCCCGTCGGCCGTCAACTTCTCCAGGATCGGAACGACCGTCTTCTCGGAATCCTCGGAGTATCCCGCCCAATTGGCCCGCGGGACTTGGAACTGGCTTACAAACGTGTACACCGTCGGCGTCGGTTCCATCTGCGAAAAAGCGATTGGCGAACTAACGACCGCCACCGCCGCCAATACCAGGCCCACAACCACACCAATCAATCGTTTATTCATTCGTCTCTCCTTGGCTGGCCAGTCAGCAGCGCAGTGCAACACGTTGGAAGGTCGTTCCTCGTCGCTCACTCGCGGACTTCACGGATGGTGAGGGGATACGCCGTTCTGTCTAGTGGGTAACCTGGAATGTCAGGGCTTGCGCCCGCGGCACCGGCCAGTGTGCGCTGACAGTATTCCCTAACTCTGTCCTTGTCAACGCAATTCCGCCGCCCGCTCGCTACTCACCCTTGCAGTCTTCAAGTGAAACATGAGAAAGTCAAATTTAGCGCGCCAACTGGGCCGTTACTGGCGAAGAGAATTGGGTGGATTTTATGACCGGCCCGAAGATCGAAATGACCGTAGACGCGGAGACATGCGTGGAATTTTTGGCGGCCCGTGCGTGTCTATGTTGTTGCATTTGTAGGTGCGCGGTTCAATGCGGCTTCAGAGGTTCTTCGGTTTAGAGCAGATTCAAAGCTGGAAGAATTTCGAGGCCGCTCCCGACGAGCGGCCGTTGTTATTTAGCGGTGAATCATTCCATCACGGGGTACGACGTTTCATGAGTAACAAAGCAAACGGTGACGGTCTCGCGTTAGAGAAACCCATCGCGATTTACTACGAGCATCCGGACTGGTTCCGGCCGCTATTTCAGCAACTGGACGAACGCGGCGTGCCGTGGCTGAAGATTGACGCGCGGCACCACCATTACGATGTGGCGTCGCCGGAGAGAGAATACTCGCTGCTCTTCAATCGCATGAGTCCCTCAGCGTGGCAGCGCGGACTGGGCCACGGGATTTTCTACACGCTGAATTATCTGGCGCATCTCGAAGCGAAAGGCGTGCGCGTGGTGAACGGCTACCGCTGCTTCACGCACGAAATTTCCAAGGCGCTGCAGCTCTCAAACCTGGAAAAGCTGGGATTGCCTTATCCTAAAGCGCGAGTCATCAATCATCCGTCGCAGGCGCTGGATGCGGCGGAAGCCATCGGATATCCCGTGGTCATCAAGCCGAACATCGGCGGCAGCGGCGCTGGGATTGAGCGATTCAATTCGCAAAACGAATTGCGCGCCGCGATAGAAGCGGATCGTCTCTACTTTGGCATCGATTCCACAGCGCTGCTGCAGGAGGCGTTTACGGCGCGCGACGGAATCATTACACGCGTCGAAGTTCTTGGCGGGAAATTTCTTTATGCGATCCGGATTCACATCACCGGCGAGAGTTACAACTTGTGTCCCGCGGACATTTGCCAGAACACGCGAGGAGAAGAGCTTACGCGCATTGCGTGTCCGGTGGACGCGCCGAAAAGCGGCATGAAAGTGGAAGGCTACGATCCGCCGCGGCAGGTGATTGAAGACGTGGAGCGCATCGTGGAACTCGCCGGGGTCGAAGTCGGGGGCATCGAGTATGTTTTCGACGAGCGGACCGGCCGGCAGATGTATTACGACGTGAACGCGCTTTCCAATTTCGTTGCCGATCCGGTGCGCGTCATTGGCTTCAATCCCTACGCGCGGCTTGCAGACTTCCTCATCGCAGAGGCGCAGCGTCATGAGGCGAATCGCAGCGAACGCGTTGCCGCAAGCGGAGGCCCACGATGAGATACGGCTACTGGCTTCCCGTTTTCGGCGGGTGGCTGCGCAACGTGGAAAACGAAAACATGGAGACGAGCTGGGCGTACGTGAAGAAGCTCACGCAGCGCAGCGAGCAAATTGGTTTTGATCTGACCCTGATCGCCGAGCTGAACCTCAATGACATCAAGGGCGTCGAAGCGCCTTCGCTGGATGCGTGGTCCACGGCCGCGGCGCTGGCTGCGGTGACGGAACGAATCGAGTTGATGGTGGCCGTGCGCCCGACATTTCATTTGCCCGCACTGCTGGCGAAACAGGCGGCCAACATCGATCAAATCAGCAATGGCCGGCTTACTCTGAACGTAGTCTCTTCGTGGTGGGCGGATGAAGCGCGCAAGTATGGCGTAGCCTTCGAACAGCATGACGACCGCTACGCGCGCACCAGCGAATGGCTTGACGTTCTGGGCGGCGTGTGGAAGCAGGACCATTTTTCATATTCGGGGAAGTATTACCGTGTGGAAGATAACGTCCTTGAGCCCAAACCGGTGGCGAAGCCGCGGCCAACGTTGTACGCGGGGGGCGAATCGCCCGCGGCAAAAGAACTGATTGCCGAGAAGTGCGACGCGTATCTGATGCACGGTGATCCGCCGGAGCGTGTCCGTGAGAAAATCGCCGATCTGCGCGAGCGCCGAGCGAAACACAATTTGCCGCCGTTGAAATTTGGGGTCGCCGGTTATGCGATTGTCCGCGACACGGAACGCGAAGCGCAGGACGAGCTGCGGCGCATCACGGATGTTCAACAATCCGCCGCCGGCTATGCGAATTACCAGCAATGGCTTGCCGGAACGCAACTAGAGCAACGCGTTTCCCTGGAAGATTATTCAGTCTCGAATCGCGGCTTGCGATCGGGCCTCGTTGGCACTCCCGAACAAGTGGCCGAGCGGCTGGCCCAATTCGAGGCCGCGGGAGTCGACCTCGTTTTGCTCCAATTCAGCCCGCAGCTCGAGGAGATGCAGCGTTTCGCGGAAACGATCATCCGCCGAAGTTCCTCCCTAGCGGCACCGGCTTAGCGGCTCGCTTGCCGTGCAGTATGCCCATGCCACGAAGGATAAAGGATATAGGGCGCACCACACCCAAATTCGCTAGGCAAAATGTGGCGATTTGTCTATAATTATGGATTGTCTCTGAACAGTTGGCCCCGCCTGAGTGGGTCTAAAAGGAAACAGGAACATGAATCCGGTAATTCGTAAATTACATGAAGCGCAATTGCGCAAAGACCTCCCCGAGTTCCGC
>Ga0137409_10003726_pt1 | contig 16092 bp, 15 predicted proteins | sample CZODoug1_16funga_FD_122059 | JGI IMG/M metagenome (GOLD analysis project Ga0137409, IMG submission 122059) | Vadose zone soil fungal communities from Angelo Coast Range Reserve, California, USA - CZODoug1_16fungal (Hybrid Assembly) | ecosystem: Environmental > Terrestrial > Soil > Vadose zone... | reverse complement strand
GCCGAAGCGACCCAGCCCCAGTGTCCATCCCACCCCGGTTGCGCGCGCATCGGCCGGATACGCGTCGGCGGCGACAGCGATCAGCCCTCCGCCGGCGGCGGAAGAAAAGAAGCCGGCGAAGACCGCCGCACCTGCCAAACCCGGAAAGTAGCCGATGAACATTCCCATCGATGCGATGAGTACCGCCGAGACGAGGAAGGCAGTAATGAGCACACTGTGCGGACGAATCCAGCCCAGTATCATGCCGATCAGTACTGTTCCTATCACGCCGCCCGCGTTGTTGAGCGCCAGTACGGAGGCCGCGGCGCTTGCCGACATTCCGGTTTTTTGTAGCAAAGCCGGCGTCCAAAACGCCACCACGACGAGTGTCATCCACGTCATGAAGGAGGCTCCCCACAAGAGAAGGGTGGCGCGCAGGCGTCCGTCCGTGAAGAGCTCCGCAATGGGCGATGGTCTCACGGCCTTCGCTCTCTCCGCACCGGCTTCGCGCTCGAGCTTTACCTCCAATGACTCAGGCATGACCGACATCAGCACGGGTATGAGAATCAACGGCGCGGCGCTGCCGATGAAGAATATGGCTTGCCAACCGAAACGGGGGATGATCGCTGCACTGGCAAAGGATCCGACCATACCGCCGAAAGGCACGGCGGCCCACATGATGGTCACCACTCGTGGTCGCTGCGACGGTGGCGAGAACTCGGATGCAAGACTGATGAAGTTGGGGGTCGCTGCACCCAACCCGAGTCCCGTCAGCAGGCGCCACCCGAGGAGAGCACCATACGTGCCCACCGCAGCGGTTCCTAGCGTGCAGCCGGCGAAGATGGCAGTCGCAATAATCAGCATGCGTTTGCGGCCGAAGCGATCGCCGAGTGCACTGAACGTCAGTGCACCGATGAGGAATCCCACTTGCGAAGCACTGAACACGAGTCCGAACGCACTCAGCTTGATTCCTATTTGCGCGGTGATCGCGCTCGCGGCGGGTCCGAGCGACTGCGTATCGAAGCCATCCAGAAAGGCGACGAGCGAGCATAGTATTATCACGCGTCGACGGTTGGACGGTGCGTCGATTTCCCTCGGCGAAGGCAGGGACGCAACCGTCGGTTCTTGCGGACGCCGGCTGCTCATCACGATGGGACTCGCATCACGAGCCGGGCCGAACACTTGTTGCGATCTGTCGCAGCAGGTCCGCGTTGAAGATCTGCTTCGGCAGCATTCCGTGCACCGTTTTCGCCGGGACCGATGTGTAGACGGTATTCGTCTGATGAGCGTATTGCGTTATGCGAAAGCTTGCGGCGATGCTGCTGAGCGCATACACATCCAGTTTCGACAGAGAGGTCGCGCGGCTGAGCCAATCGATGGTCTGTCGAAGCGACGCCGTCAGGGCGTCTTCGATGCTCTGACCGAAGCCCATGACAATCCAGTGGGAAGGCGTCTCCGCAATGGGTCCCACAAGATCAATGCCCTTGTGGAGTACATACTGGATCCGAAGATCCTCCATTGCGGTTTCTATGGCGGTCTGATCGACCACACCGTCGCCCTGCGCCGCATGCGAGTCACCGGTCCAGAGACGCCCGCCGGAGACCTCGACGGGCAGAAACAGCGCGGTGCCTTCCACGAGTTCGCGCAGCACGATATTGCCGCCATAGTGACCGCTGAGAATCGCGCTCACAGGCTTGTCCCCCGCGGGCTGTGCCGCCATCACTCCCTGTATCGGTGCCAGCGGGATGCGTACGCCCGCGCCGAAATCCGTGAACTTTCGGTCGCCGTCGAAGTGAAGATAGTGAAGATACGGCTCTTCGAAGTCACCGGGAAGCGCGCCGACCCCTTTGGGTGCCGAGTTCCATCCCCAGCTGATAGGGCGCAGGCGCAGCATTCGGCATTCGATGACATCTCCCGGCTCGGCACCCTCCACCGCAACAGGACCGATCAGTGAATAGGGACCTTGCGGGTATCGCTTGCGGATGGGTTCGCGTTCAGCAAAGGACATGCCCTCTTTCGCCTCGTTCCCCCAATTCACCCAGGTGTTTGGGTAGGAGACGACATCCCCCGAGCGAATCGTGAGCACGACAGGCACCGCTGGGTCCATTGTGCCGACGCGCACGGTGTCCTTGTTGGACGGCAGCGCATGCACCGTACCCACTTTGTGCGGATCGAACACCGGTGCGCCGCCGGCGGCCATCTGCTGCGGTACGGCGGATGCGGTGGAGCCGGCCGAGAATGCAGAAGTCATTGCCGTCAATCCCGCAAATCGCACCAAATCGCGCCGGCTGATGCTTCTGTGGTCAAGGATGCTTTCCAAGGAATTGCTGCTCGTACCATCGACGAGCATCGCGTGTGGTGCTGCCGTCGCAGTTTCGGCAGCGGATACGTGGCGTGCACACGGATCGTGAGCGGGACAACAGCCCTGGTATGATGAATCTCGGCTCATGATGATGCCTCCCCGGCAACGCTTAGAAGAAAGGATTCGAACACGCTTGCGAGCGCCAGCGGAGTCTGGAGCATGGGATAGTGACCGGCCTCGGGCAGAACAGCGAGCGACGCGTTTGGAAGAGTGAGCCAGGTCGCGGCAACCACATCGCGCGTGACGCTGCTGTCGTGGGCGCCAACCACAACCCGTGTCGCGATCGGTAGCCGGCTAATATCCGATGCGAAGTCGCTCATAGCCCATGATTCCAGATATCCGCCGAAGGCTTCCGGCCGGCTGACGCGAAGCGACTGCACCGCGATATTTTTCGCCCACACGGCCGGCTCACGACCGCCGGCTGTCCTGCCGATGATGGCTTCCCTCTTCCGCACGTCGTGCACCGCATCCCTGAACATGGTAATTGTTGGTTCGTCGAACGGCACTCTGCCGGCCCATACGGGGGTAATTGCGAGAATACGTTGTACGCGCCTCGGATGGTCCGCAGCGATCCGCAATGCGGCCTTGCCGCCCATGGAGTGTCCCACCAGATTAAACGTGTCCCATCCAAGGTGGTCCGCGAGCGATGCCGCATCGCTCGCGATGGTAAGGATGTCATACGGGCCGCCCAGCGTCTTCGACTTGCCATAACCGCGGTAGTCCATGAAGGCGAAACTGAAGCGAGATTCATCGAGAGCCGGCAGCATGGGCTCGAATACGCGCCAGTCGCCGAACCAGCCGTGCAATACCAGCCCGCGCTCCGGGCCGTGACCGTGAATGAAGTGACCAATCATTGTCGTTCCTTTAAAATCGCACCGTTCCGCTGACCACAAACCATCTCGGGCTGTTGATATGCGCTACATTGAAGGGCGCGCCAATATCGTAAGTCGGGTCGTAGATCGTGTTGAACCGCGCCGACGTGACGTTAGCCACGTGCGCCGACAGAGTCCACCGATCATTCCCGACGTGGGCGCCTACGTCTACCAACTGATAGGCCCGTTGCAGTGTAGAATCCTGAGGATCCCAGTAAGATCGACCGGTGAATGATGCGTTCACGCGGACACCGACGCTGTAGCCCCCGCCGATCTCGCGATTCCACTCCGGCGTGATATTCCCCGAATACGCCGGCGTGAACGGCGCCGTTCTACCCTTGAGGTTGATGGGCAACGACGTGGCAGGATCGATGAAAGGCACATTGCCCCACCGCGCGTTGGTGAATCCGAAACCCCCGCCGAGCTTGAACCCATAAGGCAGGGCCGCCAACAAATCGAATTCTGCTCCGTAGTTCTGCGATGCCCCGATGTTCGAGGTCACTTCGACGATGCCGTAGGGAACGAACTGGATGTTCTGATAGAGCCGGTTGGCATAGTCGATGTAGAACAACGCCGCGTTGAATTGTACCGCATTGGACCAGAGGGACTTCATCCCGACTTCGAAGCTGGTGGCAATTTCCGCTTTGTACGGATGAATGACGCCGTTCTCCTCAATCTCGTCCGCGGGCTCGAAGCCCTTCGCCATCGTGGCGTAGACGTTGGAAGTGGGGCTGAACTTGTACTGCACAGAGACTCTCGGCGAGAACTCGTGGCCGTCGAGATCCGCCGACGCGTTGAGGACCGGCGAGAGCGAGTTGTTGAAAGCCGTCTCTGCGCTCGTATAGTACTCACCGCGCAGACCAAGCTCGAACTGCCACTTGTTCCATCGGTAAGTCACGTCCCCAAACATGGCATACTGCTTTTGGGTCTTCTCATCTCGATCGAGATCGTTCCCCACAATGATGGGGTTTTTGACGTCCCCGGTACTGAAGTTGTCGACGTTGTTGAACTCGATCTTGTGACGTTGGAAAAATAAACCTGCCAGCCATGAAAAACTCGATTCCCCAGTCGATGCCAACCGAATCTCTTGGCTGAGGACACGGTGGTCCTGATTTTGCTGCAGTTTGTCAATTGGTATCGGCTTCTTGGCAAGGTCGGTCACTCCCCGGTTGTATGACCAGAAATACGATGTGTTCGTCGTGAGTGCAACGTCGCCTCCGAACTGATGGTCGACCTGCAGGGTGGGGGACCAAAGACGGCGTAGGAAGGACGGAACGTAATAGTCGTTGACGGAATAGAGGTACGTATGATCGTCGGGCGGCGTGTAAAGCAGGTTTTCGGCGCCGCTGCTGAAGTCGTCGCCGGTCAAGTAGAGATGGACTTTCGTGTCGTCATTGGGCTTATACAATAACGTCACGCGACCGCCGTGATCGAACGTTTCGCCGTATTCCTCCTTACGAAAGGTGTCGTATGTGTAGCCGTTGTGATTGTCATCGTAGAACGTCGCACGCACGGATAGCTTATCGTCAATCAGTGGGCCCGACAGGATCGCCTGGTAATTCCGCGAGTCGTATTGACCTAACTCGACCGTCGCCTCGTTTTGCATCGTCGCCGTCGGTTCCTTCGTGATGTACTTGATGGCGCCGCCGATGTTGGCCCCGCCGTATAGAGTACCTTGTGGACCCTTTAGTACTTCTATGCGCTCGACATCGCTCGGTCGGATGATCTGGCCCTCGAACAGCTGCACGTCATTCACGTAGAAGCCGACACCCTGCACCACGCCGAACGAACCCACGCCTCGCAATGTGACGTCCGGACTGTTGTCGTTGCGCTGCACGATATGCAGATTTGACACAAGTGCGCCGATGTCGTCGATCTGCGTCATATGAGCCTCCGCGATCGTCGAAGCGCTAATTGCCACGATGGACGCCGGGATGTCACGCAAGTCTTCACTGCGTTTGCGGGCTGTTACCAGAATCTCCGCGAGTTCCTCACCAGACTGGTTTTGCTCGCTCTTAGTCGCCGCGGGGACGGCTGCTTGGACGCTATCGTCCGTAGCCAACGCCGTGAAACTGATCGCCCCCAGGACGGTGACCATCGTGGCGCGAATGGCCAGTGCCCCAAGCGCACGCGCGGTCCGCGATTTAGCCGGTGAAAATCTCGTCCTACAGCCCATTGAGTACCCCTTGCTCTTTGTAGACAGCGTTGAGCCCGCTATCGGTCCATGGCCGACAATGCCGCAGCTCCCCTGTGGCCATGCTCACACCATCGGAGCGCAGCGTTATTGCCAAAGCGTCCCGGAGATTACCGTTATGTCCGATTTTTCTTGTACGGAAGGGAATTGCGGGTAAGTCCTTTCGCAAACGGCTCCCGGCGGCCGTCTTGTAAAAATCGGATGATTCGACCAAAAACCGGACGCGCTGGCCATAACCCGCGCGCCCTTTGGACTCATGATGCGTGGAACAGTATGGAGGCGTCCCGCGCGGATGCTCGAGCATTGAACCTGAAATATCGAGGAAATCGAGGATGAGACCCCAAAAAAATCCCGTTTGCGGTTGGCTGCCTCGCCGTGGTGCGCGTGGAATATTCGTGGTCATAATCACAATGTGTGCGAGCACCATTGCCGCGACTCAGCCACGTGCCGAGCCGGAGTTTCGCGTGACGCAGACCACCTGGATCGGCGGCGAAGGTAGCTGGGATTACGCGGAATACGATTCTGCCCGACACCGCCTCTTCGTTGCTCGCGTCGGCGGAGTCTTGGTACTTGATGCGGACTCGATGAAACCCCTCGGTACGGTGCCCGCGCGCGCGGGCACGCGCGCCCATGGGGTCGCTTTGGCCGGCGAACTCGGGCTTGGCATGACCAGTGACGGAAGCGATGAAGTATCGACGGTTTTCGACCTTACTACCCTCGCACCCCTGCGGCAGGTGCCCCTCGGTATTTCACCGGACAGCATCATCTATGATCCTGCGAGCCATGATGGAGTAGCGTTCGACGGCGACGCCAATATGGCCGTGGCTTTCGATCCCCGGGCCGGCAGCGTTTTGGCGCGCATGAAACTCTCCGGCTCGCCCGAAGCGCCGGCCGTGGACGGAAAGGGCCGGCTGTATGTCAATCTCGCGGACACTTCCGAGATTGCTGCAATCGATACGCGAACTTGGAGCGTCGAGAGTCATTGGCCCATTGGTGGCGGGTGCGAGGAACCGACTCCACTCGCGATCGACCGACTCCATGAGCGTCTATTCATCGGGTGCCGCAGCGGCGTTCTGGTTGTACTCGATGCGCGAAACCATTCGCTCATTGCGAGTCTGCCGATCGGCAAAGGTGCGGATAGCGTTGCCTATGAACCGCACTCGAATCTCATTTTCGTAAGCTGCTATGACGGGACGCTCACGATCATCAAGGCAACCTCCCCCGCGCGATACGACGTCGTGCAAAACTTGCCGACGGCTCCTGCTGCGCGCACGTTGGCCCTCGATCCGAGGGGCCCGCGCATTTTTCTCCCAGTCGCCGACTTAGGTCCCCTGCTTCCCAAGACCGGCGACATACCCGCGCGCCCCGCGATTATTCCCTCCACGTTTCGCATTCTGACGGTCGGCCGATGAATGGTGCCGAGCACCCGATCCCAATCTGCCCTTACTGACTTCCCACGGACGACGGCAAGGAATCTTGCCGTCGCCATCAACAGGAGATCTTTGATGTCGAATCTTGAAATGCTGTCCCCGCAGAACTGCGCGCTTTTGCTCATCGACTTCCAGCCGGCGATGTACCAGGGAGTCCAGTCTCACGATCGCTTGACGACCTTCAACAATGTCCAGGTCCTCGCGAAATCCGCACGACTGTTCGGCGTCCCCACGGTTCTCTCAACAGTTGCCGCCGAGAGCTTTTCGGGCCCCTTCATGCCGGAAATTGTCGCACTTTTTCCGAAAAATAAGATCCTCGATCGTACCTCCATGAACTCCTGGCTCGACGCTCCTTTTCGCGCAGCTGTACACGCGACGGGGCGCAAAAAACTGGTTATCGCGGGGCTGTGGACGGAAGCCTGTGTGCTCTTTCCCACGCTGGATCTGCTCAAGGAGGGCTTTGAGATCTACATCGCCGCCGATGCCTGCGGGGACCTTTCGGCGGAGGCCCATGATCGGTCGATGGATCGCATGACTCAGGCCGGCGCCATACCGGTGACGTCGTGGCAGTTCGTCTTCGAGCTCCAGCAGGATTGGGCCCGATCGGAAACCTACGAGGGCGTCATTACCATTTTGAAGGAACACTCGCCCTACGGTATCCAAGTGCGCTTTTCCAAGTGGGCGCTGGGCGAACACGCATCCGAAGCCGGTTAGGGGCTATCACGATGAAAGTCTATCTCGTGTCTCTCTGCATGGGGCTGGTGGTCGGTATCCTCTACGGCTTGGTGAACGTTCGATCGCCCGCACCGCCGGTGGTCGCCTTGGTTGGGCTGCTCGGAATCCTCCTTGGTGAACAGGCACCCCCCTTGATCCGTCATCTCTTGATCGCGTCTCCGCCGCAAAACGGCTGGATTCAACAGATCAAACCCCACGTGTTCGGTCATTTGCCGACCGGACACTTGACGAAGGTGGACCGACCGTGACGCGCCGGTCATCACCCGATATGATTCTGCATCGAGGGCGGTTTGCGACGCTTGATCCGTCGAACCCGTCCGCGAGCGCGGTGGCAATCGATGACGGCCGCTTCACGCACGTCGGTGCCTCAGCGGAGATCATGCCTCTCGCGGGGCCGGGGACCCGCGTCATTGATCTTAAAGGCCGGTGCGTCCTGCCGGGGCTCCACGACAACCATATTCACGTCATCCGCGGGGGTCTGAACTACAACCTCGAATTGCGGTGGGATGGGGTTCACAGCCTGGCGGACGCGATGTCCATGCTCAAACATCAGGTGAGCGTGACGCCCCCGCCGCAGTGGTTACGCGTGGTGGGCGGCTTCACCGAGCATCAATTCATCGAAAAGCGCCTGCCGACCCTCGCGGAACTGAATGCCGTTGCGCCTGAGACGCCGGTGTTCCTGCTGCATCTCTATGATCGCGCTTTACTCAACGCGGCAGCACTGCGCGCCGTCGGATACACCAAAGACACGGTCGCGCCTCCGGGCGGTGAGATTGTACGGGACGGCAACGGCAATCCGACCGGATTGCTGCTCGCACGGCCCAATGCCGGTATTCTGTATGCCACCCTGGCGAAGGGCCCGAAGCTGCCCTTCGAATACCAACTTAATTCCACTCGTCACTTCATGAGGGAGCTGAATCGTCTGGGCGTCACCAGTGCCATCGACGCCGGCGGCGGCTTCCAGAACTATCCCGAGGACTATGCCGTCATCCAGAGGCTGTCCGACGACGGGCAACTGACCGTGCGGATTGCCTACAACCTCTTTACGCAAAAGCCCAAAGCGGAACGGGAAGACTTTCTGCACTGGACCAAGACATCCAGGTACCGGGAGGGCAATGACTATTTTCGGCACAACGGGGCCGGTGAGATGCTGGTGTTCTCGGCTGCGGATTTCGAGGACTTTCGCGAACCGCGACCAGAACTACCGCGCGAGATGGACGGCGAGCTCGAGGGAGTCGTCCGCATCCTGGCCGAGAACCGCTGGCCCTGGCGCTTGCACGCCACCTATGACGAGACCATCCGCCGCGCCCTCGACGTCTTTGAACGAGTCAACCGGGATTTGCCGTTGGCGGGTTTGCATTGGTTCTTCGACCACGCTGAAACGATCTCAGACGAATCCATCGACCGGGTAGCCGCGCTCGGGGGCGGGATCGCCATTCAGCATCGAATGGCCTATCAAGGCGAATATTTCGTCGAGCGTTACGGACCGGCGGCGGCGCAAAGCACGCCGCCGATCGCCAAGATGCTATCGCGGGGGGTGCGGGTATCGGCGGGCACCGATGCCACCCGAGTTGCCTCGTACAACCCCTGGGTCTGCCTAGCGTGGCTCATCACCGGCAAGACCGTCGGCGGTCTCTCCCTGTATCCTCGACATCAGTGTTTGGATCGAGACGTGGCCCTGCGCCTGTGGACGGATCACGTCACCTGGTTTTCCAACGAGCAAGCCACGAAGGGCCGTATCCAGGTCGGACGGCTGGCCGATCTGCTGGTACCCGACCGGGATTTCTTTGCCTGCGCGGAGAGCGATATCGCCGGGACCTCGTCGTTACTCACGCTGCTCGGCGGCCGCATCGTCTATGGTGCCGGCGAATTCGCCGCGTACGATGAAAACCCGCCGCCGCCGGCGTTGCCCAATTGGTCACCGGTGCGCTCCTTCGGTGGGTATGCGTCCCGGGAACGCGCCGAGCCGTCGGTGACTCCGGCGACCTTGCAACCGATGGCGTGCGCGCTGCACGGAAATCACCCTGCCACGGCCTGGTCCACCAATATTCCGACCGGAGACCCAAAATCCTTCTGGGGCGCGTTGGGCTGCGCCTGTTGGGCTTTTTAATGCGACCGCTCACAGAATACGCGGCGCCTCGCGACACGCCCGGGCCCATTGCACGAATGCTCGACAACGGTGTGACGCTCCTGATCGCCAGAATATGGCTGGCATTACCCTTCCTCGCCGGCGGCCTCATGAAACTCATCGACTGGCGAGGCGGCGAGGCGGAAATGCTGCATTTCGGCTTGCATCCCGCCTGGCTGTTCAATCTGGCTTCGTTGGTGACCCAGTTGGCGGCTTCGCTGCTACTCATCCTCAATCGTCGTGTGTGGCTCGCCGCGGGTGCGCTGGGAGTATTCACCGTCACCGCGACTCTCTTGGCGCATCGGTTTTGGGAATTCACCGGGCCGGAGCGCATCGGGCAGCAGAATAGCTTTCTCGAGCACTGGGCGATTTGTGCCGGCTTCGTCCTGGTGACGGTGGTCGCGCTGCGAGAACGCCCATGCGGATGAGGTTATGGATGCGACGTCGATCGCAAGAATCAATTACTCAGTGAAGGAGTTGCCGATGAATCCCAGAGCCCTGTTGGTCACGATCGCTTGGGGTGTGAGCGTCCTAACCCCCATCGCGGGTCACTGCTCACCCGCTCACGAGGCGGCCGCCGCCACTGTCGCGGTCGGACCGCAGTACGACACGACACACGTCTATGTCGCGCCGGCGGACTTCGACCGATTCGTGCAGAGCTTGACGGCCACCTTCGGCGGCTCAACCGCCAAGCAGGGCGTCTTCACTGTGACGCCGACCCCGAGCGAAACCATGTCGCAGCTGGTATTGACACCCGCGGGCACTGTCTCGGTCTTTGGCTTTAAGACGCCCGTTCCCTACCCCTTCGGCGCGGAACGCACCGGGTATCTGGTCAAGGATCTCGATGTCGCTGTGCGCCGCGCGCGCGCCAGCGGCGCTGACATCCTCGTAGCGCCATTTCCGGATCCAATCGGGCGCGACGCGGTGATTCAATGGCCGGGTGGCGTCAATATGCAACTCTACTGGCACACGACCTCCCCCTCCTACGCACCGCTACAACAGATTCCCGAGAATCGCATCTACGTCTCCGCCGTCAAAGCGGACGCGTTCGTCAAGGATTTTCTGCGCTTCTCGGCAGGCCGTGTCGTATCCGATGAGCCACAGGCGCCTGGCGCCGAGATCGGCCGTCCGGCGGATATCTATCGACGCATTCGACTCGAATCGCTCTTCGGCAAGACGCAGGTGATCGTCACCGACGGCCACCTGCCATGGCCTTATGGGCGCGAAATCACCGGCTATGCCGTACCGGATCTCAGCGGCACACTCGAGAAAGCTCGGGCCGCCGGAGTCACGGTCCTCGTGCCGGCCGTGACGTCGAGTGATCGGCAATCCGCCATAGTCCAGTTTCCGGGGGGCTACATCGCCGAGATCCACTCCTCCGCGGCCCCTTGATGAGAACGCGCGGCGCATGAGCCTCGAGCCGGTCTCGGCCGCCATAGCCCCGCCGAGGTCGGTTCCTGCGCTGTTGGCGGGACTCTTGGTGGCAACGCTGGGGCATGCCTCTGGGAATGAAGCGGTGTCCTCGATCGACACACCACCCGAGCGGCCCGCGATCATGTTCAATCGATGGCAAGAAGACTGGTCGGTGCTCGCCGACCCGCGCGTGAAACGCGAGGCCTTTGACAGTCTGAAATACATTCCCCTCTCGTCCGGCCACCCTGCCACCTACCTGTCGCTCGGTGCGGACTTGCGCGAGCGATTCGAAGCCAATGATGCAGCCAGCTTCGGCGTGGGCCCGAATCGCAATGCCGACTACGACATCAGCCGTTTCGAGGTGCATTCCGACCTCAGGGTAGGACCGCAATTTCAGTTCTTCACGCAGCTGCAGAGCGACTACGCCATCGGCAAGCGAGTCCTGACGCCGGTCGACCAGGACCGGTTGGATGTCGAACAAGCCTTCGTCGCATGGCTCCAGCCACTCGCCGGCGGTACGCTTAAGACACGGCTGGGACGGCAGCAATTCGGCTTCGACCTGCAGCGCTTCGTGTCGGTGCGCGACGGGCCGAACGTGCGGCAATCATACGACGCCGCCTGGTTCGACTATGAGCACGGTCTCTGGCGGTACATCACGTTCTATAGTCACCCGGTGCAGAATCGGGACCTGCGGCCGTTCGACGACGTGAGCAACAACCATCTCACCTATGGCGGCTTTCGCATCGAACGCAAGGTGCTTGAATCCGCCGGCGTTGCCGCGTATTACTCTCGTTTCACGCAAGACGGAGCCCGCTTTCCGAGTATCAGCGGCAATGAGCGACGCGATATCGTCGACCTGCGGTTTGCTGGGACCCATCGCGCATTCGACTGGGACATCGAAGGGATGAATCAGACCGGCATGTTGGCGGGGGAACCCATCGAGGCGTGGGCGTTTGGGTCGATCATCGGCGGTACACTGCGCTCGTGGCCGTGGCAACCCCGTGTCGGCCTGCAAATCGATGCCGCGTCCGGCGATCGGCATCGAACCGACCGCGAACTCAACACCTTCAATCCGCTGTTTCCTAATGGGTACTATGTGACCCTCGCCGGCTACACGGGGTTTGTCAATTTCATTCACCTCAAGCCGTCGCTCACGCTGCATCCGATCACGGGCCTCAAAGTCATGGGCGCCATCGGCCTGCAGTGGCGTGAAACCACCGCCGATGCCGTCTATACGCAGCCGGATGTACCGGTGGCGGGCACCGTGGGACATGGAGGACGGTATACCGGAATCTATGGACAGCTACGCGCTGACTATGCGGCCACGGTGCACGTCTCGCTGGCATTGGAGGTCGTGCATTTCGCGATTAGCTCCGCCATTCGACAGGTGGGCGGGCATGATAGCGACTATCTGGGCGCAGAAATCAAATATGGATGGTAGAACCTCATGAAACCGACCCTTCCCACCTTGCTGAGCTTCAATGGTGGATTCGTCGACACGGCGGGTTACTTGGCGCTGCAGGGCTTGTTCACCGCTCATGTGACCGGGAATTTCGTCACCATCGGCGCGGCCCTGGTGTTCGGCACCTCCGGTATTATCGCCAAACTGCTCGCCCTGCCGGTGTTCTGCGCCGTCATCATCAGCACTCGGCTGATCGACTATAGTTTGCCACGGATCGGGTTGCCGGTTCTGCCGACCATGCTCAGCCTGCAGCTGGGCTTGTTGGTGATCGGCGCCGGGTTCGCAATCGGGTGGGGTCCCTTCGCGAACGGCGATGGGTGGCAGGCGATGCTCACGGGCATGACCTTGGTCGCCGCGATGGCGATCCAGAACGCGGTGCACCGAGTGCACCTTCCCACGGCACCTCCCACGACACTGATGACCGGAACGACCACGCAAATCATGCTCGATGTGGCCGACGCCATCCACGGCCTGCCGGCGGAGAGTAAGGTGGCAACCCGATCGAGGCTGCGTCGTATGTCGGTCGCGGTGCTGTCCTTCGCGCTCGGCGCGGCGGCTGCCGCCCTCCTATTTCGTCAATTTGGGATGGGATGCTTCATCGTTCCGCCCGTGATCGCGTTGCTTGCGCGGTTCGCGGATTCGGCCCAACCCGCGGCGTAAGATCCCCAAAGCGGCCGTCATCATCGTCACACCCCCTTTTTGTCCGTTCCGTCGAAGAGATGATGTGAGTCCATCAGCAAGTACCAAACACTCATTGGAGCTGATTGAAGAAAAGACCACGCTATTCTTGGCGGATTTCGAAAGCGACTGGCAAGCAGAGGCAAAGACAAGACACCTACAATTCAATATGATTCATGCGGATGTCATAGTTGAGATCGACCAGCGCTTGCTGGCGGTGATTTTGAACAACGCGATCGGCAACGCTGTAGGACACACAACCTATGGCCGAGTGACGTATTGTTCGAATGCTCGACATTATGCACTCCTTCGGATGTTATTGAATTTCAAGGATCAGCTGATTTGAGTCAACGGTTTGTGGGGTTCCCCGGCGACTTCGGTTCGCCGACAACTGATCCACATCCGCTTTGTGTAAAATCCACGGCGCGTTCGAACACACCTGCGCTGCGGGTAGCTGCTTGAGTCGAATCAACCGTAACACAGCGGTCGGCGTGACGCCAAACATGCGCGCTGCTTCGCTGACGGACATTTCTCCGCGCGCTTGCCTTTCCCCTTCTTTGTAAACCGCAATCGAATGATTGTGGCGCAGCGAACAGACGAGTCGAGCAGTCCACGCTTGTCCATGGGCGCTGCTCCGACCCATCTTATTGAGAATCGAGGCGATCCTCGCGTCCGTCTCAATCCGAGCCAACGCGCGAACGATTTCGACAAGGTCTGTGTCGGTCACATATCGGTGTTGGCCATTGCGAAGTTTCTGCAATTGCAATTGCGTGTGGTCGCCGCCTTGCCAATGCAACACCAAACGAATGGTGTCCTCTTCCGAGGTGGCGATAATCTCCTTGAGCGCGATGCGCAGAATGCGCTTCTTATGCTCGGGCGTGCTGAGAGGGTGATCCCATAGCCATGGCATATCCTGCGACAAAGTCATCAGCTCTTTTTTTGTTGACTCATTCAGTGAACTGGATTGCTCACTCTGTAACGCGGCGAGTTCGATTTCGAGCTGTGTTTGTGTTTTCAGCGCCTCGTTCCAGCGCCGTTCAAGTTCGGCCGCCACGAGACGATTCGTGGCATCCACGGCATCATATTGGCGCCGCGCGCGGGTGACCTCATAGCGCGCCTGCTCCAGCGCCAATTCCTGATGGCGAACACGAGCGTCTTCCTTGCTCTGCAAGTTCTGCGTCGCTTCAATGGCGGCTGCAACGCCCAGCGGAGCCAGGCACTGCAGCACTTGTTCCGCCACCTGTTGATCGGCACGCAGTCCGCCGAACATGACACAACAAGCACGATCGCGATTGAGGATATAACCCGAGCACTGATAACGGATCACCGTCGGACCGGGATACTGCGCCAAAAGGCGCGCTCCGCAATGACCACAGCGCAGGAGACCTGCCAGTAGCGCACCACCGCGCTTGACCGATCCGCGCACGGCGCTGCCTCGGGCATTTTCGTTGTTCGCAATCAAGGTCTGATTGTTCTGATAGACATCCCAACCAATGTATCCCTCGTGATGGTCTGGGATCAAGACCGTCCAGTCTTCACGTTTGCAGCGTAATCGCCGCAGCACACGCTTCTGACCGTCGCCGATCCGTACGCTCGTTCGACTGCGTCCGTAGGTATAGGCACCCGCGTACGTTGGGTTTTGCAGCACACTGAGCACCGCATGGTAGCGGGCCGGCTGCCATACGATCTCTTGCTCAGTTTCCGTTCCGCGAACCACGGGAAGCTGGATTTGCTGCTGTGATAGCCAGAAATACACTTGCCGCACGCTGGCGAATTCCGCAAACTTCTGAAAGATCAAGTCAATGGCGGTGCGCACCCGGGCATCCGGATTTTTCTCTATGCGGTCATCCGGTGCTTTCACGTAGCCGATCGGCACGCGCCTGAACAGCGCTCCGCGCTGCGCTTTCTGTTTCAGCGCCGATTGCGCACGCTCGCGGAAACTCGCCGATTCCATCTCGCTAAATGTCCCCTTCATCCCCAGGAGCAGCCGGTCATTGGTTTGCTTTGGGTCATACGTGGTTTCCGCGTCAATCAGCAACACGTCGATCACACTGCAGAACTCCAGCAAGGTATGCCACTCCCGGCCATTGCGCGCCAATCGGGACGCTTCAATGCTGAATACAGCTCCGATGTGGCCCTCGCACACGGCCCGCAGCAATCGGTCAAATCCGGGACGCTGGATGCCGGACCCAGAAATCCCCAGATCCTCATCGATCACCTCCACCTCTTGCCACCCCAGCCGGCGGGCTCGTTCCACCAGCGCATACTGCAGGCGCTGGCTTTCCAGATTGTTCTTCACCTGACCCTGCGTGGACTGGCGAAGGTACACACAGGCGCGTCGCGCCAAATGATCAGCTGTAATCTTATTCATCGCCGCACTCCTTGCCGAGTGCCTTTCCGAGCGATTGCAGCCACTGCACCAGGCTTTGCCTGAGCTGCTCCTGGACCTCCTTCGGCAGTTGTGGGGTCGGAATCGTCGGAGTCGGCTCGAAGAGTTCTCTCTGCCGTATCGCTCGTCGTTGTTGCATCGTGATTCTCCTCGCGCGTCGCGTGCGCCCACGAGGATAGACACGTCTTTGCAAAACGATGCAACTCAAGCAGAGCGCTCACGGACATCCGTGCCGCAGGAACGATCTCTGTCTGTGCCGCCGCAGGCTGCGTCATCCAGCCCGGCACCGTCAGGGGCGTCCCATCTTCTCGCCTCACGACATAGCACGGCTCCTCATGAACGTAATGCAACCTAACGACCGGAAGAGTCCGACCGCATAACGGGTGAAATCGGTAGTAAACTTTGACTTCAGAGGGCCGTTGTTTATGGGCAGTATGTCGCCCAGTTGTT
>Ga0137409_10003725_pt1 | contig 16093 bp, 14 predicted proteins | sample CZODoug1_16funga_FD_122059 | JGI IMG/M metagenome (GOLD analysis project Ga0137409, IMG submission 122059) | Vadose zone soil fungal communities from Angelo Coast Range Reserve, California, USA - CZODoug1_16fungal (Hybrid Assembly) | ecosystem: Environmental > Terrestrial > Soil > Vadose zone... | reverse complement strand
GCCACGGACCCTACGGATACGCGCGATGGTCGCGCGGGCAGTCTTGAAGGGGGCAGACATGATCATGCTCCGGAGACGCCTCACGCCGGGCGGTCAGCGCGGTTTCACGCTGATCGAGCTCCTGATCGTCGTGGCAATCATCGGCATTCTCGCCGCGATCGCGATTCCGCTGTACGCCAACGTGCAGCAGCGCGCCCGCATCGCGAAGGCGCAGGCCGACGCCCGCGCGCTCGTCTCGGCCGCCGCGATCTACGGTGCGCACATGGGTGTGATTCCGACTGCGCTCACGCAGCTCACCAGCCAGCTGACCAACGGTCAGGGCCAGGTCGCCGGTCCGTTCCTGGCGTCGCTTCCGACGCCGCCATCGGGCTGGACGACGTCGTACGGTTACACGTCGGACACCGCGGTGGGCGTGTTCACCATCAGCAGCAACGGCGACGGTACGACCGTTTCACTTCCGTAGCGCCGGGGGATCGCCGCCTCGCGCGTCCTTCGCCTGGCGGCCGCTGGAATCGGTCGTGCTACCATCGCGCGTGCGCGACGCGGGACGACGCTGGGCCTTCATCCTCCTCGCCGCGGCGGTGGTCTTCGTCGCGTCCGCGGCCACCGTGTCGCTGGCGGGGGTGCCGGTGTTCGAGCGGCGCTTCTACGAGGCGCTGACGACGGCCGTCCCGAACGCGCTCGTGTTCCGTCGCGTCACGCGGCTCGGCGCCGTGAGCGTGCTGCTCCCCGTGTCCGTGTTCCTCGTCGTGCTCCTGCCGCGCCAGTTCCTGCGTCGCTGGTGGGTGTGGGTGGTGGTGATGATCGCCGTCACCACGCTGGAGGGACTCGGCAAGGTCAGCATCGGCCGCTCGCGACCGGGCGGCATGCGGCTGGGATTCCCGAGCGGTCACACCGCGGCCGCCGCGGCGTTCTATCCGATGGCATGCTATTTCTTCGAGGGCGTGGTGCGGCGCTGGGTGAAGTACGCGCTCTACGCGCTCGCGGCGGTGCTCATCGTGCTGGTTGCGCTCTCCCGGATGGTGCTGCGCGTGCACTGGCCGCTCGACGTCGTCGGCGGCGCCGCGCTCGGCCTCGCGGTCTTTGCGGCCGCGGCCTGGTGGCACGAGCGCTATCCGGTGGAGGACGCCGTTCCCGCCGCGGTGCCGCCGCCGTGGCGCGTCTGGATCTATCGGTGGCAGAACGTGCTTCCCTTCACCCTTCTGCCCGTGCTGTTCGTCATCCCGCCGCTGGCTCTCTCGGGCACGGCCTTCGACCGCGCGCTCGACGTCGCCGGCGGTGCGTGCATGGTGACGGGACTCGCGCTTCGCCTGTGGGCGGCCGGCCATCGGGACACGCCGAGCGCGGTCCCGGCGCGCCCGCCGACACGGCTGGCGACCACCGGCCCCTACGCGCTCATGCGCCATCCGCTGCCGCTCGCGAATCTCCTCACCGGCGTCGGCGTCGCCCTGATCGCGGAGAACGCGCTCGCGCTGATCGTCGTGCCCGCGGCGCTGATCGCGATGTATCGCATCACGGTGGTGCTGGAGGACGCGTGGCTCGTCGAGCGATTCGGCCGCGCCTACGTCGGCTATTGCGCGCGCGTGCCCGCGCTGCCGAGGATCGCGCTACCGACCTTCGCGGCCGTATGGTCGGCGGTCGGCTCGATCGGCTCGATGTCATGGCGCCGAGACGTCCGCAGCCTCGTCGCCGTGGCGGCGACGCTGGCGCTGGCGGTGCTGGCGGAGATGAGCGAGCGCCTCCCGCACCTCGTTCGGTGAGGCGCCCCTCCACACGCGCACCTCGTACTTCTACCCGCTTGACGTCGGACGACGGACCGCCCTACAGTTTCGCCACGAAACTCGCGGTGACCGTCCGCCGAGCTGCCGGCGCCAGACGACCACGCTCGCGTGGGGAAGCGGCGACGTCCTCGCCCCCGACAAGTGCAGCCTCTGCAATCAGCCGATCGACGCGGCGGAGGACGTCGACGTCGTGGACGCGGACCGTCTCCATCGTCGGTGTTGGCAGCGCCTGACGACCAAGGAGAGGCAGGGCATCGGACTCAGGCCGCTGGAGGGCACGTCCGAGGCCTGAGCCCCGCTTCCTTCTCTCGATCTATCGACGTCTGCCCGCTCGCCGACCGTCTCGTATCGGAACGTTCGATTTGACCCCTCGGTCTGCACCGGTACGATGCGATGCGCATCTATAGCTCCGAGGGAGATCTCATGGAACGTCGCACCTTTCTCAAGACCACGCTCGGGGCTTCGACGGCCGCCGCGCTCGGCCTCGCTCCGCGTCTCGTCCGAGCCGCCGAGCCCCCGACGGAAGCCAGCCCGTGGCGGAGCTACGAGGCCGTCACGAAGATCGAAGTCGCCAACCCGACGGGCGTGACGCGCGTGTGGGTGCCGGTCCCGCTGCTGACCGACACCGACTACTTCAAGCGCGGCGGCGACACGTGGACGGGCAACGCCGCCGTGACGCGCTCGGTGAAGGACGCGAAGTACGACGTCGGCCTCGTCTACGCCGAGTGGCCGGCGGGCGAGAAGGCTCCGGTGATCGAGATCACCAGCCGCTTCGCCACCCGCGACCGCGCCGTCGACCTGTCCAGGCCGCCGGTGAAGGCGGTCCGCGAGGAGCGCGCGGTGCTCGCGCGCTATCTCGAGCCCACGAAGCTGATCCCCACCGACGGCGTCGTGCTGGAGACGGCGCAGGGGATCACGCAGGGCATCGCCTCCGATGCCGACAAGGCGCGCGCGCTCTACGAGTGGATCGTCGAGAACACCTTCCGCGACCCGAAGGTCCGCGGCTGCGGGCTGGGCGACATCAAGACCATGCTCGAGTCGCGCTACTTCGGCGGCAAGTGCGCCGACCTCAACGCGCTCTTCGTCGGGCTGGCGCGGGCGGTGAAGATCCCCGCGCGCGACGTGTACGGGGCGCGCTGCGCCGACTCCGCGGAGTTCAAGAGCCTCGGCAAGAGCGGCGACATCTCCAAGGCCCAGCACTGCCGCGCCGAGTTCTATCTGAACGGTTACGGCTGGGTCCCGGTGGATCCGGCCGACGTCCGCAAGGTCATCCTGGAAGAGGGCGGCGGGTTGCCGGCCGGGCTGGCGGATCCCAAGGCGCAGCGCGCACGCGCCAAGCTCTTCGGCGCCTGGGAGATGAACTGGCTCGCGTACAACTACGGCCACGATGTGAAGCTGCCGAACGCCGCCGAGGGGCCGGTGCCGTTTCTGATGTATCCGCAGGCGGAGACGGCGGAGGGGCGGAAGGACAGCCTCGAGCCGACGAGCTTCAAGTATCAGATCACCTCGCGCGAGGTGAAGGCCTAGCCGTCAAAATCGCGTGGTGAGGTCGACGAGCCACGCCGGCATCGCGTCGAGCACGCGCGTCTCCAGCACCTTGTCGCCGCCGGTGACGCTCAACATGCCGAGCAGCACGAGCGCCACGCCGACGGCGGGCTTGCCGAGGCGTGCGACGAGCGCGAGGCGATCGGGGCGCGCCGCGAGCCGCCGCGAGCCATAGGCGAGCAGCAGCACCGGGACCACCGCGCCGAGACTGTAGGCCGCCATCACCGCCGCCGCCGCGCCGAGCGAGCGGCGCTGCGCCGCGAGCCCGATGGCGGCGCCGAGCGTCGGCCCTCCGCAGGGCGTCCACAGCGCGCCGAGCAGCGCGCCCACCACGAACTGTCCCGCCAGCCCTCCGGGGCCGAGCCGCGCGAGCAGCGCGGCCGCGCCGGCCGCGATCGGCGCCGCCGCGCGCGCGACGGCCACGTCGAGCCGCGCGATCAGCAACACGAGGCCGACCAGGACGAGGAGCCCGCCGGCGAGCACGCGGACGAGATCGCGGTCGAGCGCGAACCCGAGCAACGCCACCGCGAAGCCCACGACGGTCGCGGAGGCGGCGAGGCCGGCGGCGAGGACGAGCGGCCCGAGCCGGTGGCGCTCGACGGCGCCGGCGAGGACGAGCGGCAGCAGCGGTAGCACGCACGGCGAGAACGCGGACAGCGCGCCGGCGGCGAAGCCGAGGACGCAGGCGCCCATGCCGCGCCGCCGGCGCGGCTAGAGCGCGCTCTGGAACAGCGCGCGAAGCTCGCCGGGTTCGGTGACGAACGACGAGCGGCCGCGCTCGGCGCGGCCGTGGAAGGCGACCAGCGTGCTGCGGTCGGTCACGCTCAGCTCCTTCAGCGTCGGCTTGTCCGCGTAGTCCACGACGAAGACGACCAGGCTCTTGTCCTTGAAGGCGCCGTCGGCCGCGAGCTGCTGGACGATCGGCTGCTGCCGCCGGCACGTGACGCACCACGAGGCGTGGACGAAGACCACGATGGGCCGGTTCTCGGCCTGCGCGGCCGCGAAGGCGGTCTTCGAATACTCGACGAGCGGCGCCGGCGGCGCGGCGGCCGTGACGGCCATCGATGCGAGGATCAGGACGCCGACGATCGGGAGCGCGCTCGCACGCAACGTGACACCTCCTCAGGGCGCCCAGCGTACCATGGCCGCATGAGCGCGCTCGGGGCCCACCTCCGGCGGCACCCCGACCGCGCGGCGGCGGCCGTGTTGATCGCCCTGCCGCTCGTCCTGTTCGCGCCTGCCCTCCGCCCGGGGCACACGCTGTCGCCGCTCGACAACCTCTTCACGACGGCGCCGTGGCGCGCGATCGCGCCGGGACCCGTGCAGCCCAACCAGGCGCTCGGCGACGTCACGGCCGTCTTCCATCCGTGGACGCTCTGGGCCGCGCGCGAGGTGCGCGCCGGGCGCGCGCCGCTCTGGAACCCGTACGCGTACGCCGGCGCGCCGTTCTTCTCGAATCCGCAGACCGCCTGCCTGTTTCCGCTGACGTGGCTCGCGTGGGCGCTGCCGCCGACGTGGGCGCTGACCGTGCCCGCGCTGCTGAAGCTCGTGGCGGCGGGCCTCGCGATGTACTGGTTCCTGCGCGGGCTGGCGCTGCTCCCGCTCGCCGCCTTCGTGGGCGCCGCGGGCTTCATGCTGTCGACGACGCTGATCGCCTGGCTGCCGTGGACGCTCGCGAGCACGATGCCGTTCTTGCCGCTGCTCTTCGGTCTCGTCGACCGCCTGCGCGCCCGCCGCGATCGCCGGCTCGTCGCGCTGCTGGCGCTCACGGTCGCCCTCGACCTCGTCGCCGGCTACCCGCAGGCGACGCTCCAGGCGCTCGCCGCCACCGCGGCGTGGGCGCTCGCGCGCGCGCCGTGGCGCGCCGGCGCCGCGCCGTTCCTGGCGCGTGTCGCCGCCGGCGTGGCCCTCGGGGGCGCGCTGACGGCCGTGCAGGCGCTGCCCTCGCTCGACTACATACGCGAGAGCGCCGTCTACGCGTTCCGGAGCACGTGGACGCCGCCGCTCGCGGTGCCGCCGCGCGCGCTCGCGACCGTCCTGATGCCGTACTTCTTCGGCACCGCGGAGCGCACGTGGTCGGCGTGGCAATTCAACATCACGTCCACGTACGTCGGCCTGGTGCCGCTCGCGGCGCTGCCGCTCGCCGCGCTGGCGTGGCGGCGACCGCCGACGCGCTTCTTCGCCGGCCTCGCCGCGATCGCGGGCCTCGTCCATTACGGCGCGCTCGCCGCGCTGGCGCCGGCGCCCGTCATCGCGTTCGGCAGCAACCTGCGCCTGATGCCCGTCCTCGTCTTCGCGCTGGCCACGCTCGGCGCGCTCGGCGTCGACTGCGCGGGGCGCGCCGGTTCGTCGCGGGCATCGCACATCGCGTGGCTGCGTGGCGGGTTCGTGGCGCTCGCGGCGGCGGGACTCGCAGCCGTGACGCTCGCGTCGTCGGAGCCGGCGGCGCTCGCGGTACGGCCGCCGCTCGCCGCGCAGTACGTCGGCGCTCTCGTCGGGCTCACCGCCGCCGCGTGGCTCCTGCGCCGCTGGCTCGCCGACGGCCGCGCGCGGTGGGGCGTCGCGCTCGCCGCCGTGCAGGTGGCGCCGCTGGCGCCGCTGGCGACCTACCTGCCGGTCCGTGACGCACGCTGGCTGTATCCGACGCCGCCGGCGATCGCGTGGCTGCAGCGTCACGCCGGCGCCGCGCGCGTGCTGATCGCCGATCAGGTCGGTCTCCTGTACGGGCTGCGCCAGGCACACGGCTACGACGGGCTCACCCCGCGGCGGATGGCCGAGCTGGCCGGGCCCATCGGCACGGGCCAGGCGATGGCGGCCGGCTATCTCGAGAACACCGTCGCGCTGCACGGCAGCGAGCCACTGCCGCCGATCGCCGTGCTGTGGGCGCCGACGCGCGCGCTGCTCGGGGTCCGCTACCTCGTGCTGCCACCCGGCATGCGGCCGGGGGAGGCCCACCTGCGCCCGGTCTATGACGGCGCCGACGCGCGCGTGGTCGAGGATCCGGCGGCGCTGCCGCGCGCCTTCGTGGCGGCGCGCGCCCGCTGCGTGGACGACCGCGGGGCGCTCGCGCTGTTGCGCGCGCGCGCCATCGCGCCCGCCGAGGAGGTGTTGCTGGCCGACTGCACGTCGCCGCCCGCGCCGCAGGCGCGCATCACGGCTCGGCCGGAGGCGCACATCATGGTCGACGAGCCGGCGCGCGTGGTCGTCGCCGCGTCCACCGACGCGCCGGCGTGGCTGGTGCTGACCGACACGTGGTTTCCCGGCTGGCGCGCGCGCGTGGACGGCGCCGACGTCGTCGTCCAGCGTGCCGACCACGCGTTCCGCGCCGTCGCGCTGCCGCCGGGCCGCCACGAGGTCGAGTTCACCTTCACGCCGCGCGGGCTGGGCGCGGGCGCGGCAATCACGCTGGCCGCGCTCGTCATCGTCGGCGTGATCTGCCGGCCGCGTCGCCGCGCCGCCGTGACGATCGCCGTCGCCGTGCTGCTGCTCGCGTCGGCGAGGACGGAGGCGGCGCTGCCCGCGCCGCCGTTCGCGCTGACGGCCACGCCCTCGTCGGTCCTCGCGGGCGACACCGTCGAGATCGGCGTCACCCCGCGCGCGGCGACGGGCGGCCCGTGGGACGTCTACGTCGTGTGGCTCTTCTCCGAGCGCGCGGCGTTCCTCGGCCCCGCCGGCGCGTGGGCGCCCCGACCGGTGCCGTTCCACGCCCGGCTGTCGGCGGGCGAGCACGCGCGCGGCGCGTGGAACCGCGCGGCGCCACCGGCGGACGTCACGCTCGCGCTCGTGATCGTGCGGCCCGGCGCCGACCCGCTCGATCGCGCCGAGTGGACGCACCGTCCGGCACTGGCGCAGGTTCGCGTGGCGGCGCCACCCGACGCGCGTCCGTCGCGTCCGTGGACGACGCTGGCGGGTCTGTTCGTCGCCGCCGTCGCCGCGACCGCGCTGGCGTGGGGACGGCGGCTTTCTACGCCCCGGCCACTCTGATATGATCCGGGCGCCATGGCCCCGCGACTCCCCGAATTGGTCGGCCGCGCGATGATCGATCCCGAGTTCCTCGCCGATCTCCAGCGCGCGCCCGACACGATCCTGACCCAGTACGAGCTGACCGACGACGAGCGCGCGACCGTCCTCGCCGCGCTCGCCCGCCTGGGCCACGAGTCGGCCGGCCAGCGCGCCGCGGCCCTGCGCTCCGCCCTCATCCGACGCGTGGCCACGTAGGCCACGCGGGATCCCCGCGCCGTGGGCACCTCGGCCGACACGCACGTGTTCCTGAGGAGCGTGCGTCTGTTCCGCAATATCGAGGGACCGGAGCTCGGGATCCTCGCCGACAGCCTGCGCGAACGCGCGCTCAAGCGCGGCCAGGTCCTGTTGCGCGAGGGCGACAGCGGCGACGAGATGTTCCTGGTGCGCTCGGGCTCGCTGGTCATCTCCAAGGCCGTGACCGGGCGCGTCGAGCAGGTGCTGGCGCGCGTCGGGCCCGGCGACTTCTTCGGCGAGATGGCGCTGTTCGACCGCTCGCCGCGCTCCGCCACCATCTCGGCGGACAACGACGCCGTGCTCCTCGTGCTGGATCGCGCCGCGCTCGCCAAGCTGACCGAGGTGAGTCCCCGCGCGGCCGCCGCCTTCTTCGAGTCGCTCGTCCTCATCTTCATCGAGCGCCTCCGCGCCTCCGGCGATCTCGTCGCCGAAGTCACCCGCTGGGGTCTGGAAGCGACGGGCCTCGACGTCGAGACCCGGTAACAACATGCGTGACGGCGAGCGGAGCCCGCGGCCACAACATGGCTGAAGCGCCGCACGCGCCGCCGCGCCGCGCGCGCCTGGAGCTGCTCGTCCGCCGCGAGGACGAGGGCGACGGCTTCGAGCTCCGCCAGATCGGTAGCGGCGTCGCCTTCGTGCAGTCGCGGCCCCAGCGCGTGGCCGCGAGCTCGTTCGAGCTGGCCGAGGTCGCCTCGAAGGTGGACGGCCAGCACTCCTTCATTCTCAAGAACACGGCGACCGACCGCTTCCTGCTCCTGTCCGGGCCCGAGAGGTTCCTGTGGGAGCAGATGGACGGCCGCACGTCGCTGCAAGACATCGCGACCGCGTACGTGCTGCGCTACGGTGAGTTCGACTTCGAGATCATCCCGCATCTGATCCGCAAGCTGCAGCGCGCGCAGCTCCTGACCATGGCGCCGACCTCGCGCCTGCGGCAGGCCCTCGCGCGCAACCGCCGCCAGCCCGTCGCCAAGATGGCGGAGTCCGCGCTGTTCGCGCTCGAGCGCGTCAACATCTCGAGCCGCAACGTGCAGCCGTTCTTCCGCGGCATCTATCGCTGGGGCGGGTTCCTCCTCTTCACGCGGGCGGCCGTCGTCGTGTGCGCGCTGCTGGCCGTCGTGGGGTTCGCGGCCGGCGTGCGGCTCTGGCCCGACGCCGAGCGGGTCGTCTCGGGCTTCGGCAAGAGCCCGCTGATGGCGGTGATCTCCGTCAAGCTGCTGTTCCTGCTCACCGTCGGCGCCCACCAGCTTGTCCACGGGCTCGCGCTCATCCACTACGGCCGGCGCGTGCGGGAGTTCGGCTTCACCTTCCTGCACGGCTTCGTGCCGACCTTCTACGTGGACGTCACCGACATCTTCATGGGCAGCCGCAAGGCGCGTGTGGTGACCGCCGTCTCGGGCGCGCTCGTGCACCTGGTCCTCGGCTCGGTGTGGCTTCTCGTCGCGCTGCGCGCGCCGATGGGCTCGTTCCTGCAGGCCTTCGCCGCCGCCTCGGGGATCATCCAGTGGCAGGCGTTCGTGGTCGCCCTCTACCCGTTCTGCTTCATCGAGATGGACGGCTACCACGTGCTGGTGGACGTGCTCGGCATCCCGACTCTCAAGCATGACGCGATCGGGTATGTCGGCGGCCTGCTGCGGGGCCGCCGCCCGCGCCGCTTCACACGGGAGACCGCGCTCTTCGTCGGCTACGTCGTCGTCTCGACCCTTTCCGTCGCCGCCTTCATCGCCTTCAACGTCTGGCTGATCGTTCACGCGACCTAGAACATGGGGGGCCCCGAGATGGCCCCCCAAACCCCCCAGCGCTCGGCGCGCCCCGGCAAGGCCGTGGCGCGCCTCGATCACCGTCGTGGGTGAGGGGGGCGCCGAGCTGGCCCGTCAATTATCGTGAGGGGCCCCGAGATGGCCCCTCACACTCCCCCGGCGCTCGTCGCGCCCCGGCAAAGCCGTGGCGCGCCTCGATGACCGTCGGGTTAGCCGCTCGCGGCTTGTCGGGCGAGTGCTTCTGCGGCGGTGGCGATCGCGCGCGCGTCGGCGGCCGGCGGTCCGGAGACCTCGAGCGCGGTGGCCTGCACGTCCGCGGGCTCGGCGGCGAGCGCGGCCTGGGCGCGCGCGCGCAGGCCGTCGGCGACGAGATCGGCCGCCTCGCGCAGCAGGGCGAGCCCCGCGGCCAGCGCGTCGGCGCGAGCGCGGCCGCGCAGGGCGTCCGCCAGTGCGCGTCGAAGCCGGTGCGACAGGCGGACGCGCGAGCCGCGCGCCTCGACGAGATCGGCCTCCACCGGTCCCCACTCGAACGCGACGTCGCGCGCCGCGCGAGCGATCCACGGCGCCAGCGGGGCCGCGCTCGTGGCCACGACCGTCGCGACGAGTCCCGCGACGACGCCCGGCGCGAGCGGCGCGATCTCGGGCGGATCCGCCGGCGGCGTCGGCACCGCGATGACGCCGCCGTCCGCGGCGAGCACGAGGTGGTCCTCGAGCACCCGGCCGAGCGCCATCAGCGAGGCGCGCACGGAGTCTCCCGCATCGCGGACCGCGCGCGGCGCCAGACGGCGCACGCCCTGCCAGTCGGGCCGGTAGTAGGCGCGGCCGCCGACCACGATCTTCTCGATGCGCACGCGCCGCTGAACCCACACCTCGCCGCGCTCGATGGCGACGTCGTACGGCGCCGGCGTCCACGCGAGCTCACCGCGCGCGAACGCGGCGATCGGATCGCCGGCGTCCGCGGGAACGTAGCGGAACGATTCGAGCAGCGCCAGGAAGAGCGCCTCCGTGGGGTAGGGCGCGTCGTAGCGCAGCACGCTCACGCCCTGCTCGACGGCGAGCCGCGCGAGCAGGTTGAAGAGCGCCGTCCCCGCGCCGGCCGGCAGCCGCGCCGGCTCGGCGAGCGGCGGGATGCGATCCACGCGCGTCCAGTCGACGGCGGCGAAGCGGGTGAGGGGACGGCCGTCGAGCGTGAGGCGATCGGACGCGCCCCACGGCCCGGGCGCGCCGGCGCCGGGCTCGATGGCGACCCACGCGCCGTCGGGCAGCCGCACGGCGGCGCGGCCGAGGCGGCCGGCCGGCGACCATTCGAGCGTGCTCAGCGGGGCGCCGTGGCGGTCCTGCTCGCCGGCCGGACGCCCGGCGGCGTCGCGGCGCATCCGCGTCGCGTCGGCGGCCACGTCGCGGATGATACAATGCCGCGGTGGTGACGATGGCGGCGGACGACGTAGTCTGGCGCTCGGCCGTCGAGTGCGCGGCCCTGATCAGGCGCAAGGAGCTCTCGCCGGTCGAGCTCACCGAAGCCGTCCTCGCGCGCATCGACGCCGTCAATCCGCGCCTCAACGCCTTCTGTCTCGTCGCGCACGACGTGGCGCGGCGGCTCGCGCGCGAGGCGGAGATCGCGGTGATGAAGGGCGAGCCGCTCGGTCTCCTGCACGGCGTGCCCGTGTCGGTGAAGGACGTGCTGTTCACGCGCGGCATGCGCACGACCGGCGGCTCGCGGCTCTACGCCGACCTCATCCCCGAGCACGACGCGGTGTCCGTCGGCCGTCTCAAGGCCGCGGGCGCGGTCCTGCTCGGCAAGACGACCACGTCGGAGTTCGGCCACAAGGCCGTGACCGAGAGCCCGCTCTTCGGCGTGACCCGTAACCCGTGGAACCTCGAGCGCACGCCCGGAGGCAGCAGCGGCGGCGCCGCCGCCGCCGTCGCGAGCGGCTGCGGGCCGATCGCCCTCGGCAGCGACGGCGGCGGCTCCGTGCGCATTCCCGCCGCGTTTTGCGGGCTCGTCGGCCTGAAGCCCTCGTACGGGCGCGTGCCGCTGGGCGTCGGCTTTCCCGGCTGGGATCACGTCTCGCACGTCGGGCCGCTCGCGCGCACCGTGCGCGACGCCGCGGCCGTGCTCGACGTGATCGCGGGCGGCGACGACCGCGACCGCGAGTCGCTGCCGCGCGAACGCGGCTCGTACGTCGACGCGTGCGCGGGCAGCATCAAGGGCCTCAACGTCGCCTGGACGCCGGACCTCGGATTCGCGCGCGTCGAGGCCGAGGTGCTCGAGCTGACCGGTGACGCCGCCGCCGAGTTCGAGTCGCTCGGTTGCCACGTGGAGGTCGTCAATCCGGGCGGGGAGAACCTCGAGGAGGCGTTCACGACGCTCATCGCCGCGCAGTTCTACGCCGCGTGGTCGGACGAGCTGCCGGCAGCCGAGGAGCGGCTGGACCCGACGCTCGTGAAGTTCATCCGCCGCGGCGGCAGCATCACCGCCCGAGACTACCTTCGCGCGCGCGCCCGCGTGGCGGAGTACTGGGAGGAGGTGCGCGCGTTCTCCGAACGCTTCGATCTTCTCCTGACGCCGACGACGGCGGTGGCGCCGTTCGCCGCCGGCGGCAAGGCGCCCCGCGAGATCGACGGCGAGTCGGTCTCCGTGCTGGGCTGGATGCCGTTCACGTACCCGTTCAACCTCACGGGCCAGCCCGCCGTCTCCGTCCCCGCCGGCCTCACTGCCGACGGCCTGCCGGTCGGGCTGCAGATCGTCGGCCGCCGCCACGCGGACCGCGCGGTGCTGGCCGCGGCGGCCGCGTACGAGGCGGCCCGGCCGTGGAGCGCGCGGAGGCCGGCCCTGTGAAGGGGCCGAAGGCCAAGCGCGGCCCCGCCACCTGGACTGACACGAAACGGTGGGCGGTCGCGTCGATCACCCTCGCGGTGTGCCTCGTCATCGTCGTATGGCTCGTGGTCTCGGATGCCCCCCTCGTCCGGTTCCTCGTGCGGCTCTACCAGGACAAGCACTTCCTCAAGGAGACGGTGCGCGCGTGGGGCGTCATGGCGCCGGCCGTCTTCGTCGCGATCCAGGCGCTGCAGGTCATCATCTCGCCCATCCCCGGCGAGATCACGGGCCCCGTGGGCGGCGCGCTGTTCGGGACGCTGTGGGGCGTGATCTATTCGACGATCGGGCTGACGTTCGGCACGCTGGTGTGCTTCGCGCTCGGGCGATTGTGGGGCGAGCCGCTGATCCGCCCGTGGCTCTCCGAGCACCACTGGGAGAAGATGAACTTCATCATCGAGGCCGAGGGCGCCATCATCTGCTTCATCCTCTACCTGATCCCCGGCTTCCCGAAGGACATCATCTCGTACCTCTTCGGCATGAGCCCGATGCCGTTCTGGGTCTTCGCGGTCGTCTCGACGGTCGGGCGTCTCCCGGGCACCTGGATTTCCTCCTACTTCGGCGCCCACGTGGGCGACCAGCAGTACATCTACGCCATCGCCTTCATCGCCATCATCACCGCCCTCTGCCTGCCGCTTTACCACTACCGCGAGCGCATCCTGTCGCGATTCCGCCGCCGGAAAAGCGCTTGACAGCGGCGGCGCCGGCTCCGTAGCATGCTCGGCACGCACATGGGCACCACGATCCGGTGGTTCGGCTTCGGGTTTTCGTACTTCGCCCCCTTCTACTTTCCGGAGGTCCGTCCACCGGCTCTCACCTGAGCGATCAGGGAGCCGCGGGCGGACCGAACGCCCGCGGCGATGACCACTCCGAGGCCGCGGGCGACGAGCCCGCGGCCTTTTTGCGTCGAGCGATCGGAGTGGAGGGAAAGGACGTCATGATCATCGTGTTGAAATCGGGGGCGTCGGATGGCGAGATCGCCGACGTCGAGCGCCGCATCACGGCCATGGGGTACCGGCCGCACACCATCCGCGGGCAGCTGCGCACGGTCATCGGCGCCATCGGCGACGACCGCGGCAAGGAGCGCCTGCGGTCGCTGGAGTCGCTGGAGAGCGTGGAGTCGGTCACACCGATCCTGCAGCCCTTCAAGCTCGCGAGCCGCGAGGTGCGCAGCGCCAACAGCATCGTGCGCGTCGGCGAGGTCGCCATCGGCGGTCCCAAGGTCGTGGTGATGGCCGGGCCGTGCTCGGTCGAGTCCCGCGAGCAAATCCTACAGGTCGCGGCGCGCGTGAAGGCGGCGGGCGCGACCGTCCTGCGCGGCGGCGCCTTCAAGCCGCGCACCTCGCCGTACGCGTTCCAGGGCCTGGAGGAGGAGGGCCTGAAGCTCCTCGCGGAGGCCCGGCGCGAGACGGGGCTGCCGATCATCACCGAGGTCATGGAGCCGGACAAGGTCGACGTCGTGGCCGAGCACGCCGACATCCTCCAGATCGGCGCGCGCAACGTGCAGAACTTCTCGCTGCTGCGCAAGGTCGGCGCCGCCGGCAAGCCCGTGCTGCTCAAGCGCGGCATGTCGACCTCGATCCAGGAGTGGCTGCTGTCGGCCGAGTACGTGCTGAGCGGCGGCAACCCCAACGTCATCCTGTGCGAGCGCGGCATCCGCACGTTCGAGACGGCCACACGCTTCACGCTCGACCTCAACGCGGTGCCGGTGCTGAAGAAGCTCACGCACCTGCCGGTGGTCGTGGACCCGAGCCACGGCACGGGCCACTGGGAGTACGTGGAGGCGATGGCCATGGCGGCGGTCGCCGCGGGCGCCGACGGGCTCATCATCGAGGTGCATCCCAAGCCCGAGGAGGCGCTGTCCGACGGTCCGCAGTCGCTCAAGCCGGACCGGTTCGCCGCGGTCATGGCGCGCGTCGCCCGGGTGGCCCGCGCGATCGATCGCGACGTGTAACCCGGCGTTCTCGCTATAATCGACGCGGCATGGGGCTGATGGAGTTCCTGCGGCAGTGGCAGCGCGGACGCCTTGCCGCGGGCGTCGCGGTGTCGGTCGCGATCCATCTCGCCCTGGTGGCCCTGTTCATGTGGGGCGGATTGCCGGCGTCGCGCTACGACGTCAAGCGCGGCGAGCCGCTCATCGTGGAGCTGCCCAAGGGCGACGACTCGCCGCCGCCCGGGCTCGGCGGCGTGCCCATGCCCCGGCCCGCCGCGCCGGCGGCGCCGTCCGCACCCACCGCCGCCACGAAGCCGGCCCCGCGCCCGGCCGAGCGCCGGCCGGCTGCGCCGACGCCGCGTCCCGAGCCCGAGCGTCGCGTCGCGAGCGCCCCGCTGCCGAAGGCGCCCGACGCGGCGGCACCCGCGACACCGGCCGCGCCGCCGCAGCCGGACGCCACACCGCCCGCCGAGCGCCCGGCGCCCGAGTCCGCGTCCCGGCCCGCCGAGCGTCAGGTCGCCTCGGTGCCGTCGCCGCCCTCGGCACCCGGCGCGCCGAACGCGCTGACGGCGTTGCGTCGGGGCTCCGGCGGGGCGGGGGGACGCGGCGACGGCCGCGAGGGCATCGAGGGCGAGCCGATCCCGCTCGACTCGGCCGATCCCAAGTACACCGACTATCTCGACCAGGTGCGCCGCCGGATCAAGGAGAAGTGGGGCTTTCCCTGCGTGAAGAACGACTCGACGCGGCAGTGTGAGTACAAGACCACCCAGCTCGTGATCGAGTTCGGCATCGCCAAGGACGGCAAGGTGCCGTTCGTGACCGTGCTGCGCTCGTCCGGGTACCCCATCTACGACGACTACGCGGTCAACGCCGTGAAGCTGGCCTCGCCGTTCCCGCCGATCCCCGACACGTTCAGCAAGAAGGGCGTGCCGATCCACGCCACGTTCAGCTACGTCGTGGAGTCTTCGCTCGCCAACATCCTGCGCTGACGTGAGCCTCCGGTAAACGTGCGTCGTTACAGGGGCTTGGCTTGACACTGCCTCGGCTTCCCCTTAGCATGGGCCGTACTTTTGGATAGGCTCGTAGCTCAGTGGGAGAGCGCCTCTCTGACGCAGAGGAGGTCGGCGGTTCGAAACCGCCCGAGCCTACCATCCACCTCATTCTCGGGAGTGTATGGCCGTCTCTGAAGAAGATCGTCATCTCCGGCTGACCGGCGAGTTCGACTGCGACGCGACGCCGCTCGCGACCCTCCGTCACTCCACCTCGCACGTCATGGCCCAGGCCGTGAAGCGTCTGTTTCCCGAGGTGAAAGTCGCCATCGGCCCCGCCATCGAGGACGGCTTCTACTACGACTTCGACCGCGCGGAGCCATTCACGCCGGAGGACCTCGCCAAGATCGAGAAGGTCATGGGCGAGATCGTGAAAGCCGACCTGCCGTTCGAGCGCAAGGAGATGCCGCGCGCGGAGGCGATCGAGTTCTTCCGGCGGCGCGGCGAGCGCTACAAGGTCGAGATCCTCGAGGGCATCGTCGCGCCGACGGTGTCGCTCTACACGCAGGGCGACTTCATCGACCTCTGCCGCGGGCCGCACGTGAAGTCCACCGGCGAGATCAAGGCGTTCAAGCTCCTGTCGTCGTCGGGCGCCTACTGGCGCGGCGACGAGAAGAAGCCGATGCTCCAGCGGATCTACGGCACCGCGTGGCTCACGCAGGAGGAGCTCGACAAGCACCTCTGGCGGCTCGAGGAGGCGAAGAAGCGCGACCACCGCAAGCTCGGCCGCGAGCTGGACCTCTTCATCTTCCACGAGGTCTCGCCGGGGGCGCCGGTGTGGCTGCCCAACGGCTGGATGATGGTGCGTGAGCTCGAGCGTTTCGTACGCGAGAAGCTCGATGCACGCGGGTACCAGGAGATCTCGACGCCGATCCTGGTCAACAAGAAGCTCTGGG
>Ga0137409_10003724_pt1 | contig 16096 bp, 12 predicted proteins | sample CZODoug1_16funga_FD_122059 | JGI IMG/M metagenome (GOLD analysis project Ga0137409, IMG submission 122059) | Vadose zone soil fungal communities from Angelo Coast Range Reserve, California, USA - CZODoug1_16fungal (Hybrid Assembly) | ecosystem: Environmental > Terrestrial > Soil > Vadose zone... | reverse complement strand
TCCGGCTCGCCAGCTTACCACAGGGAGGCCCGATTTGGCCCGCTTGGCTGAAGAAACTTCTTTTTATTTCAATGGGTTAGGAAGAATGCCGCGCTGATGAAACGGCACCTCGCGCAGGAAGGGCAGATCGATGCTCGCCGCGCCGGTCAACTCGTAATCGATGTCGTCGGAACGCTGATCCGTGCTTTGCTTGAGTTTAAAGAGGACCAACGCCAGGTTGGCGCTGATGGTCATGTCAAACTCGGATGTGCCTTGGGCCGGGACCACGAATGCGTGATCACTGGTGCCGCTTGCGACTCGCTCCCCCAACACGTTCAATTCGGCATGCAGGCTGGTCACCGGCAACGCGCGGTCGTTGGGATTCTGGACGTTGAATTTGACCAAAAAATTCTGTTGCAGAAGATTCCCGCCGACCAACTGGATGCCGGCCACCGACAGGATCGGCCTCTCGAAGTGCGGCGCCACTAGAGAACATCCCGCGGTCCACGCCGTGAAGAGCGACAGCAACAACCATTTGAGGATCCGTGGCAACATCCGGAAATGATACCGGTAATATCCCAGCGCCGGTCCTCGGCGCGCCCTTGCCCGGCGCTGGCCGCTGCGCTCACCGTCCTGATGGCCGTGGCGGCGGCGGCACCAGTGGCGGCAGCCGACTGCCTCGAATCCGGCGACGGCTATTTTCGCGCGCGGGTCGCGGGCGCCATCAACGCCAGGATCAATTGGCCGAACAGCGGCACGAAATGCCAGGGCGAATCCAAGAGCGCGCCTCCCGGCGTGCGCATGAGCTTTCAACGCAGCGTCAAAGCCAAACCCGATTTATTGTTCGTCTTCGGTCTCACCGGCGTTCGCGAGGGCCAGCCGGTACGCGCGACGGGCGCCAACCTCACGCTCATCGTTCAAGGCACCCCAAAAATATTCGGCACGCTCGGCGACTCGCGCTGCACGGTGGATTCATTGACCCAGCGTCGCCTGAAGACACCGGGCGCTTACCGGGTCGAGGCCCGCGGCTTTTGCACGCAGCCCGCGCATGCGGTGCGGGGCACCGACGCCGTGCTCGTGAGCACCTTCGAGTTTGCAGGCCTCGTCAACTATGGCACGGCGCCGCAGATGAGCCACTAGCGGCTCGCGTCGATGCGTTTCTTCAGGCGGATCTCAAACAGCTTCGGCCAGTTCTTACCGGTGACGAACAGGCGGTCGCCCTTGGCGTCATACGCGATGCCGTTGAGCACCGAGTCCGGGCCGGAGACTTGGTCCGATGGGCGGAGCAGGCCCGCAAGATTGATGACGCCGACGACATGGCCGTCCCTCGGGTCGATACGCGCGATCCAATTCGTCTCCCACACGTTGGCATAGATCTCGCCCTTCACCCATTCCAGCTCATTCACGTTGTGGACAGGCTTGCCGTCGAGAGTCACTTGAATCCGGTTGGTTTCATGCAGCGTCTGGGGATTCAAGAATCGCAGCTCCGGCGTGCCGTCGCTCATGATGAGCTGCTTCCCATCCTGGGTCAGCGCCCAGCCCTCGCCCTCGTATTGGAACTGCCGCTGCACCTTGAGGCTCGCGAGGTCGTAGACGAAACCCACGTGCGACTTCCAGGTGAGGCTGATGAGGTGGCGACCCCAATTGACGATGCCTTCGCCGAAGTATTCCGCGGGAACGTCGATCTTCTGCACCACGGCTCCGGTGTCGATGCGAACCTTGCGGATGGTCGAGTGCTGCTCCAGGCCCGTACTCTCGTACAAGAAGCCGTTCAAATAGAACAACCCTTCGGTGTATGCCGACACATCGTGAGGGTAGGTGTGGACCACGTCTACATCGTAGATCGGAACGGACGCCCGCGCAGCGCACGCCACCAGGACAAGTAAGGATAGGGCCACGCTTTGCGTGTTCACGATGCTCTGACATTCGCTCGGGGTGATCTTACATATTCTCAGGATGCCCACCTACAGACAATCTTGCTGCATGTTGCTGAAATGCTACAACAATGAAAGCGCCACCGCCAGACTGTCGCTTTTCATCGTTAATGACAGTTCTTGACAGTCTTTCTCGCTCAATCAAGTTGTTGCCTTTTTGCAATCGTAGGGAGTATCAGCATGCAGCGTGTGATCTTAGGTAGTTTGATGGCGGCGGTAGGCTTTGCCTCGGGCAGCGCCGTCGCGGCCGACGATTCTGGGGCATGGTACGTCAGCCCCATGGTGCAGTATCACCTGTTGGACCAAGAGCGGATTTCCAAGGACAACTTCGGTGCACAAATCGGCCTGGGTTACAACCTGCTCCACGGTTTCGCAGTGGAAGCCGACGTCAACCGGGCGAATTTCAGCATCAGCGGATCGAACGCCGACCAGCGCCTGACGGGCTACTCGATCGACGTCATCAAGAAGTTCTTCCCCGAGTCCGTCATTCGCCCATACGTATTGGCGGGGGCCGGAGTGATGGACGACACGCTGACGAGATCGCCGCACACGTTCCACGCGATTCTTGCTGAAGCCGGCGTCGGCTTGTTGACAGGGCTGGGAGACCAGACCGGATCGACCCGGGTGCAGCTGCGCACCGAGGCCAAGTACCGTGTGGAGTGGGCCAATCCCGGTCTCTACGGCCCGAAAGATCCCTCCGATCTGATCTTCGGCATCGGCGTGCAAATGGAGTTCGGTGCTCCCGTACCGCCACCCCCTCCACCGCCACCGCCCAAGATCGTCGAGGTGCAGGCGCCGCAGCCTCCCCCGCCGCCGCCGCCGCCCGGCCCGGTCGACAGCGACGGGGATGGCGTGCCCGACAGCATCGATCAATGTCCGAACACGCCGAAGGGCGATCAGGTGGACTCCGTCGGCTGCACCATCAAGGATGAGATCAAGCTGCAGGGCGTCAACTTCGCCACCGGTTCCGCGGAACTCATCCCGACCTCCGATTTCGTACTGAGCTACGCGGTGTCGAGCCTGAAGAAAAACCCGACGCTGGTCATCGAAGTCGACGGGCACACCGACAGTGTGGGCAGCGCGCAGAAGAATCTGGCGTTGTCGCAGGCGCGCGCCGAATCGGTGATGCGGTACTTGAAGCAGCATGGCGTGACCAACACCATGACCGCGAAGGGCTACGGCAAGGATCGCCCCATCGCCGACAACCGGACATCCGACGGCCGTCTGCAGAACCGGCGCGTCACCCTGAAGATCGTCGGTTTGCAGTGATTCGATTCGCAATGCGAATTGGGCGCCCTCGAGTGCATGTGAATGCTCGGGGGCGCTACCTTTTTAGGGCTGAGTCCGCAGTCATCCCGCGCATCGCCGAAAACACGTCATTTTTTGCCCGGACACTGCCGACATAGACCTCTTGGTTCTTGAAATCGATGGACAGCGAGGCGACCGTACCCAGCACATCCATGCCGATAATCATGGCGGGCTCGTCCTGCATTCCCCAAACTTTGAAAATGTGAAATTCGCCGAACACCATTGCAACGTCGGTGATCCGTAACGAGTCGATGACAATCGGCGGCACGATTTGGATCTCACCGGGCTCGGTGTCCTGGGTCGCCCCGTAGACCGTCGTCATCATGGCCAAGACCCCGTGGGTCCGCCGCGCGCGCAGTGCATTGCGCAGCGCCAGATTGCCCAGCGTCCGCTCTGCCCCGGTATCGATGACCGCACGTACCCGGACCCCGCCGATTCGAGTCTCCAGGGTCATCAAGCCCCCGGCCAGACGCACGGCGTGAACTTTCATCGAATTGGCCCGCATCGCGGCCTCGACGCCTCGGGAAATGGTTACACGATTGCGTTGGAAATCAATGAGCAGACTCTTCTCCGTGATGGCCGCCGCGCCCAGAATTCCGTCTGCGCCCGCCATCACCGGCGCCCATACCACAGGCAGAGCGGTGCTTTCAATCGTCAGGTCGCCGGCTTGCAGCCGGTTAATCGTCACGAAGGACACCTGCGCAGTGCCCGTGATGCCGTCAAGAATGATCGAGGACAATTCCGCGGGTTGGAGCCCGAGCGAGCGCGCGAGTCCTGGTGAAATAGTCGAATGGTTGGCGCCGGTATCGACGATGAATCGGAAGGGACCCCGGCCATTGATCATCACCGGCACCACGACTCGCCCAATGTGGTCACGCGTCGTCGGCGACGCGAACAGCAGCGCATCGCCCCCGAGAGGCGCAATCGATCCCGGTTCCACCGCTTCGGGCAGCACGGTGTCCAAGGGTACCGCGGCCGGCGAGGCTTCGGTCGGGGATCCTCCCCCAAACAGCGCCCCCAGCAAGCACACATTGCACCATAAGTGGTGGGATGAAGGTGCCATATTACTTGCGGTATTATACACCCATAGCCGTACCACGATCCGCGGTACCGAGAGCCCACATACCGTGAATGCAACTTCCATCACAGAGCCCGAGGCACGTGCCTTGGCGGACGCCATTAACCAGGTCTCGAACAGCCAGGCGCCGGCGGAGGCACTGCAGCTCGTGGAAATGGCCTTGGCCCGTGCCCCCCAGCAGCCGATCGTGCTCAACGCGGCGGGCGGCCACATGTTTCGAACAGGCAACGCCCCTCGTGCCCGCGAGCTGTACGAACGCGCGCTTGTGAGCGACGGGAACTCCAAAGTGCTCTGGACCAACCTCGCTGCGGCGTGTCGCACCCTCGGGGATTTCGAGGCGGAGAGCGAGGCGCTGGAAAAAGCGCTGGCGCTCGAGCCGCGCTACGTACTCGCCTTGCTGCAGAAGGGCGACCTTATGGAGCGGCGGGGCAAGCCCAAGGCGGCTGCAACGGTCTACGAGGGAGCGCTCGCTGCGGCGACGCGTGCCCCGATTCCACAACAACTGAGCTCGGCGCTCGCGCATGCCCGGGATGTCGTGCTCGCAAACCGTCGCGATATGGAAGCATTCCTGGATCAGGAAATTGCGCCGGTGGTGCGTCAGCACGCTGCGGTGGACCAACATCGTTACAACGCCTGCCGCGACGTTCTCCTGGGCAAGCGCCGCGTGTATGCCAGTGAGCCCAAGAGCATGCTGTTCCCGTACCTGCCGGCCATCGAATTCTTCCCCCGTGAAAACTTCTCGTGGCTGGATGCTCTCGAAGAAGCGACCGACGACATCGCGGCCGAAGCCGTGTCGGTGTTGGTGACTGACCGCAGCGGCTTTGCCCCGTACGTCGACGTCCCGCCGGGGGCTCCAATCGACCAATGGGCGCCGCTCAACCGCTCAATGGACTGGAGCACCTACTCTCTCTGGCACGACGGAACACCCGTCGAGGACCATCTCGCCAAGTGCCCCAAGACCGCCGCGGTGTTGGCACGCTTGCCCCTGTGCGATGTCCCCGGCTGTGCGCCTGGCGCCTACTTTTCAGTGCTGCGGCCCCGTACCCGGCTTCCGGCGCATACCGGGACGACCAACACACGCTCCATCGTTCACCTTCCCCTGGTCATTCCTGAGGGGTGTGGTTTTCGGGTCGGCTCGCAGGTGCGTGCCTGGCAGAGGGGCAAGGCCTGGGTATTCGACGACACCATCGAGCACGAGGCATGGAATGACGGCGGCGAGACAAGAATCATCTTGATTTTCGACATCTGGAACCCGTTTCTGAGGGCCGAGGAGCGCGATCTGGTGCGTGCGTTGACCATAGGTGTTGGTCGCTACTACGGCGAAGACGCGCCGCAGTTGGGATCACGATGAGTTGGTCTCAGTACCGCAGGGTGTTGATCCTGGTCGCGCCGGTATGTCTGCCAGCGTTCGGCGGAACCGAGCCGCTCAATGATGGCCTACGTCGTTGCGCACGCGAGAGCGAGCAGACACAACGGCTCGCGTGCTTCGACGCTCTCGCAAGCTCGCTTCCGAAGCTCGAGGCCGATCAGTTTGGCATGACTGCCGACGTTGCACAGAAACGCAGTCCGGGCGTCTTCCGCCCAGCACAGCACGAGGCGCTCACCGGGAAGATAGTTGCCTTGCGCGAGGGAGTTCAGCGCCAATTGATATTCACGCTGGACAATGGCCAGGTATGGGCCCAAGTCGAATCCCGCCCGGGCATTCGTTTTGCCGTAGGGGATGCCGTTCGCTTGGAGCACGGAGCAATGAGCTCGCTCTGGCTCGCGGCTGACCACGAACGCAAGACCCGCGTCAAGCGAATCAGCTAACCGCGACGCTCGGACGCCAGCGGTGTAAGGGCCGCGACGATTTCAGCCACGACGGACTGCCAATTTCCCCTTCGCCGTTGCCTGAACAGCCGCATCGTTGGGTACCACGGGCTATCGCTGCGATCGCGGAGCCACCGCCATTCAGCCACAGCGGGAAGAGCGATCCACGTTGGTCGGGCGAGTGCCCCGGCGAGGTGCACGATGGAGGTATCGGTGCTGATGACGAGATCGAGGCTCGTCATGGCCGCCGCGGTATCGAGAAATGCATCCGGCCCGCGATCAAGCTCCGAGCCCAGGTCGAGCACACGGTCACGGAAGGTGACATCACCTAGCTGCTCCGATCCCGGTCCTTTCTGAAGGGAGACGAGGCTGACGCCGGAAACTTGCGCCAGTGGCGCGAGCTCCGCGAGCGGTATCGAACGCCCCCGCGCCCACATGAGCTGCTCGACGGCGGGATTACCCTGCCAGCAGATTCCAACGCGCAGTCCGGGAATTGCCTGCAGGCGAGCGGCCCATCTCGCGACGCGCTCTGGATCCGCCTTCAGGTAGGGGACGGCGGCCGGAATCGTAGCGAGATCGGTGCCCAATGCGAGCGGCAGGCTGAGTAACGGACAGTGATAATCCACCGACGGAATCCGCTCGCCACGAGCGATGATCTGAACGGTGCCCGGCAGCGAGCGCAGCAGAGCCGTGAGCGATGACATGACCTCGAAGACGATGTTGATTCCCTGCGACGCAAGCAGCGGCAGGTAGCGGCAGAAATGGATCGCATCACCCAGGCCCTGTTCCGCGTGCACGAGAAGCGTTTTGCCCAGCAGCGATTCCCGCCCGTCCCAGCGCGGCACGTCGAAGTCACGTGTTGGAACGGCCAGTGTCGGTTCCTGAAATCGCGCTTCATAGAGGGGCCACCCTTCCTTGAACCCCCCCACCGTGAGGTGGACAAACGCCAACGCAAAGCTCGCAGCCGGATCGGCGGGCTTGCGCGACAGGGCTCGCCGAAAACTCGCCATGGCTTCGTAGTAGCGGCCGAGAGATCTCTGTACAAGACCGAGGTTGTTGTAAGTGTCGGCTGATACCCCGCTCAGGGCCACCGCTCTTTGAAAGGTGATGAGCGCTTCCTCCGGCCGATCGAGTTCGACCAGTGCGGCACCGCGATTGTTCAGCACGTCTGGAAGATCTGACTGGATTGCCAGAGCACGGTCGAAGCTGGCCAGGGCCTCCTCGTAACGTTTCAGTCGCAGCAATGCGACCCCATGCTGAATATGCGCCTCCGCATCGTGCGGCAATTGCTCGATCGCTCTCTCCAGCGGCCTGAGCGCCTCGGAGTTGCGATGCAGGGCGACCAGCGCAGCGCCTCGGCCGATCAAATCCGGCGCGTGCTCACCACGCAGAGCGAGCAATTCGTCGTAGTCTCGCAACGCTTCGACATGACGGCCGAGCAGCGAGCACGCCACAGCGCGGTTGTGCAGCGTCTCCACGTTGCCCGGCTCGATGGCGAGCGCCAGCGTGTAACTCTGTAGGGCTTCAGGCAGGCGCCGGAGTTCCTTGAGGGCGTTGCCCCGGTTGTTATGTAGTGCCGCGTGATGCGGCTGCAGCGCGAGGGCGCGATCGAAGCCCTGGAGCGCGCGTTCATGGTTGCCGAGGCGAGCGGCAAGCATGGCGTGATTGTGGTGTGCGGCCGCGAGGTTGGGATCGAGCGCAATAGCTCGCTCAAAGCACGCCAGTGCGTCTTCCGTACGCCCGACCGCGTCCAACGCCACGCCAAGCTCCGCGTGTGCCGCGGCGTCTTGGGGAACGAGGCGCACCGCCTGGCCGTAGTTCGCCAGCGCCTCCTGCCGCCGTCCGAGCGCGGCAAGTGCGGACCCTCGCGTACGGTATCCACCGGGAAGGGACTGGTCCAGTGCAAGCGCGCGATCACAGCAGCGCAGCGCCTCCTCTTCCCGTCCGAGCGCGCGCAGTGCTTGGGCGAGGTTCAGGAGAACCGTTGGACGGTCGGGCTTGAGTTCCAGCGAGCGCGCCAGGAGACGGGCGCCGTGCAGATGATTTCCGAGCTGTCCGAGCGCGACACCGAGAAGCTGCATCAGATCCGGATCATCGGGGGCCCGGCGCAGCAAATTCTCATATGCCGCCACCGCCTCGCGCAGGCGCCCTGCGCGATGGTCGCGTACGGCTGACTCCAGCTCGCGGCGTTTGGTTGGGTCGATGGTGCTCATGCCTCAGTATCCGATACTTTTGCCCGTCGCTGCCACTCGGGTCATACTTGGATTGTGCTCTCCTCCGATCCCGAAGTGCTGCTGGCGCTTGCGCGGCAGGACCTGGCAAGCGGCCAGTTTGCCGCCGCAGAGGCGAAATGCCTGCAGGTGCTCGGTCCACACCACCATCACCCAGGCGCGCTGGAGGTGCTCGGGGAGATCCTCCTTTCTCAAGGGCGGCATGAGGACGCGGTACGAGTCTTCAATGCGCTCACGCTGCTGCAGCCGACGGTCGCCAGACATTGGCAAAATCTTGGCACCGTCCTGCGCCCGACCAGGCGATACGCGCAAGCCCTTGCGGCATTCGAGCGCGCGTTGCAGCTCGCTCCGCCATCGGCAGGCCTGCTGTACAACTTGGGCGCGTTGCAAATGGACCGTTTTGACTACACGGCGGGCCACCTCGCGCTGCGTGACGCCGTGGCTATTGAGCCGCGCAATGCAAGGATTCGTTTGACCTTCGCGCAGTGTTGCTACGATCTCGGACGGCGCGAGGAAGCCTTGGCTGCCGTGGAAGACTGGGAAAAGCTCGAAGGACTGACCGTCGAGCTCATCGTTCCGATTGCCCTTCTTCTCGTTGTGGCGGGAGCGCAGCGCCAGGCGCAGGCGGCAGTACAGCGTCTGCTGGCGAATCCTCCGCAGAAAGGGCGCGCCGCGGTAGGATTTGCGTTCATCCTTGAGCGCCTGCATCGTCTCGACGAGGCGCGTGCGGTAATGGAGCGCGTCGAGTTCAATGATCGGAGTCTCGACGCAGATCCCGAGAGGCTGCTGATGTGCGCGGTGTTGGCCGACAGGGCGAGGCAGCACGGGGAAGCCTACCGGCTCCTGAGCTTGGCGCTGAAGAGCCAGCAGGAATTCGTGCACCGGTACAATCTCCTCTACCCACTTGCCAAGGCTTGTGACGCGCTGGGGCGCTACGACGAAGCGTACGCCGCGGCCGAAGAAGCCCACCGCTCGCAGCATGCATTTCTCGAGGTCGTGAGGGGCAAGTCGTCCGAGGAGGACTCACAGCTTTGGTCGCTCACTGCGAACGAATGCGACCCGGCGGATGTTGCCGCCTGGGAGAGCGTCGGGCCCGCAATGGAAGACAGTCCGATCTTCATCGTGGGCTTTCCGCGCTCGGGGACGACTCTGCTCGAACAGGTTCTGGATGCACATCCCCTGCTCCAGTCCATGGACGAGCAGCCTTTTTTGCTGAGAGCCATCGTTGAAGTCACAAATCGAGGTATCGATTATCCGGCCGAGCTCGGCAAGTTGACGCAGGAAGCCCTCGACGACATCCGTGCGCACTACTGGGACCGTGCGCGGGAAAGGGCGCGTCTGCTTCCAGGCCGGCGACTGGTGGACAAGAACCCGCTGAACATGGTCTTGCTGCCGTTGATTCGACGGTTGTTTCCCAATGCACGCATCATTCTCACCATCCGTCATCCTTGCGACACCGTGCTGAGCTGCTTTCTGCAGCACTTCCGCTCAGATCTTGCGCTCCTGTGCCGTGACCTCCCGACACTGGCCAAGTCTTACTCCCGCGCCTTCGGCTTCTGGTATTCGCAATGGCCCCTGCTGCGCCCGGTTAGCTACGAGTTGCGATACGAACAGCTCGCCGCGGACCTCGCGACGGAGGTCGAAAAGCTCAGCCTGTTTCTGGAGTTGCCCTGGCACGAGGCCATGCTGGCTCCCGGGGAGCACGCCCGTGCCAAAGGATTCATCGGCACGCCGAGCTACGCTCAGGTCATCGAGCCGGTCAGCAACCGATCCGTGGGCCGATGGAAACGCTATGAGCCGCACTTCAGGGAGGACGCGTTGGCCATCCTGCATCCCTGGATCGAGAGCTGGGGCTATTCCCTCTCACATAATCGCGTTGCGAAAGCCTTCCGGTCATGACGGCGCGCAGAACGGCTCATTGGCGGAACCAAGCGCCACCAACGTTCTATCGGGCAGTCGGGTCGAGCTTGCTCATCATCGCGAAGTCAATATCTGCTCGCGCAAGGTCCCTATTCGCCTCATAGGCCAGTGCCCTAAACCGGTAGGCGAGGGAGTCCTTGGGGTTGAGCGTAATCGCGGCGGTGAGGTCGGCAATGGCAGCATCGGGCTCATGATTCTCAAGTCGCGCATATCCACGCCCCCGAAGCGCCTCGGCATCCCTGGGATTGACTGTTATGGCGTGATTGTAGTCGTCGATCGCACCTGGATTATCTCCGTCCTGCTGGTGCAAGAAGGCGCGATGGCGGTAGGCCAAGACTTCGTTAGGATTGATTTGGATCGCTCGGCTGAGATCGGAGAGGGCGCGGTCGCGTTCATGCTTTGCAGCGAACGCTTGTCCACGGTTGAGGTAGGCTGCGGATTGATTGGGATCGAGTTTGATGGCAGTGGTGAAATCGGCGATCGCCAAATCCCAATTCGACCTGCCAAGATAGGCTACGCCTCGATTTACGAGGGCGCCATTCAATGTGGCATCGAGATTGATCGCGTCCGTGAAATCAGCGATAGCGCGATCACGATGGCCCTCAGCCAGGAAAATGTTTCCCCGCGCCTCGAAAGCCTTGGCGTCGCGCGGATTGAGCGCTATGGTGTTGTCAAGCTCCGCCTTCGTTTTTGCACCACCCTTGCCCTGCATGCTCAATCGCCGATCTTCAGCGGCGCCGGTCGCGTTGGGATCCAATCGAATCGCCTCCTTTGCGTCAGCAGCCGCCCTTCCGCCATCACCCTTCGCACGATAGGCGACGCCGCGTTCGCGCCACGCCATCGCATTCGTTGGGTCCCGCTCGATTGCCTTTGTATAATCAGCAATCGCGCGATCCAGTTCACCGCGATGAGCGTAGATGGTGCCACGGCTGACATAAAGCGCCGCATCCTTCGGGTTCAGCAGCGTCGCCTTGTCGAGATCGGCCAGGGCTTGGACGAACTCGTCACGCTTCATGAGTATAGTGGCGCGGTTAATGTAGGCCGAAGCCAAACTCGGGTCGAGGGTCAAAGCATCGTTGTAGTCGGCCAAGGCTTCGGGATCATCGCCTTTTTGAAAATGGAGGAGTCCTCGATTGAGATGAACCTTCGCTTGTAGACGACGCCCGACGGAAAGCTTCAACACGGCCGTATAGTCGGAAATCGCACGATCGAGGTCGCCCTTCTTTTGCAAGAAGGATCCTCGGTTTAACAGGGCAATCGAGCGACTATCTTCGTCCTCACGCAGGTCCTCGATAATATTCGTGCATGCGACGATTGCGACCTCTGGGTTGCTGGAACTGCATCCGTTTCTATCGCTGCTGTGGCCTCCTCCTTGACTCGATTCTTGACCAGCAGCCCACTGCACCGCGGCGGCAAGTACCAACACCGCGATTGTTGGAAGAAATGCGGCTCGCAAGTTGCTGATAGGGCTCCGGCCGCTCTTTCCTTCTGTTGATGAACTCACGCGATAGTTCCGCCCGGGTCTCCCGGATCTAACTAAAGCAAGCGGCTACACATCGGCCACCTCCCTGCTTCGCTGGCGCCCATGTGGAGGTTCAGCCCTGGCTCCTGTATATAACACGCGGACGCGCCAATGCAATATTCCCGTGCGCAATGAAAAAAAGACGGCGGGCTCACGCCCGCCGTCCTAATCGTCGCAAAGGCTCCGGAGCTCTTAGAAGTCCACCGTCACGGTGAGATACAGGAACCGACCCGCTGTGTCGTAAACGGACGGATAGGTGTTGCTCTCGGCGAAGCTCGAGTTGCCGCCCGAGTTGGTGGTGTCGATGAGCGGCGGATCCTTGTCGAGGACGTTGTTGACGCCGGCCCGGACGGTGAGCTTGTTCCATGCATACGATGCACGCAAGTCGAGGTAGCTGATCGTCGGAATGGAGGAGTCCGCGGGGGGGCCATTGAGGGCAATAGTCGCTGCCCCGACGTAATCCGGATTCGAGGGGTCGAGGAGTGTATTCTTGGCCCCGCCGAAGAAACGCCACGTCGCACCGACACCGAGGCCCGTCAGAGGCGTATCCCAATCCAGGGCAAGCCGGTGCCGCCATTTCGGCGTCACAGGCCCGCAGGTGGATCCGAAGCGCCCGGTGCAGTCAAAGGGCGCATTGGCACCCGGCGTGGTGAGCAGCTTCAACAGATACGTGCCATCCAACCTCGAGCGCAGCCTGCCAAAACTTCCCATATCGAACCGGTAGGACAAGGACACATCGACCGACTTGTTCTCGAGGCCGGACAGGTTCACCAGCGGATCGACCGTGTAGCCGTTCGGGCTCGCCCACAGCGTTCCATTCGAGTCTCGGTGGATCGCCGTGCACCAGACGCTGGCCGCATCGCCGCTGGCGATACAGTTCGCCTGGATGATATTGGGGCCATAAGAGGTGATAACGCCCGTCATCTTGATGTCTGAGTAATCGATCGTCGCGGCGAACCCCGGCACGAAGGACGGCGTGAATACCAGGCCTACGGCCGTGGTCTTGCCTTCTTCCGGCCTGAGGGTCAGGTTCCCGCCTTGCAGACCGTTGTACTGCCCGGCCGCTGAGGTCAACAAAGGCGATCCATACTGAGCGGGGTTCAAGCCCGTGAGCGCGCACTGCGCCGCCGTGAACTTGGTTCCCGGTGCGCAAAGATCACCGCCGGAATCGAGCGCGACATACGGGGTCTTGTAGGTCTCGCCGAGGTTGGGCACGCGCACGGCCTTGTTGTAGCTCGCCCGCAGCCGTACATCCCCGACCGGCGCCCATTCGATACCGAACTTGTAGGTGCTGGTGTTGAAGCCGCCCGAGTAGCTCGAGTAGCGGTAGCCGGCTTCGACGTCGAGCGCCTTCACGAAGGGTAGATTACTCGCGAGAGGCAAACGCGCCTCGGTAAAACCTTCCCAGACGTGGTAGCCCGCATCGAACCCCGTGGTGGGAGAGCCGATACCCGCCAGGTCGGCCGAGATGAATTCCTGGTCCGGTCGGAATGCGTCCGTCTCGCGACGGTATTCGGTACCGAACACGACCTTCAGACCGTCCTCCGCGGTGGGCAGCTTGATGCCCGCATGCGTCAGGTCGCCGCTCACGAACGCCGTCAAGACGTCTTCCTGCGAGGAGCCCGAAACGAGCCCAGGGACGGAGAAGTATGCGGTGGACTTGGGATCAACGCCGAGCGCCGGATTAAAGATGTTCCAGGGCACGCAACCCGCTTGGCCGCCCTGGCAAACGATCTTCCCTGTGGGATCCCGCACCGCGAGCAGGGCGTTCTGCATCAGCGCCGAGGACGTATCGTTCTGGTGGGTGTCGACCAGGCGCGTGCCGCCATAGGTCATGGACGCATCGTAGTTCCAGTCGGGCACCAGTTCGCCGCGCACCCCGAATACGCCGCGATACGTTGTATGTGAGTACTGGTCCTCGCGCGGGCCGCCCTCGATATTGCGGCGCCCCATGTTGAGCTGAGCTACCCCCGTCACGGGGTCGTAGTTCTGGGCCACAGTCGATGTCGGGCTGCAGATCTGGCTGAACTCGTTGGTCGTGAGGTACGGGTTCATCCCGGCGTTGCCGTAGGCGCCAACACCACAATTGACATTGTAGTTCCCGTCCCGAAAACCCGTTACCGGATCGTTGGCGAACCCGCTTCCGATGAACGCACCCGCCGGAGCGTAGTTGCCGCGCGTCTCGTCGTCCATGAACATGAACTCGGTGTACGCTTCGACGTGGTCATTGAACTTCAGATGGCCGAAGAATCCCGCCGTATAGCGCTCGTCGATGCGCTGCAGATAGTGCGTGGCCGCGAAGTTGTAGCGCTGGAAGCGGTGGTCGACCAACGTGCCGGACGGAGAGCCTGCCGCTGCACTCCCGTCCGAGACTTGAAAAGCACCGCCTGAGCCGAAAATGACGGCCGGTGCCGAGTTGCTCGAGCCGCCGCAGACGTACGGAGCGAACGACCCGTAGCTCGTGAGGTCATGTCCGTTGTCCAGCGTGCAGGCTGCGTGATCGCGATGATCGGCCGTAATGGGCGAATTTCGGCGATACCCGAGATAGCCTTCGAAATTACCCGCACCGTCGGCGAAATTGTGCCCCAGGATGAGCGTGATGTCCTTGTTCTCACCGTCCCAGTTGGTGCCGCTGACGGTCGGGAAATTGCGCTTTTGCAGCAGCGGGTTGATCCAGGCCTGGTGATTGCTGTGATTGTAGATGCCAAAGTTCGAATCGACCCGCACACCCTCGAAATGGTCGTTCATGACGAAGTTCACGACGCCCGCCACCGCGTCCGCGCCGTAGGTCGATGAAGCGCCACCGGTGAGCACATCCACGCGCTCGACCAGAGCCACGGGGATCTGATTGATGTCCGCAGCGGATGTGTAGCCCAGATTCGTGGAGGCCGGCGCACCACCGCCGGGATCACCACCCATCAGACGCCGGCCGTTGACCAGCACCAGAGTGCGCTGCACGCCGAGTCCGCGCAGGTTGATGGTCGCGACACCCGTCGAACCCATCGACAAGCCCGAGCCTTGGTCGGCAACGACCTGCGGCAGGCTGTTGAGCAGGTCCTCGATCTTCGTCACGCCCGTAGATTTTATTTCCTCCGACGTGATCGCGGTCACGGGACTGATGGCATCCAGGTTCGGCGTCGCAATGCGCGAACCCGTCACGACGACTTCTTGAAGCTCCGGTGAGGTTTCGGCGGCCGCCTTGGGCGCCGCCTGTGCGTGTGCAGCGGGGGACTGGATGGCACTCGCGGCAAAGGCGCCCGCACCGAGCAATGCCATGCGCACCGCCTGCCGGAGAACGGGGTTCAATTCCGTGGTCTTTTTCATGTTGCTCCCTAATTCATTGTAGTGGTGCGCGCGCTGCGCTTCTGCAATATGCGTGGAAGATCAGCATCCCGGCATCGTGCGAAGGCATTCACGACCCCTGTCATTCCCAGGAGGTTTTCCGCAATGTGCGCCAGTATACGTATTTCACAAAAGGCCACAATACTTAACAATGCTTTAGGGAACTTTTGCGCGCTTGTGGTTTGCCTGCGACAGGCTGTCGGGGCGCACGCGAACCCCCAATCGACTGCCCGGGCGAGACCTTTGTAAGCTAAGGCTGCAGACCGTAAGCGGCGGCCACCAGCCGCCCGACCTGCTCGCCCATGCGGGCGCCCACCTCGCCCGAATTTCGGTAATGCACACCGTCCCAGATCCTCGCATTGATGACTTCTTGCACCACGTCCTCGGTGCGCGTCCACCGGCGGGTGACGCCGGGCAAGGTGTTGCTGATGGTGCTCAAGGTCGGCAGCGGCTCCTTACCGACATCGAGGCGAATGATGGTGGCGATGGTCGAGGCAATCATGCAGTGCGCACACGGATATTCCGGCTGAATCGGGGTGACGATCAGCGGCAGCCAGCCGGGAGCGCGCTCGGTCGCGGCGTTGTCGTCGTAATTGAACATCCCCGGCATATCGACGCCGCCGAGACTTGTCGTGTGATCCGGCATGATCCGCTGAAGCTGCACCGGCATCTGGGCCTGAGGCGTGTAGTCTTCGGGGTAAGTATCGGTCTCCGAGTCATATTCGCCGGGCGTGCCGATGAAACGGCGGTCACCGGCAAACCAGTTCCCAAAAACTCTTCGCCCACGATAGAGCCTTTGCCGACCAAATCTGCGATCACTGAATCCGCCCCGAGTCAATCCAAGTCGACTACAGCTACTACCTTAAATGAATTGCGATTGCCAAGAATTACCGATGCGATGATTCGTTATTCGCGGATTCGATATGCGTTGTTCTTCTTTTCAATTTTCTACTCACTTTGCATTTTGTTTTTG
>Ga0137409_10003722_pt1 | contig 16100 bp, 14 predicted proteins | sample CZODoug1_16funga_FD_122059 | JGI IMG/M metagenome (GOLD analysis project Ga0137409, IMG submission 122059) | Vadose zone soil fungal communities from Angelo Coast Range Reserve, California, USA - CZODoug1_16fungal (Hybrid Assembly) | ecosystem: Environmental > Terrestrial > Soil > Vadose zone... | reverse complement strand
ACGTCTATTACGCGAACGTTATGTTCCTCATGCTTATCGCTGTGGAAACGCTGCTTGCGCTGCGAGACGCGCGGCAAGCCGGCCATGCTTCTGAAATTCCCCAGCTTCTGGGAAACCGCGTTTTGTTTGCGATCATGGTCGCCGTCTGTTTTCTCCCTACTTTAATCAGCAAGAAAATCGTCTACGGGTCTTTTTCCGAGTCCGGCTATATACCCTTGCGGTTCTGGAACTGGAAATCTCCGAATTTCTTTCAGGTTCTTTTTTCTGCGAACCACGGGCTTTTTTCCTGGACGCCGCTCCTCCTGCTCGCCGCGCTGGGGATTGTGGCTTTCTGGCGAAAGGCGCCTCGCGTCGGCGGAGCCGCACTGTGCGCAGTGCTTGCCTTTTACTACTTTATTGCTTCGTATCCCGATTGGGCCGGCATCTCTTCCTTCGGCAACCGGTTCTTTATCTCGCTCACGGTATTTTGGGTCGTCGGCCTCGCATTTTTCCTGCAGCGCGCTGCGGATTTCTTTCGCTCCCGCAAGGTTGCCATCACTTTCGCTTCGGTCTTTCTCGCCTGCTTCGTTTTCTGGAATCTTGGCCTCATGTTCCAGTGGGGCTCCCATCTGATTCCCGCGCGCGGCCCTGTTTCCTGGGGTGAGGTTGTGCACAATCAATTCGTCGCCGTGCCGCAGCAAGTCGCGGGCCAACTGCAGGCTTATTTCTTCCGGCGCAAGGAACTCATGCGCAGCATCGAACAGCGTGACGTGCAGCAACTCAAACAGCAGTCAAGCCACTAATTGGATACCTGACCGCGGTGTCTCTTCTTTTTCCTCTAGGCTTCTCTGGTAACCTAAAAGAATGCTTGAAATGACGGATCGTATCGCGAGACGTGTTTGATGGCGACTGCTTCGTCTTCGCCATCCACCGCGATGGAGCCGACCGAACTGCATCGTTCGCCAGTGGTTACGCGCATCGAGCCGCCGCGCGGGCTTTTTAATTTGCGTCTCGGCGAACTTTGGGCCTATCGCGAGCTGCTGTATTTTTTTGTGTGGCGCGATGTGAAGATTCGCTACAAACAGACGGCCGTCGGCGTCCTGTGGGTGGTGCTGCAACCGCTGCTGACGATGGCCGTATTCACGCTCTTTTTCGGGCGTCTGGCGAAACTGCCTTCCGAGGGTTTGCCGTATCCCGTCTTTTATTTTGCTGCGCTCGTCCCCTGGATGTATTTCAATTACGCGCTGCAGAACGCGACGAACGTGGTCGTGGAAAATCAGCGCATGATCACGAAAGTTTATTTTCCGCGGCTGGTACTGCCGCTTTCTTCCGTGCTCTCCGGCCTCGTGGACTTCGCCATCGGCTTCGTCGTGCTCATCGGCGTTGCTTTTTATTACGGCATGCGCCCCGCCGCGCATGTTGCGCTGCTTCCTGCCTTTCTTCTCCTCGCGATTCTCACGGCGCTCGGCGTCGGGCTCTGGCTTTCCGCGCTCAATGCGCTCTATCGAGACGTGCGTTACGTCATGCCGTTCCTTTTGCAATTCTGGATGTTTGCTTCGCCCGTCGCGTATCCCAGTTCGCTCGTTCCGGAGCGCTGGCGTTGGCTGTACGGACTGAACCCGATGGCGGGCGTGATCGACGGGTTTCGCTGGGCGCTTACCGGCCATGGCCACGCTCCCGCCAGCAGCCTGCTCGTTTCCACGGCAGCGGTCCTCGTGATCCTTTTTGCAGGACTGATTTTCTTCCAGCGGATGGAGGGAACGGTTGCAGACCGGGTTTGAGGCGAGGGGTACCCCTCTCCCCGTTTTTGTGTAAGTATTGAAACTAAAGGGGTTATCGGGGAGGCACCCTGTAAATGTTGATTCTGAAGGGGTTTTAAGTCTTTTATTTTCTGCAGATGCGAACGTGTCTTGTAAGGGCTGATTATAAAGGGTTTGCGAGCGAGCAATTTCGTAAGTGCAGGAGGTAAAGGAGTTAGCGGGCGGGGCGGGGAGTGGAAGGCGGGAGAGCGACGCGAACACACGGGATGTTAGCATAAGAGTTAAGTAATGTAAAGTGAAAAGTAGCCAGGACGGGGAAATTCGCATGAGTGTGGCAAACGTGATACAGGCGGAAGGGCTAGGAAAGCGCTATCGCCGCGGCGTCACGCAAACCAATGGGTTGCTGAGAGATTCGCTGGGACGGATGCTGAAGTCGCCGTTGCATTCCCTGCAGCGGCAGAAGCAGGAAACCTTCTGGGCACTTAAAGATGTTTCGCTGGAAGTGCACGAGGGAGAAGTACTTGGGCTCATCGGGCGCAACGGGGCGGGAAAAACGACGCTGCTGAAGATTCTTTCGCGCATCACGCAGCCAACGATCGGTTGGGCGGAAATTCATGGGCGCGTCGGCAGCCTGCTCGAAGTCGGCACTGGATTCCATCCCGAACTCACGGGCCGCGAAAACACGTTTTTGAGCGGCGCGATCTTGGGCATGAGCAAGCGGGAAATCACCGCCAAGTTCGACGAGATAGTGGCGTTCGCCGAACTGGAAAAATTCATAGACACTCCCGTGAAACATTATTCGAGTGGGATGTACGTGCGGCTCGCGTTTGCCGTGGCGGCGCACCTGGAACCGGAAATTCTACTTGTAGATGAAGTGCTCGCCGTAGGCGACATCCGCTTCCAGAAAAAATGCCTCGGCAAAATGGGCGATGTGGCACGCGCTGGGCGCACGGTCGTCCTCGTCACCCACCAAATGAACCAGATTCGCCGCCTGTGCCATCGCGTGGTGTGGATTGACGCAGGTACTATCCATAAGTCTGGGCCTGCGGATGTAACCACCAGCGAATATGAGCTCGCAATGAGTTCTGCCGAGCGAGAAATACGCGCTGAGAATTCACGGAGCCGCGGGAAGGCAAGATTCAACAGCTGGAGAATACTTTCGAATTCCGCCGAGTCCTCGCGCACTCTTGATGCGCTAGGCCCCGTGCGCGTTGGCTTCCGGCTTGAGGTCAGTGAACCCTTCACCCACGCGAGCCAGGGCATTGCTCTTTTCAATATCGATCGCCAGTTGATTTGGGCCTTTAGTGCGGACGATTTGTCCTTTGAATCAGGCGTTGTCGAAATCGTCTACGAATTTCCCTATCTGCCGGTTCGCCCGGGAGCCTACTCTTGGCAAGTAAGCTTGTGGAATGATGAGGGGAACGTCGATCTTTGGGACGCAGTACCTGAAATGTTCGTCGCGACCCAAAATTTTCAACATGCACGCGATGAGTGGAATGGCGTCTTGAACGTCCCTTGCGAATATTCCATCCAGAGGTAAAGTGAACGCGAGCGCACGAACTCAAACAGTTTTTGACCATGAACATTATCTCCGCTTGATCGAAGCACGCGGCGACACGATTCGCAAATCCATTGCGAGCTTGAAGCCTGCTTTCGGACTGACCACGGCACTTGATGCCGGATGTGGACTTGGATTTTTCGCACAAATCCTCAACGAGTCCGGTCTGGACGTCCGCGCATTCGATGGGCGAGAAGAAAACGTTGAAGAAGGTCTCCGGCGCTTCCCGAAGGTCAAGTTCGAGTGCGGAGACATCCAGGAATCCAGCATCAGGCAACTAGGTCAATTTGATTTCGTGCTCTGCTTTGGCCTTCTCTATCATCTGGAAAATCCTTTCGCCGCGATCCGCAACCTGCATGCGCTCACAGGGAAAGCTCTCCTTCTTGAAAGTATGTCCCTGCCGGAAGAGAATCCGTGGATGCTGCTTCGCGAAGAACGGCGCCTGGAGGATCAAAGCCTCACCGATGTTGCCTTCTACGCGAGCGAGGGTTGCCTGGCAAAGATGATGTACCGCGCTGGATTTTCGTCCGTGTATCGAGTGGATGTATTGCCGGACCACGATGATTTCAAGGACACGCCAGATCACACTCGCCGCCGCACGGTGCTCCTGGCTACGACAAAGGAAATTGCACTACCTGGCTTCACACATTTTCCCGAACCAAAGGAACAAGGAGATCCTTGGCAGCGCGAAATTGGCCAGATAGGTGTTCTGCGTCGTCGCGTGAGTTCTTTTTCGAGAAAGCCGGCGCAACAGAAATATCTGGCAATAGCTCGGCGCGCCCGACGAATCCTTCCGGCCCTGCCAATTCCCATGCGGCTTCCGTTTGGCGTTTGGTGGATTGCGGAACGAAGCGCCCTGGATCAGGAATTGATGAACAACAGTTTCGAGGGGTCTGAAATAGAATTCGTTCAGCGCTTCCTGAGGCCTGGAATGACTGTGCTCGATGTTGGCGCTCACCATGGGCTATACACGCTCCTTGCTTCCAAACTCGTCGGTCCAACGGGGAAGATAATCGCGTTTGAGCCATCCCCGCGCGAGCGCAGACGCCTGCTAAAGCACATTAAACTGAATGGTTTTCGTGACGTTCAGGTAGAACCATATGCATTGGGTGCTGAAACCGGCGAGGCCGACTTATACCTGGCGGATGGGTCTGATGATTGGTGTAACAGCCTAAGACGCCCTCAAGAGAGTAAGGGCCGAACTGCAAGGGTCCAGATTCGACGCTTGGATGACATCGTTGGCCAAGCCTGGTTAACGAAGGTCGATTTTGTGAAGCTGGACGTGGAAGGCGCAGAATTAGACACTCTGAAAGGTGCGGCGAAACTGCTCAGCAACGCTCCCAGGCCAGTCGTGCTTGCGGAAGTATACGACATTCGCACCAGGCCGTTCGGATACGAAGCGCGGGAAATTGTGATATTCCTCTCAGGATTGAACTATCACTGGTTTGCACTAAACGTGGATGGGACACTCGCGGGAATTTCTTCCCACCTGCATTCGTACGACGCAAATCTTGTGGCAGTTCCCGCAGAACGTCTGGAAGATGTTTTGAAAAGCCTTGGTGAGACCAAAATTTCCAAATGACGCAGCGGATTTTAGTTCCGATAAGGATTCCAGATTGGCTTTACGGTCCCCTGCTGAAGGTTAAGCGGTCCGTAGTGCCTCCCGCGCCGGTTGTCAAAAATATTGATGGGGAACGTCACGTCGAATGGTCTTTTCTCAGCAGCGTCATGCCGGAGGGGCCGGGCGTTGCCATGGATTTTGGTTGCGAAAACGGTTACATGACGCTGTTGGCGGCCGAAGAAGGGTTCCAAGTCACCGCTTTGGATCTGCAACCGCAGAATTTTGCGTTCCAACATCCCAATATTACCTTTCAGCTCGGCGATTTTCTGCAACTCGACCTGCCCAAGAATCATTTTGATCTCGTCATCAATTGCTCTTCGGTCGAGCACGTCGGCGTCGCCGGACGTTATGGGATTGGCGCCGACCGAAGCGAAGGAGACCTGGAAGCCGTGGGCAAGTTTGCAGAAATTCTGAAGCCCGGCGGCAAGTTGATCATGACGGCCCCCTGCGGTGTGGACGCCGTGATGGCTCCCTGGTGCCGCGTCTACGGACCAGAACGATTGCCGCGCCTTCTAGCTCCGCTGCATATGGAAAAAGAGCGCTATTGGATAAAGGACGAATCGAACCGTTGGAAGGAAGTTAGCCGTGAGGAAGCTTTGTGTTTTCCGACACGCCACGATCCTGCCAACCCGCATGGCTGCTCGTACGCGCTGGGAGGATTTGTGTTGCGCAAGGCGTCCGCCGCTCAGAGCGGCGCTGAAGAAAACTGATGCTCACGCTTTTCTCCACTCCGAAGCCATTTTTAGGACACATCAATGTGATCCAGCGGAACGCGCTGCAATCGTGGAAGCTGCTCGATCCGGGCGTGGAAGTGATTCTTTTTGGAGACGACGAAGGCGCCGCGGAAGTCTGCCAGGAATTTGGATTTCGGCACGAGCCGGAAGTGCTTCGCTCAAAACTCGGGACAAAGCGATTGGATTCGATTTTCGGCAAAGCGCGGCAGATGGCAAAACACGAAATGGTTTGTTATGCGAACTGCGACATTATCTTGACGCAGGATTTTCTGGAAGCACACCGGAGGCTTGCTTCCTGGAATCCCAATCACCTCATGGTTGGCCGCCGCACGGACACGGACATCACCGATCCACTCGACTTTTCGGATTCCAATTGGCAGAGGCGCATCGTCGATATCGCCAAACGCGACGGAATTCTTCGGTTCTATCACAACATTGACTATTTTCTTTTCCCGCGCGGCCTCTACAAAGAAATTCCGCCGCTCGTCATTGGCCGCATCTGGTGGGACCACTGGCTCGTAGGCAAAGCGCGCTCTCTTGGAGCCGCCGTCGTGGATGTTACGGAGGTTGTCTGCGCGGTCCATCAAAACCATGACTACGGCTACCATCCCAAAGGATTTGAGGGCGTCTGGAACGACGAAGACGCCCGGGCTAATCACGGACTGGCGAAAGCCGATTCACGCCTTTGCACGATTGAAGATGCGCCCTATCGTCTTACAAAATCCGGCGTCGAAAAAAATGGCGCCTATTGGGCGGCTCCCGCAAAGAGAAAAATACGCAGGGTGATTGCGAGGACGCGTTCAGCGTTCCGCGGGCGCGTGTGGCATCCTTTGCTTAACCTCACACGTCCCGTTCGTCATGCGCTGGGATTTAAGAAAGAGGCGTTACCCGACAGCGCCCAAAGCGGGCCGCGCAAGCACTGGATGGATCAATGAGGAAGGATCAGTGAACGGCAAAACAATTCTTGTCACCGGCAGCAGCGGGCTGATTGGCTCGGAAGCGGTGGAACACTTCGACCGGCAGGGTAATCAAGTCGTCGGCATTGACAACAATATGCGGCGCGAATTTTTTGGAGCAGCCGGCGACACGCTCTGGAACCTGAACCGGCTGAAAACCGTTACGAAAAACTTCACGCACTTTGCGGTGGACATTCGCGACCGTGCCGCGCTCGACGAACTTTTCCGTTCGCGCCGATTCGATTTGATTGTCCACTGCGCGGCGCAGCCTTCTCACGACAAAGCGCGCGACATTCCAATTCTGGATTTCGAAGTAAACGCGCTCGGCACTCTGAACCTTCTGGAAGCCACGAGGCAGCACTCGCCGGAAGCAGTTTTTCTTTTCATGAGCACGAACAAGGTTTATGGCGATGCGCCCAACGAAGTTCCGCTCAAGGAGCTGGAAACGCGCTGGGAATACGCGCGGCTCGAGGACTTCCACGGGATCTCGGAAAACTGCCGGATTGACCACACGATGCACTCTCTGTTTGGCGCGTCAAAAGCTGCCGCCGATCTCGTCGCACAGGAATATGGCCGCTATTTCAAAATGAAAGTGGGCGTTTTTCGCGGCGGATGTCTGACCGGGCCTTCGCATTCCGGAGTTGAGCTGCACGGCTTTCTTTCGTATCTGGTGAAGGTCACGCTGAACGGCGGAAAATATTCCGTATTTGGCTACAAAGGCAAACAGGTCCGCGACAACATTCACAGTCACGATGTGGTGTGCGCCATGGAAGAATTTGCGGCCAATCCGCGGCCCGGAGAGGTGTACAACATGGGCGGGGGACGGGAGAACAGCATCTCGATGCTGGAAGCGATCTCGCGCATCGAACAGTTGACGGGAAAAAAACTGACTTTGACTTATGTGGACGAAAATCGCAAGGGCGACCACATCTGCTACATTTCCGATCTATGCAAGTTCAAGAAGCACTATCCGAATTGGGGGATTACGAAGAGCCTCGATGATATTCTGAAGGAGATTATTGCGGCGGAATCTACGCGAAGCGCCGCGAGCTTAACTGGAAGATGACAACGCCAACTCCAACGCTGACGATTCTGGCCGTGCCGAAGGCGTTTCACGGGCACATCGGCGTGATTCAGCGCAACGCAATTGCGAGCTGGACAAATTTGCGTCCGCGGCCGGAGATTCGTTTGTATGGCACGGAAGACGGGATGGCGGAGGCAGCGGCGAGTTTGGGTGTGTGTCACGAAACGGAAATTGCGCGGAACGAATTTGGCACGCCGATGCTGGACGACCTGCTGACGCGCGCACGGGAATTTACGCAAACACCGCTGCTTTGTTACGTGAACGGCGATATTATTCTGTTGCAGGAATTTCTGGACGCGATGACTGCCGTCCATAAAAAGTTTCGGCAATTTCTCGGGGTTGCGTACCGGCTGAACATTGGTCTCGACGAGCCGATTGATTTTGCGAATAGCGGCGAGGAAAAGCTTCGGCGGGAAATTCTGCCGAAAGGCGCGGCGGGGAATCCAACGGCGATCGATCTGTTTGTTTTTCCGCCGAACACGTACGTGAACGTGCCGGCGCTCGTGCTGGGCCGCGCGTGGTTCGACCAGTGGCTGATCAAGGATGCGCGCGCGCGGAAAGTTCCGGTGGTGGACATTACGCGCGTCGCTCGCGCGATTCATCAAAATCACGAGTATTTGCACATCGACGGTGGGCAGCAGGGCGCATACTGGGGCGAAGAAGCGCGTCGCAATCTGGCAATTTACGGCGGCGTGCCGCACACGCACACGCTGCTGGATGCTTCGCACGAGCTTCTTGAGGACGGCAGGATTCGGCCTGTGCATTTCCGCCGCGAGAGCGCGGCCGTGCGCCGCCTTTTCTGGAAAGCTTTTGTGCAGCCGACTATGGGAATTCGCAGAAAACTAGGATTCAGCCGTAGCGTTGTCAAAAAGGACTCGACCGCAAACGCATGAAGAAGGCGCTCATCACCGGAATTACAGGCCAGGACGGGTCTTATCTGGCCGAACTTCTGCTTTCGAAGGGCTACGAAGTTCACGGCATCATTCGGCGCGCGAGCACGTTTAATACTTCGCGCATCGATCATATTTATGAGGATCCGAATCAGGCGGGAGCCCGGCTTCTCTTGCATCACGGCGATCTTTCGAGCACGGAATGGATCCTCGATCTGATTTACTCGCTCGCGCCGGAAGAGCTTTATCACTTGGCGGCGCAGAGTCATGTTCGCGTGAGTTTTGATATTCCGGAGTACACGGGGGACGTAACCGGATTGGGAACGACGCGGCTGTTGGAGGCTGTGCGACGTTGCGGCGGCAAGACGAAGTTTTATCAGGCGTCGAGCTCGGAGATGTTCGGGTCCGCGCCCGCGCCGCAAAACGAAAACACGGCATTTCAGCCGCGCAGTCCGTATGCTGTTGCTAAAGTTTACTCTCACTGGATGACGAGGATTTATCGCGAAGGATATGGACTGTTCGCGGCGAACGGAATTTTGTTTAATCATGAAAGTCCGCGGCGCGGAGAAACGTTTGTAACGCGCAAAATCACGCGCGGCGTTGCGGCGATTGTTTCAGGGAAAGCTGATGCGCTGCATCTGGGGAATCTGGATGCGAAGCGCGACTGGGGTTATGCGCCAGAATATGTGGAAGCAATGTGGACGATGCTCCAGCAGGAAAAAGCCGACGATTTTGTGATTGGGCTGGGGGAGGCGCATTCGGTGCAGGAGTTTCTGGAAGAGGCATTTGGGTACGCTGGGCTCGAGTGGGAAAAATATGTGAAGATTTCAGAGCGGTACAAACGGCCACTCGAAGTGGACACACTAATTGCGGATACTAAGAAAGCGCGCGAGAAATTTGGCTGGGCGCCGCGGATCGGGTTCAAGGATCTGGTGGCGATCATGGTCGATGCGGATCTGGAGCGCGCAGGGCTAAAATCACCGGGGAGAGGGAAAACTGTGCTCGAGAAGAAATTTGCGCACTGGAATCACTGGCGAAATTCCATAATGAAGGCGATGCACGCGGTGGAAGGGCAGGCTACGCCGCACTAGGAAGATACGATGGGATTTTGGGAGAAAAAACGAGTTACGGTCAGCGGAGGGAACGGCTTCCTCGGATCGTTCGTCGTGGAAAAACTGCGTGCGGCCGGGTGCAGGGAGATTTTTTCGCCGCGCAGCCGCGAGTACGACTTGCGCGAAAAGTCACAAGCGGAAAAACTTCTTCGTGATGCGAAGCCAGACATTCTTATTCACTTGGCTGCTGTGGTGGGGGGGATCGGGGCAAATCGTTCGAATCCTGGGAAATTTTTTTACGATAACGCCACGATGGGAATCAATGCAATTGAGGCGGCGCGCGTAGCGGGCATTGAGAAATTTGTTTGTGCAGGGACGATTTGTTCGTATCCAAAATTCACGCCCGTGCCGTTTTGTGAAGATGATTTGTGGAACGGCTACCCGGAAGAGACCAATGCACCGTATGGGTTGGCTAAAAAGATGTTGCTTGTGCAGCTGCAGGCTTATCGGCGGCAGTACGGGATGAACGGAATTTACCTGACGCCGGTGAATTTGTATGGACCGCGCGACAATTTCGATCTCGAAAGCTCGCATGTTATTCCCGCGCTGATTCGCAAGTGTTTGGAAGCGAAAGAGCAAAATGCCCAGGAAATTGTGGCGTGGGGAACGGGTAGTGCGACGCGGGAATTTTTGTATGTGGAGGATGCCGCCGCGGCAATTGTGGCCGGAGCAGAAAAATATGCGAAGTCCGAGCCAGTGAATTTGGGTTCCGGCGAAGAGATCAGTATCAAGGCGCTGCTCGAACAGATTTGCGAAGCTACTGGTTATCGCGGCGCGATCCGCTGGGACGCAACTAAGCCAGATGGCCAGCCGCGACGCTGTCTAGACACGTCCCGCGCAGCAGCGGAATTTGGCTGGCGTGCAAGCACGAAAATGCAGAACGGCCTTATGAAAACGATTGCGTGGTACGAAGAGCATGCGCGAAGCGCTTCTGAAGCTCGTGCGTAGCGAGATCTGTTCGTTCTGAGGGCAAAAGTTGTCGCGACCGTTTGTCAGCGTACTGATTGACACGTACAACCACGAAAAGTTTATTGAGCAGGCCATTACCAGTGTGCTTGAACAGAGTTTTTCCGCGTCTGACTGCGAAATTCTTGTTGTCGATGACGGTTCCACCGATCGCACGCCGGAAATCATCGCGAAATTCGCTGGTCGCGTAACGCACTTGCCGAAGAAAAATGGCGGGCAAGGCTCGGCGTTCAACTTTGGCGTTCCGAAATGCCGGGGCGAAATCGTTGCGTTTCTGGATGCGGATGATTGGTGGGAGAAAGACAAGGTTGCGACGGTTGTCTCGGGATTCGAGCGGAACAGCGAAATTGGCGCAATCGGCCACGGGCTCTACGAAGTAGATGAAAGCGGAAAGCTGCTGTTTCTGAATGTTCCGGATCGCGAGTATTCCTGCCGGCTCCGGAATCTGGAAGAGGCCCGGCAATTTCTGGAATTACGGTCGTTTCTAGGCACGAGTCGCCTCGCGGCTCGTCGAAGTGTTTTGGAAAAAATCTTTCCGATTCCGGAAGCGATGCTCATTGAAGCCGATGAATATATGGCAACGCACGCCGTTGCCGTTTCAGGCTGTCTCGTTCTCGATCATCCACTAACGTGCTATCGCTTTCACTCCGGCAATCAATTTCAATTTTCGACGCGCGATCCGCGAAAGCTGGAGCGTAAATTCATCTCGCTCGATTGCCTTGCGAAGGACTTGCCGCCGCGCCTTGCCGCTGCGGGAATCGCTCCGGAAATTGTGGAGTTTCTGACGTTGCCGAATTGGATTGACGCGACTCGCTCGCGGCTCTCGCTTGGCCGTGGCTGGCCTTGGGAGACGGTTCGCGTGGAACGCAGTGCCTTCCATTACACTTACAAACATGCATCAGCCGGCTACCATTTGTTCCATGCCGCAGTCCTAGCCATCGCTGCGGTCACTCCGCCCGGACTTTTCTACCGCGGTCGCGATTGGTACGCCAAACGCCGACTGGCTCGCGTTCGAGGCGTTCTCGGCACGCCCGTGCCCCGGGACTCTCTCGTCGTTCGAAAGGCGTGCGGACGATGACTGATGGCGCGCCGCAGTTGCCAAGAGGATGGCACGGGCGGTTGGGTGTATTGCCGCCGTTTCCTGGAAAATTGCGCGCCGTGGACGCTGCCGCAACATTCTCCATCTGGCTGAAGGGAAACGAACACGCAGCAGAATTGTGGCCCCGCGCTCCCTTTCACGTGGATCTCCACGACCGAATTCAGCGTCAGATGTGGATGGGCTGCTATGAACCGCATGTCACGCGTTGTTTGACCGCCATTCTCGCCCCTGGTCAAACTTTTCTCGACATCGGCGCGCATATCGGGTATCACTCTCACTTCGCTGCCGGGTTGGTCGGCGCCGCAGGTGCCGTTCATTCCTTTGAACCCGATCCGGCCGTCTTTCAGCGTCTTTCGCGAAATCTTTCCTCGTTTCCCTGGGCTCGAACGCAAAACTCTGCCGTCTGGCAGGCAACTTGTTCTCTCGAATTTGAGCGCTCGTTTTCGTCCTCGGAATCCGGCTGGGGAGCCCTCACTGCGGTTCGCGATTTCAGCAAAGGAGAACACATCCGCGTAAATGCAATTGCGCTCGATGATTGGGAGAGTAGCGCTCAGCCCTCTTCGATTGACATGGCCAAAATCGACGCGGAGGGCGCCGAACTCAGCATTCTCTCCGGAGCCCGGAAGACTCTCCAGAAATTCCGTCCGTTGATTTTGGCGGAGATTAGCGCTCCTCTCCTCAAACAAGGCGGTTCTTCCGCTTCCTCGCTGGTTTCGGAACTTGCGCGGCTCGGCTATCGCACTCTTGTTCTTGACTATGGCCGGTTCGCTCCCTTCACCGAAATTCCCGACTACCACTTTGTGGATTGCCTCTGTATCCCCGAAGAACGAACGGACACGGTTTGCAGAAAACTGGAGCTGCACGGTTTCCGGAAATGAGTGTCTTTCTCGTTTATTGTGCTGCGATGCATCGCACTTCCGCGAGCACGTCCCGCTCATACTGTTCGAAAAGTGCGAAACCATTGAGTACACTGGACACGGGGGCATCCACTGCATGAAAGCCATCGAGTCCATGCGCCGCGATTGGAATGAGCGCGCTCGCAACAACGCGTTCCTCTACATCGCCAGTTGGCGCGACGACTGGACCGAAGAGTCCTTCTTTGCTTCCGGCGAAGCGGACGTCAAGCGCATCGTCCATCCCATCCTAGAAAAGCTTTCCGTCAATCCCGCCGGCTCTTCCATGGCCGAGCTCGGCTGCGGCGCCGGGCGGATGACCCGCGCCTTCGCCGCCCAGTTCAAATTCGTGACCGCCATTGATATTTCGGAAGAGATGCAGCAGCGGGCAAGAAAATATCTCGCCAGTTTTTCCAATGTCCGGTGGATTCTCGTGGACGGCGTCGCACTCTCCGCAATCGACTCCTCTTCGCTCGACTTCGTGTTCAGCTATATGGTTCTTCAGCACTATCCTTCGGCCGAACTCATCGCCGCGTCCATTCGCGAAATGTTCCGGATTCTTCGTCCGGGCGGAGCGTTTCTTTTCCACTTCAACGGGTCCCATCGACCGACCATGAATCGGAAGGGCCGCGCCATTTCCTCGTTCCTCGATGGTCTTTGCAGTATCGGCTTGAAGCGTCCGGCCCAATCGCTGGCTCGCCTCGCAAGCATCGACCCGGAAATGATCGGCAAAACCTGGCGCGGCGTCGCGCTTACTTCCGAGGAAGTGGACCGCATGGTTCGCGATGCGGGCGGTGTTCCTGCCGGCTTCGACGGCTTGGATACGCCTTTCGCCTGGTGCTTTGGCCGGAAGGATTCCCAAGCAAACTCGTGATTACGCTCGGAATCAACTATTCCCAGATGCACGATTCTTCTGCGTGCATCGTCCGTGATGGCGAGATTCTCTTCGCCGTTGCCGAAGAGCGCCTCTCGCGCGCCAAGCACGATGCGCGCTTCCCCGAACTTGCTGTTCAGGCTTGCCTCGACTTCGCAAAAGTTTCCGCCGGCGATCTCGACGAGATTTGCTTCGGTTGGCAACGCGCCGGCGCGTTGTATCGCCACGATCTGAGGCTCTACGCCACCGGCCGCTGGCCGCTCAATTACACCAACCTTCTTAACTCTTCGCTTTACTTCCTGAGTTTGTGGCACCAGGAGACGGGTGCCGTTCCTTTTCGCCGCGCGTTTGGCCCAACCAAAGCCCGCATGCGTTTTGTGGATCATCACTTCGCCCATGCGCTGAGCGCTTACGGTTACTCCGGATTTGACGATTCGGCCGTCGTTGTCATGGATGGCCGCGGCGCTTGGGAAGGCACCAGCATCTGGCACGGGCGTGCCGGCCGCCTCGATCACGTCCTCACCATCAACTATCCCGATTCGATCGGTCTTTTCTACAGCGAATTCACGGCCTATCTCGGCTTTGTCCGCAACAGCGACGAATGGAAAGTAATGGGCCTCGCGCCATACGGCCAGCCCGGTGTCGATCTCAGCAAATTTATCGAAGTAGCATCCGCGCCGCCGCGCGTGCACTATCGCCAGCTCGTCACAGGCTCGCCCTTCGAAAACATCATTCCGCTCTTTGGCCCGCCGCGTGTTTCTGAATCCGAAATCACCGACCATCACAAAAACATCGCCTTTGCGGTCCAGGACGCGTGCGAGCATGCCATGATGTCCGTCGTGAAACTCGCACTGCAAAAAACCGGCTCACGCAATGTTTGCCTCGCCGGTGGCGTCGCGCTCAATTCCAAAGCAAACGGAAAAATTGTGGCGAGCGGCATCGTTGAAAAATTCTTCGTCCAACCAGCCGCAAGCGATGATGGTGTTGCCCTCGGCGCCGCGCTAGCCCCGTATCTCGATGGCAGCGGTAAACTCCCGAACAAACCCATGCGCCATGGCTACTGGGGCCCCTCCTTCGACGATGCCGCCATCGAATCCGCGCTCAACACCTACAAAATCAAGCACACAAAACTTTCCGATCCAGCAACCGCAGCCGCCCAGCTTCTTTCCAAGGGAAAAATTCTCGGCTGGTTTCAAGGTCGCATGGAATTCGGCCCGCGCGCACTTGGCGCCCGCTCCATCATTGCCGATCCGCGCGATCCGGAAATGAATGCAAAGGTGAACAACGCCGTGAAATTCCGCGAATGGTGGCGCCCCTTTGCTCCATCCTTCAAAAAAGAAGCCGCGCCGGAATTTCTCGAATCTGCCTACGATTCGCCGTTTATGATTCTTACAGCGCAGGTTCGCCCGGACAAGCGCAGCGCAATTCCGAGCGTCACGCACGTTGACGGTTCCGCTCGCCCGCAAACTGTCGAACGCGAAATCAATCCTCTTTATTACCGCCTGATCGACGAGTTCGGCAAACTCGGGCGGGATCAGGGTTCCAGGACCAGCGATGCGGACGCTAGCCCCAAGTTTGGTAAGCAAATGGATATTCGAACGCGCAACCCGCGAGTGCAGGAGATCGCCAACGATTGCGACCTTTAAACCCGCGATCTTGCCCTTGCGCTCGCGAATCGTCAGCGCATCCAGCAGTGCCTGCGTCGGATGCTCGTGCGCGCCATCTCCAGCGTTGACGATCGCGGCATTGCAGATTTTGGCCAGATGATAGGGCGCACCAGCCATGGCGTGGCGCAAGACAATGCAATCGGGCGCCATCGCTTCCAGGTTGCGCGCGGTATCCAACAAGGTCTCGCCTTTGGAAACACTGGAGGTCGCCACACTAATATTTATCGCGTCGGCGGAAAGGCGTTTGGCCGCGATTTCGAATGAGGTCCGCGTGCGCGTCGAAGCTTCAAAGAACAGATTGATCACAGTGCGGCCACGCAGGGCCGGCACCTTCTTAATCTCACGCCGCGAGACATCACGGAACTGCTCGGCGGTGTCCAGCAGATGGTTGATCTCACCGGCGTTGAGTTCACGAATGCCCAGCAGGTGTTTCAGATTAAAGGTCATTCGATCCGACTCAGTGTCCGCGCGCCAGGCCGACAAACTTTCGGTTTGTCGCTACCACCGGACACCCACTTCGCTGAACCTGACGACAAACTCAAGTTTGTCGGGCAAAAAAAAGCGGCCATTGCTGGCCGCCTTTTAAACCGCTTCTGCCGCCGCCGCCGGCCGCTCGACGATCACGACTCCCTCATCTTCGTCGTACTCCGTCAACAGCACTTTGATGATTTCGCTCTTTTTTGTCGGGACCAGCTTGCCGATGTAGTCCGCCTGAATCGGCAGTTCACGATGTTCATTGCCGCGATCAATCAGCACGGCCAGCTGTACGCGGCGCGGACGGCCATAGTCGATCAACTGATCGAGCGCCGCCCGAATCGTGCGACCAGTGTAAAGCACATCATCGATCAAGACGATATTGCGCCCCTCGATGTCGCCCGGCAATTCCGTACTGTTGACGATCGGTTTG
>Ga0137409_10003721_pt1 | contig 16105 bp, 13 predicted proteins | sample CZODoug1_16funga_FD_122059 | JGI IMG/M metagenome (GOLD analysis project Ga0137409, IMG submission 122059) | Vadose zone soil fungal communities from Angelo Coast Range Reserve, California, USA - CZODoug1_16fungal (Hybrid Assembly) | ecosystem: Environmental > Terrestrial > Soil > Vadose zone... | reverse complement strand
TAGTACGCCGACTCGATGTCGATGACGACCTGCGCCAGGGAATACGCGGCCATCGAGAATTGTCGTGGCGCGGCGGCCTTGATGAGCACGCCGGGACCGAGATGAAATGGAGTTGATGGCATAGCCGTCCAGCCAATTTATCCGGCTGCTGATGCTTCCGACTAGGCGGCGGGGAGATCGGGTGGGCGCATGGTTGCCACGCGGCACCAGCAGTATTTTTTTGGCGATGGATACCGGACGATGGTGCTGGTGGCCCACGACGTTGGTCTGGCTGTTGGCGTTCCAGCCGCTACGTGCTCAGACGGACGAGATCCAGGTCTACACCGGCGACGTTGAAACGCCGGGCAAATTCAATCTCACCGTTCACGCCAACTACACGCCGGACGGGCGCACTGTCGTCGGGTTTCCCGGCGGAGTCGTGCCCCAGGGCTCGCTCAACGGCGCCTTTGAGTGGGCATACGGTGTGACGAACTGGTTCGAGGCGGGCACCTACCTTCCGGTTTACACACTTACGCGTCACCGCATACTCGAGCTCGATGGGGTCAAGCTTCGGGCGCTGTTTGCAGTGCCGCACGCCGAGGCCCGAAGTTTCTTCTATGGCCTGAACTTCGAGCTGAGTTTCAACTCGAGGCATTGGGATCAGTCGCGATACGGCGGCGAGATACGGCCGATCGTGGGGACTCGGGCGGGTCCGTGGGATCTGATCCTGAACCCCATCCTCGATACTTCATTCGATGGATTTTCCCGCCTCGATTTCGCGCCGTCTCTGCGTCTGGCTTACAACCGATCGGCGGCGTTCGCTCTGGCGGTGGAGCACTATGCCGATTTCGGCCAGCTAAGTCACTTCGATAGTCGCAAGAATCAGGAACACAATCTCTTTGCGGTGACCGACTATGCCGGCAAGCTGATCGATGTAGAGGCGGGCATCGGTTTTGGATTGACCAACGCATCCGACAAGCTCGTGCTCAAGACGATTCTCTCCCACACGTTCTGAGTCGCTGGCGCACGAGCGCCGCTCACGCGTTCATCCGAATCGCATTTTCATTTGTGGCTCACCTCAGCTCGGGGGTAGCTCCTTTGAGCGGAGTAAGGCGGCAACGCTATCAAGTCCCCGGATGTCCGCGAGATCGGCCGCCGTTTGTCCCTGCTTGTTGCGTACAGTGGGATCGGCCCCGCCGGCGATCAGCATGGCGGCGATTTCTATCGCGCGCGGCTCGTCGTCGGGCAGCCACATGAGCGGTGTCTCATCCTCTCCTCTGGACTTGGCCAGATTGGGCTCGGCGGCCAACACTTCGCGGATGCGCCCGACGTTGCCGAGGAAAGTGAGAGCCCAGACATCCCGGCTGAGAGGGCTCAGGAATTGGATCATGCGCTGCCTCAGTCCCCACAAAGCGCCCCACAGCGGCGTGATGCCGTAGCGGGTCTCTCGTGGATCGATCTGAACGCCTCGCGCCGTGAGAACCTCTGCTACGCGAAGCGAGTCATTGTAGGCTGCCACGTGTAGCGGATGCTGTTTGCCTTCTTCCGGGTCCTCGATGTCGGGAGACATTCCGAGGTCGAGCAGGAGCGCGACCACATCTGATTGATTGCGCGCCGCAGCCAACGTCATCGGTCTTGGTGACGACAAATACTGCGGGTGACCGGCGAGGAGCGACTCCGCCTTTTGGCGATCGAGTCGCAGACAGGCAGCCGTGAACGCCGCCTCACCCTCGAGTGCCCTGACGCTGCGCGCCGCTCCGTAGCGCGCGAGGAGCTCGGCCATCTCGAGCGATCCTTTGCTTATCGCTTCCTCGTAGAGCGTCCTGCTCGACAGTCTACCCGAGGCGTCGACCGTATAGGCGTTGCGCTTTGGTGCGGGGGGTGCATTTGGATCTGCGCCGTGCTCGAGCATCCATTCTACGAGCCGAAGATTGTTTCTATCGATTGCGCCGCCGAGAAGGAATCGGGCGCCGCACCCGTAGCCGCCCATATCGAACATCGGCCATTCTGGATCCGCCCAGTCTGATTCGCGACCGGTTTTCACAGCGCTGGCATAGGCCATTTTCAGGTACCACTCAACGTCACCGTTGAAGTGTGTGTTATAGATAACCTGACCGTCGTACGGATTGGCGCCCCGTTCAATCAACAACCGCACCAGCGCATCGCGCTGTGGGTGCGGAGGCCGACCTTCTTCGCCTTCTCCGATCGCTCCGACCAGCGGTGTGTAGGAGCTGCCGCCGGCCTTGAAGCAGGCGTTCGGATTCGCGCCATTATCCAGCAGCAGCGTCGCGATCGCGATCGCGTTGTCGTTCGCCGGCGGGAACGAGAGCCGCGTGAAGCACAGGTAAAGCAGCGGCTCCCACTGCATAGGTCCGACGTCTTTGAAGATGTCCTCGACCCCACCGACTCGAGAGCGATCGTGGCCGTCTCCAGGGCTTTTCTCTCTTGCTGCCTCGGGCCGTTCCCGCAGGGTGCGCTCGACTTCCGCGACGTCGCCGCATACGATCGCCGTATAAAAGCTGTCGCGTGCAATTTCTGGATGCCGCTTCAGAAGGCGTTCAGCGGCATGGAGCGCCATGACATGCGCAGGACCGCCGCGGACGTGGTGATCGGGGCAGGCGTACTGCAGAAATCGCGCAACGAGCTTCGCGTGACTCTCGTCGTCGGTTGACATTTTACCGGTCTGATTTACGTGCGCGGGACCAGACGCTGCGCGACATACGATGCCCAGGTCGTACCATGATGCTGCCCCGCGTTGGACAGGACGATGACAACGGTTCCATCCGAAAGAACGCGCGCGACCCCGTTATGATTCGCGTCACCATTCCCCGAGTGCATCAATTCTGAAGTTCGCCCGTTCCGGACATACACTCTGGCGCCGTAGCCGTAGTGAATCTCGAATGGCGGCTCACTCCTCACGTGCATCAGAGGTGACTCGAGCTCGCTGCTCTCGGCTCGGCCAAACAGCCGCGCATCGTGGATCGCGGTTACCCAGCGGTACATGTCTCTCGCCGTACTTCGCATTCCGTTCGCGCCCTTGTGGCCCCAGTCTCCGCCCTGAAAGCTGGTAGATCGCATGCGCGCGGGCTCGAGAAGCTCCCGCTTGATGTAGTCCTCCCACTTTGCGCCTGAAGCTACCTCGATGATCGCCGCCAGCAGCTGGTAGTCATCGTCCGAGTATCGATAATGAGTCCCCGGTGGGTACTCGAGGGGCAGCGAGAGTATCGCGTTGACCGCGCCGTCTCGTCGCATGATCCCCGTGCCAGCCGAATGTCCCCTCAGCCCCGAGGTGTGTGTGAGGAGATGGAAAACGGTGATCCCCCGCTTTGATTCGGGAGCGTGCGGAAAAAAACGGGAGACGGGATCGCTGAAGGACAGCTGATGCTGCGACCGCAATCTCAGGATCGCCGCGGCCGTGAACCCCTTCGTCATCGAGCCGATGTTGAACTGGCTCGAGACTCTGAGAGGCTTTCCCGTTTGCGGCGAATACGCCTTTTCCATTACGACCGTTGTGTCTCTTGCCACCAGCACTACGCCGGAGAATCCACTATCGGCCTGCGCCCGCGCGATGGCATTGAGCCGCGCCGGGCTTTGGGCAGCCATACGCGCCACGGGAAAAAGCAGTAGCATCACGACGAGACGATTTCTCACTCGCCTCCACGTTCCCCAGTGCACCCCTTCGCAGGTGACTGATTCAGCCGCTTCAGCAAGCGAATTGAAGCGGACACTCAAACGGCTTTAACGCCTTCCGCGCGGAGAGCGACGATCCCGGCATAGAGCGCGACGTTTTCGTCGTCAAAAAGGCAAGCCACGATCCGATCGAAATCCTCCTCATGCGCTTGCATTACGCCGAGAGCGATTTCAGCGGCCAGCGGCCGCGGGAAGCAGTAAGCTCCAGTGGAAATCGAGGGGAACGCGATGGATCGAATCGTTCCCTGCTCTCGCGCAAGCTGAAAGGACCGCTCGTACGCTCGCCGCAGCAGCTCTGGCTCCCTCCGCGTGCCGCCTGTCCAGATCGGCCCGACAGCATGAATCACGAAACGCGCTCGCAATCCGAAACCCGGAGTGATCACCGCGTCGCCAGTCGCACAAGGACCGAGTGGTATCGCCGCCGCCGCTAGTGCAGGACCGGCCCGGCGGTGAATCGCTCCGTCAACGCCGCCACCGCCCGCAAGCGAGGAGTTGGCTGCATTGACGATTGCATCCGCGTTCAACGCCGTGATGTCAGCCTTGACGACTTCGATCATTGGCGCCTCCCGGCGTGGCATTCAATCGCTACGGAATCAGAGCGAGCGCAGTAAGAATTGCAGCCGTAATGACTGACTTGACGTAAACCGCCCGAGCCTGACGCTGAACCTGTTGCAGCTCGGCCGCGTCGGATATCTGTTGCGGGCCGCTGTCCATATCGCGCTGACCGCGCGATGCGAGGCGCACTCACGTCTTGTCGCGAGCCTGAAAGACGCCGAGCGCGCCGGCATAGAACACGAGAAAAAGGGGCAGCCTCCAAACCAGAGGCGCGCGCGCGACGACGAGCAGCACCGCGATCACGATGCCCACGCCGAACGCCACGATTCCGAAGACAAGCCGCTTGCGCCGCTCTCCCGTCCCGATGTTGCCGACGCGCGCCGCAGGAGACAATCCCATCGTCGCCCTCCACGCTGGGTTGCTGACGATCTAGTTTACCGCCGAAGAGTCCGGCAAGCCAAGCTCGGCCGTAACGAGCCTGGCACCCTCGACGCGCATTAATCGCCGGGAATCGAGCCCGGCCAGCAACGCCTGTTGCGTGGCTACCGGAGGGGCGTCGAGAGGGGAGACAGTATCTACGCCGGGAAGCTTCGACCCGACTCCTTTCCCACTCGAGATGGCAACAGACAACACGCTGGATAAGTGGATTTCGTCCTGGCCCGACGTGCTGGCGTTCGCGGTCGGCCTCGCGGTCGCGTGGTGGACGCGCTGGAACGCGGGCGATCTCGTGTGGAGCCTGTGGCTATCGAGCTTCGTCGTCGGGTACTCGACGATTGTGTGGATGATCGGACAGCCGGCGGTGGAGCTGTTCCGCGCGTCATTGAAGGACCGCGCCCTGGTGGATTCGAATCCCAGAATGCTCTTGGTGTTCTGGTCGTTGCTGCTCATCGGCGCGTTATTCTTCCTCGCGTTTTTCACGGTCCATTTCGGCGGTTTTCATTACGTCCAATCACAGTTCCTGATCTCGTTCTTTCCGCTCGATCCGGTTGACACGGGCCGCCACGCAGCGAGCGCGGGGGTGTCCACTTATGTGGAGGTTGGTCGGCGATATTGGCCCTTCCTGCCTTCCGCGTTTCTTGCGCACCGTGCCGCATTTCTGCGGAAGCCGCTGTCGCTGGGCCGGAAGGTGTCGCTTGCGTCATTCGCCGGCAACAACAAACTGGGCGACCTGTTTTCCGAGCCGTACAGAAATGTTCTGCGAATGCACGTGTTGATTTTCTTCTTTTTCTTCGCCCACCTCGCGAAGCTGGAAAACTTCGCGGTGTATGCTGTCGTGTACGCGGCCTATTTCTTCCCCTGGCGTCTGCTGCGCCGCCCGGAGGCACCGGCAGCTTCGGTCGCGTTCCAATCAGCCGTTCGTGGTCAGCGCACTCCAGCGCGCAACCAGAGTCTACCGACTTAGTTCAGCAGTCTCCGGACCTGGTTAAGGGCGTTGCGGAGCAGTGGGTGGCGAAGAGACTTTGCACTCTACAAGAAGGTCGCCGCTACCATAACGCCACTCAGATGAGTCGCAGGGTTCTTAAGTTACCGGGACGGATCCTGGTAAAGCCCGATCACGTTCCCTCCGGGATCGCGGAACCTCCCGATTAGCTCGAGCGCGTCCGAGTCGATGGGCTGAAGGACCTCGCCTCCGTAGCGAATGACAGCGTCGAGCGCCTCGGCGATGTTATCGACCATGATGTAGATAAGGAGTCCCGGCGAGGAGGTCGCAGCCCGGCCGACTACCCACGTGCCCCTCACTTCGCCCGTCGGATCATCGAATGAGGTGCTGCCGTCGCCGCGCTTCCCCAGCTTCCACCCGAACACCTGGGCGTAGAAGTCGGCCGAACGCTGGATGTCGACAGCGGGGATCTCGATGTAGGCGACTTTCCCATGCGCCAACGTTGGGGGCATCAGGGTTCTCTCGATTTCGTCAAAGGAGGCACGACCACACGCTCAGTCGTTCGAAACTTCCCGAGGCCGGGCGACAAGTCAAGTGTTCCGAAACCGAGAGTGCAAGCGCGAGAGCAGGATTCAGTCGTCAGCCGCCGAGCCACGCAGCGCCGACAAGCCCAAGCGCTACCAGCGTAGAGAATACGCCCGGCGGAATAAAGAAGTATCGCCAGGTAAGGACCGCGATCAGTACGAAGCACGCGGCAAACGACCACCGGACGACTGGAATCGCCCCCAAAGCCTCGCGCGACATCGATCCGAATTGCCACGCGAGAATGGCGGAGAAAACGAGAAACACCGAAGCGAAGAACCCGAATCCGACGAAGAAATCCCAATACGATCGATTGAAACCCAGAACGTGAAAGCTGACGCCGCGCATTCCGTTGACGACGCTGTCCGCGTTCCAGCTGGGATCCACTCGACGGAAACCGATCGTATGGCCTAGCGCGAACAGCACTAAGAGCCCTGAGGAGACTCTGTAAAGGACGGATGCGTTCATCGCTGACTGGGTTGAGGTCACACAACTATAGCAGGCGCAATGTGACCTCGCTGCTGGAAGGCGACCTCTACGCCTATCGGCTACCGGTGAGCCGCGACGCGTGCTCTGGCGCGAAGCAGGCAGGAATCGTCAATATTCCCATGTCATGCCGACGCAAGACACGCTGTTACAGTGGGAAAATTTCTACATCATCGTGGGATCGTCTGCCGGCGCGCTCACGGGGCTGCAGTTCGTGGTGATGGCACTCGTGGCGGACCTGCCGACGCGAGCCGATGCGGGCACGATCGATACGTTTGGCACCCCGACGGTCGTTCACTTCTGTGCCGTATTGCTGGTTTCCGCGCTCCTCAGCGCGCCGTGGCCCGCGCTCTCGCAAGCCGCCACCGCCATCGGAATCCTTGGGGGAGCGGGTGTCATCTACAGCTTGATCGTGGTGCGGCGCGCGCGCAACGTAACGGGCTACAAACCAGAAATGGAAGACTGGATCTTTCATTGCGTGCTTCCATTGGTGGCCTACGCAACGCTCCTTGCCGCCGGTATTACGCTCACGTTCCGGCACGTGCCCGCGCTTTTTGGAGTTGCGCTGTTCACTCTGATACTCCTCTTCGTCGGCATCCACAACGCCTGGGACACCGTTACGTACGTGGCCGTTGCGCTGAAGCCTCCGCCGACGACCGGGGAGGGGAGCCCTCCACCGCCTTCTTGAGTCCGTCGAGTACCATCGTCCAGTTCTTGGCGTACTCCTTCTGATTCTCCGCTGTGAGCGGCTCGGCGTCGTTCTGATTCGTCTGGGTGAGCACGACTTCGGTGCCATTGCCAGTGGGCCGAAGGTCGAACGTCACGATGTGGTAATTCTCGGGCTTGTCGTCCATCCCTGACAGCGGGCTCCAGTGAGTGAAGGCGAGGCGCTTCCCGACATCGAACGCCTGAATGTTCCCCTTGTCCTCGTACGGCTTCCCCTTCCACGCGCCCTTGAACCGAATCGGACTGCCCAGGCGCCAGTCAGTTGTGATATCGGAGCCGAAGAAGAACTGCTTGAGTGCGCTCGCGTTGGTCAGGGCCTTCCAGACGGCTGCTGGAGGTGCGTTAACCGTCGTCTTTACCTGCGAGGCTTGAATCGCCATTGAAGTATCCTCAAAGGCTGAAGGTTGGGCGGGACGCCCGCGGGGGACGCCACTCGCTGCCTCAGAGGGATTCCGGCAAAATCTCAGCCTGCGCGGATGCTTTCCCGTTGCCGTAGCGTGAGTGTGGCCGCGATGGCTGCCGCCATTATGATCATCGCGTTGACGGCGGCAGTCGCCACGAACGCCAGGGTGAAGGCATCACGCGCCGTCCCCAGCAACGCCGCGCCGAGTTGGTCAGGCAATCGTCCGGCGACGTCCGTGGCGCCGCCAAGCGTACCCCGCGCAATCTCTCTTACATCAGGCGGAACACCGTTGGGCATGGCGGCGGCCATCCGCGCCCGATAGACGGCTGTCCCGATACTGCCAAGGATTGCAATACCGAGCGCGCCACCCAGCTCGGAGGCTGTTTCGGAGATTGCTGACGCAGCGCCGGCGCGTTCCACCGGCGCGGAGCCAACGATGATGTCCGTGGCGAGTATCGTCACGGGAGAGAATCCGAGTGAGTAAATGATCGATCCGGTTACGATGACCGCCAATGGAGAGGCGCGGTCAATCTGGGAGAGTACGCCAAATCCAATCGCCGATATCACGAGGCCGGCAGCGATCAGCTGGGGCGACGGAATCCGTCGCGAAATCGCCGGTACGATCATGGATCCGAGAACGAACGCGCCTACCGAAGGCAGGGACCACAGACCCGCTCTCAGCGGTGACATGCCGAGCACCAGCTGCAGATACTGGGCGATGAAGACAAGCGATCCGAACGCGGAGAATGTCGCCAGCAAATACGTTGCGAGCGCGGTGCTGAAAGTGGCCGATCGAAAGAGTCGAAGATCTATCAAGGGATGCGCGAGCCGTGGTTGGCGTCGCACGAACAGGATCCCAACGGCGACGCCCGCGACGACGGACATCGCGGCAACCACCTCCGGACCGTGCTCCGCGATACGTTTGAGTCCGTAAATCACGAGAAGAACGCCGGCAAGTGAGAGGACGCCGCTGAAAATGTCTACCGGCTCCGCCTCCGGATCGCGGAACTCCGGGAGCAGCCGCGGACCCACCAGCAGCAGGAGCGCCATCACGGGGACGCCCAACAGAAAAACAGCTCCCCACCGGAAATGCTCCAGCACCACGCCGCCGAGCACCGGACCAATCGCGGCGCCGACGGAGTAGCTCGTGACCCATACACCGATTGCAAAAGTGCGCTGTTGTGGATCGCGAAACATCGTCCGGATCAGCGACAGCGTCGACGGCGCCAATGTCGCCCCGGCGATTCCGAGCAGAGCCCGCGCCGCGATCAGCATCCCCGCGCTGGTCGAGAACGCGGCTAGCACTGACGCGGCTCCGAACCCGGCGGCGCCCATCATCAAGAGGCGCCGCCGGCCGATGCGATCGCCGATATTGCCCATTATGATCAGCGACCCGGCCACCAGAAACCCGAAGATGTCAAGAATCCATAGAAGCTGAGCGCTGGTGGGCTTGAGATCTTCGCTGAGTCGCGGCACAGCGAGGTTCAGCACTGTGAGGTCCATCGCGTAGAGCACGCAGGGCAGCGCAATCACCGCGAGGCCGATCCATTCGCGGCGCGTCGCCTTGGCTTGCTGTGCGGGACCCTCAGGCATTGGCTTCATCGACAGGCAAGAAGATAAGCCGGACGGGCGGCGCCATCTTGAACGATTCGGGATCTTCCGCTCCCGGCGGCATTTCATACCTTTGCGGAACGCGTCGGCTCGAACGAGCCGCGCGCGACGACGAGCCGCACGACTTATCGCAGCGAGCGGAGGATTTCAGACCCGGAGGGAATCATGTTGAGGAGAGAAATTGCGTTGGGCGCCATCACGGCGCTGCTCGTCGGTTGCACCGCCGACAAGCCCGCTCCGACGGCGTTCGAGGTACGCGTGCCACTGTTCGCGGTCGGTGGAAATAGCGCCTTCAATCTCGGCACCCACATGACCGGCGCCGAGGAAGTGTTCACACCAGTTCCTCCGAGCACGGCGACGCCAGCCGACTCGCGTGGCCAGGGGGAGGCGATCTTCCGGGTCAGCGGTGACGGCTCCTCGGTTGATTTCCGGCTCATCGCATCGAACATCGACAACGTGATCATGTCGCACATCCACTGCGGTCGTCCCGGACAGAATGGGCCGATTCGCATGTGGCTCTATCCCGTCATCGGACCGACGGGCGCGCCGGGCCCGAATGGAGCGGGACCGCAGAATGGCGTTCTGGCATCCGGCACATTCAACCCGACGGGCGTCGTCTGTCCGGCGAGCGCAGTGGGTCAGGTCATGCCGCTACTCGACGCGATCCGGGCCGGTCTCACCTACGTCAACGTGCACACGAACGATGGCGTCGATGGGGCCAACACGGGGCCGGGAGATTTTCCTGGGGGCGAGATTCGCGGGCAGCTTGACCAACACAACCACTGAACAACTAAAACTACGCTGCTACCCGCTGCCCGCTTGTCGCTGCCCGCTGTCTGCTAAGAACGTCATGACCTTTCTCGTTAGCGTTAGGGCACAAGCAACTGCCTGTGCTCTAACGCCTCGCAGTGGCGTCTTGACGTTTCAAGGCGAAAAGCGGGCGGCGATCAGCGGGGAGCAGGCAGCAGCGTAGTTCAGTTGCAGTCCATCCTATCGGATCGGCCAGGTTCCACCCACGGCCTTGTAAACCGCAACGAGCGCAGTCGCCGCCGAAGTGTACCCCTGTGTCAGCTGGCTTTCCGCGTCGAGCAGCGTGCGCTCCGCATCCAGCACCTGGAGGAAATCCGTGAGGCCCGCTTCGAACCGCTGTTGCGCCAGATCTGCGGCCCGAGCGCTCGACCGTACGGCGCTCTCCAGAATCGACAGACGCGCGTGCGCCCGATCGTACGTCACAAGCGATCCCTCGCTCTCCTCGAGGGCTTGAAGGACCGTCGCATTGTACGTGGCTTGTGCCTCATCCTGTCCGGCTTGCGCGACCTCTACCCTCTCTCTTACTCGACCTACGTCGAAAAGCGGAAAACTCACCACCGGTCCGATCAGCAATCTGGAAGTGCCGCGCTTGAACAGAGAATCGGCCGCCGTCGCTGCGTAACCGGCACGCGCCGCCAGCGTCACGCGCGGCAGATATTCCGCTCGCGCCGCGCCGACGAACAATGACCGCGCCGCAAGCTGTCGCTCCGCGCGCAGCACGTCGGGGCGGCGATGAACGAGTTGGTCGGGAGAGCCCACAAACAAAGTGTCCGGAAGACGCAGTTGCGGTCCCGTGTCGAGCAGGGCAGCTGGAAGCGTGTTCGGAACGCGCCCGAGCAATACAGCCAGTCGGTTCCTGTCCAGCGCGATCTGCGATTCGAACAGCGGCGTTGTCGCGAGCGTCAAATACAGCACTGATTTCGCGCGCTCGGTATCGAATGCCGTCCCGCGACCAGCTGCCAGACGATCCTCGGTGAGCTTGACGACCTTGCGCTGGTTCACCGCGTTCCGACCCGCGACCGCGAGCTGCCGTTGAGCTCCTCTCAGATCGAAGTACGTACGCGCGACTTCAGCCGCCACGCTCACCCGAACGTCCTCGAGCCCATACTCCGACGACTCGGCCAGCGCACCCTGCGCTTTCACCGTTCGTCCTACGCGGCCGAACATGTCGACTTCCCACGACGCATCGAAGCCGACGTCCCACAATTGCGATGCCGGAAGCTGGGTTGCGAGACCGGGCGTCTGTGCAATCGAAAATTGCTGACGCGATGTGCTACCGACTCCCGTTATCGTCGGCACCAGATCATACGCCACGAGGCGGCGCGCCGCGCGGGCACTCGTGAGACGCGACTTGGCGACGCGAACGTCCAGGTTCGCGCGCTGCGCTTCACGAATCAGAATCGTTAGCGTGCTGTCGCCGAGATCGCTCCAGAATGGAGTTGACGCCAGCGCCGTGCTCACCTGGATGCCGGGTGTCGGAACATCCTCGGACGTGCCGCGCGCGCCGGCGGGCACGGCTGTGATGCTGCTGACGCTGTACGTAGACGGAACGGGCACTTCGGGCGCGCGGTACGCTGGCGTGGAGCAAGCGGCTAGCGGCACGGTGAGCGCCATCAGGATCTTACGCATGACTGCTACCCTCATTCCCCACCGCCAGCGATGGACGCCACGCATGGAGAGGTTGTATGCCTTCTGGTTCAGGTGCGGGCTCTTTCCTGCGCCGATCGACGACGCCACGGACGAGCACGTAGAAGAGTGGTGTGAAGAGAAGTCCGAGGAAGGTGACACCAAGCATTCCGGAGAACACCGCGATGCCCATCACCCGCCGCATCTCCGCGCCCGCTCCACTAGCAACAATGAGTGGAATGACGCCCGCAATGAATGCAAAGGAGGTCATCAGAATCGGACGCAGTCTGATCCTGGCCGCCTCGAGTGCAGCGGTAAATCGATCGCGTCCCTGACGCTCCAGATCCCGCGCGAACTCGACTATAAGAATTGCGTTCTTGCAGGCGAGTCCCACGAGCACGAGGAGACCGATCTGGGTGAACACGTTGTTGTCGCCTCGAGTCAGCCACACGCCGGCGATCGCGGAAACCAGGGACATCGGTACGATCAGAATTATTACGAGCGGCAACGACCAGCTCTCGTACTGCGCGGCGAGAACGAGAAACACGAGCAGAATGCAAAGGGGGAAGACCAGAATGGCGGTATTGCCGGCCAGCTTCTGCTGATAGGTGAGCTCAGTCCACTCGTAGCCGATACCATTCGGCAACGTCTCGTTGGCGAGCTTTTCCATTATCTGCACTGCTGATCCGGCGCTCGTTCCCGGAGCTGCACTGCCGCTAATGTCTGCCGCGGGGTAGCCGTTGTAGTGCGTGACCTGGTCCGGTCCATACGACTGCTTCATTCTCAGGACCGAGCCGAGCGGTACCATCTCGCCGCGCAGGTTTCGCACCTTGAGCTGCGCGATGTTGTCCGCGTTCGCCCGATAAGGTGCGTCAGCCTGCGCGATCACCTGATAGGTGCGACCGAACTTGTTGAAGTCGTTGACGTACTGGGAGCCGAGATATATCTGGAGCGTCGAGAACAGATCATTCAGCGGAATGCCGAGCTGTTTCACCTTGTCGCGATCGACGTCGGCGAAGAGCTGGGGCACGTTGATCTGGAAACTCGAGAACTGGCCGGCAAGTCCAGGCGTCTGGTAGGCGCGGCCGAGCATCGCCTGCGTCGTCGCATATAATGTCGAATCGCCGAGCCCTGCCTTGTCCTCGATCATCATCTTGAAACCGCCGATTGAACCCAAACCGTTCACCGCCGGTGGCGGAAAGACAGCCACAAAGCCGTCCTGGATGGCAGCGAACTGCTGATTGAGCGACATCAGGATGGCGCCGCTCTTCAGGTTTTTGGACTTCCTCTCCTCGAACGGCTTGAGTCCGAAGAAAATGACGCCTGCGTTCGACTTGGGGCCGAAGCTGGTAATGGAAAGTCCCGGAAATTCGACGGCGTGCTCGACGCCCGGTGTCTTGAGGGCGATGTCCGCCATCCGTCTGATGACAGCTTCGGTGCGATCGAGCGATGCGGCGTCGGGCAGCTGCGCGATTGCGACGAGATACCGCTTATCCTGGCTCGGAACGAATCCCTTCGGCACTCGCGTGAATCCGAGAACACCGACCAGAACCAGTACTCCATATACCGTGAGCGCAAGGACGGAGCGATGTGTTACGCGCTGCACGACGGTGCCGTAGCGCGAGGATGCGCGGCCGAAGAGGCGGTTAAAGGGATCGAACAGCCAGCCAAGCAAACGGTGCATGATGCGTGTTGGCGCATCTTCGGGCGCCCCACGCGGCTTAAGGAGCACTGCGGCAAGCGCGGGCGACAGCGTCAACGAGTTGAACGCCGAGATCAGGGTCGAGAAGGCGATTGTGAGAGCAAACTGCCGGTAGAACTGTCCGTCCAGACCACTTATGAATGCCACCGGAACGAAGACTGCGGACAATACCAGCGCGATCGCGATGATCGGACCGCTGACTTCCTCCATTGCGCGGTGACTCGCATCGAGGGGCGAGAGGCCCTCCTCGATGTGCCGCTCCACATTCTCGACCACTACGATTGCGTCGTCAACGACGATGCCGATCGCCAGCACGAGTCCGAACAGCGACAGCGTATTGATCGAGAATCCTGTCGCCAGCATCACGCCAAAGGTGCCGACGATGGAGATCGGTACCGCAACGAGCGGGATGATGGAGGCACGCCACGTCTGCAGAAAGAGAACGACCACGATCACGACCATCAGCGTGGCGAGGAGGAGCGTGTAAATCACCTCGCGGATCGAGTCGCGGACGAACAGCGTCGGATCATATACGGAAGACCATTCGATGCCCTGCGGGAACCGGGTCTTCAGGTCGGCCATCTTCGCGCGAATGGCGCTTGACAGAGCCAACGCGTTCGAGCCGGGAGACTGGAACACGACGATGGCAACGGCCGGCTTGTTGTCGAGCAGCGCCCGCAGGCCGAAGGTCCCGGGACCGAGCTCTATGCGCGCAACATCGCGCAGACGAGTGACCGCTCCGTCCGCGCCGGTCCTGACGATGATGTTGCCGAACTCTTTCTCGTCCGTGAGTCGCCCTTGCGCGACGACCGTCAGCTGATATGCCACCGGGTCATTCATCGGCGGAGCGCCAACGGTGCCGGCGGCGACCTGGAGGTTCTGCTCGCGAATTGCGTTGACGACGTCGTCCGCCGACAATCCATGCGATGCCACACGGTTAGGATCGAGCCAGACGCGCATCGCATAGTCGCCCGCACCGAACACGATCACCTGACCCGCGCCGGGAATTCTCGACAGGTCGTTGCGGACATTCAGCAGCGCATAATTCCGTAGGTAGACAGGGTCGTAGCGACCGTCCGGAGAAAAAAGGTGCACGACCATCGTGATGTCCGGGGAGCGCTTCTGCGTGATGACACCGAGAGCGCGCACCTCCGCGGGCAATCGCGCCAGCGCCTGGTTCACGCGGTTCTGCACCTGCACCTGCGCGAGGTCGACGTCCGTGCCGATCTTGAAGGTGACGGTGAGATTGAACGTGCCGTCGGCCGAAGCGGACGATGTCATGTACAGCATCCGCTCGACGCCGTTGATCGCGTCCTCCAGCGGCGTGCCCACCGTCTGTGCCAGCACGGTCGGATTGGCGCCGGGATATATCGCGCTAACGGTGATGGTCGGCGGCGTGACTTCGGGATACTCGCTGATCGGCAGCTGGGTGACAGCGATCAAGCCGCCGGCAAGAATTACAAGCGACAACACGACCGCGAAAATCGGGCGGTCGATGAAAAAGCGTGAGAAACGCACGGGAGCGGCTCCGGAAAAGTTGCGCTACCGCGCCGCGGGTGCCGGTGCGGCACTCTCGGCGACCATGGTAGCATTCGTGGCTGCGACCTTCATTCCGGGACGAACCCGCATCAGGCCGTTGATGACTACGCGCTCTCCGGGCTTGAGCCCGGATTCAACCGTGCGCAAACCATCTACGACGCGGCCAGTGACTACGGGACGATACTCGACGGAATTGTCGCTCTTCAGCACGAGTACGAACTTCCGATCCTGATCGGTGCCGATCGCCTGATCCTGAACGAGGATCGCTGGGTGGCTCTGGCTGCCGAGGAGTCGCACGCGCGCGAACAATCCCGGGGTGAAGAGCCCGTTCGGGTTCGACAACAGCGCCCGGGCGTTAATCGTTCCCGAAGCACCGTTGACGCGGTTGTCCACGAAATTGAGTCTTCCCTCGTGCGGGAATCCCGTCTCGTTGGCGAGACCGATCAGCACCTGCCTTCCTTTCGGACCAGTTGCCCCCGCGCCCACGTATTTCAGGTAGGCCTGCTCGTCCGTGTCGAAGTAGACGTAGATGGGATCGATCGAGACGATGGTGGTCAACAGCGTTGGTGAGGGCGGACCGGCCTGGACGACATTGCCGGGGGTGATTTCGGCGCGACCGACGCGCCCGGAAATCGGCGCGCGCACGACCGTCCATTCCAGATTGAGTCGTGCAACTCGGACGGCCGCCTCGGCGCCCTTGACGCCTGCGTCCCCTTCGGCGCGACCGCTGGTACGCGCGTCCAGCTCCTCGCGCGAGATCGCCTGGGTGTTCACCAGCTTCTGCGCCCGCTCGACTTCCATGCCGGCGAGCTGATTACGGGTGCGCGCCTGGGCGAGCACTGCTTCCGCTCTCGCGACTTCGGCTTCGTACGGACGCTGGTCGATCACGAACAGGACGTCGCCCTGATGCACGATCGCGCCTTCCACAAAGCCAACGCGCTGGAGGAACCCGCCGACGCGCGGCCGGACTTCAACGGAGTTGACGGCCTGGAAGTGCCCGGTGAATTCGTCCCAG
>Ga0137409_10003719_pt1 | contig 16109 bp, 11 predicted proteins | sample CZODoug1_16funga_FD_122059 | JGI IMG/M metagenome (GOLD analysis project Ga0137409, IMG submission 122059) | Vadose zone soil fungal communities from Angelo Coast Range Reserve, California, USA - CZODoug1_16fungal (Hybrid Assembly) | ecosystem: Environmental > Terrestrial > Soil > Vadose zone... | reverse complement strand
GCGATTCGTAGCCTGTCTGCTGCCGGTCGAAATCCGTGAGGACGGCGCCAGCGTTGTCACGGGTGACGACGGCGGAGACTCCGTCCCGCGAAGGCCGGCGATAGAAATAATTCGATGACAGGTCGAGCGTGTTCTTCGGGTCGCAGTGGTAGCTCAATCCCAGCGATCCCACGTGCACGAGAGGCCGCATGAGGATCCGGTTGTCCTCACGGTAGCTGCTTATCGGCCCCGAGGCGGCCAGAATGCGCGCGTCCGTGCCCGATCGTCTCCTCCGATCGTCCCGATAGCTGTAGTTCCCGAAGAGATTGAGCGTTCCCTTGGCGTAGCCAAATCCGAGACTCTCGTTGTGGCGGCCGGACGTGCCCAGGTGTCCCGTCACGTCGCCGTTCAATCCCGGCCCGGCGCCTTTCTTCATCACGATATTGATGATTCCCGACGTGCCTTCCGGAGTGAACCGGGCGGAAGGGTTCGTGATCACTTCGATCTTCTCGATGCTGCCGGCGGGGAGCTGCTGCAGCACGTCCGCACGGCCCTTGCCCATCAAAGGAGACTTCTTCCCGTTGATCAGAATCATGACGTCGGAAGACCCGCGCAGGCTCACGTTGCCATCGATATCCACCTGGACCGAGGGGATGTTCTGCAAGATCTCGCTCGCCGTCCCCGATTTCGCCCGGAGATCCTGGTCGACGCGGTACACCCTGCGGTCGATCGTGTGGTTGAAGAGACTTTTCTCGGAGGTGATCACCACTTCATCCATGACCAGCACCGATTGCTTCATGGAAATGGCTCGATTCATTCGAGGATTCGCCGGCGTGAGCACGAACTCGGGCGACCGGAAGCTGGCATGCCCGATGAGGCTGCACTCCAGGACGTAGGGGCCCAGCGGCACGTGGGCGAAAACGAACCCTCCATCCTTGTCGGTGGCGGTGCCAAGGACTCGGGTAGAGTCGGCCCGGCTGTGCAGAGCCACGGTGGCGTTCTCCAGCGGCCCGTGGCTCTCCTGGTCGGTAACGATGCCCGTGACCGTGCCCTCACGGGTCGCCTGGGCATGGACCCATCCGGGCTGAAGGAGAAGCAGGATCAAGAGAGGTAGGCTGCGGATCTTCACTTTAGTAGTGGCTCCGATGCGTGCTTTGTCCTGGTGGGGCGCTCTCTCCGGAGCCGCGCCCAGCCGTTCTACCCGGAGACTAAAGCCGAGTTCCGGCCCGGGCCGGCATTTGGCGTCGTGGTCCGGCGTGGACGAGGGGGGCCGGAAGGTCGCGCCGGGAGTCTACTATCAACCCCCTGAGGAGGTGGTAGCGCTGGAAAAATGCTGCAGCAAATCCTGACGCTGGCGTTTGGCGCTATTGATATAATCAGGGGCATCAATTTCTTCGGGTGCCTTTGCATCGTGCCTTCAATCATCTGATCCGAAGAGGTCTCTGGCTCTGTATGGCTAGAAACGTTTGCACCAGTTGCAGGATGCTGTGCCAGCGATTACGCAGGGTTCTCGTCTTCGCGTGTCTGATTCCTCCCGCCCTTTGTTTTGGTCCTGTCAAGTCCGCGACCGCGGGCGACCAGGTGTGGTCCGGCTCGGGCCCACGCGCCAAGAGCGTACAAGCAATCGCCGTAGACCCCTTGAACCCATCTCGCATGTGGGCCGCCACTTTCGGGGCGGGGGTATACCGCTCACTAGACGGTGGATCAACCTGGGCGGGTTATCGCGATAGCCTGACGAACACCTACGTGCGGTGCCTCGCGGTCAACCGCGTTCATCCTGATTCCGTGTTCTGCGGGACGAACGACGGGGTCTTTGTCAGCACGGACGGCGGTGCCACTTGGAAGCGGAATCTTCCCACGGCCTGGTCGGTGCGCTCGATCACGATTCACCCCTTCCGCAGGTCGATCATTTACGCTTCGACCTACGGCTCGGGCATTTACAAGTCCTATAACGGCGGAGCTTCGTGGAATACCGTCAACCTCGGGCTGGTCAACACCAAGGTGCGAGACGTCGCGATACACCCGGCCAATCCCGAAACACTCTTTGCCGCAACCGCCATCGGAGGCGGCATTCATTTTAGTTTCAACGGTGGGCTCAGTTGGACCCAGGTCGCGGACACGACAGCGAGCATCGGGGGAGCAGAGCAAATTCAGTTCGATCCGCTCAACCCCAGTCGCATTTATGCCGCCATGGTTGATCGCGGTGTCATCAAGAGCCCGGACGGCGGAGTGACTTGGGTGCGAATCAACCGAGGACTCACCTCCCTTCGCTGTCGTTCCTTGGCCGTCGTGGACACCATTCGCTATGTGGGAACCGACAGCGCTGGAGTGTATTTCACCACATTGAGCGACACGCTCTGGCACCAGGTCAACACCGGCCTGACCGACGGCAATGTGGACGGACTGTTTGCGTCGCCGTCGAGCCCATCGACGGCGTGGGCCGGAACCGATCGAGGCGGGATCTTCCGGACCAATGATCGCGGCGCCGGTTGGACGCAGCTCGATGGGGGCCTGCTGAGGACGTTCGGGTTCTCCCTTGCGGTGAGGCCCTCTTCGCACGAGGTGTTCGCGGGGACGGGATTCGGAGATCGGTTCTGGAGGAGTAGTAATCAGGGCGCCGTATGGAGCCATGACGTCGCCCTCTTCAGCCATGACTCGGAGCACGCCGTCCTGCCGGACCCTGTCAACTCACAGACCGTATTCCTCACAGCATATGGCCACGGTGTCTACCGCAGCAACGACGATGGCCTCTCGTGGCTCAATCCTGACAGCTCGACTCAGACTCTCACAAACCTGTTTGCACGTCGGTTGGTTGCGTGGCCGGGCCAATCGGGCCATCTCTACGTCGGGACAGGCGGAGGCGTCTTCGAGACATTGAATGGGGGATCCACTTGGAGGCCGGACACGACCGGACTGCCGCCGTCCTTCAGCGTCCGGGCCTTGGCCATTGTGCCCGGCCCGCCCGCGACCCTCTACGCCGGCAGCGACAGTTTCGGCGTGTACCGTTCCACGGATGGAGGTCTCAACTGGATCCCGAAGAGTGCCGGCATCCCGAGCCGGTTTGTCCACGATCTCCTTGTGGATGCCCTTCAGGCCACGACCCTTTACGCCGCGACCGACTCCGGAGTTTGCAAGAGCACCAACGGAGGAGATACATGGGCCTTTGCTCGCACCGGGCTGCCTCAGGGTGAAGTGAGGTCGCTCGCGCAGGACCCGGTACATCCAGCGGCGATCTTCTGCGGCGTCTGGGGCGGAGGGGTCTTTAAGAGCCTCGACGGCGCGCAGCACTGGACGGCGGTGTTCGATCAGGCCGGACTGGCCAGCCTGAACGTCCGCTCGCTCGCGGTCGATGGGGCTCTCCTCACGCTCTACGCGGGGACGGATGCTGGAGTCTCCTCCGTTTCAAACTATTCATTGATCCTGACCGCGGTCGGGGAAACTGCGTCCATACCAGTCGCCGGTCTCGCCGTAAATCCGACGCCTATGCATGGCGGCAACGCCCGGGTGCTTTACACTGTCTCGCGCAGGGGCCGCGTCACCATCAGGGTCTACGACGTGCTCGGCCGGCTCGTTCGCACCCTAATAGACGGGCAAACAGAGTCCCCAGGGCTTCATATACTTCGATGGGACGGCCTCGACGAGGAACGGCGCGCGGCGGTTGCCGGCGTATATTTCCTGCGAATGGAGAGCGTCGACGGCGCCAGAGCCGTCAAAGTTGTCCTGGTACCCAAGTGACCGTGCGGCTCTCCCACCCATGACCATCGTGCCCGCGGTATTGGCCGCAGGCCTCGTGGCATACGGGGTCTGGGAGACGCGTCGCCACGAGCGCGTTCTCTCGGAAATTCCGATCCGGATCCACGTGAACGGGACACGGGGCAAGTCCTCTGTAACCCGACTCATCGCGGGAGGCCTTCGCGCCGGGGGGCGACGTGCCTTCGCAAAGACCACGGGAACAACGGCTCGGATGATCCAGACCGACGGCTCAGAGATAGACGTATTTCGGGTGGGGAGGCCGAACATTATTGAGCAGACCCGCATCTTCCGCCGCGCGGTGGAAGCCGGCGCGGAGGCGATCATCCTGGAGTGCATGGCTGTGACGCCCGACCTTCAGCCTATCTCTGAGTTGCGCCTTGTGCGGAGCACAGTGGGCGTGATCACAAACATACGGGCGGACCATCTCGATGTGATGGGGCCCACCGTCGACGACGTGGCACGGGCGTTGGCACAGACGATTCCTGCCCGAGGACACCTCTTTACCGCCGAGCACGATCGCCTCGAAATCCTTGCCTCCGAGGCGCGGCGGCGCGGGACGGAGCTCCACCTAATTGAGGATTCCTCCGCGGACGCGTCGGACCTCAAGGGCTTCACCTACTGTGAGCATGCCGAGAACCTGGCCCTGGCCCTTGCCGTTTGCGCGCACCTGGGCGTAAACCGCGTGACCGCTCTCCGGGGCATGCAGGCGGCCGCGCCGGATCCAGGTGTGTTGCGTCGCTATTGGGTGCGGGTCGGCTCAAAGGAAGTTGAGTTCATTAACGCCTTCGCGGCGAACGACCCGGATTCCACGCGGCTGATCTGGACCCGGCTCGGGCTCCACGACCCGGGCGTGAGGCACATCATCCTCGTCAACTGCCGCGGCGACCGTTTGGAGCGCTCCAGCCAGCTTGCTCAGCTCGTCGCGCGGGATCTACCGGCGGATCACGTGGTGCTGTCAGGGGAGGGAACCGGACTCGTTGCCATGCGGGCCGTCTCGAACGGCCTCGACAGGGCTCGGCTGAGTGACTTCGGCGGCATGGACGCGGAGATGGTCTTCGAGCGCGTGATCCACCTCGTGCCGGAGGGGGGAGTGGTCGTGGGAATTGGGAACATCGTCGGCCTTGGTCAAGAGATAGCCCTCCATTTCAGGAATCGGGCGGTGGCGCGTGATTGAGCAAGCGATCGGCCTCGGGTTGCTCATCAGCCTCATATTCTCGGAGACCTTGGGCCTCGCGGCGGGCGGGATGGTCGTGCCGGGCTATATCGCCCTCATGGTGCACGAGCCGGCTAGGCTTACCGGCACCGTCGTCGTGAGTCTGATCACTTTCGGCGCACTCAAGCTCATCTCGCGATATGCCCTCGTATACGGTCGACGCCGAATCGTGATGGCGGTGCTCTTGGGATTCACATTCGGCGCTCTCTCTCGCAACCTCTTTGTGTTTCAGCTGCGCGGGACCGCGCTCGAATTTCAGACGATCGGTTACGTGATTCCTGGCCTGATCGCCAACTGGATGGAACGCCAGGGAGTGCTCCAGACGATTTGCGTCATGATCACCACGGCGGTGCTTGTTCGGTTGCTCCTCATGCTCCTGAACGGCGGGAACATTATCCGGTGAGCCAGACCCGTGCCTCGACGCCGGCGCTAGTTGGGCTCGCGTGTCTCTCGCTGCTCCTATACGCGGCATCGGAGCGGAGCCTCACTCCCGTTCACGCGGAGGCCTACGCGAAGAAACTCCGGGCCGTTGGCTTGATGCAACGAGCCGAGCGGGCCATCGCCGCACGGAAGCGCACTCTGGGCATCTCCATCGATCAGCGGAACGATCCGGAAGGTTACGGCGTGATCGGACCCCAGTTCACGCTGATCACGACCGACCGAGGCTCGCAGACGGCCAAGGCGCTTTCGGCGCACCCCAACTTCGCCGCGGCCGTGACGCAGATGATGCTGGAAGCGAAGGTGCGCCCAGGTGATCTTGTGGCCGTCGGCATGACCGGCTCGCTCCCGGGCTTCAACCTGGCGGTGCTCTCGGCGTGCCGTGCGATCGGTGCCGAGCCCGTGATCATCACGTCGGTGGGCTCTTCCATGTTCGGTGCGACGGACCCTGAGCTCACGTGGCTCGATATGGAGTCGGTCGTGGCCGTCCACGACCTCCTCCCATACCACTCGCTCGCCGCATCGCTAGGGGGAGGGGGCGATGTCGGCCGCGGCCTCTCTCCCGCCGGACGACAGCTCTTGATCGCCGCGGTGGCGCGGAACGGTACCCAGCTCCTCGATTCGCCGAATTTCCTCGAGATCGTGAAGCGGCGCGTGGCTCTCTACGACTCGGTCGCGACGGCGCGCGGGAAGCCGATCAAGCTCTACGTAAACGTTGGAGGTGGAGTCGCTAGCCTCGGAGGCGCGCAGAACGCCCGTCTCATCCCTCCGGGTCTCACCTTCCGCCTCGCGACGCGCAACTACCCGAATCGCGGAGTGATCAACGTGTTGGCCGAGCGGCGGATTCCCGCACTCCACCTTCTCGACGTTCAAAGGCTCGCTCGCCGCTTCGAGATCGACGATCCCGGTGGCGGTGCACCGAGACCAGGGAAGGGCCTGCTCTTCGTCAAGTACAAGTACAACCTCTGGATCGTGGGGATCTCCGCGCTCGCGGTGCTCCTGGTCAACGGCATCGTCTTGAGGTTGGACTTGAGGCAAAAGCTCCTCGGCCAGCCGCACCCCGAGACAAGGAGGACAAACGCGCCGTGATCTTGCGCTCGGCTAGCTTCGTTCCCGCCGCCACGCTTCTCCTGATCGCCGTTCCCGCTCACGCTGCCCGCTGGCAGGCGATCGAGCGCATCCCAGGGTACGCGGCGCTCAGCGTCTTGGTGCAAAAGAAGGCGAGGGTTTACTTCCGGATCACGCCTGAATCGCCGTTGGTCTTCACGGTTGAGGGGCCCGGTCGATTGCGGCTGGTCTCTCGCGCCGAGGTTCCGCGTGGCGTGAGCCGGCCAATCTCGTACAAGCTGCGCGTCGACGAGGGCGGGAAGATCCTAGAGGAGCAGCTCACTGAGAGCTCGGCCGCGAACAAGGTCAAGCTCGCCGACGGCGTCTTCGCTATCTGCAAGAGTCGGAACCTCGCCGTGGATGTGCCGGCCGGGAATCACCGACTTACCGTGTCGGTGACCGGCGCGAGGGTCGTGTTGATCCGCCCCCTCTTTTCGGGCCCCACCCGGGACGAGGTTCGAATGATTTCCATTACTCCCGTCGAGGCGACGCGGAGCGTTACGCTTTCCGAGGGCGAAAGGCTAATTCCGTACTACTCGACATTCCTCGGAAAGCCGGTGAAGTTCCGGATCGTTGGGCCCACCAGCCTGGAGCTCTCCACACGGCTCGATTTCGACGCGACCATGCGCGGATCCCAGGGATATCGCATCGCCGTCACGGAGGGCGGAGAACGCATCCGGGAAGGCCAATTTAAGACGACCAAGGCCACGACAGCCACGTACACGGACCTCAATGACCGAAGCGCGTCGAAGTTGGATCGCATCGTGATTCCGGTAAGCGATGGAGTGCACGACATTTCAGTCGAGCTTCTTAGTCCTCAGAACGGATCCGCGGAGATTCACGCCCGAATTCCCCAGCCTACGGTTGGAAGCCAGGAATGATGCGAATCCCTGGATCTCGGAGACGATGGACTGGAGCGTCGTGGATCGCCTTGATACTCGCGTGTGCGACGGGAGGGCTGTTGGCCGCCGCTCGGCCGGCAGAGGCGAAGCGAGGTCAGAGCCTCGAATTGGGGCTCGGGGTGTCTTCTCTGTATGACGACAACCTCCTACAATACTCTGACGAGCAACTTCGCCTTTTCCAGTCGGGGCTCAAGCCGGATCGATTCTCGATCTCGAGCAGCGACGATCTCCTGATGGGTCCGTATGGGTCTCTCACCTGGCTTAACAAGATGGGCGGTCGGCGGTCACGCGGTCTTCGGCTCAAGTGGACCGGGGAGTTCCATAAGAAAAACGGCACCGCTGATTCTCGATCCTACAGCGCAACGTGGAACGAGGCATTCTCGAGGGACCGGCGGCTCACGCTCTACGGCTACTGGCTCCCCGGATTCTATCTGCGGCAGTTGTCCGATGAGGATGCGATCTTGGCGTACCCCGGGCTCTCCAGGTACCGAAGGGCGGATTTCAACCTCGGGATTGGCTCCGTAGCTTGGCGCCAGGGGATCGGCGCAAAGATCCGAGGGAACATCGGCTACCAATACGAGCATCGCTCGTACAACCCCCATTTTGTCGAACGCACTTCGCGGACGCATCAGGCTGAGCTGGGCCTCGAAATCGTTAGACTGCCGCGCCATGGCAAAGCGGAGTGCTATGGCGGCTATCGATCGAGCGACGCAAAGGCTGCTGACTCCGACTCGACCGGCGACGATGCCGACGTGAGCTATCACGGGGTCATTGCGGGGCTCGGCTGGCGAATGGATCTTGCATGCATCGGAACGAGTAAGATTGGGATCAGCCTGAGGCTCGACTTGGCGACCCGAGCCTACGATTCTAAGTTCCCCACAGACAAGTACCATTACAAGCGCGATGACACGCTGAGCGCAGCAGACGCCTCGGTTCGGTGGGCCCTCCCTCCGCACTGGGCTGTGCGTGGCATCTACAGATTCGAGCACAACTCGGCCCGCCTTGGCAGTCTCGCGCCTCCGAGCTCCGAGGCGGGAACCTATACGGAGAGCCAGCTCGGGTTGGCGGTGGATTGGTCGGGCGCACTCTGGCGGCAGTCAAAGGCGCCGAGCAGCGAAGAGGAGTAGCAGGCGTGCGCACGATTCCTCCGGTCGGGAGGCTCTGTTCAATCGCGATCATCTCCGCGAGCCTTTTTGGATGCGACACTGCCGCGGTTCTCGCGCCGCCGCCCCCGCTTCGTGCCGCCTCGGCATCGAACTTTGCCATCGACGTCGAATTCGCCGAGTCACTCGACAAGCTGTCCGCCCAGGACGCCTCGCACTATCAGGTCTATTCGTCCGGCGGCGGGTCTCCAGCGATTGTCCTCCAAGCCCAACTGATCGACAGTCTCTACGGCCGGGTCGTCCGCCTTTATCTTCAGGATCCGGTTCTGGGATCCCTGGCTGACAGCGCGATCTATACCGTCCAGACTTCGGACGTGATCTCGCTCGCAGGAAAGTCCACCGGGAGGCGTTCCATTGAGATTCGCACCGGGCTCAACTACACCACGCCGATGCGGGACCTTCTGGCCCAACGCTGTAATTCCTGCCACGGGCCCGCGCGCGCGGACGGGCTCTATCGGACGGACAGTTACAGCGCCCTATTTGACCCCGGAACGTCGCCGACGCCAAACGTGATCGCCGGAGATCCGAGGTGCCTTCTTGTAGTCAAGACCGAGCCTTCCAACTCCATGTTCCGTTTGGGTGGGCTGACATTCCTCGACTCAGAGATCATCCGCAACTGGGTCGTGAGCTACCTCGCGAGGGAATAACACCTTTGACGCCGTGCCTCGCGGGGGAATCATCGGTTACACCCGCAGCACGGCGGCCACAATGACGGAAGGCCCCGACTTGAATCGGAGCCTTCCGAACGCGAGGCTAATACAGGCGGCCCCGTACTCCCTCAGCCTGTCTGCTTGACGGGGAAGCTTACGATTGAACCGACCGCCTCACATCACGGTCCACGCTTCTTGTCTCTGCGTATCGCGAGCAACACGACAGAACGTTTGGGATTGATCAGCGAGATCGATCCATCCGGGCTCGGACTGGATCCATCCTTGATTAGGTTGATGACGTCGGCAACCTTGAGCGACGCATCGATGGCATAGAGCTTTGCAGCGAGATTACTCACCTGCGGAGCGGCCAGGGAAGTGCCCGAGACCGTCATGCGTTCGCCTCCGGGAATGCGAGCCTCGATCGACTTGCCATTGGCGTAAAGGACCACGGTCCTGCCGAAGCTCGTGAAATCGGTTGGCCGCCCTGACTGGTCAACCGCGCCCACTGTCAAGAGGTTCGGTAATTCGAGCGAGGGGGGGATCCCTTCAGAGAAACTCGCGTCCTGATTTGTGTTTCCCGCAGCGGCGACGAATAGGATCTCAGGCGCGCTCTGAATGGCTAGCGTCAGGCCTCGCTTGACGATCTCGAAGCATTCCCGTGCCAGTTCCGTGTTCTTCGCCTCTTCCATGGCTCCCGCGCCCGGGCGGCGTGGAACGGAGGTCATCACGGGTGGAGAGATCGCCCAGCTCATGTTCACCACGCGTACGCCATGTGTCTTGCAGTATCCAACGATGGTCAGGGCGTTGAGAGCGAACCTCCGCCACCCCCTCAGGTCCCAGAGGGGGGATTCTCCGCGGTCGTCCCTGAAGCTCTGGCGGACGACGATCAGGCGTGCCGCGGGATTTCCGGCAATAGCGATGTCGGCGACCTCCGTGCCGTGGGCGAAGCTCATGATCCTTCCCTCGGCACCGTTGAGACGCAGTGAATCGCTCCCTCCCTCTGCAATACTCTGCTTGAATGAGCGCGCGTCGGGGCTATCGACACCGGAGAAAAAGTCCGCCTTTCCAAGGGCTGCTGCCCTTTCGCTCTCCAGAAGCCTCTTGTCCTCGTCGCCGATCGGGTAGATAAGTACCGGCGTTCGCTCCCCGTCGTAGCGAAATCCGATGCCGTTCACGTCGCTCACGAAGCCGTTGCCATCGTTGTCCCTTCCGTTTGGTGTTTCGCGTTTGTTTATGTAGAGACGATCCGGAAAGATCGACGTGTCGACGCCGCTATCCCAGATCGCGAGCGCGACCGGGGTGAGCTTCTCATCGCTCTTGAGCGCCACCGCCCGGGATCTCCAAATGTCCACGGGGAGAGATGTCCCCGGACCCTCTGGCTCGTGCGCGTCGGCGTAGCTCCCGAACGCCTGCATGAATTCCTTCTTGACTGGCAGGATGAGCGTCAGGAGAACGCGCTCGAAGATCAGTCGATTGGCGAGGTCGAGCGAGACGGCACCGCGGCTCATCCTCGAGTCGGGTTCGGTCTGCGCGCGTATCCAAGTCGGGACGACACGCTCTGTCGTGAGATCGAGAAGCGCTCTGTATCTTGCGACGGCCTGTCGCACTTCCTCCCACGGCAGCCGGTGCAGGTATTGGTTTATGTGGCTACGCAGGGCGTAAAGGAAAAAGTCGCCCGATCCCTGGCCCGCATCTCTGCGCGCTCTGGCAATGACTTCGCTAAAGAACAGAATGCCCAGGAGTCTCTCGTCGGTCTTTTCCTCCAGCAGGCGCGCCGCGTTCGCATGCTCCAGCACGTCCTCGTCCCTTCCCGCGAGCAGGGCGAGGTGCGCCAGGGTCGTGTGCAGGTTCTTGAGGGTGGTCTTGTCCTCGATGTCGTAATCCCTCAGGACTCCCTCGACGTGCGCTTGCACCGCGCCGGCGAGCGGCGCGAAGGCCTCCGGTGAGGCAATCAGGTCATCGGGATTCTGCGGTCCCTGGAAGTAGAGTCGCGGCACCTCGGCGGTTTGCGTGATCTTCCTCTTGGAGGCAGCTGAGGCGACGGTTTCTGGGGATGGAGCAAAGGCGAGTAGCGCCATCAGGGTCGCCGATAGGAGTCGCGGTATGCACGACGTCGCCATAACGAGGCTATCTTAGCCCAATCCCGCTTGGCCCATTCTCGTCCCCATCTTTTCCATCGTCCGTCTGCCGGTCGGCCATAGAATGCCGGGGTGACACCGACGCCCGATAAGGCCCGCGACGCCAGCCGTCTCCTCGAGTGAACCGCGTGTCCACGCCCCGCTTTTCTCCTGTATGGTTCGTTCTGGTCGGCATCCTTTCGGTGCAGTTTGGTGCGGTGATCTCCAAAGGCCTGTTCGGCGAGATTCCCCCGGTGGGGATGGTGTTCCTCCGGCTGATCACCAGTTCCCTGATCCTGCTCGCCTTTGTCCGGCCGCGGCTGCGCGGCCGGCCGCTCGCCGACTGGTGGCCGGTGCTGTCGCTGGGGTTCGCGCTCGGCGCGATGAACTGGGCGTTCTACGAGTCGTTCGCCCGCATCCCGCTCGGTGCGGCGGTCACCATCGAGTTCGTGGGCCCGCTGTCGCTGGCCGCGGTCGGCAGCCGGCGGCCCCGCGACCTGGTGTGGGTGGGCCTGGCCGCCCTCGGCATCGCCCTGTTCGGCGCCGGCCCCACCAAGGTCGACGCCGTCGGGTTCGGTCTGGCGCTGCTCGCCGGCGGCTGCTGGGCCCTGTACATCGTCTCGACGGCGGCCACGGGGCGCCGCTGGGCCGGCGTCGAGGGGCTGGCCGTGGCCAGCACCATCGCCACGTTGGCGATCGCACCGTTCGCGGTCGTGGCGGCCGACGAGCGGCTGCTCGAGCCTCGTCTGCTCGTGTTGGGGGCGCTGGTCGGCCTGCTGAGTTCGGTGGTCCCCTACAGCCTCGAGATGGTGGCGCTGCGCACCCTGCCGGCCCGGGTGTTCGGAATCTTGATGAGCCTGGAACCGGCCGCCGCTGCCCTCGCCGCCGCGGTCTTGCTCAGCGAGTGGCTCACGCCCCCGCAACTGCTTGCGATGGCGTGTGTGATGGCCGCGAGCGTGGGCGCCGCCCGCACGGTGTCGGCCCCCGAGGCCCTGTCCCGCGACTAACGAGGAGGGGAATGCTCCGCTCGAGTGGCGCAGGTTAGACCAAAGACGCTCGTTCGGAACCGCGGCATCCTGCTGATGGGGGGGGCTCCCGGGGTGAGGGGCTTCCATCCCACGAGGGGCGGGCTTAGTTCGACGGCGGCAGTGCTGGTGGACCTGGGACGGTAACCGGCTGGTCGAGCGGCGCCGCGACGGGTCGATCCGGAATCTCGAGGTGGACGGTCTCGCCCGACCCGTCCCGATTCTCAGCCCAGATCCTGCCTCCGTGAGCGGTCATGATCCCCCGGCAGAGTGCGAGCTTCAGCCCCGAGGCTCGGGCCTCGCTCCTCGAACCGTGGCGCGTCACCGAGAGAAGTATCCCCGACTCCGACCGTGCGAGCGTCACGGCGACGGTGCCGCCCGGGCCGGACGACGTCGCCGCGTTCGTCAGGACGGACCGCAGTACTTGCATGAGCGCCTCCCGGTCGATCCGGCCGCTCGTCGCCTCGCGTGAGGTGACTTCAAGTACGACGCCACGCGACTGAAAGGTCGGGCGTAATTCGTCCACGACCCCGCGAAGCACGGGATCGACCTGCAGAGAGGCGAAGCGCAGGACGCGCTTTCCCGCCTCGAGATCGGCGAGGGCGACGGCATCGCTGAGCAAATCAAGCAGGCGCCTCCCGCCTTCCTCGATCGACTTGTAATACCGCGCCGTCTTTTCCGGCGTCATCGAGGCCGCCCTCTGCACGCCCAGCTCCGCAAAGCTGAGGATCGCGTGGAGCGGAGTCCGCATCTCGTGAGACATGGCGTGGAGGAATTCGCTCCTGGCGACCAGGGCCGATGCGGTCCCACCGCCGGCGCTTTGGAGGTCTCGATGAACGTCGGAGGCAGGATCGAAGGCCGCGCGCAGCAGCCGTGACACGAGCAGGAGGACCAGGATCGTGGATCCGACGCAGATCGCGGTGATCGGTAGGGCGAGCGTAGCCAGGTCCCGGGCGCTCCCGAGCTGGTGTCTCGCCAAGGCAAGGAGCACGACGCACGACAGGACTAGGGCCGGAAGCACCGAAATGGCGACGACCCCCAGCACTTTCCGGGTGATCGGGAGATCGCGGAAGCGGATCACTCTGTTCGCTCCTTCGCGGCCTACGCGGCCCGCTGATCCCGGGGAGTCGGATCCTCGGGACCCGATTTCTCGGCGGAGTCGATGTCCGCGGCCGGATGCGATCCGACCACTGGGAAGCTAAGAATGAATGTCGTCCCCGAGCCTTCCTCGCTCTCCACGCGGATCGTTCCTCTGTGCGCGCGCATGATTCCGAATGTCACCGCCAGGCCGAGACCCGTCCCTTTGCCCGGAGCCTTCGTCGTGAAGAACGGTTCGAAGATGCGGGCCTGAACGGCCCGAGGGATGCCGGGGCCGTCATCCCGGACGGAGAGCTCGATGAATCCGTCGCCCCGCTGGGCCGCCTTGATTTCGACGGCCCCGCGGCCGCGGGACTCCATCGCCTGCTCCGCATTGAGTACGAGGTTCATCAGGACCTGCTGGATCTGATTCGCGCTGCCGTGAATGAGCGGCAGGCCTTCTGGAACCGCGGTTTCGAGCGTGATCTTGTGCAGGCTCAGCTCATGATGGAGGATCGCCTTCGTGTCCGCGACCACGTCCATGAGCGCGATCGGCTCCGACGCCAGATTTTCCTGCCTCGCGAACTTCAACAGGCTGTCGATGATCGTGCGGCACCGCTTCGTCTCCTTCTCGAGGATAGCGAACGTTTCGAGGAGCGGATGGTCCGCGGGGAGCGAACGGGATGTGAGCTGGATCATGCCCTGAATTCCGGCGAGCGGGTTCTTGACCTCATGGGCGATCCCCGCGCCGAGCTGCCCGAAGGCCGCCATCTTCTCCGACTGGATCAATTGTGCCTGGGCCTCCTTCAGAGCCAGCTCTCGACTGTTGAGCTCCGAGGCCATTTGATTGAACGAGCCGGCCAACTGGCCCATCTCGTCACGGCTGGGCACCGCGACCTGGACGTCGAAATGCCCGTGCCCGACTTCCTGCGCGGCGTGCGTCAACTGGCTGAGAGAGCGCGTCATCTGCGTCGCCCAGATGAGGCTGGCAATCGCCGCCACGATCAAGAGCCCCAGCGCCAGGAAGATGAGGTTCGTGAGCAGTTTCCGGAGCGCAAAGTAGGCTGCCGACTTTGGGATCTCGGCGCCGGCTCGAAGCCCGCCGATCCCGACGCTCGCGATCCCGGTGATCATCCGCTTCCCGTCGCGCTCGGTTTCCTTGACCATGGCAACGCTCCCGGGGCCAAGCGGGGGGAGCCAGTCGAGCCGCTCCTGGGAGGCCGTTCGCCGCGGATCGACATGGCTCACGATGCGTCCATCGACATCGACGAGAAATACATCAAACGCGCTCGAGCTCCGTCCCAGGGAAATCGATCGGTTCAGATCTACCGTGCCGACCACCACGAGTGGGGCGCGGCCGGCCGCCCGAGGAATCCGGACCGCAATCGTCGAAACAGGAAGTGAGCTTGAAATGGCGGCATTGCGAACGTAGAGCGCCCCGGCCCGGACCGAATCGAGCGGGATGGGATACCTCGCGATCGCCGCGAGGAAGGACGCCCGGCTCACCCCGGCCGCGCGCGTGGTCACGCTGTCCAGGAGCATTGACGTCGCCTTGCGACCCTCGAATATCCGCAAGGCCACGAGGCCGGGAGTCCTTGTAAAGAGGGTCCTCAAGGCCACATCACGGCGGTCGCTGAGAATATTCGAAGCGTCCATGACGCGACCCGCCGTGACGAGCTGGTCCCGGTAGGCCGTCAAGCGCAGATCGGCCTCCTCCGCCGCGTGAACTGAGACGAGCGAGACGAGATCCTCGACGTACGCGACCTTGTCCGCGTGGAACATGCGCGCCATGGTGAACGTGATGAGGCTCACCACCGTCGTCACGACGATCAGCACGCTGAGGAGAATCTTGAACCGGAATGTCACCCGGATCTTCGATGGCATGTCGGATGCTCCGCGCATTAGAACTTTGCCCGTAACACTTGGCTCCAATAGGAGCTGTGACCCGCCGGGTCCACAGCTTCGACGAGGAGGAGATTGGCGCCGACTTTCAGACGAACCTCGACCTCGAAGGAGCCGTCTCGATTCACCTGGACCCGCTGGCCCGTGACGTAGACGCGGGCTCGCGGGTCGGTGTGCCCGCGGACCGTAAAGCTGGAGCCGTCGACCTGCGCCGGTGGCCGCTCGACTTGAAGCGGCAGGAGCTCTCCCTCGAGTGTGACCGTCAGCCTCCGAGGCGCGGACGGCGAGCCCTCGATCTCATCCTGAATCGCTACGACGCTCCACCGGTAGGTACCGACGGCAAGCCGCCCCCAGGTGAGCGACGGAACCGTCACCATCTCGTCGAGCGCCAGGTCGCGGAACGCCGGGCCCTTCTCGACGCGTACGCGATATCGATCAGCCTTCTCGACCGGGCTCCAACGAAACATGACGCGCGGAGGGAGGTCGAGGTACGGAAAGGTGGACCCGTCCGCGGGCTCCACGACGGTAGGGGCGTTCGGGATGGGACGCGGTTCCTGAATTCGCCCGCCGGAGTCCACGCGACTGAACTGCCTCGGACCGACATGGATTTTGCGTCCATTGGCCGCCAGCTCCAGGCTTCCGCCGAGCACAGCTACGGACGCGGAGCGGTCGCGACCGACGTTGATTCTGATGTCGGCGGTCCCGCCCGGCTCAGCTTTCAGAAGGGCACGTCCCGAGGGAATCTCCACCACGATCGGCGTCTCGTAGGACCCCCCGATCCGG
>Ga0137409_10003718_pt1 | contig 16109 bp, 16 predicted proteins | sample CZODoug1_16funga_FD_122059 | JGI IMG/M metagenome (GOLD analysis project Ga0137409, IMG submission 122059) | Vadose zone soil fungal communities from Angelo Coast Range Reserve, California, USA - CZODoug1_16fungal (Hybrid Assembly) | ecosystem: Environmental > Terrestrial > Soil > Vadose zone... | reverse complement strand
GACATGATCAAGGGACGTCCCGCCGACGCCTAGGGCGGCTCCCAGGGCAGGGGCTGGCTCGAGTGCGCGTGCACGATTTTCCAGCTCTCGCCCCGCCGTTCGCAGATGAAGGTTGCCCGACCGACTTCGGCACGCCGCTCGGCCGGGTTGACCCACTGATAGTCCACTAACACCCAGGCCAGCCGGCCTTCAATCGTCGCGTTCGCCGCCGAGATCGTCACTCGGCCGGCGCCCGGCGTAATACCCGCGAACCGCGGCGCCGCCATGCGCAGGCGCGCATTGCCCACCACCCCTGCATCCGGCGTGTACAGCGTGTCGGCATTGCGGTCACCGGCAGCGTCGAGCGTCAGCGCCAGGTGCACAAGTGCTTGCACCTCGTTCGTCCCCGCGGTGCTGCCACCGACCGCTGTGACCTCCCGCGGCCTGATCGTGCGCGTGGTGCACGCGACCAGGATGGAGACCGCGACGATGAAATTGTAGTTGCGCAGCATGCTGCGCCCCTACCGTTTTTCCAGCTGGGACAATACCGCCCATGCGATCAACGGCACCAGGATCTCATGATGTCCGGTGAGCTGAATGCCGCGGCCGCCGGCGAGCGTCGGGCGCTCCACGACGTTCACGCGCGGCCGGTAGTGACGCTGCATGTCGCAGTCGCACGCCGTGAAGTTCTTCGGCCGCCCGCCGTTCAGGTTCCGCGCGATCGTCAGGGCTTTGAGAAACACCTCGGGCATCACGACCGCGCTGCCGAGGTTGAGCACGACGCCGCCGTCGTCGAGATCCGGCAGAATACCGGCGAGGCGCTTGAAATCGCGATGACTCGTCGCGCCGATCACCGCGCCGTCGGCGGTCGGATGTTGATGCACGATCTCTGCCCCGATGGCTGCGTGCACGGTGACCGGAACGCCCAGCTCGGCGCAGGCCAGGAGCACCGAGACGTCTCGACCAGGGAGGTCCTTACGCGCGCGCAGGGATTCGGCGAGTGCTTCACCCGCGCCCTGCTGCGTCTTGGCGCCGCGCGCCAGCGCGGCGTTCATCTCGCGTCCCGTCTCTTCCGCCATGCCGAAGCTCCCATCGCCCAGGCCGGCCGCGACGTCTTCGCTCGTCCCTCCGTACGCCGCCAGCTCGAAGTCGTGGATGGCCGCGCTGCCGTTCATCGCGACGGCGGTGATGGCGCGCTGTCGCATCAGCGCGATGAGTAGCGGTCCGAGGCCGACTTTGATGACGTGCCCGCCCAGCATCGCGACGACTGCCCGGCGCCCGGCTGCCGCGACGAGCTGATCGACGACGTAGCGCAAGTCCTGCGCGGCCAGAATCGCCGGGAGCGCGTCGACGAAGGCGGTGAACGAGCGGTCAGCGGGGAGCGGCGGGTGTGCGAGGAGAGACGGGTCGACTTTGTTGGCGCGTTTGGCAACGGGAACTGTCTTGAGGCGGGAGAAGTCGGCTTCGCGGTACTCGGTCATGGCTGATTCATCCCTGGGACGACATAGTTCTTGAGCTTCAGCGTCACCTGGCCGAACGAGAACTTGGACTGGATCGCGAGCACGAGGCGCTGCGGATCGTCGGAGAGCCAGATATGCGTCTCCGACTTCTCCGCGAAGATGCCACGACCCTGCGGGATTTTGGGGCTCACGACGATCGCCCGCCACTTCTTCCCCGCCACGCTCACCCGCTCGCGCTTGACGACCTCGATGATGACTGGATTGCGGTCGGGGCGAAAATAGCGCGCGTACTCGTAACGCTTGCCGACCTCGAGCGGCACCGTCCGAACCCAATACAGGAAGGCCGCGTCGTCGAGGGGCTCGGGCACGGTGGCAAACGTCGTGTCGCGCCCTTCCTCTCTGTAGAAGCCGGAATCGGGGAAGATCTCGTAGCGCCGCTCGCGATGCCTGTCGCCCTCATCCTGGATCGACGAAAAGCGCCGCGAGCGGAAGTCGTGCCGTCCCACCCACGATTCCATCGTCTGGTCGAGATGATACCACAGGGCGCCGCCGGAAATACGAAATCGAATGTGCACGGTCTCCGCGTTGCGCACGGTGTCGAGCCCCACGACCTCCATCACCGCGTTGCCCACGCTGAAGATCCCATACTTTGCGCTGAACGAGAGCCGCTCGCCCACCGGAAACGTCACGGCCGGTGTGGAAGCGGAGTCCTGGGCTGCGAGCGGGCGTCCCGCTGCGAGCAGCGCCAGCACGAGCAGCGCAGAGCCTTTGCGTGCCGCACTGATCAGGCCGCGCGATCGCCAGGCGGCGAGAAGCTGTTGCCAGGGACTGGACCGCGACGGTCGTTGTTTGAGGTCGTAGCGGGCGTCGCTGGACACCACTTCGATCCGGCGCGCGTGAGCGCCCAGGCGCGCCAACAGCTCCGCGTTGGCTGCCCACCCCTCGGCCGTCAGCAATGGGGCATCGGCCCCCCGCGTGGCCTGACGCAGCACGATCAGCCGCAACGCGGTGAATCCCGAAATCGAGTCCTTCACGCCTCCGCCCACCCGCAGCAGACGCGGAGCCCACTTCCGTGCCCAACGTTCGGGCCAGGGGCTGGCACCGCGTACGCGATACTGCTCCGCGACGACCAGGTCGGCCCCGGACTCGAGCCGCTTGACCATTTCCTCCATCGTCTCCGGTGCGTGCACGAAGTCGGCGTGCAGCGTGATCGCGCAGTCCCGCTTGGGCCGGTCGGTACGCTGCAGGGCGAGCCGCAGCAGCTCTTCGAGGCTGCGCGCGTAGCCCTGGCGCGTCTGATGTTTGATGACGGTCAGGGGGAGCACGCGCGCGTATGAGATCAGCACGTCCGTGGTGCCGTCGGTCGAGGCATCGTCACACGCGATGATCTGGTATTCGCGCTGGAACGCGGTGAATACCTGGCGGACTTTCCAGAGCACGAGCCCGACGGTACTCGCCTCGTTATGGACCGGCACGCAGACGTAGATCATGGCCCTGCAATCTAGAGAAGCGTCCTATAGACGTCCAAGACGCCTTGTGCCATGGCGGCGGCGGTGAAGCGCGGCGGGAAGGGAATTGGGACGGGATGATAGAGGACTTGCACGACTTTGTGCGCGAGTGCGTCGGCGGCGCCGGGAGGGACTAGCACCTCGGCCGGGAGGATTTCGGGAATGCCTCCCGCCGCGGTGGCCGCGACGGGACGTTCGAGCGCCAGCGCGTTCAGGATGACGCTGCCCAGCCCCTCCGTTTTCGACGACATCACGAAAATGCTCGCCTGGGCGATCAGCGCGTCGATGCGGTCCACGTAGCCGACCACATGCACGCGGTCCTCGAGCTCGAGCCGCGCGATTTCGGCGGTGAGCGACGCGTGCAGCGGCCCTTCGCCGGCGATGATCCAATGCAACTGCGGCTCCAGCGCGCGCGCGAACCGGGCGGCGTGCACCAGGGTGCGCTGGTCCTTGTGATCCACGAGTGCCGCCGCGTTCACGGCCAGCGGCGCGCCGGCGGGAATACGCAGCCGGCTGCGGATGTCGAGCGTGGGCTTAGCGGCCCGGCGGATCTCGTCTGGATCGATGCCGTCGGGAACGACGGTGATGGCAGCCGGTGCGAGCCCATCGCCGGTGAGGATCTGCTTGACCGCTTGGGACACGGCGATGATGCGATCAGGACGCCGCCATGCGCTGAAGCGGCCGACGTGAAAGTCGACGCGCCGCGTCGCGACGAGCCTGCGGCCCCGCGCCACCGTCGCCGCCAGCGTGAGCGCATGGCTGTCGTGCACGTGAATGATATCGGGCGCGAATGCCGCGACCGTGCGGCGCAGCTGCCACCATGCGCGCGGATCGAGTCCCATCTCCCAGGTCGTCCCCTGCACGGTCACGCCATCGTCGCCCGCGCGCCGGGCGAGCTCGCTGCCGCGCTTCGTGATGAGCACCTGCTCGATCCCGGCGTCTGTGTCGAGCTCACGGCACAGCAGCCGCACCTGGTTCTGGCCCCCCCGCCATTCCCGGCCTGAGTCTACCTGTAGGATGCGCAGCCCCTAGCCCCTAGCTCCGGCCTTTTCGACTCCCGCCAGAACGCGGCGCAGTGCGTCGAGTTTGAAGGGCTTCTGAAGGAATGGGCGGCCCAGCTCTTCGAGGAATTGCAGCGTGTCGCCGCGGACCGTGTCGCCCGTGGCGAAGATGATGCGATCGGCCACGGTCGGATGCATGCGGGCGAGCGTCTGGAACATCTCGCGCCCACCCAGCCGGGGCATTCGCAAATCGCAGATGATCAGATCGAATGGCTGCATCAGCGCGCGCTTCAGCGCCTGGCTCCCGTCGCGCGCCAATACGACCTCGTGTCCCCAGCTTTCGAGTGTCGCCTGCATGTAGTGGAGGATGTGCGGCTCGTCATCAACAACGAGTACCCGGAGGCGTTCCTGCCGCTCGGCTGGGGCCGGCTCGCTCTCCGCACCACCCGCCAGAGGGCTGAGCGCCGCGCGGACACCAGTCGGCAGCTCCACGGTGAAGGTCGCGCCCCGGCCGCTGCCCGCGCCGCCCGGATCCACCGAGACGTTGCCGCCGTGCTCCTTCACGATGCCCAGACAAATGGAGAGCCCGAGGCCCGTGCCTTCCCCTTCGGATTTGGTGCTGAAAAAGGGCTCGAACACGCGTTGCGCGACCGCTTCCGGGATGCCGGGCCCGTTGTCGGAAACGTTGACCGAGAGGCCGTCCGGCTCGCACTTGGTGGCGATTTCGATGCGCCCGCCGCCCGCCTTGGCGATCGGCGTGCTCGTGATCGCCTGCGCGGCGTTGTTGATGATGTTCACGAACACCTGCTTGATTTGATTCGCGTGCACCTCGACCTCGGGCAAGCCCGGCTCGAAGGTGAGCGTCAGCTCGATGCGCGCCGCGAGCAGCTGGTTCTTCAGGAGCTGATGGGTGGACTCGAGAATGGGCCGGATCGATTGCAGCTGCCGCTCGCCTTCCTGGCGCCGCGCGAACGACAGCAGGTTGCGCACGATCGCCGAGGCGCGCTCGGCTTCCTGGCGAATCACCGCGAGCGGCTCGGCCAGGCGCGGCGGCACATCCGCGGCCTCGCCGAGCAGGTCGCTGAACCCGACCACCGAGGCGAGGGGGTTGTTGAGGTCGTGCGCGACGCCGGCGATCAGCTGCCCGATCGCCGACATCTTCTCGGATTGCAGCAGTTGGTCCTGCAGGCGGCGCTTTTCGGTTTGGTCTTCGAACAGCAGCACCGAGGCGCCGGGCTCACCGGCGGGAATGGCCGTCACCAGCAGCGTCCGCTCGCCCGATCGCACCTCGACAGGAGCGGCGGCGCCTTCGGGCGAGAGCAACCGCGCGACGGGATCGACCCACGACGGCGGCAAGAGCGTCATCCAGGGCCGTCCCGGAAGCGCGGTCACGGGCAGCTTGATCAGCTCCGCGAACATGCGATTGGCGCGCCGCACGGCGCCGTATGGATCCACGTAACAGATGGCCTGATTGAACGCGTCGACCGTCTGCTCCCACTCACGCTTGCCGCTCGACAACAGCTCCACCAGTCGTGCGTTCTCGAGTGCGATTCCGGCCTGTGCCAGAACGGCGCGCGTGAACATCAGCGCAGCCTCATCGAGGCCGTTGGTGCCACCCTCTATTGCGACGGCACCGATCGTCCGCGACACGGCCACAATCGGGACGCCGAGCCAGCTCGACGGCGTCGGCTTGTCTACCTTGACGTCCAGCTCGGCGGCGCGCGCGGCGACCTTGTCTGGAAAAACGAGCGGCCCACGGCGCAGCGCGAGCTGCAACAGCGGCTCGTCCGTCGTGGCGGGGCGGGGGCCGTTGTGGTAGGTCACGACGAGCCGGTTGGTGTCGACGTCCAGCAGCATCACCGACAGGCGCTCCGGCGCCAGCTGCTCGGTCAACACGCGGGCCACGATTTCGACGATGGTCACCGGCCGGAACGCGCCCGCCAGCTCCTGCGACAGCGCGGTCAGGCGCGTGAGAACCTCGGCAACCGAGTTCCCGCCTGTCATTTGCCTTCGTCCAGAAAGCGCGTGGGGACCCGCGTGGCGGCGTCGACCAGCGCTTCGGCCGACTTGATGAAGCGGACCACGATCGGCAACGATCCCTGCAGGGCGACCTTCCGCTGCATGATCCCCGCGATCGGGCCGAGCTCCTTCTTGATGATCTGTTTCCAGTAGCGGTATTCTGCCGTCAGGATGAACGGGGCCTGCTGCGCGTCCGACCGCGAGACGAGTTGCGCCGCCCGGCAGACGCCGCGCTCGAGATCGAGGAGGATCGCCACGTCATCGGGGACACCGATGGTGGGCTGCGCCGGCAGTACCAACGCGACAGAACCGTGGGTCCACTCTGTAGACGCGGTGCGGTAGTCGTCGCTCGCGTTGATCGCGACACCATATGCGGCGACCCACTCCGGCGAGGGGAACGCGTGCAGTGCCGCGGTCATGCGACGGCCCGCGCGAATCCGTCGAACAGCGCTCGTTCCGTGAGATCCTCCGGATGCCATTGGACTGCGACGATCCATCCCTCGTTCGTATTCGCCGGCTCCGCGCCCTCGATCACGCCATCGTCGGCCCACGCGACCGCCTTGAGTCCCGGTGCGAGATCGCGGATTGCCTGGTGGTGCCTGCTGTTCACCGTGGCCGAGCGTGTGCCGAGCGCCTTCTCGAGGAGCGATCCTGCCTCTACGCGCACCGCATGACGGCGCGTTTCGTCGCTGTGAAGCACGGGGCCGGGCCGCTCGCTGTCCAGATCCTGGTACAGCGTGCCGCCGAGCGCGACGTTGAGAATCTGAATTCCGCGGCAGATCGCGAGAATCGGAAGGCGGCGCGAGCGTGCCGCGGTGATGAGGGCCAGCTCCGCGGCGTCACGCACGGGATCGACATCCCCGAGCCGGGGGTGCGGGGCCGCGCCGTAGCGATCGGGAGCAACGTCTTCACCACCGGTGAGCACGAGCCCCCGTACGGCCGCCAGCGCGGCGCCGGCGCGATCGGGCGCCAGCATCGTCGGCACCGCCAATGGGACGAGGCCCGCGCTTTCGAGCGCGCGAACGTACGCGGTGTTCAGGGTGACGCGGTCGCGGCCATCGACGAGGCGGCGCGGCGCGGTCACAGCAACGGCCGGCGCCGCGCTCACGACGCTTGGGACGCGGGGCCGCCAAACAAGGGACAACGGGGATTGTTGACGCTCACCCACTCCACGCGAACCCCGTAGAGGTTCAGCGCGGTGCTCCCGCCGATGATCGTGCCGATCGCCGGATGACCCGCGGGCTCCTCCTGGTCGACGACCATCACACCCATCGCGCGCTGCGAGGTGTCGTCCACGACCAGCAGGCCGTAGCCGCGTGCCGGGAACGCCGGTCCCCGGAATTGCATCGAGATCTTGCCCTCGGCGTCGCGACTGACGATCACCGCGCCCCGGTCATTCTTTTGAGGCTGGATGACGAGCACGGGGAGGGAATCGGGGACGCCACGCGGCGGATCGGTGAGCACGGCGCGGGCGTTGGAGAGCTGCGAAGTGATCAGCCCCGGACCGGCGAGCATCGCGATGCCGCAGGTCGGCGAACCGCCGCTCCGGGTGCACGCAGCTGCTGGGAGCAGCAGCAGCAGTAGGGAGACCAGCGGTCGGTTCATGGGGCCAATCTAACGCTAATGCGTCCAGACAGCGGTCAGGGTAACTGTCCGAACGGGTGCGAGCGTCTCCGGGACGAGGTCGTAGATGTAATTGAGCACATTGGTGGCCAGCGCGCGGACCTCGACAGGCCAGCCCCGCGGCTTCAAGGCCGCCCGCAGGTCGAGAACCTTCACTGGTACGCGGCGCGGATCCACGAAGCCCTCCAGTTCGATGCGCGCCGGCCGGCTCGCGAAGCGAAAATCGGCCCCCACGCCGAGGATTCCCAACGTGTAGTCGGCGCCGAGCGTGAGCAGATGACGTGGGCGAAATGCGAGCGGTCCCTCCGTGCTGTCTCCGGCGAGACGCCGTCGCGTGTCGAGATACGTATACCCAAGCGTGGCGATGAGCCGGTCGGGAATGGGGGCCGCAACGAGGCTGGCGTCGAAGCCGGCGATACGCGCGTGCACCACGTTCTGGAGCTGGATCTTTTCCGTGTCCGGCGGAATCAGCAGCAACTGGGGCTCGATCAGGTCGCGGGCTTCCGTCCAAAACAGCGCGGCGTCGACCCGCAGGAAGCGCAGCAGCGGCGCGCTCGTGTGGCCGATCTCGAACGACCACGCGGTCTCAGGACGCAGCGTGGGATTCGGGACGACTTCGAATCCCTGAAAAAAGGTGTGGACGAACCGCTCCGCCATGGTCGGTGAGCGGAACCCGCGGCCGACCGATGCACGCCACGTTCCCGTCCTGCTCAGCGTGGCGGCGATGCGGGGACTGACGACCGCCGTCAGCGAGCCGCCATCGACCGCCAGGAAGTCGACCCGCGCCCCACCGCTCAGGCGCACTGCCCCGAGCCGCTGCTCGCTCTGGCCGTAGGCGGCGAGTTCCGATTGGGAGTGGGTGCCGAAAATGTCGCTGGTGGCGTCGGAGAATGTCGCCTCGGTGCCGACGATCACCGTGCGGGTGGAGTCGGGATGCGCCTCGATTTGTCCAGCCGCGCCGAATCGATCGCCGATGCCGAACTCCCTCCCGAGCGCGGTGCCGTTGCGGCGAAGGTCGATGAAATGCGTGCGGAGCCACGATCCCCGCGCCGTCCAGGCAAATCGCGGCGAGACCATCGTTCGAACTCGGGCCGCGAAATAGCCTTTGCGTGAATCAGTCCGCGCGCCGCGCTCGGCGGTGTCGACCTTGAAGGGCTGGAATACCTGACCCAGGTCGTCGCATTCCCCGCGGCTACACCAGCTCAACGGCACGTCGTACCGGTCGCCGGCCCACCCGCCCGAGACATCGACACGCGTGTTCGCGTGCTGCCAGCGGCCTCGTGCGGCGAAATGCAGATGGTCTTCTTGATCCTGCTGACGGTACCCGTCGGAATGGCGATCGCCCAGCGATAACCTGCCGCCAAAAACGTCGGTCCCGTACGACGCCGCGAAATCGGCGCCGCCCAGCATGCCGGGGTTGTCGCGGAACCGCCAAATTGGGTGCGGCGGATCGCCATAGACTCCACCAGTCACGCGGAGGCGCGTATGCAGTCCGGCGGGGACGTCGCGCGTCGTCACGTTGATCACGCCGCCGAGTGCCGCGGATCCGTAGAGCGATGAGCCGGCGCCTTTCAGAATCTCGACGCTCTCGATCTCGTCCACCGCCAGCAGGTCCCAATTGATGCCGCCGCGGTCGCCCTGATTCATGGGAACGCCGTCGACGGTCATGAGGACACGAGAGTTCAGTCCCTGCACGTATCCCGTCGAGCCGCGGATATTGGTCTGCCCGTTCAGCATTTGCAGACCGGCCACATGGTCGATCGCTTCCTCCACCGTGTTGACGGCTCGGCGCTCCAGGTCCCGCTCCGTCACCTGTGCCACACTGGTCGCGGGACGATCGCCGAAGTGGGGGACGCGATCGCTCACGACGTCCACCGGCGGGAGTGCGAGCGGCGCCGCCACGAGGGTGAAGTCGACCATCGTCGAGTCGCCCCCGGTGAGTGCGACGACGGTATCGACGGGCCCGTATCCGATCGCGGCGGCGTACACGCGGACGCGGCCGGCGGGCACGACAAGGATTCGATACGAGCCCTGGCGATCGGAGCGGGTCGAGAGCGTCGTGCCGCGAATGGCGATGCTCGCGCCGCTGATCGGGGCACCGTCTTTGTTCCGGACCGTGCCGCGCACCAGACCCTGGGCCGCCGCCGTCAGCGGCGCGACGACGATGAGCAGCGTCGCTATGGCGCGCACGTGACGAAATCCGTGGCCGGCCGGAGGCTATCGAAGTTGACGACGAAGTCGATGTCGCCCGCCGCCGCGCCGCTCGGCACGGTGACCGAGCCCGGCAACGTCGAGTCGCTGGGCCTCCGGTAGTAGCCCGCGACGCGCAGGTATTGCGTGTCCGCCGGGGTGAGAGTCAGCGTGCCCGGCTTTTTCCAAACCGCGAGCACCCATTCGTACGCACCGGGCGAGAGCGGCACGCTGTACGCCGCGATCGAGTCCGTGAAGGGCACCGAACCAGGTCTGACTGGCCGCCGATTGTTGATGAGATCCGTGCACGTCTGTGGAAACGTGAGGTAGGCGGCGATAAAGACATTCTCGGTATTGGCCGGGACCACGCCGCGGAATCGCACTGTGCCGCACAGGCCGACCAATGTGGGGGCGCAAATCGGTTCGGGCTCGAGGCCGCCGCCACATGCCGTTACCACCGCCACCAGCAGCAGCATCGTGCGCATCCCAAGCAATTTGCCCTCGGCAGGGGATGCGTCAACTTGACCGCGGTTTTGCGCGGGAATAACGTTTCCCCATGCCACAGTACGAGTACCGCTGTACGGCGTGTGACGCGCTATTCTCCCGCACAGAATCGATGGCAGAGCATGCCGCGCGGCCGCGTCCTACCTGTCCACAGTGCGATTCGCCCGCCGTGGAGCCCGTCTTCTCCGACTTTTTCGCCAAGACCGTCCGGAAGAGCTAGACACTGTTCGAGCGCCTGCGGGACGCATTCCGCGCCGCCCTCGATGCGGCGTCGACCCCGGACTTACGCTCGCTCGCACGGCAGATGCGCGAGGCGGTCGTGGACGCGAAGGTCGCCGTTGCCGAGGTCCAGGAGGCTGTGGGGCGCACCGAGCGCGAGCTGGCACTCGAGCGCCAGCGGCTCGCGGACGCCGAACGCCGTGGCCGGCTCGCCGGAGAGATTCAGGATGCCGAGACCGTTGCCGTCGCCGACCGCTTTGCGGCGAAACACCGCGAGCGTCTCGGCGTGCTCGAGCGGAAACTCGTCAATCAAAAGGAAGAGCTGGCGCTCGCGCAGCGTGAGCTGGACGATATGCAAGCACAGCTCAAGACCGCCGAGCGGGACCGTCCGGCGATGGAGGCTCGTGCCGAGCCTGGGTTGGATCTGGAGGACGAGCTGCTCAAGTCCGACATGGATCGGGCGTCACGCGAAGCCGCCGCGGCGCGCCAGCTCGAAGAGCTGAAAAAGAAAATGAGAAAGGAATAGCCCGTGCTGCTGCTCGCGGTCTTTCAGATCCTCCACCCGGCACCTCCACTCACTCCACCACCTGATTTTACCAAACGCGCGCACACCTACAGCATCGTCGCCTACGATTCCGCCACCGGGGACCTCGGCATCGCCGTGCAGTCGAAATTCCCCAATGTCGGCGGCCTGGTGCCGTGGGCCCGGGCCGGCGTCGGAGCCGTGGCGACGCAGGCGCTGAGCAATACGGACTACGGCGAGAAGGGTCTGGAGCTCATGGCGCGTGGTGCCGCCGCGCCGGAAGCGATGCGAATCATCATGCGCACCGATCCGCAGCCATCGCAGCGACAGGTGGGAATGGTGGACGCGCATGGAAACTCCGCGAGCTGGACCGGTGACTCGACCTTCGATTGGGCAGGGGGGAGGACCGGCGGTCGGGCCGACCGGCAGATGGGCGGCAAAGGCCAACTGATCGTGGGTCGTACTTACGCGGCGCAAGCGAACATCATGGTGTCGGACGCGACCGTCCGAAACATGGCGGAGACGTTCGAGCGCAGCCGCGGGTCACTCGCCGACCGGTTGATCGCGGCGCTGGTAGCGGGGCAGGCGGGGGGCGGGGACAAGCGGGGAATGCAGTCGGCGGCGGTCCTCGTCGTGCGCGCCAAAGGCGGATACCTTGGCGGCACGGATCGCTACATCGACATCCGCGTCTACGACGCGCCCGATCCGATCAAGGAGCTGCAGCGGCTGTACGCGCTGCACAAGCTGTATTTCTTCACGAGTGATTCTGCCGACTTGATGCCGATCACGCCGGCGCTGCAGAAAGAGCTGGAGGCGATCTTGCTGACCGAGCCGGCGAATCAGACGCAGAAGTGGCTCGTGGCCCCACAGCCTTCGCTGAATGATACGTTCCTTACCGCACTCGCGAACTTCATGTATTGGGAGAATTATGACGTGCGGGTGCGCATGGATGGGAAGATCGATCGCGTTGCGTTAGAAGACATTCGGAAGAACCGGGCCGGGCGTCCGCGGAGGTAATCGTATGGATGTGAAGCGGGGCCGCATGGTATTCCTCGGGTACGGAAAGTACTGGCGCTCGGATCGAATCCTCGGTCTGACGCCGATCGAGCAGGGGCGCGGACCGGGTCAACGCACCAACGTGTTCATCGAGGGCCAGAGCGAGCCGATCGTGGCCTCCCGCACCGAGCAGGCGATCCTCGAAGACATGGGTGCCACCGACGACAGCTTCCAGCAGGAAGCGCTGCGCCAGGCGACGCGGGAGCTGCTCGAAGCCTTCCATGAGTTCTCGCCGGTGCTCCGGCGCGCCCTGCAGAACGAGCATCACTTCGACGTCGAGAAGTGGGAAGGACGGCTCGGCACACTGCTGAGACCGGCCGAGCATCCCGACTCCGCGGAGCAGGACGACCTGTTCGACCGATGAACGGCGAACGCAAGTTCTTCGGCCATCCGCGCGGCCTCGCCACGCTCTTTTTTACGGAGATGTGGGAGCGCTTCAGCTATTACGGGATGCGCGGCTTCCTCATCCTGTACATGTCGAAAGCGCTCGCCTTTACCGACACACAGGCCAGCAATGCCTACACCACGTACGTCTCCAGCGTGTGGCTCACGCCGATCCTGGGCGGATTGATCGCCGACGCCTGGCTCGGGCAATACCGCAGCGTGCTGCTCGGTGGGATCATCATCGCGCTAGGCCATTTCACGCTGGCGTTCCACGGTCTCCCGTTTCTCTATGCCGGCCTCGGTTTGATCGTGATCGGTACGGGACTGCTGAAGCCAAACATCAGCACGCTCGTGGGCGGACTCTATGAACCCGGCGATGAACGGCGCGACGCAGGGTTTTCGCTGTTCTACATGGGCATCAACCTCGGCGCGTTCCTCGGTCCTATCATCGCCGGACGGATCGCAGAGGGCATCGACTGGCATCTTGGATTCGCATGTGCCGGGTTCGGCATGATCCTCGGTCTTACGCAGTACGTTGTGGGCCGCCGCCACCTGCAGCCCGCGGTCGACCGCATCGCGGCGCAGAAGGCGGCACGCCGGGCCGCCGACGCGACCTCGGCCGGAGGACAGGGAGGGCGGAGTCCACTCACGGCCGACGACTGGCGCCGGATCTCCGCCGTCTTCGTGCTGTTCATCTTCGCGTCGCTGTTCTGGGGCGCGTACGAGCAGGCAGGCTCGACCTTGACGCTGTTCGCCGACCGCTACGTCCATCTCGAGCTGCTGGGGCTCCGCTTGTATGCGTCGTGGTTCGTGTCGGTGCAGGCGGCGTTCGTCATTCTGCTCTCGCCGCTGTTCGCCTGGCTCTGGGTGCGGCTCGGGCCGAGGCAGCCTTCGAGTCCAGCCAAGTTTGCGATCGCGCTGCTCCTAGTCGGACTGGCGTTCCTGCTGCTCATCCCCGCCGGATCGCTGGCGCAGCAAGGCATCAAGGTGTCCCCGCTGTGGCTGATCGCCGCCTATTTCATTCAGGAGCTCGGCGAGCTCTGTCTCAGTCCCGTGGGTCTGTCCCTGGTCACAAAGGTCGCGCCGGTCCGACTCGTCAGTGTTGTGATGGGCGTCTTCTTCCTTTCCAATTTCGTGGGCAACTTGCTCGCCGGTTGGTCGGCGCGGTTCGTCAGCACGGTGCCGCTGGTAACGCTGTTCAGCGTCACCGCCGCCGTGACCATCGGCGCCGGGGCTGTGCTCTTTCTGCTGCTGCGCCCAATCAGGAATCTGATGGGCGGCGTGCGGTAGATGGTGCAGCCAGTCACACCGCAAAGGGACAGCGCCGGCTGGTTCGGCCACCCTCGCGGCCTCTCGACGCTGTTCTTCACCGAGATGTGGGAGCGCTTCAGCTTCTACGGTCTCAAAGCGCTGCTGATTCTCTTCATGACCGCGGCGGTGACGCAGGGCGGTCTGGGGTTCACCGACCAGCGCGCCGGCAACGTCATCGGATGGTACGGCTTCGGCGTCTACGCGTCGGCTATTTTCGGGGGGTTGGCAGCCGACAAAGTCCTCGGTCAGTATCGCAGCGTTCTGCTGGGCGGCATCATCATCGCGCTCGGCCATTTCAGCATGGCGGTGCCGACAGTCCCGACGTTCTATCTCGGTCTCTGCCTCATCGTCGTCGGGACCGGGCTGCTGAAGCCGAACGCGAGCACGATGGTGGGGGCCCTGTACGACCGGGAGGACGCTCGGCGCGACGCCGGCTTCTCAGTCTTCTACGTGGGCATCAACGTCGGCGCGTTCGTCGCGCCGCTCGTCGTGGGCACGCTGGGGCAAAAGGTCAACTGGCACGTCGGGTTCGCCTGCGCCGGCGTCGGCATGATCATCGGCTTGATCCAGTACGTGGCGGGAAAGCCGCGCCTCATGCCGGCGCTCGAGCGCCTGGGCCAAACCGACACGCATGCGGCGCGCTCGTCGGAACCGTGGTGGCGGTTCCAGCGCGATGAGTGGGGACGCGTCGCAGCGATTGCCGTGCTCTTCGTGTTCTCGTCGATCTTCTGGGGAGCGTTCGAGCAGGCGTCGTCGAGTCTCAACCTGTTCGCCGACCGGCTGACGCGGAACACCGCCTTCGGGTACAACTTCCCGTCGACGTGGTATCAGTCGCTGAATTCGATGTTCATGATCTTCGGTCTGGCGCCGCTGATCGGCTGGTTCTGGATTCGTCTTGGGCCGCGTCAGCCTTCGAGTCCGGTGAAGTTCGCGCTCGGTTTGTTCTTTGTCGGCCTCGGATTCGTCCTCATCGTTCCCGCCGCCAGGATGACACAGCAGGGCGTGCTGGTCAGTCCCTGGTGGCTCATTGGGCTCTACTTCCTGCACACGATCGGCGAGCTGTGCCTCAGCCCGGTCGGCCTTTCGATCGTCACGAAACTGGCACCGCCTCGCATCGTGGGCGCGATGATGGGACTGTGGTTTCTCTCGATCGCCGTGGGGAACAAGTTGGCAGGGATGGCGGGAGGACTGTTTGCAACGTTGCCCCTGCCGAAACTGTTCGGGGCCGTGGCAGGAGTGTCGTTTGTGGCCGCGCTGATTCTGTTGGCGATCACGCCCTGGTTACGGAAGCTGATGGGGGGAGTTCGATAGTCGGACGGTGGGCCAGTAGTGAGAGACGCAGCAGACGCAACAGACGCAGCAGTGGTGTTCAGCTAGGGAGCGTGCCACGTCAGATCGCCAATTTCCGCGGCCGCCCGAATCTTCAAAGCATCTGAGTCTGTGCTGAAACCCACCGAGACAAACGGTTTCGGCGCCCTGTTCCACAGCCGCCGATAGTCGGTGAACGGATCGCGGCGCTCCTCGTGCCAGGAGCCGTCCGCATCTTCGGCGCGTTGGAGGATTACCACCATCCGGTTGTGCCCAGCCCAGCTCGCGAAACTCTCCCCGCGGCTCTCCCGATTTCCCCACGCGTACGCGATGGATCGTCCGTCCTGGAACGTCACCACCACGCGGATCGGGCTGTCGTCGCCGGCGCGGCGTTTCAGATCGGCGCCGCGCAGTGGCGTACCGGCACGCCAGCGCCAACTGATCGTCCCTTGCCGCTGTGATGCGGCAGGAGGAACGGCAGGCCGCAGCCGGTAGGTGACCATCCCACCTTGACCGGTGGCGGTGATGCGCATGGTGTGGGAGCGCGTGATTTCGACAATCGGTGGCTCCACGCCCTGCATTCGCGTGAGCTTCCACCCCGGCGGGAGTCCCGGCCCGGGAGGGACAATCGCGAGGTTGGTGAGCGTTTGCGCCAGCGCCAATAACACGCTCACATGGGCTCCTCGGCATAGTGACAGGCCGCCAGGTGGCCCGGAGTGATGGGCCGCAGCGGCGGCGGCTCCGTGCGGCAGCGGTCGTTCTTGCGCGGATGCGGGCAGCGCGGATGAAACGGGCAGCCGGAAGGCGGATGTGCGGGCGACGGGATGTCGCCGGGGAGCAGAATGCGCTGCTTGGTGGCGTGAGGGGTCGGCTCCGGAACCGCCGACAGCAGCGCGCGCGTGTAGGGATGACGCGGTTGCGCGTAGATCTCCGCCGCCGGCGCGCGTTCCACGATCTTGCCGAGGTACATGACCGCGACGTCGTCGGCGATGTGCCGCACCACGGCGAGGTCGTGCGCAATGAA
>Ga0137409_10003717_pt1 | contig 16111 bp, 14 predicted proteins | sample CZODoug1_16funga_FD_122059 | JGI IMG/M metagenome (GOLD analysis project Ga0137409, IMG submission 122059) | Vadose zone soil fungal communities from Angelo Coast Range Reserve, California, USA - CZODoug1_16fungal (Hybrid Assembly) | ecosystem: Environmental > Terrestrial > Soil > Vadose zone... | reverse complement strand
TGCCCATGCCAAGGCTGCACAAAGAATTCGCAAAGACTCGAGAAGGCGGTTCCCTGAGTCATCAACAGGTGATAGTTACCCGACGACCACCCTGGGAGGATCCGCTCGTTGCAGGCTCTTGGTCCAACCATCGCCATTTCTCGCCACACTAACAACGGCGAAATCGCCGCACAGAACGACGAGGATTCTTCGATGGAGTATCGACAATGGCGCTCGACTCGGGACAGTTGCGGGGTGGAACGTCGGGCCACACTGATGCAGGCGACCGAATAGCCGGAGGACCGTTTGCGGCGGCGCGCCGGTTCTGGCGCGCGCTGGGCCCGGGCATAATCACAGGCGCGGCGGACGACGATCCGTCCGGGATCGCGACCTACTCGATTGCCGGCGCCCAATTCGGAACCGGACTCCTCTGGATGGCGCTCCTGAGCTGGCCACTTATGGCCGCCGTTCAGACCATGTGCGCGCGCATCGGGATGGTGACAGGTCGCGGACTCATGAGCGCACTGCGGAAGAAATTCCCAAGGCCGCTGCTGCTCGTCGCCTGCGGCGCTCTTTTTATAGCGAACACGATCAACATCGGGGCCGATCTTTCGGGAATGGCCGACGCGGCCGAATTGCTAACGCGCGTGAGCTCCCACATCTGGGTGGTTTTGTTCGGTGTGCTGATTGCTTTCGAGACCGTTCGACTCCGCTACATCATGATCGCCGACATTCTCAAGTGGTTGGCGCTGATTCTGTTTGCCTACGTCATAACCGCCTTCATTGTCGGACCGCAATGGAGCATGGTCGCCCGCGACACCTTCGTGCCACGCATGCCACCGGAGCCGGGTGCATGGGCGATGGTGGTCGCGATTCTTGGCACAACCATCAGTCCGTATCTGTTTTTCTGGCAGGCATCCCAGGAGGTCGAGGAAGAGAAGGCGATGGGCCGGCATTCGATTCTTGCCCGGAGAGGAGCGACTCGAGAGGAAATCAAGACCCGAAAGTGGGATGTCGGCCTTGGAACTCTGTTCTCCAATGTCGCGATGTTCTTCATCATCCTGACCACTGCGCTCACGCTCCACAAAGCGGGGATTACAAATCCCCAGTCGAGTCGAGAGGTGGCGTCAGCATTGCGTCCCCTTGCCGGCAATTTCGCAACGCTTCTCTATACAGTTGGGTTGCTTGGTCTAGGCACCCTCGCGATTCCGACGCTCGCCGGCTCTGCCGCTTACGCTTTCGCCGAGACGTTCGGCTGGAATGAGGGGATCGACGAGCGCTTCGGCCGCGCGCGTGCGTTCTACAGGGTGGTCATTATCGCAATGATGCTTGGCATCGCCCTGGATTTCGCCAACGTGAATCCAGTGAAGGCCCTCTATTGGACGGCGATACTCAATGGCCTCCTCGCTCCCTTCCTTCTCCTCGGAATCCTTGTAACCGCATCGGACCGCGCGCTAATGCAAGGGCAGCCGAGCTCGCCACTCGGGCGATTTGTCGTCGCGTTGACGACGCTGGTGATGTTCGGAGCGGCAATCGCGATGTTCGTATTCTGACTACGCGGCCCGGTTCGCTGGCTCGAAAGGGATCTCGCTTGTCACAGCCGCCTTTCGACCCGAGAGCACACTGAACCATTCGTGCGCCGACGCGACCAGTATCACGATTACAGAAAGGAGGAAAAACGCCGCGACGGCCGTATCGATACGGTCGTTGAGTATCAAGCGCCTGGCGTCAGCCAGCGTTTGAACGCCAGGAGGCAGCGCGCCGATTGCGAGTCCCTCGCCCACCATGCGCGCGTGCGAAAGGAAGCCCAGCCTGGGGTCGGCGGAGAATATCTTCTCGACGCCGGCCGTCATAGTGACGGTCGCGAGCCAGGCGAGAGGAAGAATCGTCACCCAGGCGTAGCGCGCCTTCCCCATCTTGATGATGACTGTCGTGCCGACACACAGCGCCACCGCGGCGAGCAGCTGATTGGAGATTCCGAACAGCGGCCAGAGAGAGTTGATGCCGCCGAGTGGATCCATCACGCCCTGGTAGAGGAAGTAGCCCCACATCGCTACCACGATCCCGCTCGCCATCACGACAGCTGGATACCAGGACACGCGACCGATGGGAGCCCACACGTGCTTCAGTAAGTCCTGGAGCATGAATCGACCGACGCGCGTTCCGGCGTCAACCGTCGTCAGGATGAAAAGCGCCTCGAACATGATCGCGAAGTGATACCAGAGCGCCATCGCGGTCGAGCCGCCGAGCACCCGCGAGAAGATGTGCGCCATCCCCACCGCCAGACTCGGCGCACCGCCGGTTCGCGAGAGCAGCGATTTCTCCCCTACCTCCTGAGCCAGCACCTGCATCTGCGCCGGATCGAGCACGAATCCCCAGTGCTGCACCGCCGCCGCCGCGCTCGCAGCGGTAGTGCCGATCGCGCTTGCCGGGGCGTTGATCGCGAAGTAGACGCCGGGCGTCAACACGCAGGCGGCGATCAGCGCCATCACCGCCACCAGCGACTCGGTGAGCATCCCGCCGTAGCCGACCATCCGCGCATCGGCCTCGTTCGCGAGCAGCTTGGGCGTCGTTCCCGAGGCAATCAGCGAATGAAAGCCGCTGATGGCACCGCACGCGATGGTGATAAAGGCGAACGGGAAAACCTTCCCTGCGAACACCGGCCCCGTGCCATCAGTGAACTGCGTCAGCGCGGGCATCTGCAAAGGAGGAAGCACGATCACGATCCCGAGCGCCAGCGCCAGCACGACGCCGATCTTTACGAATGCGGAGAGATAGTCACGCGGTGCGAGTAGCAGCCACACCGGTAGCACCGACGCAAAGAAGCTATACGCCATGATGAGCAACGCGAGCGTCTTTCCGGTGAGAGTGAACGTGGGCGCCAGCGCCGGATTCGATGCTACCCACCTGCCGGCAAGCAGTGACACGAACAATAGGACGAGGCCGATCGCGCTTGCCTCCAATACAGCGTGCGGACGAATCCAGCGCAAATAGACTCCCATGATCAACGCCGTCGGGATCGTGAGTCCGATCGTCACGACGCCCCACGGACTTTGCTTGAGGGCGTTCACGACGACCAATGCGAGGACCGCGATCAACACGATCATGATGCCGAGCACCGCGACAAGCGCGGTGTAGCCGGCGACGGGACCGATCTCTTCCTTCGCCATCTGGCCCAGCGACTTTCCGTCTCGCCGCACGGACGCGCACAGAATGACGAAGTCCTGGACCGCGCCGCCGAGGGCGACGCCGATGATTATCCAGAGCGCGCCGGGAAGAAATCCGAATTGCGCCGCCAGCGTCGGTCCCACCAGTGGACCGGGTCCGGCGATCGCGGCGAAATGGTGGCCAAAGACGATCCAACGATTGGTCGGCATGAAGTCGCGCCCATCGTTGAGCCGCACCGCCGGCGTGGGACGCGAGGGATCGAGCGCGAAGATCCTGCTCGCGATGAATTTGCTGTAGAAGCGATACGCAACGGCGTATGTGCACAGCGCCGCCACCAGCAGCCACGCGGCGCTCACCGGCTCACCGCGCGACAACGCCAACCAGGCGAAGCTCGCGGCGCCAAGTGCCGAGACGATGGACCAGATGATGATGCCGCGGAGTCGTCGCATCAGAGCGCTGTCCACATATGCGATGAAATTGAGTATGCGTTAACTTTCCCCGCAATCCAACCACACCCGTTGCGACCCATTTTTCTCACCGCTGTCGCCGCGCTTTCCCTCGCGTGCGCTTCCAAACCTCCCGAGACCGACGCTTCTCCGGTCCAGATGCGTCCGCTCGAGCGCATGGCCGGGCAGGAGATCCTGGTTTTTCCCGTTCAGTTCCTCTCCGGCACCGACACCCTCGGCTGGCAGCAGCAGATACCGAATCGAGCCGCGTTTCTAGCCGCTCTGGACGATCAGATCGAAGCCACGATGGTCGCGCGCGGACTTGGCCGGTCGTGGACGTTTGGTCGTGAGGTCGAGCGCGCCTCGAAGATGAACAGCATCCTGATGACTGACGCCCGCTCGCTCTCCGCCGAATGGCTGCGCGGACGTGTTCTCCCCGAGACGACTGTGCGCGATCCGCTCGCATCGCAAGTACGTGGACTCGTCGGCTTGAAGGGATCGCGCTACGCCTTGCTTCCCGTCGAGCTTCGATTCGAGAACCGCGGCGCTGGTACGGGCGTTGCGATTTTGCGCGTCGTGATGATCGATTCCCGCATGGCTCTGATCCGCTGGGTGCGCGAGATCGAGAGCGATCCAATGAAGACGCTTTCGCCCGCGCTCACCGCCAGCGTCGCGACGCATTTCGCCGATCTCGTCGTCGCGCCCTGACTCTCGTCACCCGGAAGGCGGATGACATGACGACTGTCTTCCACGTCTCCGATCTGCACTTCGGCTGGCCTGCTGTACCCGAGCAGATCGACGCGATCGAGCAGATCATCCAGGAGTCGAAGTTCGACGTGGTCGTGATGTCGGGCGATCTCACCCAGCGGGCGAGATCGGGCGAGTTTCAGCGAGCGGCGGCCTTCATCCGCGACGCCAGGAAGGTGAGCCGCGTGATAGCCGTTCCCGGGAACCACGACGTCAAGTGGTGGCGCGCGCCGCTCGGCTTCGGCGACAAGTCGAAGGTCTACGAGAACTACCGCCGGTTCATCGACAGGAATCTGGAGCCGGTACTCCACGTTCCCGGCGCAACGTTCGTCGGGATCAACACGGCCCACGGCGTCACGCGTCGAACCCTGACCTGGAACCTTCGCGACCTCTCCATCATCGGAGACATCCACAAGCACCAGCTCGACCAGGCGAAGGAGCTGTTCGAGAAATCGCCACCCACGGATGCTCGCGTGATCGTAATGCACCACAACCCCGTGAGGGGAGAGCTCTCCCAGCGCCACGGGCTCAAGAATACGCAGAAGATTCTCGGGGCTTTCGCCGAGATGGGCGTCGATTTAGTGTGTTGTGGTCACGATCACCAGGAGTCCGTGCACTACATCGAGCACACGAGAAAGGGCACGGTGATCTCAACGGCCGGCACGGTCTCGAACAGATCACGCGGAGGGCGGCCGTCCTCGGTCAATGTCATCGACGTCGGGCGCGAGACGATCGATGTGACGACGCACGTGTGGTCGAAGGAGCAGCACACTTTCGTGAAGGGTCCGCACAAGCGCTTCAAGCGATCCGAATATGTGGCCGCTGAGTAATCGCGCCCAGCTCTCGCTGGAGCTCGAGGAGGCACCTCCGAAGAACGCCGAGGAGCTGCGAACGCGGCTCATGCGCCTCGGGCTTGGGGCGCACTATCGGGTAAGGCTCACGACGAATCGGACGGTCGTCGTCAGCTACAGCGGCGGCGAGCTCCGGATCCATAACAGCTTCCTCGGCGCCAACGAAGAAGTGTGGAGGGCAGTCATCGTGTTCGTGCACGGCCGGACGCGAGTCGTCCGAAACGAGGCGCGTCGAAAGATTCTCCAGTTCCCGGTGCCGAGGTCGAGTGGTGCGCCGCGACGGAAGCGTTCACCGGAGCGCACGAATCCAGCCGACCTGCCGTTCGTTCGAGAGCTCTCACGCTGGCATGGCGCGTACAACGACGAGCGATTTGGCGGAGCGTTGCGAATGATTCCCATTCGCATCTCGCGGCGGATGAAGAGCAGGTTGGGGCACTACTCTCCGGCCGCCGATGGTAGTGAGCCCGAGATCGTCATCAGCAGGCGCCACATTCGTCGCGACGGGTGGGAGGAGGCGCTGCACACGCTGCTGCACGAGATGGTGCACCAGTGGCAGGACGAGCAGGCGTTGGAAGTCGATCACGGATCGAGCTTCCGGGCGAAGGCTCGCGCTGTCGGGATAACCCCTCTCGCCTGTCGGGCCGTGGCCTGAAAAACCCCAACTACGCTGCTGCCCGCTACCCGCTAATCGCTTCCCGCTGTTAGCTGAAACCGCCAGGACCGTACCGGCGGCGTTGGAGGTAAGGCAGTTGACCGTTGCTAGAAGGGCGCCGGAAGTGTCCTGACGCAGTCAAGCGAAAAGCGGTCAGCGTAGAGCGGGTAGCGGGTCGCAGTGTAGTTGCAGTTCCCTGACCAAAGGCAGTTCTAAGTCTGAGCCAGGGAATCGTACCCCACTCCGGTGGGTTATTTTTCTCGTATGTCAAATGATTTCTACAACATCGACAGCGTGCTGTCAGAAGAGGAGCGCGCCGTTCGCGACACGATTCGCGCGTTCGTCGATGAGAAGGTTCTGCCGATCATCGGCGACTGCTACATAGAAGGAAGATTCCCGAAGGAGCTGGTGCCGGAGATGGCGCAGCTCGGAATGTTCGGCGCCAATTTGCCCGATGAGTACGGGTGCGCCGGCCTCAATAACGTCGCGTACGGGCTGATCATGCACGAGCTCGAGCGCGGCGACTCGGGTGTGCGCTCGTTCGCTTCCGTGCAGGGCGCATTGGTGATGTATCCGGTCTACGCTTTCGGTACTGAGGAGCAGAAACGCCACTACCTGCCGAAAATGGCCAGCGGCGAGATAATTGGATGCTTCGGATTGACCGAACCCGATTATGGGTCGAATCCGTCGGGGATGATCACCCGTGCTCTCGTGCAGAAAGATGGAAGCTGGGTCATCAACGGCGCGAAGATGTGGATCACCAACGGATCCACCGCGCAGGTCGCGATCATCTGGGCCAAGACGGGAGACGACAAGAGTGACAAGTCGATCCGCGGCTTCATCGTTCCAACTGACGCGCCGGGATTCACGGCCAAGGATCAGAAGGGCAAGCTTTCGCTCCGCGCCTCCGATACGAGCGAGCTGGTGCTACAGGATGTGAGAGTGCCGGCGACGGCGTTGCTCCCGAAGACGGGCGGCATCAAGAGCCCTCTCATGTGCCTGACCCAGGCTCGTTATGGCATCGCGTGGGGCGCGATGGGAGCGGCGCAGGCGTGCTATGAGGAAGCGCTCGCTTATGCCGGCAACAGAGTGATGTTCGGAAAGCCGATCGCGGGATTCCAGCTGCAGCAGCAGCGACTGGCTCAAATGCTGACCGAACTCGTAAAGGGCGAGCTTCTCTGCGTTCATCTCGGGCGACTGAAAGACGCTGGGACGTTCACTCCGCAGCAGGTGTCCCTGGCAAAGCGCAACAACGTGAGCGTGGCGACTGATATCGCGCGCGAGGCCCGCCGCCTTCTCGGGGCGAACGGCATTCTGGCCGAGTACGCGTCGATGCGCCACATGGCGAATCTGGAGAGCGTGTACACCTACGAAGGTACGCACGACATCCACACGCTCATTCTTGGGCAGGCCGTTACGGGGATCAACGCATTCGAATGATGGCTCGGCGGTCGATTGGACCGATTCGTCGATCTTTATGTGAAATCATTCACATGGAGATTCCGCGGTGAAGATTGCCGTGTGCGTCAAGCGGGTTCCCGACATGGACGTCCGCTTCCGGATCGGTGCGGATAACGTGTCGGTCGACGAGGCCGGACTGAAGTTCGACATCAACGATTTTGATGCGTGGGCAGTCGAGGCCGCGCTCAAGCTGAAGGATAAGGATGCGGGCAGCGAAGTTACGGTGATCTCGCTGGGTCCCGATGTAGTACAGGAGACCATCCGAAAGGCGTTGAGCATGGGCGCCGACCGTGGAATTCAGCTCAAAGCCGACAAGGCCCCCTTCGATGGCCTCGCCATCGCGAAGGCACTGTCCGCGGAGCTGAAAACCGGCGGCTACGATCTGATTTTCTTCGGGAAGATGTCGCCCGATTCTTCCAATGGAGTCGTCGGCCCAATGTCAGCGGAGCTCCTCGGACTCCCGTGCGTCACCGCGATTTCTTCGCTCGAAATTGCCACCGGCAGGGGCACGGCGAAGCGCGAGCTGGAAGGCGCGCAGGAGATCGTTGAATTTCCGCTCCCCGCGGTGCTGACTGTGGACGAAGGCCTCAACGCCGCACGCCTGCCCTCGCTCAAGGGAATCATGGCCGCCAAGAAGAAGCCGCTCGAGGTTAAGCCGGCGCAGCTCGGCGAGCCACAGGTGACGGTGCGCAAGCTCGAGCTGCCCCCTGAACGAAAGGCGGGGCGCGTCGTAGGCGAAGGCGCGGCGGCCGTACCGGAGCTCGTGAGATTGCTTCAGACAGAGGCGAAGGTTCTCTGATGGCGAATGTGTTTGCCTTTGTCGAAACGCGCGGCACCGACGTCCGAAAAGTCGGACTCGAGGCTGTCACCGCGGCGCGGATGCTGGCGGAAAAGTCGGGCGGTGGGGAAGTGCACGCTCTCATTCTCGGACCTCCGGGAATCTCCGCGAAGGCAGCTCAAGTCGGGCAGTACGGCGCCGACACGGTGGTCGTCGTCGAGCACGCTGGTCTCGTCAACTACAGCCCCGAGGTCGCGACGGCGACTGCAGCCGATCGAATAAAATCGGGCGGCTATCTCGCCGCGGTGTTCAGCACCTCCGCGCAGGGGCGCGACCTCGCGCCGCGCGTGGCGGCTCGTCTCGGAGTCAGCGTTGTCACCGACGTTCTCTCGTTCGAGATCGAAGGCGACACGATTGTCGTGCGGCATCCCATGAACATCGGGAAAGTCATCGCGACGATCGCGATTGCCGCCAAGCCCGCCGTCATCGCGATGCGTCCGAACGTCATCGCACCGGCTCAGAACGCGAAAGCGGGCAGGGTGGAGAACGCGCAACCCTCGATCGATCCCGCGACGGCTCGCGTCAAGGTGATCGAGACGCGACAGGGCGGTGGCGGCAAGCTCGATCTCGCCGAAGCGCCGGTCGTCATCGCGGGTGGACGCGGTCTCAAGGCGGCCGAGAATTTCAAGCTCGTCGAAGATCTCGCCTCGGCATTCGGAAATGCGGCGGTCGGCGCCACGCGCGCGGTCACTGACGACGGGTGGCGCCCGCACAGCGATCAGATCGGACAAACCGGACGCCTGGTGAGTCCCGAGCTCTACATCGCCGTCGGAATCTCCGGCGCGGTGCAGCACCTGGCGGGCATGCGCACATCGAAGACCATCGTCGCCGTCAACAAGGACAAGGACGCACCGATCTTCAAGGTTGCGGACTACGGTATCGTTGGCGACGTGTTCGAGGTGATTCCCGCGCTCACGGCAGCGGTCCGCGAGGCGAAGAAGCACCACTAATGGCGGAAGGCTCCGTGATGCTCCTCGAACCCGTGGAACCCGGTTAATGCCAGGAAGTCAGGCGAAGCTTCTTCCCAGCGCGCACCAGGCGCCACTTCCGTTGGAGCGGCTGATTCTCAGTGAGCGACCCGACGCCGAAGCGGTTCCGATGGATGTTCTCTTCGTCGGCGGTGGTCCGGCGGGACTGGCCGGAGCGATCGCACTCGCGCGGTTGGTCAAGGCCGACAACGAAGCTGGAGGAGATCTGGGTGACGTTCAGATCGGTGTGCTCGAGAAAGCCGGCGCGCTCGGCGAACACTCGCTCTCCGGCGCCGTGGTCAACCCGATCGCGATCCGCGCGCTCTTCCCCGAGCTCAAAGACAAGGATTTCCCGTTTCGCTCGCCAGTTGATGGTGAACGGGTCTATTTCCTGACCGGAAGTCGCGCCGTGAGAATCCCGACGCCGCCAACGATGCAGAATCACGGCTACCAGATCGCGTCCCTCTGCGAGATTGTGCGCTGGCTCGGCGAAAAAGCTGAAGCGCTCGGCGTCAACATATTCACCGGCTTTCCGGCGGCATCGCTTTTCGCTGAAGGCCAACGCGTGACAGGAGTCAGAACCGCGCCTTCGGGTTTGGCGAGGACCGGCGATCCTGGAAGCGGCTATGCTCCGCCCACCGACATCACCGCGCAGGTCACGGTGCTGGCGGAGGGAACGCGCGGCACTCTCGCGCAGGCGTATCTCGAGTGGCAAAAGGTAGCGTCGGACAACCCACAGATCTTCGCACTCGGCGTGAAGGAAATCTGGGAGACGCTCAAGCCACTCGACGCGGTCGTGCACACACTTGGGTGGCCCGTACCCAAGGATTGTTTCGGCGGCAGCTTCATGTATCCGATGAGCCGGAATCTGGTCGCGCTTGGACTCGTCGTCGGGCTCGACTACAAGCGCACGTCGGACGACGTGCACGAGATGCTGCAGCGCATGAAGCTACACCCGTTATTCCGTGATCTGCTCGAGAGCGGAGAGATGGTCGAGTGGGGCGCGAAGACGATTCCCGAGGGTGGGTACTACGCGCTGCCCAAGCGCCGCCATGGCGACGGTGTGATTATCGTCGGGGATTCCGCCGGTTTCGTCGAAGTCGCGTCACTCAAGGGAATCCACTACGCGATGCAGTCCGGGATGTTCGCGGCGCGGGCGGCGTTCGATGCGCTGAAGAAAAAGGACACGTCGTCGGCGTCGCTCAAGGAGTACGATGCGATGGTGGAAGGGAGCTTCATCGCAAAGGATCTCTACCGCCGGCGCAACATGCGGCTCGCATTTCAGGAGAGCAACTTCTACGTCGCGGGCATCAAGGCCGGCCTGATGACGGTGACCGGCGGTGCGATGCCCGGCGGGAAAATATCGTCTCACGCCGATGCGGCCGTCCCGCGCGAAGTGACGCCGCCGCAGCCGTTCGTGCCCGATGGAAAACTCACCTTCAGCAAGCTCGATGCCGTCTTCAAGTCGGGCAACGCGACGCGGGACGACATCCCATCCCATCTCATCGTCGGCCCCGATGTCACGCCCGAAGTCGCGGATCTGTACACGCACATGTGCCCGGCAGGGGTTTACGAGCGGGACGGCGAGCGGCTGGTCGTCAGCCCCGCCAACTGCATCGACTGCAAGGCGACGGACGTGCTCGGCCCTCGATGGACGCCAAGAGAGGGTGGAAGCGGGCCGAAATACCGGCAGATGTAACAAGCAACATTTGTTGTTCTTCATGAATTCAAAGAACTACGCTGCTACCGGGTTCCCACTTTTCGGAATTCAAAGAACTACGCCGCTTCCTGCTGCCCGCGTCCCGCCTTTCTGCTGCCCGCTGCAAACGTCGAGACGTCCCTCAGTTCTGTAAGGGAAAGCGGTTGATTGTACCCTGATCCGCACCTGGAACGGTCCTGACGAACGAAGCGGACAGCTTCAAAGCGCGCGGCGGGCAGCGGGCAGCAGCGTAGTTCTCAGTCGTCCTTACCAGCGTAGTTCTCAGTTGCCCTTAGTCCCTTCGACCTCGTAAATGTCTATCCGCTGCTTGATCTCCCCGGCCTCGAACGGTCGGGTCTCTTTTTTCCGGATCGTGAGCCCGTGCGTACCGCACGCTCCGACGAACACCGGTGCGGCGACGCGTCCCGGATCGGCGATCAGCGCGATTCCGCCGGGCACCAGCAGGCGACGCAGCAGCAGCGGCAATAATTCGGCGTACTCCTTCTCGTACAGCACGTCGGACGCGAACACCAGGTCGAACCGCCCGAGATCCTCGGGGAAGTGCCGCCAATCCACCATCCGCGTGCGCGCGATCGTTCCGAGATTCCGAAAGACGTTCGCGCGAGTGACATCCAGCGCGTCCTCGTAGTAGTCCGTCGACAGAACGTCGAATCCAGCGCTCGTCGCCGCCAACGTGCTCAGGCCGACACCGCAGCCCAGCTCGAGGGCAGTGCGTCCCGCTCCCTTCAGCTCGAGCAGCTTTTCCGCGAGAACGATCGATGACGGCCACACGTCGGCCCAGTATGGAAGCCGCTCGTCCTTGACGAAATCTTCTTCGCGAATGAGATCGTCGGGGTTCGCGGGCTTGAGGATGCTGAAGGTGTGCTCGTCTACCGTTGCGTCTTCGATCGAAGTTCGGAAACGTCGGGTGAGCGCGACGACCAGCGCGTCACCATCGAGAACGGCGCTTCTGCCGAGGTTGGGGAGGTCGGGCCTGTCGATCACAGCGAGAACACCGACGTCTCTTCGAGACTCTGATCGAGCATCAGCGCCTTGAGCTGTGACCCCTTCGCGACCTTTGGCGAATCCCCGGGCACGATCAGCAGTGCGTTCGCTTTCACCATCGATGTGAGCGCGCCCGAGCTCTGAAGGCCCGTGAGGCGCGCGACGAGCGTTCCATCGCCATCTCTCGCGACGACCGCGCGGAGAAAATGCATCAGATTGGCGCCGATCTTCACATCTTCCTCCACAGTGACCGTTACGGTCCGGCGGAACAGCGCCGAATGGCCCTGCATCTTCCTCAGCACCGGGCGCACGAACAGCTCGAAGCTCACCATTGCCGACACCGGATTGCCGGAGACGCCGAGCCACGGGACGTCATCGAGCATTCCGAAAGCCAGCGGCGCGCCGGGTCGCATCTTGACTCTCCAGAATCTCTGCTCGCCCCCCAGCGCCGCGAAGACATCGCGCGTGTAGTCGAGATCGCCGACGGAGACGCCCGCGGATGTCAGAATGGGGTCGCAATCACGCGCGCTCTCAAGCTTTCTCTTGAGCGATGCCCTGGTATCGGCGGCGATTCCCAGGTCAACAGGCAATCCGCCGGCCACGCGGGTCAGCGCGTCGAGCGTGTAGCTGTTTGAGGAAACGATCCTCCGCTGTGCGACCACCTCGTCGAAGTCGTCGATGTCGACCAACTCGTTCCCGGAGCTGATAATCGCGACCCGCGGTCGTTTGAAAGTCTTTACTGCTGACACGCCGCTCGACGCGAGAACGCCAATCAGGGCCGGCTTGATCGGAGCTCCGCGCTTCGCCAGCAGATCGCCGGCGTGAAAGTCCTCGCCGGCCGGCCGAATGTTCTTCCACACATCGGTCGCGTCGCGAATCTCGACGTTCGCGCTTCCGCCGTCGGTGTGCTCCTTTCTGATTACCGAATCCGCGCCGCCCGGAACCGGAGCGCCCGTCATGATCCGCATCGCCTCGCCGCGCTTGAGACGCCGTGACGCGAACTGTCCCGCCTCGATGGTCGCTACGACGCGCAGCTTCACCGGCTCGCCGCTCATCACGGGAGTGATGTCGGCCGATCGGACGGCGTAACCATCCATCGACGAATTGCTCCACGGAGGCATCGTCACCGTCGCGGCGATGTCCTCGGCGCATACCCTGCCGAGCGCCCGACGCAACGGGACGTATTCAACGTCGAGCTGTTGGATCTCGGCCAGGATGCGCTCGCTCGCTTCCGCGACTGTCAGCATAGGCTGATTATCGGGCGCGCAGTCTGGAAATCAAGAAGAAATGTCAGTGCGCGCGGTACGCCGCGAGCGCGCTTGCGATCTGGTCCGCTACGTCGGTGACGGCGGAGCCCGGCGTGGTCCAGTTGTTGGCGAGGATGCTGAAGATGAGGCGCTCACCGTCGGCCGTCGTGACGTAGCCGGAGAGCGAGCGCGCCGCCGCGATCGAGCCGGTCTTTGCGTGCACGTTGCCCTCGGCCGGAGTGCCTTTCATCCTGTCCTTGAGTGTGCCGTCGACACCGGCGATGGGCATCGCGTTGTAGAAAACGGCGAACGCTGTGTCCTGCTGAATCCGGTCGAGCACCCTCACAATCGTCTCCGGGGAAACGAGATCGTGGCGGGAAAGTCCGCTGCCGTCGCGAATCACGAATCCGTCTGGCTGCACGCCCCAGGCGAGCAGCTGCTGCCCCACGATCTTTCGCGCGCTGTCGGATGTGCCCATTCCGCCGCGCTCGAGCCCGATCGTCTTCAGCAGTATCTCCGCGATCTGGTTCTGCGAGGGCTTCATGAGCGCCGGGATGATGCTCCGCATGGGAAGCGAGGTGAACGTGAACAGCGTATCCATCTTGATGGGAGTCGCCAGAATGCTGTCCATCACTCCTGCTTCAACGGTGATGTGCTTTCGCACCAGCGCATCGTGCAGCGCGTTGAGGTATCCTGTCGCCGGATCCTTTGCGGGTCCGGAGTAGAGGCTGTCCCGCACGGTGTCGGGCGGTGGACGCGGCGTCGTCGGTGCCATTCCCTCGTTGAAAATGAGCTCGTCCACACCCGCGCCGTAGTACTCGCCGAGGTCGTCCCACTCCCAGCCATAGCCGTGGATGGAATCAGGGAACGCGTTGCCCACGCGCGCTAACGAACCGTTCACCTGCCGGATTGCGTGAGCGCGAATCGAATCGGCGAGCGCGTCCATTACCGTCGTGGCGACTCCTCTCATGTTGTCGCTAATCGTTGGATCGCCACGCCCGATCACCAGCAGATCGCCGTCGAGGAGAGAATCGCGTACCTCGCCGTTGGCCAGAAAAGTGGTTTTGTAGGTGTAGTCGGGCCCCAGCAGCGTCAGCGCTACCGCGCTGGTGATGATCTTCATGTTGGACGCCGGCATGAACAGCTTGCCCGCGTTCTTCGAGTAGAGGGTGTCGCCGGTGCGTGGGTTGACGATCAGCACGCCCCAGTGCGCATTTCTGAACACCGGCTGCGACGTCAGCGAGTCGATGCTGTGCGCGAGCTCGGCGCGCGACGAAACGGGATGAACCGTCCTCATCACCGTCACGCATGCGGTAAGCGCAAATGGCGCGACGCCGATTGCGAGCGCACGCGCGACCCGGCGGCGCGCGAGAGAAGCTGACACGATTGTGAGTTACTCCCTGCTGTAGGTAGCGCTGAGGCTGTCGTCTTCTCCGACGGTGACGCGCATCACTTTGGCCGGCTTCGGCAGCTCCCTCTCGACGCGCTCGAAGATGTGGCGCGCCAGATTCTCGCCGGTTGGAACGAGCTTGCCGTCAGCGAATTCCGGCACATCGAGATTGATGTTGCGGTGGTCGAAGCGGTCCCTCACCTGCTCTTTGAGGATCCTGTCGAGGACTCCCAAGTCGACGACGAATCCTGTCTTGTCGTCGATCTGACCGCCGACTGTCACATCGCACACATACGTGTGTCCGTGAAAGTTCGGCCACGCACAGGCGCCAAAGGTGCTGGCGTTCTTCTCATCGCTCCACTCAGGGCGACTGTATCGATGGGCGGCTGAGAAGGAGATTCGTCTGGTAAGAGAGGCGCTCGGCATCACTTAATTTGCGCAATGACGCGGGGCGGCGCATCCGGCCGCCGTAGTCCCCGAGGATAGTGCTCCAACGGAACTACGCTGCTACCCGCTGCCCGCTCTTCGCTGCCCGCTCTTTGCTAAAGCAGCGGGACAGTTCGATTTGGCAATCTTGAGGTAAGAGCTGTGGCGCAGTTGGTCTGGGACACAGATAATCACTGTCCCATTGTCCTTAGCGGAGAGCGGGAAGCGATCAGCGGGCAGCAGGCGGCAGCGTAGTTCTCAGTGGAATCAGAGTAGTTCTCAGTGGAATCAGAGTAGTTCTCAGTTGAATCAGCGTAGTTCTCAGTTGAATCAGCGTAGTTCTCAGTTGAATCAGCGTAGTTCTCGGTGGAATCAGCGTCTTCGTAGTCTTCGCCCGATTAATGATCGTCGTTCATGACGTTCGGGGTTGCGTCCGAGCCGCTGAGGCCCTCTGGCGTCGGACGGTCCGGCGGATTCCACGGAATCCCACCCTCGATCGCTTCCTGCATGTCGGTCGTTCCGAACAGCTCTGCGCGGAGGTCTTCGTGCAGATGCTCGGCTTCCGGGTCTTCGGAGCGCGCACTATCTCCGAGCAGGAGCCCTTCGTGCAGCTCCTCGTCGACCACGTGCTCGTCGATCGGCTCAGGACTCTCGGCGCGTCGAATTGGATCGACGACGATGTTGTTACGAAGCTCCTTGAGACCGATGAGATCGGTAACGACGTGCTCGACGATCCGGAGCTCCTCCTCGGTCCCCACCCGGCCAGCGAGCCTGACGATACCATCTCGAACGAACACCTCGACATCATCCGGATCGAAGGCGAGCTGCTGATCGAAAGTGTCGCGGATAAGCGCGCGCAGCTCGTTGTCGCTCAGCTCGTCGGTCTCCATCATGTCCTCGTAGTCCTTTTCCACGCTTCCTCCGGGTCCGCCCACCGAGGAGCGGTTCAGGTTACCGAAAGAACAGCAGCGAGGCGCCGAACGTCAGAGCCCGATTGTTCTTCCAGAATGAGCGGGCCTGGTTGCCGGTCACGGCAGCAGTCCCGCTGGTGGGAGTCACGTAGTACGCGGTCGGGTACTTCAGTTGGTAGAGGTAGTCGCTCCAGTCCACTGTCAGCTGAAACCGCCCGCCCGGCACGTACTTGAGTCCACCACCAAAAGTGAAAGCAAACGGAGTGCCGAAAGTGTACGGATCCGCGCCAAACGAACAGCCGCAGGTCGCTACGCCGGCACCG
>Ga0137409_10003716_pt1 | contig 16112 bp, 16 predicted proteins | sample CZODoug1_16funga_FD_122059 | JGI IMG/M metagenome (GOLD analysis project Ga0137409, IMG submission 122059) | Vadose zone soil fungal communities from Angelo Coast Range Reserve, California, USA - CZODoug1_16fungal (Hybrid Assembly) | ecosystem: Environmental > Terrestrial > Soil > Vadose zone... | reverse complement strand
ATGCGAAATGAATCGCGCGGGAATTCGGATGCCAATGCTAAGTAGACTTCAAGATCGTGGTCGGGAGGAAAGACCCCTCCTTTCAACTTGTGGGCCCGAAATCCATTCTGCGCCTTCAGTGCTTTCGCCATCGTTACCATCTCGTCCACGGTCTCTTCTCCGCCCTCCCCGGTGCGTTCGTTTGGGTAGCGGTAGAAAAGATAGCTGGCGAAGGGTACGCGTTCGCGGTCAGTTCCGCCGGAAGACCTGGCGCTCGTCAACAATCGGCCCATCCTGCGCAGCGATTTCATGACTCAGGTGCAGACGGAGTTCGCCACGCCGTTCGCAGAGTCGACGCCGGAGCAGCGCGCGAAAGTGCTTCGGGACATGGTGGCCGAGGAACTCCAGGTGCAGCGCGGGCTCGAGATCGATCTGCCCAGTTTTGATCCGGACGTACGAACCGCATTGGTGGCGGGGGTGCAACTCGAGATCACGGCCGATGTCATGGCACAGCAGCCCACCGAGCAGGAGTTGCGCGCCTATTACGAGGCGCACAGGAGCCGGTACGTCGGCGAAGGGGTGCTGCGCATGCGCGACTTGGTAGCCAGAAGCGGCGCTGCGGCCACGCCTGAGCAGGTAATGGCGAACGCGCAGCAGGCGGTGACGGCGCTGCGCGCCGGTACCCCGGTCGAGCAGGTGGCGCAGCGCTACCGGCTGGAAGACTCGGGTGCCTTGATGGCTGCAGGCCGCGTCGATACGGGTGAAATCTTCGAGTTTGCGGCGAAAGCGAAACTCGCCCGGGAACTCTATGCGGCCGCAGCCACGCTGCAGGGTGGCCAGGTATCCGAACCGATACGACAGAGCGATGGCGCCCACGTCGTCGTCATGCTCGAGCATCGCATGCCGGTGCCGGAAGACTATGCCACCGCCGCCGACAAGGTGTGGACAGACTACAAGAACGAGGCCCAGGCACGGGTGCAGGAAGCCAATGTGCGCTATCTGCGCAGCCGCGCCGACATCCTCTTGTCCCCCGAGGCACGAGCGTTGTCGCCCGGGGCACGCGAGCTCGAGGAAGGGTCGTCCCGGTGAGCTCGCTGACACCGCTACGGTGTTGTGCCGCGCTGCTCGCGCTCTCGGCCGCGAGCGCACAGGCGCACACCAAGAGCGAAACCCATTCGGTTTGGCAGATTGCGGGTCCTGTCGTCCGCCTGTCGTTTACGATTCCGTTGCCCGAGTCCAAGCGGCTCGCAAAGCGCGACGAGGATCAACCGCCGGACTCGCGCGTGCTGGATTACATGCGGCAACACCTGTCGGCGAGCAGCGCGGGAGGCCCCTGCAGCGCGACGCCCGGACGCGCGCTCGCCGCGACCTCGCAGTTTCGACGTTTCGAGCTGACGTTCACCTGCCCCAATGGCGCGGACATCAAGCTCCGTTCTTCGGCTTTCTTCGAACTGGTGCCCTCGCACGTGACGTTTGCGCAGATCGAGACCGGTGACGGCCAATTCATCGAGCAAATATTCACTCGCGATCAACAGGAACTCGACGCTTCCGCCGGCGATGCGCGGCTGCGCGATGCCGGTTTCCTCGAGTACGTCCAGCTCGGCATCTTGCACATCCTGACCGGCCCGGATCACATGTCATTTCTCCTGGGATTGGTGCTGATTTCGCGACGCCTGCGTGACCTGGTATTCGTGGTCACCGGCTTCACCATCGGTCACAGCATCACTCTGGCGCTGGCGGTGACCGGGATCTTGCGGCCCCACGCGGAATACATCGATGCGCTGGTGGCGCTGACCATCGCCATGATCGGTGCCGAAAACATCGCCGTCGCGACCCATCGGCCCGGCACGGTTGCCGTGGGGATTGGCCTGCCGCTGTTCGCCATGGCGGCGGTGAGCTTTGCGGGCATCGGTACGCTGCCCCCGCTGCTGCTGTTCGGTGCGGCGCTGTTCTGCGCCAATTACCTGATGCTCTCGGGACATATGCGTGACGCGGGCCGGCTGCGCCTGGTGGTCACGCTGGTATTCGGCCTGATACACGGCTTTGGATTCGCTGCCACGCTGCTCGAGATGCAGCTGCCGGCACAGAAGCTCGCGCAGATCCTGGTCGGCTTCAATATCGGCGTTGAAATCGGCCAGCTGTCGCTGGTGTTGACGCTGATGGGATTGGTAAGCCTTGCGGTACGCGCCAAGCTCTCGTTGCCGCGCCCGATCGTGGTCGACGCGGTCGCCGCGGGGTTGGTCGCGGTCGGAACCTACTGGTTCGTCAGCCGCAGCTATGGCTGAGCGGCGCGGCCTTCCTCCGGGTTGCCCCGCGATAGTGCGCCGTCAGTCCCGCCAACGAGCCAGTTGACGGCGAACTGCACTAGCTGAGTGCCGTTGCGCAAATTGATCTTGCCTTTGATTCGCTGCCGGTGCGACTCGATCGTTCTGAATGTGCTGGAGCGCGAAGATCCAGACGCCGGCGCACAAAGCGATGGCATAGGCAATCAGTGTCCAATCGACCGCCGCCGGAAGCAGACGCCGGATCATACCGGCACGTACCGCGGGCTGTTGTTCATGTCGGCCCCTCCCTGGTCGCGGCTATTGTACCCCCGCAATGCGCCGCCAATGACGCGGTGCGTCAAAACTCAGTGGGGAGAACGGATCTCCGCCGGCAATTCGACTGCCGCCGCCGAATCGGTGAATACGAACGCCGATTCGCGCACCACGCGCCCGGCAGGCACCGAGGCGTCGCCGACCCACAATTTGTGCAGCGCCGACGCCTTGTCAGCGCCGGTGACCAGCCACAAGCGGTGTCGCGCCGCATCCAGCACTCGCAAGGTCAGCGTCATTCTCGCCACGCCTTTGTAGGGCATGCTGATTCCCACATCGCGGTCCTGCGCCTCGAGGAGCCGATCGCCCGGCACCAGCGAGGCCGTATGTCCGTCGTCGCCCATCCCAAGCTGGACTACATCGAGAACCGGCGGCGTCCCGCAATGTTCGTTGAGTAGCTGAGCGTAGTCCTCGGCGCCCGACGCAAGATTGCGCCGCTCGACCGGCATTGCGTGGAACTGCGCGGCGCGCAGCGTCGCGGGTCCGATGAGCAGATCGGCGATCTGGCGCGCGTTGCGCCGTTCATCGTTCTCCGGCACGACTCGCTCATCCACCTGAAACACCTGCAGGTCGTGCCAATGGACGCGCAGGCGGCGCAGATCGCGCAGCATCCGCCACGGCGTGCGGCCGCCGCTCAGGGCCAGGAGGCAGCGACCGCGCTGCGCACAGGCACGCCCTATCTCGGTGCGCAGCCAGTCGGCGGCACGCTCGGCCGCCAATTCCGGGGTCGGAAGGACATGGATGCGCATACTGCAAAGAGTAGCGAAAATGGCGGGCTGGAGGGCATATACTTAAATCCGCAGCGCCAGACTGGGAGATAGCGTGTCGGACGAATTGCCCGAGGCACCGCCCCCCACGCCGGGTAGCGGAATGGATATCGCAGCGCTGAGCGTGGCGGCCTACAATGAGCTTCGAGGGCTGGCACGGGCTCGGCTGCGATCCAATGGACCCCTGACCTTACTTGACACCGCGGGCCTGGTCAGTGACACCTACCGGCGCCTGGCACTGCAGCACAACCTGCGCATCGAAAGCCGTGCTCACTTTCTTGGCTACTGCTCGCGCATCATGCGATCGGTAATCATCGATCTGGTGCGCGAGAAGAACGCCGAGCGACGCGGCGGCGGCGAGCGAAAAATCACCCTGAACACGGACATCGGCGAATCGTTGGCGGCCGCGGACGAACCGCTGCGCGTCGACGATGCGCTGGCCGAACTCGCAAAGCGCGAACCTCGGTTGGCGCAAGTCGTTGAAATGCGGTATTTCGGCGGCTACAAGGAGGAAGAAGTCGCCGAAGCGCTCGGCATCACGACGCGGACGGTGCAGCGCGATTGGAAAAAGGCCCGGGTGCTGCTGCAGGCCATGCTGTCGGATTCCGCTTGAGCCGATGTCGGGATTTCCGATGGAATCCGTCTTGACCTGTAACTCAATCACAATATTCCACAATGGCCAAGCTGCCCTGCCCGCCTGAGTTGTGGCCGGCCTTCTCGGCCTTGCTCGACGAGGCCCTCGATGTCCCGGAAGCCGGCCGAAACCATTGGCTGGCGTCGCTGGGCGCTGAACATGCGGAAGTCCGGCCGTGGCTGATGAAGGTGCTCGCCACGGACGCGGCTACGCGCGAGACCGGTCTCCTGAATGCGCTGGTGATGGATGACGTGGAACCCGAGTTCGTGGCGGGACAGTTGGTTGGACCGTACCAGCTCAAGAAGCGGCTGGGCACCGGCGGCATGGGCGAGGTCTGGCTGGCCTCGCGCAGCGACGGAACACTGACGCGCCAGATTGCGCTGAAGCTGCCCCATATCCATCTACTCGCCGGCGTTGCGCGCCGCCGCTTCGAGCGCGAGCGCGATATTCTGGCCGCGCTGTCCCATCCGCGCATCGCCCATCTCTACGATGCGGGCGTCGACGCGGCCCAGAATCCCTACCTGGCGATGGAATGGGTCGACGGCATTGCGATCAACGACTATTGCCGGAATGCGAAAGTGTCGCTCGAGCGGCGCCTCAACTTGTTTCTGCAAGTACTCGATGCGGTCGGTCATGCACACGGCCGCCTGATCGCGCATCGCGACTTGAAGCCGTCGAATATTCTCGTGACCCCGGATGAACGAGTGAAACTGCTCGACTTCGGCATCGCGAAGCTGATCGACGGCGACGCGGAACGAGGCGCGACCCAAATGACGCGGGTCGGTGCCTGCATTGCGACGCCGGCATACGCGGCGCCGGAACAGCTGGCCGGCGAACCCATCACCGCCGCCGTCGATCTCTATGCACTGGGCGTCATCCTCCATGAAATGCTCACGGGACAGCGGCCGTTTCGCGACAATCGCAAAACATCCGCCGAGCGGACCGATGCCAGACGCGCCTCCACGCGCATCGCGTCCGGCTACGCCGAGTATGTCGGCGGACTCGACGCCACACAGCTGCGCCGGGCGCTCACCGGCGACCTCGATGCGATCATCGCCAAGGCACTCGAGGTCGAGCCCACGCGCCGCTATTCCTCGGCCGAGGCTTTCGCCCAGGACATTCGCAGCAGCCGGGAGCACCGGCCGATTTCCGCCTTGCGCATCGGCACCGCGACGCTGGCGCTGAAATTCGTGCGCCGGCATTGGATCGGCACCGCCATGACCGCCGCCTTTCTCGTCCTGCTCATCGGCGGCAGCGCCGGCATCGCCTGGCAGGCCGTGCGCGCCGAACGCGAAGCGCGGCGCGCCACCACCATCAAGGACTTTCTCATCGGCGTATTCCGTGCCACTGATCCGCGGATTGCCGCGGACAAACCGCGGGGCGAGATCACCGCCCGCGCCCTGCTGGACGCCAGCGCCAAACGGATCGAAAGCAGCTTTGCACAGGAACCTGCCACGCAAATCGAGCTGCTCGGCGTCACGGCCGATATCTACCGTGAATTGGAGGAGACACAAAGATCCAATGCACTGTACGCGCGCGAGACAGAGCTCGCAGGCCGCTACTACGGCTCAGCCGATGCCCACTCCATCGATGGGTTGATCGGCCAGGCGGACGTCGCCGACAACGATGGCGACGACGTTCGAGCGCTGGCGCTGTTGTCGCAAGCCGATCCGCTCATACGCCGTGCGCATCTCGAGAAGTCGCCGATCCGCGCGCGTTGGCTGCTGATTCGCGGCGAGTCGCTGTTCGGCGATGCTGCGAAAGCCGATGAAGCACGAGCATCGCTCGAGGATTCTGCCGCCTTGTTCAAGGCCGTTGCGCCGCGGGACCCGCGTCATGTGGAAGCATTGCTCGGTCTGGGATCGCTGTCGCTCGAGCAATCACGATTTCACTCGGCGGCGGATTACTATCAACAAGCGATCGCCGTTGCTCAAGCGACCTCGCAGTTGGAAGGCGACCTATTGAACCCGTACGCGGGCCTCGCCTTGGCACGGGGACGCCTGGGCGACTTCGAAGGTGCGGCGACGGCGTTTGCACGCGGGACCGAGATCGCCGAGCGCACCTACGGCCGCGAAACGGAACGTTATTGGAGGATCGCTTCCGATTGGATGCAATTCCGCTACGAGCGCGGCGAACGCCAGGCAGCTTTGGCCGCATTTGACGCGCTGCTACAGAATCTACCCCGGGGACAGGCTGAATTTCGAAATGCCACGGATGCCATGGAGGCGGCGCATGTTCTGCGCAAATACGGCTACTGCCTTGCCATCGATGGCGAAGCCGTGCGGGCCGTTCAGCTATTGGAGCAGGCTCAGGCTCTCCTGACTAAATCCGCACCGCACGCCTTCGATTCCGGCCGATTGCAGCTCGACCTCGGCACCGCCTACCAAGGCGCCGGCCGCATCGCGGAAGCTCGCAAGGCATTTTGGGCCGCGTTGACTGACTGGAAAGCCCAGAAGGCATCCTCATCGAGGCTCGCGAGCGCCCTCGAGCGCTGGGGACGTTTCCTGTTGACTCAAAAAGACCCGAGCCGAGCCGCCGCGGCATTTGACGAAGCTCTGCAGATGTCCGGCGGACACGCTACCGACTCCGCTGTCCTGTCACAAGCAGGATTGGCGGCGATCGCTGTGTCGCGCAGCGACGCAGCTGCCGCACTGTCGGCAAGCCAGAACGCCGTGGATCAACTCGCTCACCTCGAGGGGTACTACGATATTCGTATTGAGCCCTACGTCTGGGGCATTCGCGCGCAATCGTTGTTGTTGGCCGGCGAGCCCGAGGCCGCCCGCGAGCTGGCACAAAAAGCGCGCGACGCGGCGTCAACGTACTATGCGGCTGACGCCGCGTCGCGCATCGAAGCCGAGGCGATGTTGCGGAACATCGCCACTCGCGCCTCGCTCCGTTAGTGCAACGACGCGGCGCATTCAAAACAGCGGTCACTACACCTGAATCGAGTCAAACATGCCCGCCCTTCGCGCTTTCGAGCACCCGCTGGGCAGCCTTTTTGCCCGCCACGTAACCGGCCACAGCCCCCGCCACAAGCGCGATAGCGGCGACGATGATGTAGTGGCCGCCCTTGGGGCTATCGGAGCACGGGTGGTCGGCCGAACAAGGAGGCGGTGTGGATCCGCTCGCGACCGTGGACGCCACCATGTCCGAGGCCTCTACATGTAGGCCAAATCCGTTCATGCCATACCCGTTCACCTGCTTTTCTACGGACTGGAGCAGTTTTTCAAGCTCGGCCGTGACGATGCCATCGAATCCGATTTTATAACTCACGCGTGACTCCTTGTCGCTTCAGGTAAGAATGCCGCAGCCCAACGCCACGGTTTCACTTGCGAAACAGAAGGCAAGTCCGATTCAATCCTAAGCCTGATGGGTCGCCTCAAACATGCCCACCCTTCGCACTATCTGGAGCCATCGGGCCTGGCGCGCCACTCTGGTTGGCGCCGTCGGCGGGGACCGGTGTGCCTGTCAACGAATCGGCCGCGGGTCCCTGCCCGCTGATGTCCTTTGATGCTGGATCCCCCATAGCCTGAAGCTCGGGCGATGCCCCGTCATTAACATTGGTTTGATTTTTCATGAATAGCTCCTTACCGCTTTCGGCGTAATCCCAAGGTCTCTTGAGCTGCTCGCAGACGATATCACCCATGCGCGTCCCATGCAGGCCCCGCAGTGCGGCAAGCCTTACCAAGTATAACGGCGTACGACGTCCATTCCCGACATTGAATAGTGCCATCCACGACGCTTAACGAGCAATACCGCATCACCCGGCGACTGCCGGAGGCGGCGTTGCGGAGCGCTGCCTTTTGCGCCAGAAGCCGCCTAACCCTAGCGCCTTCCAGGCGATTGGCAGCCAACGCACCAGAGCGAAAGCCAGCCACAGCGCCCACAACAACATGGCTGCTTTATCGCCATTCTCCATCCGGACAGGGACATTCTGTCCGTCGGCGGTGACGGCCGTGACGCGCGCCTCTGCCGCTCAGATCTCCCATGAAAAACGCGGCAGTTTCCCAAAGGCGGTATGCATTGCGGTATCCCAATCCCCGCTGATCTGGCGGAACAGCGCCGACCCCTCGTCGAGCACCATCTGCTGGGAGAATTGCAGCGTGTCGCGCGGCAGGATTGCCAGCTCAATGGGCGGTCCGACCGATAGGTTCGACTTGAGCGCGGCGTCGAATGAAATCAGGGCCAGGCGCGCCGCGTCGTTGAGCGACAGGGTATTGGTGGCGATCCGGGATAGGATCGGCTTGCCGTACTTAAACTCGCCGAGCTGCAAAAAAGGCGTCTCCGGACTGGCCGCCACGTAGTTGCCTTCGGGGTGTATCAGGAACAGCTCCGGCGCCCGGCCGGCGATCTGGCCTCCCAAAATCAAGGTCGCACTGCCGCTGACGCCGCCGCTGCGAAACGCCGCATCGTGGACCTGCTCGATTCCGAACAGGGTATCGCCGATGTAGCGCGCGGCCTCGAACACGTAGGCGACCGAACGCAAACTCACCCGCCCGGGGCCCCCGTCCAAGTCCCGGCGCAGGCAGTCGAGCAGTTCCTGGGTGGTGCCGAGGTTCCCGGAGGTCAGCACTACGAAAAACCGGTCGCTGGCCGGCTGGAAGGCATGGAGTTTGCGATACGTACTAATGTAGTCGATGCCCGCCGTGATGCGCGAGTCACTCGCAAACACCAGGCCCGCGTCGAGCTTGATCCCGAGGCAGTACGTCATGGCAACTCCACGGATGCACTAGGACCAGGCGCATCCAACCATGGATAACAACCGTGTCACGACTGCGCCGCGCGACAAATAAAAAGATGCGCGGGCAGCACGTTGAGAAATTCAAACCGTCGCCGCACGTCGCGAAAGATGCGCCGCAAATCACGCAGCACGCGCGTGGAAAATTGAAAGACTAGGAATGCGCCTCCGGGCGCCAACGCAATATACGTATCGCGCAGCGTGCGCTCCCGCACGTCGGGAGCCATGGTGCTGAAAGGAATACCGGAGATGATGTAGTCGGCCTTTGTATACCCGGATTCACCCAGAATCTCGATGACCTCATCCGCGGGCCCCTCGACCACTTTCAGGCGCACATCGGCAATCGCCGACCGTAGAAACGCAACGAACTCCGGATTCGTTTCAATCACTATCAGGGCTGCATCGGGACGCATGTTACGCAGTATTTGCCGGGTGACCACACCGACGCCGGGGCCATATTCGACGATTACCCGCGCCTGCGACCAGTCGATGGGCGCGAGGAGCCGCCTGATCAGGAAGCGGGAACTTGGCACGATTGAGCCCAACATTTTGGGGTGGTGCAAGAAATTGCGCGCAAAAAGCAGAGCTGCGCCAACTGGCTTCTCGGAGTTTCGGACTTTCATTGCGGTCATTAAGGTCATGCGTTGTCGTAGGCGCGAAGGAATTCGTGGGTAGGCGCGCGCTATAGTATGTGATAGTCGGCACTATTCTCAAATCAGTGTTTTTCCCCGAGTCGCGTGTCGGTCGCGAGCGGCCGGGAACGAGAATCGTTGCCCGATGTCGAGATTGACGTGCTGCGGTGAGCTTGCGGCCCGATTTTCAAGAATTCGACTCCCCAATGTCTTCAGAATTTGCTTCGGATAACGAAAATTGTTTCGAATACCGAATATGTTGGGCGCGGATTTCGAATCCGTCAAGTTCGCGAAGAAACCCGTTCCTTGATTTCGCATATCGAAATAGACTGACTCCCATGGTAAAAGCAAAAACCAACCAACGCCCCCCCGAAGCGATGGGCGGCCTGGCGAAAGGACTGGCCGTCATACGCGCATTCAGCCGCGATCGAGCGGCCTTGAGTCTCAGCGAGATCGGGGAAATTACAGAAATGCCGGCGGCGACGGCACGACGCTGTTTGCTCACGCTCGAAGAGCTGGGCTATGTCACACGCAACGGCCGGCAATTTCTCCTGCGTCCCAAAGTCCTGGAATTGGGTGCCGCGTATCTGGAGTCGATGAACATCGAGTCGCTCACGAAGACGCATCTGGAGGAGCTCGCCCGCAACACGGGCGATTCTGCGGCACTCTGCGTGCTCGAGGGTGCCGAGATCGTTTACGTGGCGCGCGCCTCCATACGAACCCTTCTGCGTCTCGAGGCCCACGTCGGAAGCCGATTTCCCGCGCACGCCACCTCCACGGGCCGCGTATTGCTGGCGGGACTCAGCACCGATCGGCTTGAAAGGTACTTCGCCATGGCCAAGCTCGAGGCATTGACCGATCGCACGGTGACAGACCCCGTCAAACTGCGGCAACTCATCGAGGATTGCCGGCGCACCGGGTATTCCGCGGTCGAGGACGAACTTGCCTACGGAGTCGTGGCACTTGCCGTACCGGTATTCGATCAACACCGGCGGGTGGTAGCCGCGCTCAACAGCTCCGGACACTCGCGGCGCGTCACCAAGGCTAAACTGATTCGCGAGCGTTTCACCGTGCTGCAACAGGTAAGCCGGGAAATATCAGCGGATCTTGCGAGTGTCCCCGGCTTGTCGCTCAGCGCGGGCGCTTGACGCCTGCCGGCGGTACGCGGAAGCAGCATCAAAAATGGACGGCAAGGATCTCTATGCAGAAATCCGCGGCGCTCGACTGCGTTTTCGCGATGATGGGCTGGGACCGGTGGTCATCTGCGTCCATGGCTGGACCCTGGACCTGGAGATATGGGAGCCGCAGGTCGCCGAGTTGGCCCGGGACTATCGGGTCATTCGGTTTGACCGGCGCGGTTTCGGATTGTCGTCGGGACTGCCGTCACTCGCGGACGATGTCGAAGATCTGGTCGCGCTCTGCCGCCTGCTTGGACTGAACCGGGTTGCACTGGCAGGCACGTCGCAAGGCGCGCGCGTAGTACTCCGAGTCGCTGAGATCTACCCGGCGTTGGTCGCCAGTCTCGTTTTGGACGGTGTGCCCAAACTCGAGGGCGCACCCACCGCGAACGAATCCAAGGAATTACCGTTTCAGCACTATCGGGAGCTCGCGCGAACCCGCGGCATGCCTGTCTTCCGCGAGGAATGGCTCAGCAATCCTTTGGTCAGGCTCACAACCGAACACAAACCGACTCGCGATTTGCTGGCTCGCATGGTCGCCCGGTATCCCGGCAAGGACCTTACCGACGACCCGCAGCCACCTGAGTTACCATCGTCGCCGTCGGCACTTGAATCGCTATCGGTGCCTGTCCTGCTGATAAGCGGTGAATATGACCTTCCCAGCAGGAGACAGGCCGCGATCGAACTCGCACGTCGGCTTCCCCATGCGGAGCGCGCAGAGATTTCCATGGCTCACCATCTCTGTAATCTCGATAATCCGCAGGCCTACAGCTTCGCGATGAGAAGCTTTCTCGATCGCCACCTCGCGGCGCCAGATGCGTTATGACTTCTGCGTTGTGGGCGGCGGCATCGTCGGCCTGGCAACCGCTCGTGAAATACTCGAGCGCCGGCCCGGCGCCGGCCTGGTGCTTCTCGAGAAGGAGGCAGACCTTGCCGCGCACCAGACCGGCCACAACAGCGGCGTCATTCATGCCGGCGTCTACTACCCACCCGGCTCCCTGAAAGCGCGCCTGTGCCGCGCCGGCAATCGGCAAACCAAGCAATTCTGCGCCGAGCACGGCATTCCGGTAGAGGAGTGCGGCAAACTCATCGTCGCAACCACGCCCACCGAGGTGCGACGTCTCGCGAATCTGCGAAAGCGTTGCGAGGCCAATGATATAGTCGCGCGCGAAGTCGCCGGCGCGGATCTGGTCACGCTCGAGCCGCGCATTGCCGGGCTTGCGGCGCTGCTGGTACCCAGCACCGGCATCGTCGACTACCGCCGCGTCGCGCTGGCGCTGGCCGAGGAGATCCGCAAGCTCGGTGGCGAAACGCGAGTGCGCACATGCGTGCACGGCATCGCCGAGAGATCCGTCGAAGTGGAGATTTCGCCGGCTGAAGGCGAGCCCATTCTGGCGGGCCAGCTCATCGTTTGCGCCGGTCTGCAGGCGGACCGGTTGGCGCGCAGCGCAGGGCTCGACGTGCAGCTCCGGATCATCCCGTTTCGCGGCGAATATTTTCAACTGCCTGCGGCGAAGTCGAACGTCGTACGCCACTTGATCTATCCCGTACCCGACCCTGACCTGCCCTTTCTCGGCGTGCACCTGACCCGGATGATAAGCGGCCGCGTGACGGTGGGACCGAACGCGGTGCTCGGGTTTGCGCGCGAGGGCTATCCTCACTTTTCCTTCAATCTGCGGGATACCGCCGAGACTCTGGGTTTCCCGGGGTTCTGGCGCGTATTGCGCAAGCACTGGCGCTCGGCGCTCAGCGAACTCTGTGGCTCGCTGATACGGAGCCGCTACCTGCAGGAATGCCGTAAGTACTGCCCGGAGCTCACGCTGCAGGATCTGCAGCCCTACCCCGCCGGAATCCGCGCACAAGCGGTGCTCGGCGACGGTACCCTGGTGCACGACTTCCTGTTTGCCGACACGCCGCGCGTGGTGCACGTGCTCAACGCCCCGTCACCCGCAGCCACCGCAGCCTTGCCGATCGCGCGCGTCATTGCGGCGCGCGCTCTGCACGAGTCGGAGTAGCGAGCTACGGAAGCGCGAGGCATTCTCCCTGCGCACCGGCGGCATCTGCGCCCAGGACGATGCCCTGCGGCGCGGCAGCCGCGGAAATGATCGTCACAGCGGTAGGCGATGCCGAAGATCCAGGTCGACACACGCGATGCGCCGCGAAAGTCGCCGGCGCGCTGCCAGACGATCAGAAACGCATCGTTGATGACCTCCTCGAGGTCTTCATAGCGGCGTATGACACGGGACAAGAATTTCACAAGTCGCTTGTGGTAGTCGAGATACAGCTGCTCGAACGCGCCGCGGTCGGCGACACAGCGCGCGCAGTGGTTCAATTGCTCCGACGAGAGTCAACCCGGAATCGGCGCGATCGCCAACTACCTGAAGGCGCTGCCCTACGCGGTCCAGACGAAGTGCGGTCCAGGCGAATATTGGCAGGCGGTCAACGTGAACCCCGCCTTCACTCCGAAGGGCGTGGTTCAGAGCGGCCTCGTGGTCCCGCCGACAACGCAGCGGAGCATCGGCGATGTCCTGACCGCACACCATATTCCGTGGAAGTACTTTGGCGGCGGGTTCAATGCCGATGGCACTTCCAGTCCGTTTAGCGGGAGCTACTGCAACATCTGCAACCCGTTCGAGTACGAGGCCAACTATCCGTCCGTGGTCGCCGATTACATGAGGGACGTCACCGATCTGTTCACCGATATAGCGAACGGGACTCTCCCGGCCGTATCCTATGTGAAACCTGACGGCACCATGGACGGGCACCCGGCCTCCTCGAAATGGACACTGTTCGAGGCCTTCGCGAAGAACATCATCGAACTCGCGCAGAGCAACCCGAAGCAATGGGCTGAGACCGCCATCTTCGTCACGGTGGATGAGGGCGGCGGCTATTACGATTCAGGATTCATCCAGCCGGTGGATTTCTTCGGTACGGGCCCGCGCATTCCGATGATTGCCGTGTCGCCCTTCTCGCGGGGCGGCCACGTCAGTCACGTTTATAACGAGCATTCCTCGTTCGTGAAGTTCATCGAACGGAACTGGAAGCTCAGCGGCACTCTCAGCGATCGCAGCCGCGACAATCTGCCCAATCCGATTCAGGGTGACGACAACGACTACGTACCGCGCAATATGCCGGCTATCGGCGATTTGTTCGATCTATTCGACTTCGGCCACCATCGCGACTGAGTGAGGCCACTTGAGCACTTGAGTCCGAGGCGCCGGCAGGCTGAGGCCCGCCGGCGCCCCCTTATTCGGCACCTCTAATTCGGCAGCATCAGTACAAATCCGTCGTTTTCGTAGGCGTAGAATCGCCATTCACGCACGGTCTTCGGTGTTCCCAGGATGACCAGCTGCTGGCGCAGCGTGGCGACGTCGTTGAACACGTCCGATGACTTGATGAGGTTCTCGTACTTTCGCAGAAGGGTATCGGAGGCGGGGCCCTCGGCGGCGTATGTGATCAACACCTTCAGCGGCGCGTTGAAGGACTGAAGCTTATTCATCTTTTCGTGGGCACGAGAACTGTCGTTTTCGTGTTCTATTGCCACGGAAATCCAATTCGCATAAGTGGCGTACTTCCCAGTCTCGTCCGTGCCGCGCTCCTCGTACAGCATCCCGTCAAGCGTGTAGTACTCCTTGTTCCATGACAGCAATCCTAATTGCCTGGCGACTCTCGGATAGATGGTCGTTCGCACGAAGAAGTTATACGACTTGGTCTCGAAACCGACCGCGGTACGAAAGTTGTCGCGCTCTGATTGCATGACGGCAACGAAGGCATTTCGGAAGTCTCTAGGCGTAATCTTATTCATCGCGAGCCCTGTAGGCAGTATGGCTCATTGTACAGTTGGATTCGAGAGCTCGAGCTTGTCCTGCGTTTTGGTGTCGAAGTCGCTCGCCTCGTGCCGCTCGCGCAGTTGGCTTGCCGGGTCGCCGACGATGCGGTTCACCATCCGGCCGCGCTTCACCGCAGGCCGCTTTGCGATCGCATCGGTCCAGCGCTGGACGTTCTTGTATTCGGCCACCTGCAGGAACTCGCCGGCCTCGTAGATCAGGCCCTTGGCGAGCGCGCCGTACCAGGGCCAGACCGCCATATCGGCGATGGTGTACTGCGTCCCGCCCAGGTACTCGCTCTCGGCCAGGCGCCGGTCCAGCACGTCCATCTGACGTTTCACCTCCATGGCGAAGCGGTCGATGGCATATTCGATCTTGGTCGGCGCATAGGCATAGAAGTGGCCGAAGCCGCCGCCCAGGTAAGGCGCCGAGCCCATTTGCCACATCAGCCACGACAGGCACCTCGCCCGCGCCGCGGGCTCGGTAGGCAGGAAGGCACCGAACTTCTCAGCCAAGTGGATCAATATTGCGCCGGATTCGAAAACGCGGATTGGGGTCGGCCCACTGCGGTCCACCAGGGCCGGAATCTTTGAGTTCGGATTCACGCCCACGAACCCCGAACCGAACTGATCGCCCTCGCGGATGTTTATCAGCCAGGCGTCGTACTCCGCGCCGGCGTGACCCCGCGCCAGCAGCTCCTCCAGCATCACCGTCACCTTCACGCCATTGGGTGTCGCCAGGGAATAGAGCTGGAGCGGGTGGCGGCCCACCGGCAGATCCTTCTCGTGCGTCGGCCCGGCCACCGGGCGGTTGATATTGGCGAACTGGCCCCCGTTCTCCTTGTTCCAGGTCCAGACCTTGGGCGGGGTGTAGGCGGTCTCGTCAGTCATGGCTTCGGCTCCTCCTCAATAGAGTACTTTACCGCGACTTCCCTCCGACCTGCGCTACCCCCCTCAATTCGGCTGAAGTTCCTGCCGTACGATGCTCGCACCATCCACCATGGCCTTCATTTTGCCGTAGGCGACATCGTCGAGCAGGGCACGTTCATCACCGGACCCTGTGCCGGCATGATGCTCGCGGACCTCGGCGCCGACGTGATCAAGGTCGAAAGCCCCGACGGCGATCCCTATCGCAACTATCAAGGCGATCACTATTCGCCGCACTTTCAGGCGTACAACCGCAATAAGCGCAGCATTGCCTTGGACCTGAAGGACAGCCGGGAGCGCGCTCTATTCGACAGCTTGGTGGGTGAAGCCGATGTGTTCATCCAGAACTTCCGGCCGGGCACCGCGGCGCGCCTCGGCGCGGGGAGCGATCGGCTGCAATCGCTCAATCCCGGGCTCATCTACACGTCCATCAGCGGCTTCGGCTCGAGCGGTCCGTACGCGGAACGCCCGAGTTACGATTCGGTCGCCCAGGCTCTCAGCGGCTTCTTGAGCGTCGTCGTCGATTCCAGCCGCCCCCGCTTCTTGGGCCCCGCGCTTGCGGACGCGATCACAGGAATCTACGCGTCCTATGGCGTCCTGGGTGCACTGGTACAGCGCGGCCGGACCGGCCAAGGCGCCCTCATCCTGTTGACGGGAACGCCGGCGGGCGTCGGGCCCGTCGCACCGGGCGATGTGCTCGAGGCCGAGTGCGCCCTCACGCCCGCCTTACAAGTTCAATATCTCGGACTCGAGACTCGGTGATGGCCGGATTTACGAACCTTTTGCGTTTTGCACAGGCCGCCAAGATGCCGCATGAATCGCTTTACCAGCGCAATC
>Ga0137409_10003715_pt1 | contig 16113 bp, 8 predicted proteins | sample CZODoug1_16funga_FD_122059 | JGI IMG/M metagenome (GOLD analysis project Ga0137409, IMG submission 122059) | Vadose zone soil fungal communities from Angelo Coast Range Reserve, California, USA - CZODoug1_16fungal (Hybrid Assembly) | ecosystem: Environmental > Terrestrial > Soil > Vadose zone... | reverse complement strand
GTCAGGCCACTCCGCTCCGCTGGAGTTCACGGAATTCGATTGGGGCGCGGAGCGTTACCTCCGCGATGGCACAACGCTCCCAGCGGAAGCCGTCCCTATGCTCCGTCGCGATTTTGACGCCATCCTGTTCGGTGCGGTCGGCGATCCCCGCGTGCCATCGAACAAACACGCTGCGGACATCTTACTGGGCCTGCGCGCCAAGCTCGACCTCTACGTGAACCTTCGCCCAGTCCAACTCCTCGACGCGGCGTTGACCCCGCTGCGCGATCGCGGCACGACCGACGTGAACTTCGTGGTCCTCCGCGAGAATACCGAGGGACTCTACGCCGGAATCGGAGGCCAGTTCCAGCGAGGCACACCGCACGAACTCGCCGTGCAGGAGGACGTCAACACGCGCAAGGGCGTGGAACGCATCATCCGCTACGCCTTCGAGTACGCCCGCCAGCACAAGCTCGGACGCGTCTGCATGAGCGACAAATCCAATGTCCTCACATTCGGGCACGAACTCTGGCAACGCGTATTTTCTCAAGTAAAGGATGAGTATCCGGATATCGAGTCCCGCCACCTCTATTTCGACACCCTCGTCATGGAAGTCGTCCGCGACCCCGGCCAGTTCCGCGTGATCGTGACCTGCAATCTGTTTGGCGACATTCTGAGCGACCTCGGCGCGCAACTGGCCGGCGGGTTAGGCTTGGCGCCCTCGGGAAATATTCATCCTGGGAAAATCTCCCTATTCGAGCCGGTTCACGGCTCCGCACCCGCCATTGCCGGAAAAAATCTCGCAAATCCCGCTGGCGCCGTCCTGGCATCCGCCTTAATGCTGGATCATCTAGGCCTGGGAAGTCAGGCAGAGGCGGTGCGCAAAGCCGTGCGAATCGCTGTCCGCGAAAAACATACCACGATAGATCTCGGAGGAACGCTAGGCACGCGCGAAGCAGGCGACTGGCTAGCTGAACACGTCACGAAAAACCCAGCATGAGCAGTTTGATCCTACCCGAATGCCAGTCCCGTAGGGACGAAAGGGCGTAGCCCAACGCGCTTGCCCCGAACGAAGAGGGGGGAGAGGTGGGGCTGAGTTCAAGTGGAGCAACAAGCTCCGTAGAGGCGGCACACGGCTTACCCTACCGTTTCTTCTCGCCAAGAACGAGCACTGCCCCCAACAGGAAGCCCCCAACATGCGCCCACCAGGCGACGCCTCCTTGCTGCCCGCCAACTCCGAGCGTCGCCAAACCGCTAAAAATCTGAAGGAAAAACCAATAACCCAGCATCAAAAATGCTGGAATGCGTACAGTGAAAAACAAAAACAATGCCGGAATCAGCGTAGCCACCCGTGCGCGTGGAAACAATACGATAAACGCCCCCATCACCCCCGAAATTGCCCCGCTCGCCCCAACCGTGGGCACATTCGACCCCCAATTGAAGATCGTGTGCACCACCGCAGCCCCAATGCCGGATATAAAGTAAAAGATGAGATATTGTAAATGCCCCAGAGCGTCTTCCACGTTCCCTCCAAAGACCCACAGAAAGAGCATGTTGCCCAACAAGTGCATCCATCCACCGTGAAGAAACATGCTTGTCACCATGGGGAGAAATGCCTGACTGAGGGTCGTGCCGTGCGCGGAGAAAAGTAGTCCAGTATGGGATGGAATCAGGCCGAATGCATAGATAAGAGACTGGCCCGCTCGGGGAGGAAGGGAGACCTCGTAGAGGAAGACCATGACGTTTAGGATGATGAGGATTCCATTGCAGATCGCCGCGCGCGTTCGCAGGATATCGACCTTTAGAGGAATCATCGCTCTGCCCCGCTGCCTGCAAGTTGTTCCTGAGAATAGACCGCCGGCCGGCGTGGGCCGTTGCGAATTAGGTTCTCAATGCAATGCACCGCGGCTATCCCGCCCCGGGCGCCAGGAGTCGTGCACGCCAGTCCAGCCGCGGCGCAGCTGAATTCAAGAGCGCGTGCCAGGCCCCAGCCCTGAACCAATGCGTACGCGAAGCCCGCATGAAAAATATCCCCTGCGCCCGTCGTGTCGATGGCAGAGATTTCAAACGCGGGGCAATAGTGGAACGCCGCGCCATCCCAGGCCAGAACGCCATCCTCTCCCAATGTAGCCGCAGCCACCCGGCTACCAAAGCGCTTGGAAAGAATCTTCAAGGAGAGCATTAGATCTCGGTCCCTCGTCAGGCGCGCGGGGAATTCGCGCGAAGAAATCAGGTAGTCCACATTCTCAAGTAAAGCTTCCACTCCCGGGTACAGATTGTCGAGGTCGCCGATGACTGGGATGGAGGCCTCGCGAGCCCACCGAGCCGCGGCTGCCGCACCGGCGCAATCATGACCGTCCACGTGGAGGAATTTCGACCGGATGACCCACTCCCGCTCCATTTCCTCGGCGCGAAGCTCAAGTCGCGGATCGCGTTTCCACAGGACCGTTCGTTCCCCATTCCTTTCGTCGACGAGGATGAAGGACGACTGGCTCTGGCAATTTGGCGCAATAATCCAGTGGGATTCGACGCCGGCGCGCTCCATTTCATCTTGCTGCAGCAGTCCGAAAGCATCGTCCCCAATCTTGCCTGCGTACCGGGTCTTCAGACCCCACGTGGAACAGGCCACCATGGCGCTCGCGACTTGGCCACCGGGAAGGATTTCCGAGCTGCGAAATTCCACTTTGGAATTGAAGGCAGGGAAATGGGGCAGGCGAATAATCGTATCCGTGGCGTTGAGTCCAACGCCGGCAATATCGACCATGGGCAGCGTCCCAGTCATCGAAACACTCTACGAGAAAACCGCGCGGGAGCAAGCGAAAAGGATAAAGATCGGCGTCTGATAATTTTTAGGGTCGGCCGCCGATGTAAACATATTCCGGGCAGCCTCGTAATCCGCTTGCCGTACAGAGGTTGCAGGCACACGCGCGACGTTTGGCGATAGAAGCGCAAAAGTTTCCCTTCTGGCAGCGCAGTTTGACGAAATGAGACATGCCCTCACCGTCCCGAACTGCACGGGACGGTGAGTCCTCTACAAATGCGTCCGTGTCTGGGGCCGTTGATCTTGCAGCGGCCGCCCGAATTTGGGGCGGCCAGGGGTTGTTTTCTGTGCGGCAAACAAATGCGATTTTTATTTTCAGTGTGGTTCTCAATTGCGTCGCGCCTCTTGGTATGGTAAGTAACGAAGTTCCAAAATCCGTCGCGCGATTTCGCCGCAGTATTAATCAAGGCCGGTCGGCGCGCCGACAACGGGTGCGGGCTCCGCGTTTACCCTGAACATTTACCCTGATCCCTTCACCCCCGTGGGGGTGAAAACGAAGGGCTGCAAGTGAAGCGTGGAGCCAGTAAGAAAATGAATGCCACTCAAGGAGTCTGAAGCCATTGTCCTGCGCACTTTTCCACTGGGCGAAGGCGATCGTCTGGTCAGCTTTCTCGATCGCCAATCCGGAAGGCTGCGCGGCGTAGCGCGCGGGGCCAGGATGCCCAAGAGCCGATTCGGTTCGACTCTCGAGCTCCTCTCTTATATTCGAATCTGGTATTTCGAGCGGGAAACCAGGGAACTCGTCCGCATCAACCAGTGCGAACTGATCGAGTCCTTCTTGGACCTGCAGAAGGATTATCAGGCCGGGGTCTATTTGGCCCTGCTGAGCGAAATCACCGAGGCCGTTCTAGGCGAACGTGAGGTTGCCGACCCGCAGTTCCGCTTGCTTTTGCTGGCGGCAAGAGCGATCCGGACGAACGGGCCAAGCCCGGCTATCCTCGCCTACTTCAGTTTGTGGACCGTGCGGCTCGGCGGCTGGCTTGGATCACTCGACCAGTGCGCTCAGTGCGGGAAGGCATTCGGGAAGGAGGGTGCGTATGCTTCGCCGGGATCCGCAGGCCTATCCTGTGCCGATTGCCGCGAAGGATGGGCGAAACCAATATCTCAAGTAGCACTTTCAGTTGGTCGAGCGGCTCTTTCCGGAACTCTCGAGCGATTGTTGAAGACCAATCCGTCGTCGGAGGGCTCGGAAGAAATTTCAAGCTATGCATTAGATATTCTGGAGCATCACATGGAGCGCAAATTGGTAGCTCGGCAAATGCTCGTAACGGGGAAAAGTGAATAAATCAAAAGTTAAAGAAAAACATAAGATACTCAAAGGGCCTACCTTTCAAAACCTCATCCTTCAGTTGCAACAATACTGGGGCGATTACGGATGCGTCATTCAGCAGCCGTATGATGTCGAAGTTGGGGCAGGGACCATGCACCCGGAAACATTCCTTCGCGTGCTGGGCGCCGTGCCGTATCAGGTCGTATACGTCCAGCCGTCTCGTCGGCCCGCCGACGGACGCTACGGTGAGAATCCGAATCGCCTTTTTAAACATCATCAGTTGCAAGTCATCTTGAAACCCTCTCCAGCGAACATCCAGGATCTTTACTTGAAGAGCCTTTCCGCGATCGGCTTGCGCCTTGCCGACCACGACGTCCGCTTTGAGGAGGACAATTGGGAGTCTCCGACCCTCGGCGCGTGGGGAATGGGCTGGCAGGTGCTGCTCGATGGTCTGGAAATTACGCAGTTCACCTACTTCCAGCAGAGCGGGGGATTGGACCTGGACCCTGTCTCCGTCGAACTGACCTATGGCTTGGACCGGATTTGCGCCTACCTGCAAGGAGTTGACAGCGTGTACGACGTCCTGTGGTCGGCGGACCGAACCTACGGCCAGGTCCGCCTGCTCGAGGAGCAGGAGTTTTCCGCATACAATTTCGAATACGCCGACCCCGTCATCACCCGAACGCTGTTCGAGCTTCACGAAAAGGAAGCCAAACAGCTCCTCGACCGGTATCGCAAAGTGGAGGAGAAGTCCAAGAACCGGTTCCCGCTGCTGGCGGTCTACGATCACTGCTTAAAATGCTCGCACCTGTTCAACCTGCTCGATTCGCGTGGCGTGATCTCCACTACGGAGCGCGCCCAGTTGATCGGGCGAGTCCGCCAAATCGCCTGCCGTGTCGCCGCCGACTATCTGGGACAGCAGACCGGAGCCGCCACGTCTGGGGCAAAACAATGAAGGGGCCGACCACGGACTTTGTGTTCGAAATCGGGTGCGAGGAAATTCCCGCAGGGATGCTCGCGGGCGCCGCCAAAGAACTTAAAGCGATACTTGAGAAATATTTAACTACCTACAACCTGATTGAAAATGCGGCGGTGGAAACATTCGCGGCGCCGCGACGCCTGGCTGCTACATGTACGGGAATTCGAATCAAGCAGGCGGATGAAACCAAGGAGGTGATAGGGCCTCCAAAGTCTGTGTCGTTCGACCCAGCCGGCAAGTTGACCCGGGCCGGCGAGGGCTTCGCCCAAAAATATGGAATCCCCATCGAGAAGCTTTCAGTCGTGGCGACGCCCAAGGGTGAGTACCTAGCGGCCCAGCAAGTAATACCTGGGAGATCCGCAAAAGAGATTCTTGAGGAAGTTCTTCCGCTGGCCGTCAAAGAGATTCCCTGGCCTAGAAGTATGTATTGGACCGGCGCGGCGGGACTTCACTTTATCCGGCCGATCCGTTGGGCGGTGGCCCTGCTTGGCGGGAAAGTTTTGCGGCTTACATTAGGAGACGCGACAGCCGGGAAATTCTCGGCAGGGCACCGCTTTCTGGGAAAGCCGAAGATTCCCATCAGCGGGGCGAAGGACTATGTGCAGAAGCTGCGGACCAACTTCGTGCTGGTGCGCGCTGAGGAGCGAAGAAAGAAGATCGAGACCGAACTGCGCCATCTGGCAGCCGGCAAGGGTTTGCGGCTTCATGAAGACGCGCACTTGATGGATTTGGTGACCTATCTCAATGAATTTCCCACGGCGATTCTGGGCGAGTTTGACCCGGCTTTCCTGGACTTGCCGGACGAGATTCTTATCACGGTCATGCGGGGGCATCAGAAATACTTCGCGCTGGAGCGGAAGGGCGGGACTTTGGCTCCGAATTTCCTCGCGATTATTAACTTGGACAAAGATCGGGCAGGGGCGATTCGCGCGGGGCACGAGCGCGTTCTCCGGGCGCGGTTTGCGGATGCCCGTTTTTTTTGGGAGACGGATCAGAAATGTCGGCTCGCCGACTATTTGCCGAAATTGGGAGCGGTCACCTTCCAGGCGAAGCTCGGCAGCTATGGCGATAAGGTCGAGCGCATGCGCACCCTGGCGCGTTGGATTGCCGAGCAGTGGTTTGCGAGCAGCATCCCGCAGGCCAGCGTCGCCTCGGCGGACCGTGCCGCCGAGCTTGCCAAGTGCGACTTGGTCACCGACATGGTCCGTGAGTTCACCGAGCTGCAGGGGATCGTCGGAGGCCTGTACGCAAAAGCTCAAGGAGAACCTGAAGATGTGGCCTGGGCCGTATACGATCACTACAAGCCAGCGGCGCTCGATGATTCCATTCCGAGAAACTTTACGGGCCAAGCCGTCGCGCTCGCGGACAAGCTCGACTCTTTGGTGGGCTGCTTCGCGGTGGGGTTGGTCCCGTCCGGGTCGAGCGACCCATTCGCGCTGCGCCGCGCGGCCATGGGAATCGTAAAAATCCTGATCGAAACCAAACTGCCACTCTCGCTTTCCTTGGCAGTCGCGCGCGCGGTTCGGACGCTGGGCAGCTCGCCGCCGAAGATAAGTGTTCATGTAATGGTTGAGAAACAGGTGCTGGACTTTATTCTGGAACGGGCGCGGTACGTATTGAAAGAGCGTAGCAGTTTGGCCCATGATGAAATCAATGCGGCGCTGGCGGCGGGGGCTGATGATCTTGTGGATGCAGTGCGGCGGGCCGAAGCCGTGAAGGCCATCCGCAAGACGAAGAACTTTGAGCCGCTGGCGATTTCCTTCAAACGCATCCGAAAAATTCTGGAAAAGGCGGGACCCGAATCCAGCTGGAAGCTTCCGGCAGTACTCACGGAACTTTTTGCGGAGGAAGCTGAACGCGAATTGCATTCGCAAGCGGCGTCCACGTCGCGTCTGGCAGAGCGCCACAAAAGGGAAGGCCGGTATCGAGAAGCTCTGCAGGATATTGCGGGGCTGCGTCCGGCCGTGGACAAGTTTTTTGACGAGGTCATGGTGATGGCGGAGGAGGAGCAGGTTCGGAAGAACCGGCTGACACTGCTGTCGGAATTATTGGCGCAGTTTTCGACGATCGCGGACTTCTCTGAAATTGTCGCGGGAGAGAAGGGGTAGGACAATTCAAGTAAAGCTTTAGATTTTATTTGTCGGCGCGCCGACAACATTCACACGTAATAACTATTCGGGGTGCGGGCTCTTCTCAGAGACCGCTAAAAAAGGGAGACCAGCCGTGAAATACGTTTATTTTTTTGGCGCAGGCAAGGCAGAGGGAAACGGCACGATGAAGGAACTGCTGGGCGGCAAGGGAGCCGGCCTGGCGGAGATGACGCGCATCGGCCTTCCCGTTCCGGCTGGCTTCACTATAACGACGGAATGTTGCGACTACTACTTGAAGCACGACGGGAAATATCCGGCGTCGCTCCGCGCTGAGGTGAAGAAAAATCTGACTCGCCTCGAGCGCGTCACGAAGAAAAAGCTCGGCGACGCGAAGGACCCGCTCTTGGTGAGCGTGCGGTCCGGCTCGGCGCGGTCCATGCCCGGAATGATGGAGACGATTCTGAACCTTGGATTGAACAGCAAGTCTGTTGAGGCCTTGGCGCGGAACACGAAGAACGACCGCTTTGCGTGGGATGCTTACCGGCGGTTCGTGCAGATGTACTCGAGCGTGGTGATCGGACTACCTAAAGAAGAACTTGAAGAAAAATTGCGCGCCATGAAGGCGCGCCGTGGCGTGAAGGACGACACGCAGGTGCCGGCCGAGGGCTGGCGGGAATTGGTCGGGGAGTACAAAGCGCACTTCAAGAAACGAACGTCGAAGGATTTTCCGGAGGACCCGGAGGAGCAGCTCTGGGGAGCGATCGGAGCCGTTTTTGGATCGTGGAATGCCGAGAAGGCGGTGACGTACCGGCGGGTGGAACGCATCACCGGCTTGCTGGGAACGGCCGTGAACGTCGTGCAGATGGTGTTTGGCAACATCGGAGACAACTCGGGCACGGGCGTGTGTTTCACGCGCGACCCGTCGACCGGGGAAAAAGTTTTTTACGGAGATTTCCTGATCAACGCGCAGGGTGAAGACGTTGTCGCTGGCATTCGCACTCCGATGCACTTGACCGAAATGGCGCGGCTGATGCCCAAGGTGTACCAGCAGCTCGAAAAGGTGCGCGTGCTGCTAGAAAAGCATTACCGCGACATGCAGGACATGGAATTTACGGTCGAGGAAGGCAAGCTCTACATGCTGCAAACACGCGTGGGGAAGCGCACTCCAACCGCGACGTTCAAGATTGCCGTGGATATGGCGAAGGAAGGCCTCATTACCAGGGTAGAGGCCATCGAGCGCATCAAGTCCGAAGATATCGAACGGCTTTTCTACCCGGTGATCGATCCGTCGGTGCCGAAGCCCGAACTCACAAAACGAAAACTGGCCACTGGAATAAATGCGGTGCCAGGCGCCGCGGTGGGCAAGGCCGTATTCAGCGCCGAGGAAGCCGAGTTGATGGCGGCGAAGGGCGAAAAAGTTATTCTCGTGCGGCGCGAAACAAGTCCTGAGGATGTGGGAGGAATGTTCGTGGCGCAGGGAATTGTGACCGCCACCGGTGGAAAGACGAGCCATGCGGCCGTCGTGGCGCGAGGCTGGGGCAAGTGTTGCATCGTGGGTTGCGAGCAGCTCGATATCGACTATGCGACAAAAACCGCGTCGGCGAACGGGCGGAAGATCCGCGAGGGCGACTGGATGACGCTCGATGGAAATGAAGGCGCCGTCTACGAAGGTGAAGTAAAACTTTCAACTCCGAAATTGCCGGATGCGTTTTCGATTTTGATGAAATGGGCGGACGGCGTTCGCAGGCTTGGCGTGAGAACCAACGCTGACACTCCACATGACGCAAAAAAAGCGCGCGAGATGGGGGCGGAGGGAATCGGCCTGGTCCGAACGGAGCACATGTTCTTCAAGGATTTCGAGCAGCCCGAAAAGAGCGTGGACCGGCAGCTGGCCATTCAGGAAATGATCGTCGCGGATTCGCCCGAGGCCAGGCGCAAGGCGCTGGCGAAGCTTCTGCCATACCAGCGGCGGGATTTCATCGGCATCTTTAAGGAGATGGACGGCTATCCGGTGACGATTCGCTTGTTGGATCCGCCGCTACATGAATTCGTGCCGCACGAAAGGGAGAAGCAACAAGAGCTGGCGGACAAAATTGGCGTGGATGTGGAGGTTGTCGCGCGGCGCGTAGCGCAATTACACGAATCGAATCCCATGCTGGGGCACAGAGGCTGCCGGCTTTGCATAACCTATCCAGAAATACTTGAAATGCAGGTTCAAGCGATCATTGAAGCAGCGGTGGAATGCAAGAAATCAGGAATTAAAGTATTTCCTGAGATCATGCACCCGCTGGTTATGGATCGTAAGGAGCTTAAGATTTTGGCGGACGCAACGCACCGCGTCGCGGGAGAGATCATTCGGAAAGCTGGAGTAAAACTTGAATATTCAGTAGGGACGATGATTGAGGTGCCGCGGGCGGCGATTCTAGGAGGCGAGATCGCGGAGGTTGCGGAATTCTTTTCCTTTGGGACAAACGATTTGACACAGATGGGCATGGGCCTTTCCCGCGATGATGCCGGCCGATTTCTGCCGGACTACGTGGATGAAAAAAAGGCCGGCATATTTCCGAACGATCCGTTTCAGTCGCTGGACGTTCACGGAGTGGGGCAGTTGATGCTGTGGTGCATCGAGCGCGGACGCGCGACGAGGCCGAAGCTGAAGATCGGGATTTGCGGGGAACATGGAGGGGAATCGGCGAGCGTAAAATTCTGCCATCAAGCGGGCCTGGACTATGTGAGCGCGTCGCCGTTTCTGGTGCCGATTGCGCGATTGGCGGCGGCGCAGGCCGTGATTGAGGAACGCGCGGCGAGGAAACGCGGCAAGAAAAAAGGTGGTAAGAAACGGTAGGGGAGAATTTTTCGATGCGGTGTTGCGATTTGGTGCGGTACAGAACTGGAATTAGTCGGCCCGCCGACAGAACATAATGGTTACACGGAGATCTGTTTTCTTCAAAGTTAAATCTCCTGAAGAAAACGCGGATTTTGCGCCGTGCCAATCCTTCCTCCGTCAGGATGAAAAGGCACGACCCGCAAAACTTGTCTTGATCGTTTGGCATTCGCAGAATTCGACCTCGGGAGTGATGGGCTAACTTCGGGCGGCTGGATTCCATGCGTCACCCCTAAAGGGTTTTCTGGTCATCCTCGAATCATTTTCCCGCCGTTCCCCCTTCACTTCCTGCAGCGCAAACGCGGTGGGCGTGATTTGGCGTCCCTCCGGGCCTCTCGGAACCGGAAAATTTGTTCAGTGCCCAGGGAAGAGCCGTGACCTCCTTATTTGAAAATGGACGGTCCGTCTCTATCCTGAAGAAGACGAGACGGAGAGGCTTCTGTAAAAACCTCTTCCTCGTGGCAGTGGATCTTGAGGCCGAACGCTCTTGGGACGGGCGCGTATGAGTTGTCTTCATAGACAAACTGATTCATTCCCTTCGGTGTAATTTTTGTTCCCGGCTAACCATTCGGAGTAAAATCTGACGTTTGTTCGGAACGAACCGCGGCAAAGAAAATGAACACGCGCCCATTCAGTTGGATGATCTGCGCCAGCGCATTTCTCGCATTCATGGTTTTGTGTCCCTTACGATGTGCGGCGCAATCGCAGAGCCCCCTGACCGACTTGCGGGGCCAGGTTATTGACGAGAACGGGCAGCCGGTTCCTCGCGTGGAAGTTGATCTGCGTTTCGGCAGCGGCAGTTCTCAGACGATTTATACGGACACCGTCGGCCGATTCCAACTGCGGACTGCAAGCATATCTCAAGTACATCTTTCACTTTCGAAGCCTGGATTTTTTCGCATTGAAGACCGGGTGCTCGATCTGGCGCCCGGCGTTACGGAAATTAGCCTGACGCTTAATCATGAAACAGAAGTTAAAGAACAACTTGAAGTGCAATCCGAGCCTGTCCAGATCGATCCTGACACGACCAGTCACCAAGAATCTCTAGTACAACATGAGATTGTGAATGTGCCGGTTCCATCCTCCCATGACCTCCAGCAAAGCTTGCGGACGATTCCGCAGGTCCTGGCGGATGCGAGTGGGAGGTTACACGTCGCTGGAGGAAGGCAAGGGCAAACTGAAGTATTACTTGATGGGTTCGAGATCAACGATCCCGCGAGCGGGAACTTTACTTCCAAAGTTGATGTCGATGCTGTGAGGACCGTGACAATTGAAACGGGGGGTTACGGGGCTCAATATGCGCATGCCAGTGCCGGCATCCTGGCGCTGGATACACAATCTGGCGACGACCGGTGGCGGTTCGGAGTGACAAATTTTATTCCGGATGTGAGTTTGCAGCAGGGCCTGCATTTAGGGAACTGGTATCCGCGTCTGTCCACTTCTGGACCGTTGAGGAAGGGCAAGGCCTGGTTTTCGGACGCCTTGAGCATCCAACGCAATTTCGTTTTGGTGAGTGAGCTTCCGATCGGGCAGAACATCGATACCATTTGGTCGGGCGACAATCTGCTTCGCGGGCAAATGAATTTGACGTCACGGAACGTTCTTCAGGGAAGCTTCCTTTTTAACGGTTCAACCGATCCGCGGCGAGGCTTGGGGGTGTTTTCTCCGCTATCAACCACCAGCAACTTCAAATCACGACGCTATTTTGTATCCGTTAAGGACCAAATCTGGGTGGGCCGGACTTTAATTGACGTAGGAGCAGCGGTAGACACCGGCGGAACGGACAGCAATCCGCAGGGCACCCTTCCGTTTGTGGTTACGCCTTCGAGCGCTTCCGGGAACTATTTCCAAAGCTATTCTCAACATTCGCGGCGATTGCAATTGGTGGGGAACTTAACCACAGGAGCCCTGGAATTGTACGGCACGCATACCGTGTCCGCGGGATGGAATGCGGATGGCGTGGATTTTACGCAGACAGCTTCTCGCACCGGAATTGATTACCAACGGTCTGACACGAGTTTGTCCGATCGCGCCACGTTCAGCAATCGCGATGGGTCCAGCGGCCCCGCCGCCTTTCGGATGGCCAACACGCAGTTCGGAGGGTATGCGCAGGACCTCTGGAGACCGTGGAAACCGATCGTTTTTTCGGTGGGCGTGCGAGCGGACTGGGATCGCTTGATCCACGAGAGTGTATTCCAACCCAGGATCGCCATGAACTGGGTTCCGGCTGGCGACGGGCGAATGAAATTCACGCTGGCGTGGGGGAAGCACTACCAGCCATTGTATCTCACTGTTTTTGGGCTAGCGTCCGACCAACAGCGTACCGATCAATTTTACAACCCACCGCCTACACCTTGCATGCCGCCGGCCGCTTGCCCGACGCCCACCACTGCCGGACCGCCAGTTGTGAGTTCATTTTCGGCGCCTCTCCCCGAACTGCAACAGCCGCGGTCATACAACACAACAGCCGAGTGGCAGGAGAGGTTTTTTGAGAGCACGTTTCTAGGAGCTTCCTTTTTGCTGCGCGAGTCGCGCGATGGTTTTGCTTGGGAAACACAACCGGCGAAAACGCTGCCGTGCATGCCCGCGACCGTGTGTAATTCACTTCTCTTACAGAACAATCGGCAGGATCGCTACATTTCGGGGGAAGTGTGGGTGCGGCACTCCTTCGGCGACAAAGCGCAGATTGAAGTGGACTACACACGTTCGCGGGCAAGCTCAAATGAAGTGCTGGATCCGAATTTGGCGGTACTGTTCCTGGCGCCACAGCAGCCAGGGCCGTTGCTGTGGGATGCGCCGCACCGCGTAGTCTCCTCGGGATGGACGCCGATCCCACTCTGGGGGCTATTGCTCAGTGAATTTTTCGAGTACCGCACTGGATTCCCTTTCAGCGTACTGGACGACCAGCGACAACTCGTTGGCGCGCCAAACCGGCTGCGATTTCCGAATTATTTTAGCCTGAACCTCGGGCTGGAGAAGCGATTCCTGTTTCGAGGCCACGAATGGGCAGTGCGTGTGACTGGAGTGAACATCAGCGGGCACGCGAATCCGGATTCGGTAGTGAACATTATCGGTGCACCGAATTATTTGGCATTCGCAGGTGGGCAGAGGCGGGCGTTTACGGTGCGGGTGCGGCTGGTGACGGGGCCGTGAGGATGTGACTGGTGACTAGTGACTGGTGGAAAGCGCGTTGATGGTGCGTGGGGTGCACGCTGGATTGACCGGCTAACGGACGAAGGGTGGGCTTTTCACCAATCACCAGTCACTGGTCACAAGTCACCGAAGTGTCATGAAGGGCCGGAGTTTTTGCACATTGTCCAGTGCCTCGAGGGCGTTCACGTGCTGAATAACCGCTTCCGTTCGCTCCGCGCCCAGGACTGGGGCCATTAAGTCTCGCACCTTTGCGTTCAGGCCTTCGGTGTCCAAGGGGTTTTCCTTTGTGCCGGGCGGATGGCGCGTGAGGTGGCTCACGGTCTTGCCGTTGCGGAGGGTGACTTCGACCAAGCCGCCGCGTGGCGCATTCGGGTCCATCAATTTTCGGTCGGCTACCAACTCCACGCGCTCTTTCACGGCGCGCACTTTTGGGTCCGCCATGCGTTCGTAGGAGTGGGCGTTCGCGAAAGACATGGCGCCGTCCACCAGAGCCACCGCAATGACGTATTGGCAGTTCACGTCCGGCATGGAGCTGTTATCGACGATACCCGCACCGTCGGCCGGCAGCCTGACGACGATGTGTTCCACGCTTTCTGGGAGCAGGTTATTCTCCCGCCGCAACACGAGGAATGCATCGAGAGCGGCCTGGATGGGATAGCCGACGGGATAGGCTTTGATGGCCGATTCCGTGACATAAAACCGGGTGCCCAGATCGGCCACCATTTCTTCTGGACGCGGTTGTGCGGATAGAGCTTCGAGGACGTTGTGCTCGCAGTCGAACACGTCCCGGACGCCGGTTAGGCCAGCCTGGACCATGGTGACGGCCATGACTCCATTGCGGGCGCCCATCCCGGCAAAGTCGAAGGCTTTTTCAACATGCTCGGTATCTTGCGTCCAACTCCAAAGGCCGGACACCTGCTGGGCTGCGTAGGAGAGTGCGTAGCGCATTCCTGTTTCATCCAATCGGGCCAAAGAGGCTGCGGCTGCTACGCTGCTGAACGTGGCGCCGACGCCTTCGGCGCTGCGGTGAGTGCCGCGCACCAAATCTGGTCCCAGCGCCATGAGAAAGCGGCAGCAGACGTCGTAGCCTAGCGTTACCGCTCGCAGCAGATCCATTCCTGAACTGCCTTCCCGCTCAGCCATAGCCATGGCGGCGGCGACTGACGAACTGCCGGGATGGGTCTTCGTAACTAACTCGACGTCATCTGTTTCGTCGGCATGGGCGAGCATCGCATTGGCCATCGCGGCGTTGACTGCGGAAGTCTTGATGTCCGTTGTTAGGACCGAGGCCTCGGGGACGCCGCCTTGTGCGCGTATATATTTGATGGCCATCTCTCCGGGTTTCAAATGGGCTCCTGATACCATTGCGCCGAGCGTGTCCAGGATACGGTGCTTGCCCTCCAGCGCGACTTTCGGCGGGAGAGTTCGGCTCCGCGCTTCCACCATGTAGCGCGCCAATCGGCCGGTGATATCGGCGGCAGGTTTCGGAGGCGCCTTTGGAGAGGCTTGGGTGGACGGAAGCGCTGAACTTATCGCTCTGGTGGTTGGAATTGTGGCGGCGGCGATGAGTCCGCCGGCGCTTTGCAAGATGCGGCGCCTCGTAAGATTCGAGCGGTCCTTTTCCTTGATGTCGCCGCGATTGTCCCTCACGTTGTCCTCCTCAGCTCACGCGGAATTCCCATCTTAGCTCCCAACAGCCAGAGACTTTACAATCATCCATGGATTCCATCACAGTGTTTTCTCGCTGGCTGCGTAGATTTCCTAAATCGCGGCGTAGCTAAATTCTTCGCGGGCGATTAGAATGGCGTCCGGCATGGAAACCCCTCGATTCGTTCATCTGCATTTGCACACGGACTATAGCCTTCTGGATGGAGCTTGCGATCTTGAGGAGGTGGTGGATGAGGCGGCGCGGCGCGAGATGCCCGCGGTGGCTGTTACGGATCACGGGAATCTTTTTGCCGCCGAATCTTTTTATCAAAAGGCCAAGACGCGCGGAGTCAAGCCGATCATCGGCTGCGAAGTTTACGTGGCGAAGGGGAGCAGGCACGACCGCGGCGAATCCTCGCAGCGCGAAGCGGAGAATGGCCGCCCGGATTCTCCCGCCGAACCTGGAAATCGCGGGACCAACCACTTGGTGCTGTTGTGCGAGAACTCGGAAGGATATCGCAACCTCATCAAGCTGGTGTCGGCGGGATATCTCGAAGGTTTTTATTACAAGCCCCGGATTGATTACGACCTTCTTTCCAAACACAGCAGCGGATTGATTGCGTTGTCCGCGTGCTTGCGCGGCTCGGTTACCGAAAATCTGGTGGAGGAGCGCCCCGATCAGGCGCGCGAAGCCGCGTACCGCTTGCGCGATATTTTCGGCAAAGGAAATTTTTTTCTGGAGATTCAGGACCAGGGCCTGGAAATCGAAAAGCGCGTCAATCCTAAAATTGTGAGCCTGTCGCGCGAGACGGGAATTCCTCTGGTCGCGACGAATGATTGCCACTATCTGACGCACGCCGACGCGCGCGCCCAGGAAGTCCTGCTCTGCATCCAGACGGGCAAGACGATGAGCGATGCGCATCGCATGAAATTCGCCACCGACCAGTTCTTCTTCAAGACCGCACAGGAAATGGCGCAGGTCTTCGGCGAAATTCCGGACGCGCTCGAACGCACGGTGGCGATCGCCGGGCGCTGCAACGTAAAGATTGATGCGATGCAGAATTCGTTTCCTGAGTTCCAGGTTCCCGAGGGCCGCACGGTTGACACGCATTTCGAAGCTGTCGTGCGCGAAGGATTCGCTTCGCGCGTCCCTGTGCTTGAGGCCCGCGCCAAGCAAGGCCTGCTGCGGAAAACTCTGGCCGAATATGAAACGCGCCTGACGAATGAAATTCGCATGATCCAGCAGATGCGCTACGCGGGATATTTCCTGATCGTGTGGGACTTCATGCG
>Ga0137409_10003712_pt1 | contig 16120 bp, 8 predicted proteins | sample CZODoug1_16funga_FD_122059 | JGI IMG/M metagenome (GOLD analysis project Ga0137409, IMG submission 122059) | Vadose zone soil fungal communities from Angelo Coast Range Reserve, California, USA - CZODoug1_16fungal (Hybrid Assembly) | ecosystem: Environmental > Terrestrial > Soil > Vadose zone... | reverse complement strand
CCACCCCCTGGCAGCGTTCCACTCTGTTTCCCGTCACTCCCACGTTGTCGGTCGCGGCCGTCCAGGAAAGGTTGATCTGCAGATTGGATGATGCGGTCGCCGTCAGGTTCGTTGGTGCGGTCGGCGGAATGGTGTCCGCCGAAACGATCACGGAGAGCACAGGGTTTCCCGAATGGCTCAACGCAGCGCTTGTTCCCGTCACAATCAAACTGAAATTGCCGACCGGCGTGCCCGCGGAAGTGGATACCGTCATCGTCGTCGAACCGGAGGTGGTGACGGTCACAGGGTTGAACGAGGCAGAGGCGCCCGAAGGATAGCCCGAAGCCGAGAAATTGACGGAACCAGTGAAATTGGGACCAGGGACGACGTTGATGGTGTAGCTCGTGCTGTTGCCACAGTTTGCGTCGCCGGCGAAAAAGTCAGAGAGAAATCGGGCGCAACGGTAATTGTGCGCGTTGCAGGGCTTGGATCCGTGAGACCAAGATTGTCGGTCACCGTAAGGGACGCGATGTAGGTACCCGGATTCGCAAAGCTGACCGACCCGGGATTTTGCGACGAACTCGAACTCGGACTTCCGCCCGGAAACACCCAGTTATACGCAGCAACTGTGCCATCGGGGTCGCTTCCTGTTCCAGAGAATGAAATCGACTGCCCAGGGCCAATCGCCACGTTCGAAGCGGGAGTAACAATGGTGCCCGTTGGTGCCAAGTCTGTAGGAGTTGCCAAGAGTTGAACGAACTGCGCAACGGAAGGCACACCCGAAGAATTTAAGATGAAAAGCAGGTAGTAGCCTGGGGGCGCGATATTGGAATTCGGCGGCGACGTGAGATTGAGCACGCCACTTCCTGCAGTGAATGCCAACCCGACAAGCCGTTGATCCATATCGAAGGAATGAGTAACGGCTCCGGCGCGAATCAAGACAACTGAGCTGATATTTGCAGCATCTGGAGTTTGCACTTGGAAGGCGCTGTTGTAGCCAATCACGCCCGGAGTCACGCTCGTAATTGCCGGCCGGGTCGCCAGGGTTCCGTTGGAATTGAACAGATAGGGAGGCGAGTAGATTTCCATGTGCGGGTCGTAAGTTCCCTGATGTGGATTACTGCCTGCCATGAGCACTGTCGCATCAGGCAATAAGATGGTGTTGGAATGATAGAGGCGCGGGTAGGTGTTTGAGCCGGCCGAAGTGAACGCACCAGTGGCGCCGACGGTTGCGTCGTACAACTCCGCCTTGAGGCTGGCAGTTGTACCATCTTCATCAATCTGGGAGCCGCCCGAGGTCAGAATCTTTCCATTCGGCAAGATGGTCGCGTTCATTTCGATGCGAGGCTGAATCATGCTGGGGCCGTACACCCACTTTGGGCTGGCCGCGGAAAGATCAATCAGCTCGGTTGTTGCGGTTGAAGGGCTTGCCCCTCCTAAGATCAGGACTTTGGGGGTGTATCCATTTGCGGGCGTCAATGGAAGAAGAACAGAAGACCCGTAGGTCCGGGTGCTGCCATAGTTCGTGGTGGGACCTGTGGTCCAACTTTGGTTGGAAGGATCAAAAGTCCACGACTGTGCGGTCGAGCCCGAGAAAAACACTTTGCCATTGGGAAGCACGTGCATTCGGGGATAGAGAGGAGGCGTAAACGGCGCAATGTACTGCTGGCTCCATCCTAAGCCGACTTTGTAAAGCTCAATGGCTGTATTGGTACCCCCCGCTTCGGACAGACCGGAAAAGACCATAACGCGACCGTCCGGAAGCAGGGTGCTCGTTGGGTACCAGCGACCGTGGGCCATTGATTGGAGATCAACAAAGTTTCCGGTGGCGGGATCAAAGGCAGTGGTGCGATTCGAGCCTTGGAAGGGGTTGTAATTGATGGTGCCACCCATAATGAAGGGCCGGCCGTCGGGCAAGACCACCATTCCGTTGCAGAACAGATCCCATGTCAGGGGCTGGGTCGTCATTGTGTCCGCCACCGGATCGAAGACGCCCCCCTGAAAGAACGTAACGGTCTTGTCGTTTCCGGACCCTGTGGCGAATAAGATCTTCCCGTTGTGCATCAGTGCCAGATGAACGGGATTAATGGGCGCGAGAGTTACCAGGGTCTGCCATTGACCTTGGACGTTCGCCTGCCCCATGGCTGGTGGAGCAAGGAGAACGGCGGATAGCGAGCACGTCAAGAGTGCCAGAGCTACGAGTAGGCGGCTGCTCGCTGGGTTCATGGGAAATCCTTTCGGCCTGTAGTGTTCGATCCTGCAAGTCGTTTAAGTCGTTCGCGATCCCCAATCTCTGGGCAAGCGAAGAACCCAGGCCGAACGCTAACCGCACAACAGCACCTGCAGATCCTGAAGCGCAATCCTCGCGGACTGCGCCTTCGATCTACTTAGTTAGTTCGGCAGCAGGCCGAAAACAGCGAACGAGGCCTGTCCTCCGACGTAAACCTTGCCGTTAGCGACCGTCGGCACCGTGAATTTGACGGCGGCCCCGGCCGCGCCGGTCCCACCAGGGCTGCTATAGAGCAAGTTCGCGACGTTGGTCGCATCGTAAGCGTCCAGAATGGCTGGACCGTTCGACGGCCAGGCGCTCAAATCCAAGATCCAAACGATACCGTTGGTTGCGCCGCTGGCGGAGACCGCAGGTATCCCGCCGCGCGGCGGGAACGTGTTGGTCGAAACGGCAGATTGTGGTGTAGCCATGGCGCCATTCGCAATCGCGAACTGGCTCAATGGGAAGTTCTGTCCCGTGACATAGATGTTTCCGTTCCAATAGGCCGGTAAGCCGTAAATGCCGCCGTCCAGTTGCGTGGTGTTGGGAGGAGGAACAGGAATTACTTCCTGCACGTCCTGGTTGTTCACCGAATTGAACTTGCCCAAACTGATCTGATCTAGCAGGTAAAGAATGGCAATCTTGCCAGTAGCGAGGACCAAATGTTGGTGGGTTGCGGAGCCGACAGAGTCGGGCAGAACCACGATGCCCGCGGAGCCCATGTCAACGTCATTGGCGTCGAGAACGCTGCGGTTAAACGGAGTGAACCAATCGAGCAACGTTCCCGTGGGGCTAAGCTTCAACACGGACTCGGAGAAATTTGTCGTGCCATCGTAGGAGCCGTTGCCGGTCGTGACGTAGATGTTGCCGCTCGCATCGGCAGCGGGACCTGCGCCGGCATCCCAAACGGAGGCGCCGTTACTCCCACTCCTGGGATCCGAGGTTGAGAACACAAACTTCTGCGCCAAGGTGGCCGGGTCATAGCCAAACACCCAACCCTGCCAGTTTGAAATATCACCGTGTGATCCGAAGCCAATGTAAATGGTGCCATTGGCCAATAGCAGACCAGGCCTGTTGAAATGGCGCAGCGAGACAAAGTTTGGAGCCGCGACTACAACAGGCCCCCCAAATCTTTCTGCGCCGGTAGCGATGTTCAGAGCATGCAAGCGATGAACGTAGCAAGGAGCGCTCGTGGAACAACCTGTGCCCACCGATTCCTTCGTCTTGGCCTCGATGTAGATCTCGACGGAATTGCCGCGGGAGTCGCGGTAGACGCGCGCGCTGTAGCCCTCGTACGCGGTGGGGTCATCGAGGCCGGGAGTCGGGAAAAGGAGGACGGGCGGGGCTTCCCGCGTGGATGCAGTTTGAAGCGCGAGCAGCATGGCCAGCAGCATGGCCGTAGATACTCCGCCCATCACCCACCCTTGACAAGGGCCGCCCCGAGCGTAATTCCGAGTCAAGAACTGTCATTCCGTTGGTCAGCAGACCCGCCCGCGGAGGTAAAATCGATGCATCTGAGTCGACACGTAGGTCCCATCCTGGCGTTCCTGTCCGTCCTCGCCGCGCCGCTCGCTGCGCAGAACGGAGCCGTTCGCGGACAAGTCGTTGACAGCGTCACACAGCAAGGACTGCTCGGCGCCACCGTCCTGATCCAGGGACAGCCGCGACAAACCGCCACCGGTGCCGATGGCAACTTCACGCTGAGCGACGTGCCGCCGGGCACGGTCGTGCTGAAGGTGACGCGCATCGGCTACGGCCCGCAGACCAAATCGGTAACCATCACTGCCGGAGCGACGGCCGAAGCGCGGTTCGTGCTCTCACCGCAGGCATCGCTGCTCGAGGCCGTCGTCGTCACCGGTTACGGCACGCAGCGTCGTGAAGCCATCACCGGCTCTGTGTCGAACGTCGATGCGGCCGCGGCGAACGTGGGTGTCAAGACCAACGTCGATCAAATGCTGCAGGGCCGCGCCGCCGGCGTAGACATCATCCAGAACAACGGTGAGCCCGGCGCCGGCATGCAGATCCTGATCCGGGGCGGCAGCTCGATCAGCAGTTCGAACGAGCCGCTCTACGTCATCGACGGCGTGGCGATCAACAACGTGGCGACGCAGCCGGAAGGAATGGCCGCGGGGGCGCCGCCGCTGCCGCGCAACCCGATGAACTTGATCAACCCGGGGGACATCGCCTCGATCACGATTCTCAAGGACGCATCGGCGTCGGCCATTTACGGCAGCCGGGCCGCGAACGGCGTCGTCTTGATCGAAACGAAGCACGGTACCACCGCTGGGACATCGACAATCACATACGATGGCTACGTGTCCGCCGCTTCTCCGTCCAAGCGCCTCGACATCCTGAGCGGCCCTGAGTATCGCGGGTTCGTCACGCAGCAGGTGGGTGTCTTCGTTGCGGATACAGCCCTGTGCCCCACGCCGACGCCGGCCGACTCGGTCGCGTACAAAGCGTGTTTCGGGAAGGCCAGAGGGCTTGATCCCAAGCACCTCGCCGGTCTGGGGAGCTCAAACACCGACTGGTATCGCGCGATCACGCGCACTGCGGTGACGCATAATCACAACCTGTCGTTCTCGGGTGGCAGCGAGGATACGCGCTATCGGGCCTCGCTCAACTACATGAATCAGCCGGGCGTGGCGATCGCCAACGGCCTCGAACGGATCCAGGGGATGTTGAGCGCCAACCATCGTGCGTTCGATAACCGCCTGCGCCTGGCCACGACCGTGACGACCTCGCGTTCCAACGACACGTACATCACCTACGAAAACACCGGCGGATTCGAGGGCGGTGTCTTCTTGAACATGGCGGTTTTCAATCCCACACAGCCGGTCACAGTGACCGACTCGACCGGAACGCACTATTACGAGAGCGGCTCGTCGTCGGTGCGAAATCCCGTCGCGCTGGCTCGGCAAATCGCGAACGTCGGCAGCACCACACGCACGCTCGGAAACGCCAGCGCAGAATTCGACCTCACGTCCGGTCTCACGGCCAAAGTCGCACTCGGCCTCGACCATTCCAGCGGTGACCGTCAGATCTACTTTCCGAACGCGAACCCGTTGGGAGTGTCGCTGGGCGGCGGACTGGCGCAGCAAGCGAGCCTCAACAACGCAACCAGAACGCTCCAGACCCTGCTGACATTCAACCGGCAGGTCGGGGTGAGCAGCTTCGATGTCGTGGGCGGTTACGAGTACACGAAGTTCTCGAGCAATCTGATCGGCGCGCAGGGCGTAGGATTCTTCACGGATGCGTTTGGCTACAACAACCTGAGCGTCGCCACGTCGAAGACGAACTGGTCGGACGCGGAGTCATGGCGGCTCGTTTCGTTCCTCTCGCGCGCCAATTACGGATACAAGGACAAGTACTTCGTGACTGGGATCCTGCGCTACGATGGATCGTCCAAGTTCGCCACCGGGCACGAGTGGGCACTGTTCCCGGGACTCTCAGCGTCCTGGAAGTTGAGCCAGGAAGGTTTCGCGCAGAGCCTGCCCTTCTCGGACCTGAAGCTGCGTGTGGGTTATGGACGAATCGGAAATCCCGGGATTCCGCCTTACCAGTCCCTCATCGTGCTCCAGGGCGGAACGGGCGGCTCCTATCCCTGGGGTGACGCGTCAAAAAGCGGGGTGTACCCGTCCTTGAACGGGAATCCGAACCTCAAGTGGGAGCAGACGGGCGAGTTTAACGTCGGTGTTGACTTCGGCCTCTGGGGGAACCGTCTCGCTGGCAGCGCCGAATACTACGTGAAGAACACATCGGATCTGCTCGAGTACGTGTCGGCACCCGCGCCCGCCCAGAACTCGCTCACGCTGGTCAACGTCGGCAAGCTGCACAATAACGGCATCGAGCTCACGCTCGACGCGTTGGCGGCGTCGCGGCCGAACCTCACGTGGCGCTCGGGTCTCACGTTTGCCGCCCAGCGCAACAAAGTCGTCACCCTCGGCCCATTCAGTTTCGTCCGGTCGGGACGCGTGAGCGGCCAGGGTCAATCCGACCAGTGGGCGGAGCGCCTGCTGCCGGGTCAGCCGCTCGGCACGTTCTACGGGCCGGTCTTCGTGGGCGTGGATACCGCGGGCAAGCAGCTGTTCCGCTGCGGTACGCCCAGTGCTTCGTGCGTCAACGGGCGGACGACGTCACCCTTGGCAAACGATTACGCCGTCATCGGCAATGCCAACCCGAAGTTCACGTTCGGTTTCCGCAACCAGGTCACATTCGGCAAGTTCGACATCAGCGCCCTGATCCGCGGCTCGGTCGGGCAGGACGTGTTCAACAACACCGCGCTGGTGTATTCGACCAAGGGCAACGCGCTCCAGGACAAGAATTTCCTGCGGCCGGCGCTGACCGATCCGACGGGACTGCATGAGCCCGCGATTTACTCGTCACGCTGGGTGGAGAAGGCCTCGTTCGTGCGGCTCCAGAACCTCACGGTCGACTACGCGCTCGATCTGCCGGCGCTGACGCGGAACGCGCGCAGCGCTCACCTGTACGTGTCGGTGGATAACCTGCTCGTCCTGACCGGATACTCGGGGCTCGATCCCGAGGTTTCGAACCTGAACCAGGGAAGCCTCAACCCCGACGCGGGCGTCGCCGCGCGCGGCATCGATTACCTTAGCTACCCACGGCCCCGCACGGTCACCGGCGGTCTCCGTCTGGTCTTTTGAGGAGGTCGGTCATATGAAGCGACTGTTCGTGACAACGTCGTTCGGTGCGGTAGCGCTGTGCACGCTGTTGCTGGCGCCCATTCAGGGCTGCACGGACCTGACCGAGACACCGCCGAGTCAGATCACCAAAGGCAACTTCTTCCGCAGTGAAGGAGAAGTGCTCGCCGCGTTGGCGGGAGTGTACCACCCGTTGATCGGCACTACCGGCGAAGGCGACTACTGGGGGTCCAGTGAGGTGAGCACGGACGAGATTGTCGTGCCCACGCGGGGCCAGGACTGGTATGACAACGGCAGCTGGTTGGACCTGCACCGCCAAACCTGGACAGCCACCAGCTCCGCCACGCTCAGCTACTTCAACAACGCGTGGAACAATGCCTTTGGCGGCGTGGCACGCGCGAACGTGCTGCTCGACGCGATCAAGGGCGGCAGCGTCCCGAACCAGGCGAGCATCGAAGCAGAGGCGAGGGCGTTGCGGGCGTTCTATTACTACACGCTGATGGACCTGTTCGGCGGCGTGCCGCTCGCCACCACGAGTGAGATCAAGGAGCGGCCGCGCGCGACGCGCGATTCGATTTTCAAGTTCATCGAATCGGAGCTGCTGGCCGTCCGGCCGGACCTGCCGCTCACGCGGACCGCGGCGAATAACGGCCGTTTTACGCGAGGCGCGGTGGACGCCATTCTGGCGAGCATGTACATCAACGCTGGCGTCTTTACGAAGGACGCAGGTGGTTTCAGTGCGACCACCTACAATTCGTGCGCCGGGATCAACGTAGCCGGCGGCAAGACGGCCTGTCAGGCCGCCGTGGACCGCGTGGACAGCATCCTGAACTCCGGTGTGTACCAGCTGGCGGACACGTTCGCAAAGAACTTCCGGGCGGACAACAACCTGTCACCTGAGAACATCTTTGTCGTAAAATTCGCCGCCGCGACCGATCTCGGTTTCAACATGCTGCAGCGCACGCTGCACTACAGCCAATTCAATCCATCGCCGTGGAATGGTTTCTCCATCCTCGCGCAGACATACAACGCGTTCGATTCGCTGGACCGGCGGCGGAAAGTCTTCCTGGTTGGACCACAGGTGAACGTGGAGACGGGCCAGCCGGTCGAGGACCGGGCCCATAATCCGCTCGTGTTCACGACGACGATCGCGAACGTCACTGCGGCCACCGAGGGCGAGGGCGTCCGCATCTACAAGTGGCCCGCCGATCCGGGTCACGTGGCGCAGAACAACGGCAACGATTTCGCCTGGTTCCGCCTGTCCGAGATGTACCTGATCAAGGCCGAGGCGAAGTTGGACGGGGCCGCGGGAAGCTCGACTCCGCTGGCACTGCTCAGGGCGGTGCGCGCACGCGCATTCGCGACCGACACGTTGAGCGCCGTCACGCTACCCGTCATCCTGCGCGAGCGTCTGTTCGAGTTTGCGAGTGAAGGGAAACGGCGGCAGGACCTCATCCGGTTCGGCGTGTACACGCAGCCGTGGGAGTTCAAGACCGGACCGGAAGGTCAGGAGCCCAAGCGCGTGCTGATGCCGATCCCGCAGGGGCAGATAGACGCGAACCCGCTGCTGAACCAAAACACCGGGTACTAATTGCCGCAGGCGCTTCACAGAGGGGCGCAGCATGCTGCGCCCCTCTTGCTTTTGCTCGCCATCGTTGCTTGCTCCGACACGAAGCACGAAGACTCGCTGCCACCCGCATCCCGGGACGGTCAGCTGTTCACACTCCTGCCCTCGAGCTACACCGGCGTCACGTTCGCCAATCGCCTCGACGAGACGCGCGACTTCAACGTCTTCACCTATCGCAACTTCTACAACGGCGGCGGTGTGGCAGTGGGCGATCTGAGCGGTGATGGACTGCCGGAGCTGGTCCTCACCTCCAATCAGGGCGGCCCGCGCCTCTACCTGAACCTCGGCAAATTCCACTTCCGCGATGTCACGACCGAGGCCGGCGTCGCGGAGAGTGACCGCTGGACGACCGGCGTCACGCTCGCGGACGTGAACGGCGATGGGCGCCTCGACATCTACGTGTGTCACGCCGGCCTCAAGAGCGGCGCCGCACGTGCAAACACGTTGTACATCAATCAAGGAGTCACGGACGGTATCCCGCGATTCCGTGAGATGGCGGCCGCGTACGGGATCGCCGATACGGGCTACTCCACCCAGGCTGCGTTCTTCGACTACGATGGAGATGGCGACCTCGATCTCTTCCTGATCCGCAACTCGCCGCGCGCAGTGGCGACTGTCGCCGTCCGGAACATGCGCACGGTCCGTGATCCCCTCGGCGGGCACGAGCTCTACCGCAACGACGGTGGGCACTTCGTCAACGTGAGCGACAAGGCGGGCATTTACGGCCCCGAGATCGGATTTGGGCTGGGCATCGCCGTGGGCGACGTCAATCGCGACGGCCGGCCCGATGTCTACGTCGCGAACGACTTCTTCGAGCGCGACTACCTCTACATCAACAAGGGCGACGGCACATTCGACGAGAGTCTCGACCGCGCCATGCCGGTCTCCAGCTATTTCTCGATGGGAATCGACATCGCCGACATCGATAATGACGGCTGGCCCGACATCTACACCGCCGACATGCTGCCCGAAGACGACTACCGGCTGAAGACCACATCGGGATTCGAGCCGTGGGAGCTGTACCAGGCCAAGATCCGCGAGGGGTTCGACCACCAGCTCATGCGCAACATGCTGCAGCGCAACAACGGCGACGGCACCTTCAGCGACATCGGCCAAATGGCCGGCGTGGCGCGCACCGACTGGAGCTGGGCCACGCTCATCGCGGACTTCGATCTCGACGGCAACAAGGACATCTTCGTCGCCAACGGGCTCGCGCGAGACGTCACGTCACAGGACTACATCGCCTTCCTCGGCAACGACCAGACGATGCTTGCCGCGACGCGCGGGCAGCGCGTGGATTTCATGGGCCTGATCAGGGCGATGGGCTCGACCAAGCTCCGGAACTATGCATTTCGCAATAACGGCGATCTGACATTCACGAAGGTGAGTGCAGCCTGGGGCGTCGACCTGCCGAGTTTCTCGAACGGCGCGGCCTACGGTGATCTGGACGGCGATGGCGCGCAGGATCTCGTCGTGAACAACGTCAACGACGAAGCGTTCATCTACCGCAACAACGCCCGTACGCAGCTTCCCGCCAACCACTACTTGCAGGTCCGTTTGGAGGGCGACGGCGCGAATCCATTCGCCGTGGGTGCGCGGGTCACCCTGCGTACGCGCGATCGCGAGTTCATGCAGGAGCTCGAGCCGACTCGCGGATTCCAATCGAGTGTCGACTACACGCTCACATTCGGTGTGGGTAGGGAAGACACCCTGCGATTGGTGACCGTGGAGTGGCCCGACGGTCGCCACAGTGAGTTGACTCACGTCGCGACGAATCAGCGTCTGACGATTCGGCAGCAGGATGCTCATCCGACGACGGCCGTCCGGCCGTCGGGCCGTCCGACCGTCTTTCATGATGTCACCGCTCAGGTCGGCCTGGACTTCGTCCACCACGAGAATGAGTTCGTCGACTTCGACCGCGAACGGTTGATCCCAAAGATGCTGTCGACCGAGGGTCCCTTCGTCACGGTCGGCGACGTGAACGGCGATGGGCTCGACGATTTCTTCATCGGTGGTGCGAAGGGCCAGCCGAGCGCGCTCTATGTGCAGCGCCCCAACGGCACGTTCGTCTCGACGAATCAAGCGCTATTCGAGTCCGACCGGATTTCCGAAGACCTCGGCGCGGCATTCTTCGATGCCAACGGCGACGGCAAGCTCGATCTGTACGTCGTGACAGGCGGCGACGAATTCTCGGCACTCGCCCCAGCCCTCGAGGACCGTCTCTACCTCGGCGACGGCCACGGCAACCTGCGGAAAACGACAGACCAGCTTCCCCCTCTCTCCACGAGCGGCTCGCGCGTCGCCGTGTCGAAGGACTACGTGTTCGTCGGCGGCCGGGTCGTGCCCGGACGGTACGGGATCGATCCACCGAGTACGTTGCTCCGGAACGACGGCCGCGGAAAGTTCACCGACGTCACCGCGCAAGTCGCGCCCCCCCCCGGCCTCGCGCGCATCGGGATGGTGACCGACGCGCTGTGGATCGACGTCGATGGCGACCGCCGTCTCGATCTGGTCGTGGTTGGCGAATGGATGCCGATCACGATCTTTCACAACACTGGCACGACGCTCGAGCGCGTGGCAACGCGGGGACTCGAGCACAGCGCGGGATGGTGGAACCGGATCATCGCGGGCGATTTCAACGGCGACGGCCGCATCGACTTCGTGATCGGCAATCTGGGACTGAATACGCGTCTGCACGCGACGCCCACCGAGCCGGCGCGCATGTACGTGAAGGACTTCGACGGCAACGGCTTCCCCGAGCAGATTCTCACCTGCTACGAGAACGGGGTGTCCTATCCACTCGTACTGCGTGATGAGCTGACCACGGCCCTGCCCTACCTCAAGCCACGCTATGCGAAGTATTCCGATTATGCCGGGCAGACGGTCGAGCAGATCTTCGGCAGTTCGCTCGGCGACGCGGTCGTGAAGCAGGCTGAAACGTTCGCGACGGCGCTGGCGCTGAGCAATCGCGACGGTTCATTCACGCTGGTCCCGCTGCCGCGCGAGGCACAGATCGCGCCCGTCTACGGCATTCTTGCAGGCGACTTCGACCGCGACGGCAAGCTCGATCTCCTGCTGGCCGGGAATTTCGACGGCGTGCAGCCGGCGATCGGCCAGATGAGTGCAAGCTACGGACTATTGTTACGGGGAAACGGACACGGCGGGTTTACGCCCGTCCCTGCCGCCGCCAGTGGATTCTTCGTGCCAGGCGGGAGCCAGGCGCGTGACATTCAGCGGCTTCGCACCAGGGGCGGCGATCTCTATATCGTCGCGCGCAACAACGACCGGCCGCTGTTTTTCCGCTAGTTTTGCTTCGTGCGGATGATGATCACACCGTTCGAGCCGCGGATACCGTAAGCCGCCGTTGCCGCCGCGTCGCGAAACACCTGCACGGTCTCGATATCGTGCAAGTCAATCGCCGCCAGGTTGCCGCCGGCGTTGGGACCGAGCGGGATGTCGTTGACCACGAAGAGCGGCTCTTCCTCGCCGAGCAGGGTCGTGGTCCCACGAAAGTGCAACACCGTGTGACCATCCAGGGCCCGGGTGAGTGACAGGCCGGGCACGCGCGCCAGCAGCAATTGTTCGAGGCTTTGCCCGGGGGAGCGCCGAATATCATCCGCGGTCAAGACCGTGCCCGGCGGCGCGCTGCTATTCGCGGGCTCGCTCCGATTAGTACGGTGTGAACAGGCGACAAACAGGAATACCGCCGGCAACAGCGCGCGCGTCAGGTTCGTCATAGAGCACCCCTTGAGGGAGTCCGCGACGCTGCAAATATATCCGTTGGGCAGGATGCTCGCATCACCAATAGTCAGGGGAGAGCCATTCATGAAGATCTACGGTGTCACGCTGTTGGCGGTCATCATCCCGTTCTCTGGGGCGACGAGCCAACTCCGTGTCGCGTCACCCGACGGTCGCAACGTCGTGATGGTCGACACCCACGATGGCAAGCTGTACTACCTGGTGCAGCGCGACGGGCGTCCGCTGCTGACACCGTCGCTGCTGGGTTTCGAGTTCCGCGGCGCGCCGGCGCTGCGCGATGGGCTGCGCATCGTGGACTCGAGCCGCGACGCCGTGGACGAAACGTGGACACAGCCCTGGGGCGAAGTGTCGCGCATCCGCGATCACCACAACGAGCTCAAGGTATCCGTCGCGGAGACGGGACCGCCCGACCGGAAATTCACAGTGGCCGTCCGTGCCTTCAACGACGGCGTGGCCTTCCGCTACGAGTTCCCGGCGCAGGCAAACCTCGGCGACTTCGCGATCACGGATGAGCTGACGGAATTCGCCATGGCCGACAACGCCCGCGCCTGGTGGATCGCGTCAAACCGGCCACGGCTCGACCGCTCCGAGCAGCTGTGGTCCGAGGGACCGGTCAGCACGCTCGATAGCGTGCAGACGCCGCTCACGATGGAAGCCCGAGACGGCAAGACGTTCGTGGTGATCCACGAGGCGAATCTGGTGGACTACGCCAAGATGAATATCCGCGGCCCGCGCATGGACAACCGCACGCTGCACGCGGATCTCGCGCCGATGGCCGATGGGGTGAAGGTGCGCGGCCACACGCCGTTCGTGACGCCGTGGCGCACCATCCAGATCGCGGACAAGGTGACCGAGCTGTCGCCCTCGGTCATCGGCCTGAACCTCAATCCGCCCAGCGTCATCCCGAACACCGACTGGATCAAGCCGATGAAGTACGTCGGCATCTGGTGGGGCATGCACATCAACACGATGACGTGGAGCTCAGGGCCCAAACACGGCGCCACGACGGCGAATACCAAGCGCTACATCGATTTTGCGGCGGCGAACGGCTTCGGCGGCGTGCTGGTGGAGGGATGGAACGTCGGCTGGGACGGCGACTGGATCCAGAACCGCAACGCGTTCTCATTCACCCAGGCGTATCCCGACTACGACCTCGCCGAGCTCGCTCGCTACGCGCACTCGAAGGGCGTGAAGCTCATCGTGCACAACGAGACCTCGGGCGGCATCGAGAACTACGAGCGCCAGATGGACAGCGCGTTCGCGCTCTACCATTCGCTGGGCCTCGACGCCATCAAGTCGGGATACGTGACCGACACGATCACGGGCGGGCACTCGCACTGGAGCCAGCGCATGGTGCAGCACTACCGTCATGTGATCGAGAAGGCGGCGCAGTACCACATCATGCTCGACGTGCACGAGCCGATCCATGACACCGGCGAGCGCCGGACCTATCCGAACATGATGAGCCGCGAAGGCGCGCGGGGGCAGGAGTACAACGCCTGGGGCGGCGAAGGCGGCAACCCCCCCGAGCACGAGACGATCCTCTTCTTCACGCGGCTGCTCGATGGCCCGATGGATTTCACGCCCGGTATCTTCGATATCCTCCGGACCAAGACCGGGCCGGCACGCACCAACGAAGAGTCGCGCGTGCGCACGACGCTCGCGAAACAGCTGGCGCTGTACGTTGTGATCTATTCGCCGCTGCAGATGGCGGCCGACCTGCCGGAGAACTATGTGAACCAGCCGGCATTTCAGTTCATCAAGGACGTCGCCGTCGACTGGGACACGTCGCGCGTGATCGACGGCAAGATCGGGGATTATGTGATCGTGGCGCGGCGGGAACGAAACAGCCCCCAGTGGTTCATCGGCGCGATTACCGACGAAGCGGCGCGCACCTTCGACGTGCCGCTCACGTTCCTCGATCCGGGCAAGAGCTATGTCGCCGACATCTACGCCGACGGCCCCGGCGCCAACTGGCTCACCAAGCCGCTGCCTGTGGCAATCACGCACCGGACCGTGACTCGTGCTTCGCATCTGCGGGTGGCGCTCGCGCCCGGAGGCGGCCAGGCGATTCGGATCCGGCCCCGATGAACGTCATTAACCTGATTCCCGACAGCTCCCAGCGCCTTTGGGGGAAGGCCGGCGATCTTACCGCGGCCCGCCGCTCCCTGCTCGCTGCGGATCCCGCCGCCGTACTCGCGATCGACGGCTCGTTCGCGCTCGTCGCGCAAGAAGGCGAGCGAGTAGTTCTGGCGAGGAGCCTCGAACGGCCGCTGCGCTATTTCCTCGCCAAAGCCGCTGACGGCCCCGTCTTAATCGTCGCCGAGCGGATCGACGAGATTGCCGCAGAGCTCGGCAGTCACGGCTGGGCCGATCAGTTTCACCCGTCGTACACGCGCATGGCGCCCGCGCATCACGTCACCACGCTACGGCTGATCGGGTGTCCCGACCCGAATCCCGTCTACCGTCGCTTCTTCGATCCGCCGCGCGGGACGCTGCCGCCCGATCTCGATCGTGTAGGCCGCCATTACATCGAGGCGCTGTACGGCGAGCTGCGCACGTGGCTCGCGGCACAGGGCCCCGCCGCTCCGATCGGCGTGCCATTCTCGGGCGGGATCGACAGCGGCTCGGTGCTGCTCTGCTTGAACAAGCTGCTGCTCGACCAGGGCCCCCCCCAGTCGCCCGCGCGACTCAAGGCGTTCACGCTCTCGCTCGACGGTGACGGCGACGACGCCCGCCAGGCACGCGAGTTTCTGCAGCGTACCGGGCTCGAGATGTTGGGCGAGACGATCGACGTACCCTCGAGCGCGCTCGATCCGTTGCGCGCCGTGGCTGTCATCGAGGACTACAAGCCGCTCGACGTCGAGTGCGCCGCTGTCAACCTGGCGCTGCTGCAGGCGATCCGCACGCGCTACCCCGAGTGGCGCCTGCTCGTGGATGGCGACGGCGGCGACGAGAATCTCAAGGATTATCCGATCGAGGCGAACAGCGAGCTGACGATCAGAAGCGTGGTCAATAACCGCATGCTCTATCAGGAAGGCTGGGGGGTCGACTCGCTCAAGCACTCGCTCACGTACTCGGGCGGCTACAGCCGCGGCTGCGTGCGCGGCTACGCCTGCGCCAGCCAATACGGCTTCGTCTCGTTCAGTCCGTACACTCGGCCCTCCGTGATCGCAGTCGCCGAGGCGGTGCCGTTTGCCGAGCTGACCTGCGGCTCGCACGAGCGTTTGTACGCCTTGAAGGGCGAAATCGTGGGTCGAGGCGTGCGTGCGGTGCTGGGATACCAGATGCCCATCTACCCCAAGCGGCGCTTCCAGCACGGGTCGGCGACGCCCGCTACCGCTGCCCGCCTGTTCACCGAAGACGAGGCGCGCTATCGCCGCCATTTCCACGCACTCCACGCCTGATGCGCGGATTCGGCGGCTGCGGCCGCCGAAACCTGTCGTCGATCCCTGGAAGGCACACGGCACCGTCGTGGAGGAAGAACGCTCCCCGAACGGTGTGGAGCGCGCCGTTACGGTGTTTCTGGCCGGCAGCGAATGTCCCTTCACTTGCTCGTTCTGCGACCTGTGGCGCTGGACACTCGATGGTCCGACGCCGCCCGGCGCCCTGCCCACCCAGCTCGCCAGGGCGCTGGAAGCGCTCTCACCGCCCGTTCCTCACCGGCTGAAGCTGTACAACGCCAGCAATTTCTTCGACCGCCGAGCCGTGCCGGCCGAAGATCTGCCGCGCATCGCCGAGCTCGCCGCGCCGTTCGCCGCGGTGACCGTGGAATCGCATGCGAACACGGTCGGCCCCCTGACGTTGGAATTCGCGGCGCTGCTA
>Ga0137409_10003711_pt1 | contig 16121 bp, 10 predicted proteins | sample CZODoug1_16funga_FD_122059 | JGI IMG/M metagenome (GOLD analysis project Ga0137409, IMG submission 122059) | Vadose zone soil fungal communities from Angelo Coast Range Reserve, California, USA - CZODoug1_16fungal (Hybrid Assembly) | ecosystem: Environmental > Terrestrial > Soil > Vadose zone... | reverse complement strand
CAGGTCGACCGCTACATACTGGCCCGAATCGTTCGTGGTGAACGTGTTCGCCAGATTGGTTTCCAACTGCCGAATGGTGACTTTCACATTCGCGACCACAGAGCCCGATGGGTCCGTAATCGTGCCAACGATGGTGGCGTTCTGCGCAGAAGCGCGAAACGGCAAACCAGCCAACAACAGAACAAGAAGTAGTAGATAACGCAGATTGGACAACTTTAGAGCAAGCATAGGCCTCCTGACACACTTCGACGACAGAAGATGCATGTTTCACCCCTTGTGACAAGCGAGAAGATTTTCAACCCAATTAACCCCGAAGAACCCCGTGAAACCGACCGTTAACGTTAACGGTTAGAATGCTTTTATTCCTTTCTTGAATCCTTGTCAAGCAAATTTTTCATGGAAGAATATCGTTTCTCTTGGGGTTCAAGCCATCTCCGAGAAGCGCCTTCTCCGAACTGGCGAGCGCTGAAGGTGATCTGGAGTCATCTGCGTTACAAGGCTTCCAGATAAAGAAAAAAAACGGATGCTTCGCAACTGTGACGCGCATTTAGCCGATGTTCTAGCTGATGTTATACTTCAGCGCTTACTGCAACCGGCGACATGATCTCACCCCATCCAGGAGAGCGTAGACAGAGGCGTATCGGCCTGGGTATACGCGCGGCGCAAATTCTGGTGCTATTCCTGGTTGTTTTCATCGGGATTAGCGCTCCAGGTCAACAAGCCCCCGATCCAAAGAAAAAGCAGGCGCCCGCCGGCGCGGGCATGGCGACGGGTGCGGCACACGCCGCAGTCAAGGATTCGCATTCCCGGCCCATCACTGCCGGTGGTTTCGTCGACGACGCCCCGATCGTATTCACCGACATCACGAAACAAGCGGGCCTCGATAAATTCCTGCACCGCTCTGGAACGCCGGAAAAGAAGACGATCCTGGAGACCATGGGCTCGGGTGTGGCGCTGCTCGACTATGACAATGATGGCTGGCTGGACATCTATTTATTGAATGGCTCCACAGTGGCGGCGATGAAAGGGAAGGAAGCTGCGCCACGAGCGATGCTATTGCACAACAACCATGATGGAACGTTCACCGATGTCACGGAAAAAGCGGGCGTTGCAAACGAACGTTGGGGATTTGGCGTGGCCGTGGGTGACTACGATAACGACGGCTGGCCGGACATCTACGTGGCGAACTACGGCAAGAACCGGCTGTATCACAACAACCATGACGGGACATTTACCGATGTGGCGGAGAAGGCTGGCGTGACACTCGGCGGGTGGTCTACGGGACCAACGTGGGGCGACTACGATCACGACGGGCTACTCGACCTGTTCGTACCGGGTTATGTGAAATTTGATTTTGATCATCCGCCGATCGCTGGACAGGGCGCCATTCCGGCCGATGTCTGCCAGTTCCGCGGTATCAATGTGATGTGCGGGCCGCGAGGGTTGCCGGGAGAGGCCGACCACCTATTTCACAACAATGGCGATGGCACTTTCACAGATGTCAGCGTGAAAGCCGGGGTATCAAATCCCAGCGGCTACTATGGCCTGGCCTCGGTTTTCCTGGATGTGGATGATGATGGCTGGGTTGACTTGGTGGTGGCCAACGATTCCGTGCCGAACTATCTCTATCGCAACCGGCACAACGGGACATTCGAGGATGTGAGTTACGCCTCGGGAATTGCGCTCAGCGAAGACGGGCGCGAGCAAGCCTCGATGGGAATTGCAGTGGGCGATTACAACCGGGACGGAAAAGTCGATCTTTTCACGACAACATTTTCTGATGACTACAAGACGCTGTACCGTAATGATGGCGGTGGGAGCTTTACGGATGTCACGTACCGGGCCGGCCTGGCAGTCCCCACGATCCCTTTTCTTTCCTGGGGAACCGGATTTCTGGACTACGACAATGACGGTTTGCTGGACCTCTTTATCGTCAACGGTCACGTTTACCCGGAAGTCGACAAGCAAGACTGGGGTACAACCTGGGCGGAACGGCCGCAGCTGTTTCGAAATCTGGACGGGTCCAAATTTCAAGAAGTGCCGCCGGCGACCGGCAGCGGATTGGCCGACGTCATTACCGGGCGCGGGGCGGCCTTCGGGGACCTATTCAACAGCGGGCACATCGACGTAGTCATCAATAATATTGATGCGGCGCCCGCGCTGCTGCGAAATGTGGTAAAGAACGGGAATCACTGGCTGACGTTGAAACTGATTGGCGGTCCGAAGAGCCCGCGTGACGCCATCGGAGCGAAAGTTTTTCTAACGACGGGCGGAGTTCGGCAGCGTGCGGACGTGTATAGCGGGGGATCGTACGGTTCGAGCTCTGACAAGCGGGTGCACTTCGGGCTGGGGCAAGCGACTGCGGTGGATGCCATCGAGATTCATTGGCCCAGTGGAAAGAAGCAGAGCGTCACCGTAACGGGCGTCGACCGCATTCTTACCGTGGAAGAAGGGAAGGCGCCGACGGAGAAAAATCTGTGGTGATGGTAGATTTTTAGGCGATTCAAGCAATAATTGCAGGGTGCTTAAGAAGTCTATCGAAAAAGGAATCGGCGTGATTGTTTGCCTATTCTTCCGCGCAGAGGTTTTGGCATTAAGAACAATCGGAGCTTAAATGGAATTCATTCATGATGATTTCCTGTTGGCGTCGAAGACAGCCCGCCGTCTGTATCATGGGTACGCCGCTCTAGAACCCATCCTGGACTACCATTCGCATCTGTCGGCTGCGGATATCGCCGCTGACCGGCGGTTCAAGGACTTATTCGAAATATGGCTTGAAGACGACCACTACAAATGGCGAGCCATGCGCGCCAATGGAATTTCCGAACGTTTTTGCACGGGTGATGCGCCTCCCTTTGAAAAATTTCTGGCGTGGGCTCGAACTGTGCCGTTTGCGCTGCGGAATCCGCTCTATCACTGGACGCATTTGGAGTTGAAACGGTACTTCGACATAGGGGAACTGTTAGACGAAGGCAGCGCCAAAAAAGTCTGGGATCGGGCAAACATTTTGCTGCAAAGCAACGAGCTATCGGTGCGTGGAATACTTAAAAAGTTTCACGTCCGAGTAATCTGCACCGCGGATGACCCCTGCGATGACCTCAAGTATCATCAGGCGATAGCCGGTTCGGAGAAGAACTTCCGTGTTTTTCCGACATTTCGCCCCGACAGAGCGTTTGGCGTGGGGACTCCTCAGGAATTCGTTGCATGGCTCGGGCAACTGGAAGCAGCAAGCAATGTTTCCATCTCATCCCTCAGTGATTTTCTCGGCGCGCTAAAGCAGCGGCATGACTATTTCCACTCGCAAGGAGGCCGGCTGTCGGACCATGGATTGAACTATTGTTGCAGCGCGCCTTGCACAGAGCAGCAAGCTTCAGCGGTCTTTGCCAGAGCGCGCGGAGGTGTGCCCGCGACACGAGAAGAGGCGGAACAATTTGCCTCGTATCTTTTGCTATTTTTCGGAAGGCTGGACGCCGAAAGAGGCTGGACCAAGCAATTGCACCTTGGCGCATTGCGGCGAGTGAACACGCGCCGCACTCGCGAACTTGGTTCGGACAAGGGATATGACGGAATCGGGGACTGGAATCAGGCGGAGGCGCTTTGTTCGTTTCTTGACAAACTCGACCAGGAACAGGCGCTGCCCAAAATGATCATCTATAACGTGAATCCCTCGGACAACTACGCGTTTGCGACCGCGATTGGCAGTTTTCAGGAAGGGCCCGTGGCAGGGAAGATCCAGTTCGGGAGCGGCTGGTGGTTTCTCGATCAAAAGGAAGGCATCGAATGGCAACTCAACGCCCTCTCGAACACTGGGCTGCTATCTCGATTCATCGGCATGCTGACGGACTCGCGATCGTTCATGTCGTTTCCGCGGCACGAATATTTTCGGCGAGTCTTCTGTAACCTGCTTGGGCGCGAAGTCGAGAGCGGGGAATTGCCCAACGATGAAAAACTACTCGGAACGATGGTGCAAAATGTGTGTTATAGAAATGCCGAGCGCTATCTGGGGTTAGGCTGAGGCTGGGCGCCACCTGAAATGATTCACAAATCTTCGCGACCACGCGTGTCTCTTTTGCTCTTGGTTGCTTATTTGCTCGCGGGATCTCCTGTCAATGCTCAAACAATCGGCGAAGATCGCTACGTGGATTTTGCGCACCACGCCGGCGAATTCAGCCTCGTTGCGGGAAACGCTGTCGCAACCCTCTATGTGGATTCTGCTGATTTTCCCGGCGTGATTCGTGCCGCCGGCGATTTGCAGGCGGACATTCAACGCGTTACGAACAGGAACCCGCTGACTGCGCACGACGAGAAGGGCCTGGGATCGAATGCGATCATCGTTGGCACGATTGGAAAGAGCAAAATCATCGATCAACTAATCCGCGATCGCAAAATTGACGCAAACCTCTTTGCCGGAAAATGGGAATCGTTTCTGATTCAAGTTGTGCCGAATCCGCTGCCGGGCGTGGCCAGCGCGGTGGTTATCGCGGGAAGCGACAAGCGCGGAACAATTTTCGGGATCTACGATCTCTCCGACCAGATTGGAGTTTCGCCGTGGTACTGGTGGGCCGATGTTCCCGTTCAGCATCATGATGAACTGTTCGTGAAGCCGGGCACATTCGTGCAGGGGCCGCCGGCAGTCAAGTACCGCGGAATTTTCCTGAATGATGAAGCGCCCTCGCTAACCGGATGGGTGCAGGAAAAATACGGGAACTACAATCATCAGTTCTACGCCAAAGTGTTTGAGCTTCTACTGCGATTGAAGGCCAACTATCTCTGGCCGGCCATGTGGAACAACGCTTTTAACGAAGACGACCCGCTGAATGCGCAGCTGGCCGACGAATACGGCATAGTGATGGGCACGTCCCATCACGAACCGATGCTGCGCGCGCAGCAAGAATGGAAGCGGCATGGAAAAGGTGCGTGGGATTATTCGACGAACGCAGATTTCCTGAAGGGATTCTGGGATGAAGGCGTCCAGCGCAACAAGAAGTTCGAGAGCATCATCACGCTCGGCATGCGCGGAGACGGCGACACGCCTATGTCCGAAAGCGCCAACATCGCATTGCTGGAAAAAATCGTGGCGGATCAGCGCAAAATCATCGCGCAACGCGTGAACTCCGACTTATCCAAGGTGCCGCAGGATTGGGCCCTCTATAAGGAAGTGCAGGAATATTACGAGAAAGGCATGCGTGTCCCAGACGACGTCACTCTACTGTGGTGCGACGACAACTGGGGAAACATCCGCAGGCTGCCGACTCCGGAGGAACGAAAACGCAGCGGCGGCGCTGGGATTTACTACCATTTTGATTACGTTGGCGACCCGCGTTCCTACAAGTGGCTCAACACTACTCCGATTGCCAAGGTGTGGGAGCAGATGAATCTGGCGTATCGCTATGGCGCCGACCGCATCTGGATTGTCAATGTGGGCGACTTGAAGCCCATGGAATTGCCTATCGATTTTTTCCTGAACATGGCGTGGAAACCAGAAAGGTGGCCCAAGGAAAGAATCTCTGAATTCACCAGGTTCTGGGCAGAGCGGCAGTTTGGACCAGAGTTTGCGCCGGAAATTGCGGACATGCTTTCGAAGTACACAAAATACAATGGCCGCCGAAAACCCGAGTTGCTGGAGCCCGATACGTATAACTTGGTGGACTACCGTGAGGCGGACACGGTGTTGGCCGATTTTCAAGCCGCCGCTGCGAAAGCGGAAGAAATCTACGGGAAGCTGCCGGAGAACCAGCGCGACGCTTTCTTGGAACTTGTGCTTTACCCCACGAAAGCGTCCGCGATTGTAACCGAGCTTTACATCATCGCCGGCAGAAACCAACTCTACGCCAGCCAAGGCCGCGCGAGCGCCAATGATTTGGCCGCCCAGGCGCGCGCTTTATTTCAAGCCGACGCGGACCTCTCTGCGGCCTACAATCACACACTGGCGCACGGCAAGTGGGACCACATGATGGATCAAACGCACATCGGCTACACCTATTGGAACCAGCCGCCGGTCAACGCCATGCCCAAGGTCAGTGAAATCAAAACTCCTGCTGCGGCAAAACTCGGCGTGGCTTTGGAAGGTTCGGCGCTTGCTTGGCCCGGCTCTTCTGGCGAAGCAACTCTTCCTCCGTTTGACGTTTTCAATCGGCAACGCCGCTACATCGACATTTTCAATCGCGGCCAGGAGCCATTTACATTTTCGATAGCCACGAACGTCCCTTGGATCATACTGAGCGAATCGCAAGGGAAGATTGAGAAGGAGCGGCGCGTGTGGATCAGCGTGGATTGGGATGCGGCCCCTGTGGGGCTCGCTGGCGGCTACTTGAAAATCGGGGGCAACGCGCAAGAAGTAGTTGTGACTGTGAACGCTTCTCGTCCCCCAGATCTCAGGCGGGAGACGCTGAACGGCTTTGTGGAAAGCGAAGGCAACGTTTCGATGGAAGCGGTGCACTACGACAAGAAAGTTGATGGACCATCGGCGCGATGGGAGAAAATTGATGACCTCGGACGGACGCTTTCCTCCATGACCGTATTCCCAGTAACCGCGCACAGTGTCACGCCGCCGCGGGATTCTCCGTGCCTCGAATACAGGTTGTATCTTTTCGATCCACACACTATCGAAGTGGAAGCCATCCTTGCACCTACTTTGAATTTTGTGCCGGGCCGCGGCCTGCGATACGCCATCTCCTTTGATGAAGCGGCGCCTCAAGTTATCGATGCGCTTGCGCAGAACACGGTGAAAGACTGGGAAACGTCGGTGAAGGACAGCGTTCGCAAAGTAAAGTCCACGCACTCCCTTTCAGGAACGGGGTATCACATTTTGAAATTCTGGATGGTCGACCCAGGAGTTGTACTGCAGAAACTCGTCGTCAATCTTGGCGGCGTAAAGCCCAGTTATCTTGGTCCGCCGGAGAGCTATCACCATGGCGGCTACGAGCTTACGCCGCGTTAGACAGCGCCCCATGCGTATAACTCCGACTGGCGCATCTGCTGAAGTGAACTTACTTTCGCGCCGGCGACATCAGTTGTAGAGTAGGCGGGCAAGTTTTATGAGCTGAGCGGGTTGGTGTGGATCGGATACCGATTTATTTTCATCCACTATCTCGCTCCTCGCGATACAAAGGATCCACACCAACGATGAAAATCACCGACGCCAAAGTGATTGTCTGCAGCCCGGGACGCAACTTCGTAACGCTAAAGGTTACGACCGAGGACGGAATTTACGGGCTCGGCGATGCCACGGTAAATGGCCGCGAACTCGCGGTCGCCAGCTACCTTTCCGACCACGTCATTCCCCTTTTGATCGAGCACGACGCGCGGCGCATCGAAGACATCTGGCAGTATCTCTACAAAGGCGCGTACTGGCGGCGCGGCCCGGTGACCATGTGCTCGATCGCGGCGGTGGATACCGCGCTCTGGGACATTAAGGGCAAGGCCCTGAATGTGCCCGTCTACCAGTTATTGGGAGGGGCTTCGCGCGAGGGTGTTCTCGTTTACGGCCATGCTAGCGGAGCAAATATCGAGGAAACCGTTCAGGCCGTTGCCCACTACCAGAAACTGGGATACAAAGCGATTCGCGCGCAGAGCGGCATTCCCGGTTTGCAAAGCACCTACGGCGTTGGCCGCGGCAAAATGTACTACGAGCCGGCGCAAAAGGATGCGCCGCCCGAAGAGGCGTGGAGCACCGATCTCTACTTGAATTTCGTACCGCAATTATTCGCGCGGCTACGAAAGGAATTTGGCGAGGATCTTCCTCTGCTGCATGATGCGCATCACCGGCTAACGCCGATTGAAGCGGCGCGACTGGGAAAGAGCCTCGAACCATTTCACCTGTTCTGGCTCGAAGATCCCGTGCCTGCCGAATTGCAGGAGAGTTTGCGGCTCATTCGCCAGCACACCACCACGCCGATTGCGATCGGCGAAGTTTTCAATTCGATCTACGATTGCCAGCAACTCATCCAGGAGCAGCTCATCGACTTCATTCGCACTGCGGTAGTACACGCGGGGGGAATTTCACATTTGAGGAAAATCGCCAGCCTCGCAGAACTCTATCACGTCCGAACCGGCTGCCACGGCGCCACCGATATGAGTCCCGTGTGCATGGCGGCCGCGCTGCATTTCGATTTAAGCGTTCACAATTTCGGCATCCAGGAATACATGCACCACCTCGCGGAAACAGACCGAGTTTTCCCGCATTCTTACAGCTTTTCTGATGGGATGATGCATCCAGGCGACGCGCCAGGCCTCGGCGTGGACATTGATGAATCTGTTGCGTCCAAGTATCCCTACGCCCGGGCCTATCTCCCAGTCAACCGCAAGCTCGACGGCACGATGCACAGTTGGTAGAGGAAATTCCGTCGACGAAAAATTGCAGATTGCTCCAGCAAGTACCGCGACGATCTGCAATTTTTCACGCTAGTTTCAGAGTATCTGTGACGTCGGAACCCTTCTTAGAGCTGAATAATTCCGCGCCGCAAGCCGATGGCGACCGCTTGGGTGCGGTCACCGGCTCCCAACTTTTCCATGATGTGCTTGATGTGAACCTTCACGGTATCTTCTGAAATGAAAAGCCGCTCCCCAATGTCCCGATTCCTGTTTCCTTCGGCAACCTTCCGAAGAACCTCGGTTTCGCGTGCCGTCAAGCCTTCATCGCTCATATGCTCCGCCAGCTGCGCCGCAATCTGCGCGGGGATACGCTTTTTCCCCGCATGAACCTGGCGAATCGCCTCCACGAGCTCTTTTGGAGGCAGGCTCTTGAGAATGTAAGCGCGAGCTCCTGCCTCGAGGGCGCGCTGGATTTCCACATCACCTTCGAACGTGGTAAGGACGACAATGCGGGCTTCGGGGAATTCCTTTCGAATGGCAACAATCGCATCAATCCCGCTCATGTCGGGAAGTCTAAGGTCCATGAGGGTTACGTCGGGCCGATGTTCCCGGAATTGCCCAATGCCGTCTTGCCCGTTCGCTGCGTGGGCTACTAACTGCATGTCGGCTTGGTTGCCAAGGACAAGTTCTAGCCCTTCGCGAAGTAGCGGATGATCATCCACGCACAGTATGCGAATGCGTGCCGGCTCGCTCATAGACATTGGCCGCCTCTTGGTTTGTCCATCACTCGCGTTAGCCTCGGAAGCGACTCTCAAAACTTTATTCACCAGACCCAGAAGCAAGGTCGCCGCGAACGCGTTCACATTGCAGCAGGCGCGGCATTTTGACAGCACGGCAAATCCGCAGGCCCGATGCTGGCGCTAGAAAATTGGGCGTGGGCATTGGAAACGTTATGAGTCGGAACAGCAATCTCCACTTCTGTCCCGGCGCCTGGCCTGCTCCAGATCCGGAGTTGTGCTCCCACACCGGCGGCCCGCTCGCGCATCCCCGACAGTCCCCAGTGCAAATCGCGCCCAACCTGTATAAACTTCGGATCGATCCCGCAGCCATTGTCACGCACGATCACACGAAACCGGCGGTGGGAATACTCAATCTCGGCTTCAATGGCAGTCGCTCCAGAGTGTCGCAATGCATTGAGCAGCGCTTCCCGCGCGATAAGGTAAATTTGCTCTTGGATCGCGGGATTCAAGGTCTTTGCCTGCCCCTCGACCAAGATTCGAAACTGCGCGCCTCCGGGCGTGAGTTCATCCCAAAGGCAGTACAGAGATTCCTCGAGACTTGGGGATGCGTCCGCCGGCGGGCGGAGTTCCTGCAGAGCAGCGCGGCCCTCGTCAATGCCCCGATGCATCAGGTGTAGAGCGCGGTTGAGTGTGGACTTAGTGGGCGAATCCGCAGGGGTTTGATCTACCGTGGCCTGCAGCAGCAGGGAGGCACCCAGAAACCCCTGGAACAAAGTGTCGTGCAACTCGCGTGCGATGCGCCCGCGTTCCTTGCGGCGTTCTTCCAGCCGAACTCTCTGCTCCCGGTCTGCTTGCTCGCGATCGGGATGGCGGAAGCGTCTTGGCAATCGCTCGGCGGGCCGCGTCGGCGAGTCACGGCGACTGAGGGCATCACCAACCATTGGATTCAGTGACCGCTCAACGTTAGAGTTCATGGCTGGTATCACCCCCCGTTTCGATCCACTCGCGAATGTAAGATGGGCACTGCTTCAGCTTGATTCCTCGAGCTTTACATGCTGCCAGAAACTTTACGGCTTCACGATCCACCAGCATCACTTCTTCCAGGTCCAGCGTGATACCTGCAACTCCTGGCTCGGCATCGAAGAGCTGCTGCAACTCGGCGACGTGTATTTCCTCGATGCGGCCGCTGAGAGCGAAAATCAGGGACCCGTTTTCTTCAGACCTTCGAATCTTCAACATCTCAATGGTGGACAGTGCAACCCAAGGACCAGTCGTATTAGATTGAAAACAAGTGTTTTAGTTTGTTCCAGAAGTCACGAAACTCGTGATTTCACGAATGTCGTGACTACCATTTGGACATTCGGGGCGTCCTATGCCGACTTGAACCGGTGTTTATTGATCTTGTGCGCGCGAATCTTTGAGTCGAGCGTGGAAGGAGGAACACCCAGTCTGGCCGCGGCACCCGACGGTCCAGACACCCTGCCCTGGGCGTCCGCCAGCGCTGCCTCGATGGCTTTCTTTTCTTGGGGCGCCGGCAACTTCAACAGTGTTCCGATAGCTGGCTCTGCAGTGTCGAGTTTGTGGGACAGCCAACTCTCATCGACGGTGAAGTTCTCCGTCTCACAGACGATCACAGAGCGCTCGATCACGTTTTGAAGTTCGCGAATGTTGCCAGGCCAGGTGTAGGCCATGAGCCTTTCAAGTGTCGCCCGATTGATGCCCCGTAACTTTTTTCCCGCTTTAGTGGCATAGCGAGCGATGAAATACTCGACCAGCACCGGGATATCTTCCTTTCTTTCCCGAAGCGGCGGCATCTCAATCGGAAAGACGTTAAGCCGGTAATAGAGATCGCTGCGAAACGTCCCCGCGTCGATTCCAGCCTGCAAGTCACGATTGGTGGCGGCAATCACCCGCACGTTGGCGCGAATCGTTTTGGTGCCGCCTACCCGTTCGAACTCGCGCTCCTGCAAAACGCGCAGCAAGGCAATCTGCGTCTCCAATGGAAGCTCTCCAACTTCATCAATAAAGATGGTGCCTCCGTCGGCCAATTCGAAACGCCCCAGGCGGCGTTGCGTAGCGCCGGTGAACGCCCCCTTTTCATGTCCGAAGAGTTCCGAAGTTATCAGGGAAGGTGGGACAGCCGCACAGTTAACACTAACGAAGGCGCGCGAAGCGCGCGGCGACCGTTTGTGAATGGCGCGCGCGATCAATTCCTTGCCCGTACCTGTCTCGCCCGTCACCAGGGCGGTGGAATCCGTCGGCGCGACTTTCGCTACGCGCGCCAGGACGGTTTGCAACGCCGGCGACTCACCCACGATCTCCTCAAACATCGAAGAGCGGTCGATCTCTTCGCGCAGCGCGATGTTCTCGTGGTAAAGCTGGTCCCGCAATTTCTTGATTTCCTCAATCGCGTTCTGGAGGTCGCTTTCGGCTTTTTTGCGTTCGGTGATGTCTTCATGGATGGCAATAACACGACTGGGGCGTCCGTCGGGCCCTCGCAAGAGCGTAAAGATCACATTAGCCCATACGGATCTGCCATCTTTGAGGATGAGGTGCTTTTCCTCTCGCAGCGTCTCACGAACCCCATCGCAAAGCTCCCGGAACAGAAGGGCATCCGCTTCCCGATCCTCTTCGCAAGTGACCTCGTCATAGGTTGCAAGGCGGCTGAGTTCTTCCCGGCTGCGGCCCATCATTCTTTGCAGCGCACGATTGTTTTCGACGGGCCCTCCCGAAATTAGATCGACGAGAGTGATGCCCGATCCTGCCTCATTGAAAATCGCGCGAAAGCGCTGCTCGCTTTCTCTGAGCAAGGACTCTGCCTGCTTGCGCTCGGTGATATCTGTTACTGCTCCGACGAACTGCAAATCGCCCGGTTCGTTATCTGTCGAGGGATGAGATACAACTCGAACATGTTTCACCGAACCATCGGGCATCATCAAGCGATGCTCGAAATCAAAGCTGCGCACTTCCGTCGCCGCTCGCTGGATGGTTTGCTGGACCAACGCCCGGTCTTCGGGATGAGTCCGCTCCATCAACAGGTCCACGGTGGGCTTGGTTGCGGGATTGACCTCAAAGATTCGAAAGGTCTGCTGCGACCAGAAAGTTTCTCCGCTCGCCACGTGCCAGCCGAAGCTGCCCGTTTGGCTGAGCTTCTGCGCCTCTGCCAGGTAAATCTCCCGGCTTTTCAGCTCATGGTAAAGCTCCTGGAGCCGCACTACCATGTCGTTGAAAACGCTTCCGAGGCGAGCGATTTCGTCTCTTCCTGCAGCGGGTATCCGATGACTGAAATCACCTCCCGCCAAAGCCTTGGAGCCTTCCATCAAGCGCCCGAGAGGCAGAGTGATACTGCGCGTGATGGCCAAGCCGAGGAAGGCGGCGAACACGAGCGTCATTGCGGCGGTGAGGGGCACAATCAGTAGAATTCGCCGTTGCGCCTCCCCAATTCTCAGAAGGGCTTGTCGACGCTTCTCGCCGACTTCGCGGTCGATATTTTCAACCAGCGACGAAGTCCTGGTTTCCAGCGGCCGGACCTGGTTAGCCAAACGAAGACGAACAGCCTGCCAGTCCTTCGATTTGGCCAACACTGTGATGGCCCCGAGTTCAGCCGGCAGGGCGTCCTGAATGGCTTGAAGGGTCGGCAGCAGCGCTGGGTCCAGCTGGACTTCGGGCGGCAACCGCCCGAGGACACTCCGGCTGCGCCGGCTGTCCTCAAGGAGTGCGGTGCGCAGAAGTTCCGCTTCGGTCAGGAGCCCGGCAGTGTTTTCGGAATGTGCGAGATCATCCAGCCTTTCATAAAACGACATGAGACTGGTATGAGCCTGCAACACGGCGATCAACTCTTGGTCGACGCCGCTCAGACGCTGCGCTTGGTCGCTAACTCGATGGAATTGCCAGAGTAAAACTGCGTTTCCCAGCAACATTGCCAGAATGATTAGGACAAAGCAGGAAGTCAGACGGGGGCCGATATTGAGTCGATGAAAAGGAAAAATTTTGTCGCCAGCTTGTTTCGCCCACGCGGCAAGTTTCGCGACCACTAGTGACTCCCTGTCGGTTGACTCGATTACGAGTGGCCAAGATTGCTATCGCCTGCACTCGAAATCGAAACATGCCCGGACCTTTATAGACCCTTTTCGCGGGAAGCCCTATCCAGCCTGGAAGGCGGTCCCGGTCTGAATCCGGTGATTCCCATCAGTTCCTTCTCCAGGTCCGCGGCTGCGGCCAAAGGAATCTTTTCCCCGGCCAGCACGGAATGCACGGCCCGGATGTACGCCGTGCTCACCTCTTCGTATTTCTGTCCGGTAACCACGGATGGACGCGCCACAACAACTTCCCCGTGTTGCTTCAATTTGGCAAGCTGCGGATAAAGTTCGAAGAGGGCCGGCAGCTCGTACAGCTCAGCTTCCTGGGGTGGCTGGGAGTGCTCGCTCGCGCGCATCAGCTGGGCATCTCTTCGCAGCAGAAATCGAATCAGCTCCAGCGCTTCACGGGGGTGCGTCGAACTTTGCGAGACTGCCAATCCGTTTCCTCCTAACGTGCCTGCTCGCGCTGCTCTGCCTCCCGGCATGCTGGTTACGCCGAACCGCGTAGGGCTACCAGGTGGAGTATTCACACGGGACCCCGCAAAAGGCCAGCCGCGAGTGAGCAAGCTATAGTCGGATTGCCAACCACGAAGGAAGGCGGCCTTCCCCGAGCCCCAGAAGTTTTGTGCATCCCACTTTGCGTAGGCTGCCACGCCAGGCGGTGAAATGGAACCAACCCACCGCGCCGCACGCTGCCAGGATCGAATCGCCTGCCCATTATTCACGCTGATGGTCTGGTCATCCTCAATGATTCGTCCGCCACCGTCGCTAATCTGCCATTCCAGGGCGCTGCAGGTCAAATCTTCGTCGACGCCCCCCTGCCAGGCATAGCCCCAGAAGTCTTTCACACCTTTGGCCCGTTCGCCCGCTTGAATCCGGGTGGCCATCACCTCGAGTTCATCCCATGTTTTGGGCGGTTCACGATATCCGTACTTTTGCAGAAGATCAGGGCGATATAGCAAAACACCAATGTAGGCGTGGTGCGGTACAGCCACCTGTTTGTCGCCCACGGCGTAGCTCGCGAGCACCACGAGGTTTTGCGAGGCAAGCTCGTTAGTGAAGTAGGGCTTCAGATCCAAGAGATACTGGCTTAAGATTCCGGACCAAATCACGTCAATGCTGACAACGTCGGGAGTGCCGGTACCTTTTTTGAGAAGCTCGCGCCACAAGGCGAGCTGATTGAAGGAGCCGTCGGGGCGGGGAAGCCGTTTGACTCGGATCCCAGTTTCCCGTGTGAAGTCCTGCAAATCTTTTGCCAGGCCAGGCATCAGATCGGGTGTGTCCCACTCAATATCCAGATACGTCACGGTGACCGGTTCATGCACCGGCTGCAATGAACAACCCGGCCCCAAAGAGAGCAGCAAAATTCCGAATATGCCGACAATTCTCATTCAGTGCGACCTTGGCCTGAATTACGAATCTCGCCGCTCACTGGATCGGAGCAAACGCCCCGCAGTTTGCTCCCCATTTACGCCTGCAGAATAGCACGAGACGCTTTCAGCTTCCTTCGGAGAGAGACAGCAGGGTCGTTGCTGGCCCGAAAAGGCGACGCCTAATCTGCAGGTGTTTGAAAAAGGATAGCGGGGACGACGAGACTCGAACTCTCGCCCTCTGCCGTACCGAAGCTCTTCCCCTATAGGAGGGGATATGGCCGGGACTTGCCATGAAGTTAGCCGGCCCGCTTACCGCTCGGTCGCCGGGGCTTCGGCTTACTCTTGCCCTTGAGATGGAGATTGAGCGCCACTGCAGCACGGATGAGCTCCTTCAAGGCCGCTTCATCGACCTTGTTGCCTTCGTGGATGTCGATGGCGCGCCTGACATTCCCGTCGAGGCTGGAGTTGAATAGGCCTGCAGGGTCCTTCAACGCAGCTCCCTTGGCAAATGTCATCTTGACGATGTTTTTGTATGTCTCTCCGGTGCAGACGATGCCGCCGTGGGAAAAGACGGGAGTTCCCATCCACTTCCACTCTTCGACGATCTCAGGGACTGCGTCGTGTATGATTCCGCGCACCCTCGCGAGCATCTTCCCACGCCAATCCCCAAGTTCCTTGATCTTCTCGTCGATGAATGCAGAGGCAGATTCCACCGGGACGGGCCTTTTCATGTTCAGCTCCAATTCTCGCACTAATTCAGCTGCGCTCAGCGTAACCTGCAACCTCCGCAAGTGGAAGCCTCTTTTGTTTCGATAGCAGTTCGGAAAGATGGTGGCAGCCCGCGTGCGGGCTTGAGCTTCGCTTAACCCAGCCTGAAATTCTGCGTTTCTCGATGAGCGCACAATCGCCGAGTCACTCATCGAGTTCAGAGCACTAACGAAAAGTCGGCTTCGCGACCCTAACTTCCGGGTTGCCCGTGATCCGCTCCGAATGGCAAATTCGCGGCAACTTTCTGACCCAAGCCATAGCGCGAGCAGGCCCAAGGCACAACTACCACGTTGAGTTGTTGTACCAACGCAGAACTCGGAGAGCGCGCAGTGTGTTCCAGCGGCTTGCCCTGCCGACACCGGTCTCCATCTCCAATGGAATATGTTCGGGATGAAGGAGGTTGAGCGGCCAGCGCCCGTTCTGGTGGCGGCGCTCAATCACGGTTTCGATGGCGTCACTGACGCGGCTGTCGGGTTTGATTCCTGCATTCCGCAGATAATCGAGTCCGCGCAAGACGTCGTAGTGCCAAAACGTCGGCAACGAGAAGCGGAGCCAGCGTTTGTTGATGACTTCGCCGGTTCGAAGCGAGCGGAACATGCGGCGCTCGAGCAGATAGTTTTCGGCCCTCTTGCGGGCGTTAGTGACGGCCGCCGATTTGCGCCTTGCTCGTTCGTATTCGAGCAATCCTTCGAGCACGCAGATGGTGGTATGGAACGAGGAGCGCCGGCTTTTGGGTGCTTCGCAGTTCCAGCCGCCATCTTCGAGCTGCTCGCCCAGGAGTTGATGGGCCAGTTCGTCGTTCGCTTCTTTGAAATACGAGCCGATGGCGAGGATTCTGCCGTTGATGC
>Ga0137409_10003710_pt1 | contig 16122 bp, 11 predicted proteins | sample CZODoug1_16funga_FD_122059 | JGI IMG/M metagenome (GOLD analysis project Ga0137409, IMG submission 122059) | Vadose zone soil fungal communities from Angelo Coast Range Reserve, California, USA - CZODoug1_16fungal (Hybrid Assembly) | ecosystem: Environmental > Terrestrial > Soil > Vadose zone... | reverse complement strand
AGGAACAGCAAAACGCCTTACGTGCCGGTCACCCGCTTCCTCGACATCAACGGCTTCACGGCGCTCGGGTTGAAGACCGGGCCTTTCGTGAAGCGGGATGCGGCGCTGCCGTCCGAGTACCCGTCTCCGTCGAATATCGATTTGCCGTTCCCGGGCCCGAATATCATCTACGGGATCAGCGACTATCCCAATGTCTTTCCTGACCCCGACGGCATTGGCGGCCCGCCGAACTTCCTGAAAGGCCCGGCGAGCGGCCCGGTCGAGCTATGGGCGCTGGTGAATCCGCCCTCCGATGTGAGCGCCGATGGCGTCAGCGTGTTCAACGATCACGGCAGACTCACGACCATCGACGGCATGGTGAGTGCCGTGGATGTCGGCACGGGAGAGATCCTGTGGCAGCGGCCTGCGTTCGACGGCATCAAGGGTACTATCGGCACCGGCCAGGCCTTCGGCACGCTCAGCGTCGGCAATGGAGTCGTGTTCATCGGCTATCAGGACGGCAAGGGAACCATGGTCGCCCTGGATGCCGAATCTGGAAAGAAGCTCTTCGAGTTCCATAACCAGATCAAGCTCGCCGACGGCTCCGTGATGCAGTCGGGCGCTATCGAGAGCGGACCCCAAGTCGCCGGCAACATGGTCTATTGGGGTGTCGGCGCGGAGAGTGGAGGCTTGTTTACCAACAGGGACGGGGTTAACGTCAACGCGGGAAGCCGGCTTTTCGGATTCGAATTGAAGCACGATCGCGATGAAAGGTCCGAAGATCGCGATTGAAGGTGAATAACTTGTGCACTCGCCGGACTCGGATGCACAGATATGACGCGACCAGCGCCTTTGGAAAACGCGGTGCAAGTGCTTGAATTTGGGGTGGCCGATGGGATTCGAACCCACGACAACCGGAATCACAATCCGGGACTCTACCAGCTGAGCTACGGCCACCGTAGGGGCCGGATTATAGCGCAGCGCGTCTAAAGCTTCGACAGGACGTCGCGGAACTTCGCCTCGACCTTCGCGCGAAGCTCGGGCGTCGCGCGCGCGACCGGCGGGAAGTCCGCCAGCATCTCGTAGGGCCGGCAGGCGTCGATCACGGCGCGCGAGTTCCAGGTGGTGCCGCGCGGGATGCGCGGGTCGAGGGGCCCGCTCCACATCTTGCGCACGATGTCGATGTCCTCGGCCGGATCGCAGCGCGTGCACATGGCCCAGAGCACCTCGAACAGGTTGGTGGGATCGATGTCCTCGTCGACTACGACGACGAAGCGCCCCAGGTAGGAGCCCGACTGGCAGCTCGTCGCGGCCATCGCCGCCTGCTTGGCGTGCCCCGCGTAGGCCTGCTTGATCGCAATCACGTTGAACATGCGCGCTCCGCCCGCCTCGTGGCACCACATGCCTTTCACCCCAGAGACGCCGGCGCGCTCGACCTCGTCCCAGATCATTCCCGCTTTCATCACGCACTTGCTGTAGGAGAAGTCCGAGGGCGGCCGCATCGGCGTCGCCACGGTGAGAATCGGGTCGTCGCTGTGGTAGATGCGCTGCACGCGGATCACCGGCTGCTCGCTTTGCCCGCCTGCGTAGTAGCCGGTGAATTCCCCGAAGGGCCCTTCGGGCGCGGTCTCGCCCGGATGCATCTCACCTTCGAGCACGATCTCGGCGTGCGCCGGCATCGGCAGCCCGTGGATCTGGCTTTCGATCACGTCGAAAGGCATGCCGCGGTGCCCACCCGCATAGTCGTATTCCGAGAGCCCGAAACGCAGCTCGTTGCCCCCCGCGAGAAACAGCATCGGGTCATGCCCGCAGGAAACCAGTACGGGGCAGGGCTTGCCCTGCTTGAAATATTTCTCGCGGATCTGCCGGCCGTGCTTGCCCGGCGACATCCACACGCCGACGCGCTTCGCGTCGTGCACCATCACCCGGTAGGTGCCGCAGTTCACCCAGCCGCCCTCGGGATCGCGCATGATCACCAGGTCGTCGGTGCCGATGTAGCGCCCGCCATCGAGCTCGTGGAGGAAGGGGACGGGGAACTTGAGGACATCGACGTCGTTCCCGGAGATCATGTTCTCGAGCACCGGGCCCTTGCCGACAACGCGCGGCGGGATGGGGGTGTGGGTCTTCATGCGGTCGCGGTAGGCGCGCACCACGTCGAGCGGATGCGAAGGCACCGGGAAACCCAGCGTGATCGCGAGCCGCTTCATCGAGTTGGTCGACCCGGAGAGCGTGCGAAAACCCTTCGGGTACCCGGGGATGTCCTCGAACAGAATCGCCGGGGCATTAGAGCGCTCGTTCACGCTCTCTGCGAGCGTGCCCATTTCCAGATTCCAGTCGACGCGGGAAATGCGCAGCAGCTCGCCTGCCCGCTCGATGCGAGTCAGGAACTCGCGCAGATCTGCGTGCGGGCTGTCGTAGTCGTTCCAGATCTTCGCCGCGCGCGGGTCGTTCATGACCGCCTATTGTAAAGGTCCTCGCGCCGCAGCAGGAACACGCAGTCGTCGCCGGCGCTCGTCTCCGCCCAGATGAAAGGCAGCCGCGGGAACGCCTGCTCAACGCGGCGCCGGTTGTGGCCGGCCTCGACGACGAGCCATCCGCCGGGGTGCAGAAACGCCGCGGCCTGGTCCAGGATCCGGCGCACGAAAGCGAGGCCGTCGCGTCCTCCGGCGAGGGCGGTGCGCGGCTCGCGCCGGTACTCGGGCGGAAGCTTGCGCAAGGCCGCGGCGCCGACGTAGGGCGGGTTGGCGACGACGAGGTCGTACTGTCGTCTTGCCGCGGGAAACAGGTCGGCCCGCTCGAGGCTAATCCGTCGCCCAAGACGATAGGCGCCGACGTTCTTCCTCGCGACGGCGAGCGCGCCTCGCGAGATGTCGGTCGCGTCGACCCGGGCGCGGGGGAACGCGAGCGCCACGAGGATCGCGAGGCAGCCCGACCCGGTGCACAGATCGAGAGCTCGATGCACCGGTCGCTTGACCCAGGGGTGGAGCCGCTCGCGCAGCAGCTCCGCGATGAAGGAGCGCGGCACGAGGACGCGCTCGTCGACGTAGAAGCGGTGGTCGCCGAGCCAGGCCTCGTGGATCAGATAGGCGAGGGGCTTGCGGGTACGCACGCGCTCCTCGGAAAGGCGCAGTACCCGGCGCTCCTCGTGACGGGTCAGCTCACGGTCCGCGGACCGTGAGAGCTCCTCGTGGGAGAGCCGCAGCGCGTGGGCGAGCAGCCATGCCGCTTCGTCGCGGGCGTTGGCGGTGCCGTGCCCGAAGGAGAGCCGCGCCGCGCGCAGCTTGCGCTCGGTCACGACAAGCCAGTCGCGCAGAGTCAGGACACGAGGAGCCGCACGAGCACGCGCTGGTAGATATCGCGCAGCGGCTCGATCGCCGCGAGGTCGATGTGCTCGTTCAGCTTGTGGATCGAGGCGTTCACCGGACCGAACTCGACGACTTCCTTGCAGATCCCGGCGATGAAGCGCCCGTCGGAGGTGCCGCCGCTGGTGCTGACCTCGGGCGGCGAGCCGGTGACCTCGCGGATCGCGGACGAGAGCGCCTCTGCGAGCTTGCCGCGGGGCGTGAGGTAGGGCGCGGCGCCGAGCGTCCACTCGAGCTTGTACTCGAGCTTGTGGCGGTCGAGCAGCGCGTGCACGCGCTGCTTGAGGTCCTCGGCGGTGCTCGCCGTCCCGAAGCGGAAATTGAACTTGATCTCAACGTCGTTCGGCGTGACGTTATCGGCGCCCGTCCCCGCGTGGATGTTCGAGATCTGCCAGGTCGTGGGCGGAAAGGAGTCGTTGCCCTTGTCCCACTCGGCGGCGGCGAGCTCGGCGATCGCCGGAGCGACCTGATGAACGGGATTTCTGCCCAGGTGAGGATAGGCGATGTGTGCCTGCACGCCCTTGACCCGCAGCGCGCCGGAAAGCGACCCGCGGCGGCCGTTCTTGATCGTGTCGCCCAGCCTCGACACGCAGGTCGGCTCGCCCACCAGGCAATAGTCGATGCGCTCGCCGCGGCTTCGCAGCAGATCGACGACCTTCACCGTCCCGTCGACCGCCGGACCTTCCTCGTCGGAGGTGATCAAGAGCGCAATCGACCCCTTGTGCGAGGAGTGCTTGGCGAGGAAATCCTCGACTGCGACGACGAAGGCGGCGATCGAGGTCTTCATGTCGGCCGCGCCTCGCCCGAACAGCTTGCCTTCGCGCTCGGTGGGCACGAAGGGGTCGCTCTTCCACTGGTCGAGCGGGCCGGTGGGGACGACGTCGGTGTGGCCCACAAAACAGACGAGAGGAGCGGCACTGCCGCGGCGCGCCCAGAGGTTCGTGACCTCGCTGCACCTGACCGGCTCGACCTTGAAGCCCAACCGCGCGAGGCGCTCGCCCAGCAGGGTCTGGCAGCCTTCGTCCTTCGGGGTGATCGAGCGGCGTGCGATCAGCTCGCGCGTGAGCCTGAGGGTCGCGGCTGCTTCAGCCGCCATGACGCCGGGTCCTAGGCATCCTCGGTTTCGCCGAGCTTGAAGTTGCTGTAAGTCGTGTTGGGATCCTGCACGGGCTTGGGCTGGGTCTTCTTGTCGCCGCCGGCGACGAGCGCCGCCCCGGCCTCAGTGTTGTTGATCAGCCACAGCAGGTTGTTCGCCGAGTCCGCGTTGGCGAGCGCTTCTTCCTGGGTGATGATGCCGTCGCTGATCATCCTGAAGAGCGACTGCTCGAAGGTCTGCGATCCCGGGGTCAGCGCCTTTTCCATCGCTTCCTTCATCTGGTTGACCTCGCCCTTCTCGATCAGCTCGGCGATGTAGCGGCTGTTGAGCATGATCTCTATCGCCGCGGAGCGCGTGTTCTTGACATTCTTGATCAGCCGCTGCGAGATCACGCACTTGAGCGTCGCCGCCAGGTCCTGCAGCAGCGCGCTGCGGCTCTCCAGCGGGTAGAAGCTGATGATGCGGTTCATGGCGTGGTAGCTGTTGTTGGCATGCAGCGTCGCCAGGCACAGGTGACCCGACTGGGCGTACTGGAGCGCCGAGGTCATGCCTTCCTTGTCGCGGATCTCGCCGATGAGGATGCAGTCGGGTGCCTGCCGCAAGGCGTTCTTGAGCCCGGTCTTCATGTCGATCGTGTCGGTGCCGACCTCGCGCTGGTTCACGATCGATTTCTTGTTCTGGAAGACGAATTCGATCGGGTCCTCGAGCGTGAAGATGTGGCCGGTCTTCTGCTCGTTGCGGTAGTCGAGCATGGCCGCGAGCGTGGTCGACTTACCCGAGCCGGTCGCGCCCACCATCAGGATCAGCCCGCGCTTCTCGAGGATGAGGTCCTTGAGCGCCGCGGGCAGGCCCAGCGTGTCGATCGCCGGGATCACCGCGGGAATGTAGCGCACCACCACCGCGGGCGAGCCCTTCTGCTGGAAGGCGCTGATGCGGAAACTGCCCACGCCCGGGAAGGTGAAGCCGATGTTCAGCTCGAGCGTGCCTTCGTAGTCGCGCTTCTGGACGTCGTTGATCACCTCGTAGAGCAGGGCGCGCACGGTCGCCGAGTCCATCGTCTGCTGGTTGACCGGCATGACATTGCCGTTGATCTTGATGGCGATCGCGGAGCCGACGGACAGGAAGATGTCGGAGGCCTTCTTCTCGGCCATGAGCTGGAACAGGCGCTTCATCATCGACATGGGCTTCCTCCCTCTAGTCCCCGCGCAACAGCTCGTTGATGCTGGTCTTGGCGCGGGTCTTGGCGTCGACCTGCTTAACGATCACGGCACAGTATAGGCCGTATTTACCGTCGGCGGAGGGCAGCGTCCCCGGCACGACGACCGCTCCGGCGGGAACCCGGCCCTGGAGAATTTTGCCGCTGGCGCGATCGTAGATGCGGGTGCTCGCGCCGATGAACACTCCCATCGAGATGACCGCGTTCTCCTCGACGATCACGCCCTCGACGATCTCGGAACGCGCACCGATGAAGCAGTTGTCCTCGATGATCGTCGGGTTGGCTTGAAGCGGCTCCAGAACGCCCCCGATGCCGACGCCTCCGGAGAGGTGCACGTTCTTGCCGATCTGGGCGCACGAGCCCACCGTCGCCCAGGTGTCCACCATCGTCCCTTCGTCCACGTAGGCGCCGACGTTCACGTACGAGGGCATGAGCACGACGTTCTTCGCGATGTGGGCACCGCGGCGGGCGACCGCAGGCGGGACCACGCGAAAGCCGCCGCGCTCGAACCGCTCGCGGTCGTAGCTCTCGAACTTGGTCGGCACCTTGTCGAAGAATTGCAGGGAGCCCGCGTGAATCGGCCGGTTGCCTTCGAGGCGGAAGGACAGCAGCACCGCCTTCTTGATCCACTGGTGCGTGACCCAGCTGCCGTTCACCTTTTCGGCGACGCGCAGCCTTCCCTCGTCGAGCTCGCCGAGCACGCGCTCGACCGCTTCGCCCACTTTCGCGGGGGCCGAGCCCGGCGCAAGCTTCGCGCGCTCCTCCCATGCCTGCTCTATGGTTGCCTGAAGCGGGTCCATTCGATCGCTCTAGAGTTTGCCTGCGAATTCTACGATACGGCGGGCGGCTTCGAGGCACTCGTCGGCCTCGGCGACCAGCGCCATCCTCACCCAGCCCACCCCCGGATTGACGCCGCCCGATTCGCGCGCGAGGAAGCTTCCGGGGAGCACGGTGACGTGCTGCTCGGCGTACAGGCGGCGGGCGAACTCGGTGTCGGCGATCGGCGTCGGGGCCCACAGGTAGAAAGCGGCGTCGGGCAGCTGCACGTCGAGCGCCGCGCGCAGCACAGGGGTGACGGCGGCGAACTTCTCGGCGTATTTCCTGCGGTTTTCGCGCACGTGCGCCTCGTCGCGCCAGGCCGCGACGCTCGCGTCCTGCACCGCCGGGCTCATCGCGCCACCGTGATAGGTGCGGTACAGAAGAAAGGACTTCAGGATCGCCGCATCGCCGGCGACGAAGCCGGAGCGCATGCCGGGCACGTTGGAGCGCTTCGACAGGCTGGAAAACACCACCAGCCGCTCGAACCCACGGCCGAGCCGCGTCGCGGCCTCGAGGGCGCCCAGCGGCGGCGAAGCCTCGTCGAAGTAGACCTCCGAGTAGCATTCGTCCGAGGCGACCATGAATTCATGGCGGTCGGCCAGCGCGAAGATCTCCTTCCAGTCCGCAAGGACCAGCACCTTGCCGGTGGGATTCCCGGGCGAGCAGACGTAGAGCAACTGGGTGCGGCGCCACACGGCCTCGGGGACGGAGCCGTAGTCGGCGGCAAAGGCGCGCTGCGCGACCGCGTTGACGAAGTGGGGCCGGGCACCGGCGAGCAGGGCCGCGCCTTCGTAGATCTGATAGAAGGGGTTCGGGCAGACGACGATCGCGTCGCCGCGGGAGGGATCGATCACCGCCTGCGCGAAGGCGAACAGCGCCTCGCGCGAGCCGTTCACCGGCAGCACCTCGGTCTTCCAGTCGATTCCCTTCAAGGCGTAGCGGTGCACCAGCCAGTCGGCCACCGCCTGGCGAAGGGCCTCCCCGCCAGCCGTAGGCGGATAGCTCGCGAGCTTGCCCAGACTCCCGGTCAGGGCGCGCTTGATGAAGTCGGGAGTTGGGTGGCGCGGCTCGCCGATGCCGAGGCTGATATGCGCAAGCGCCGGGTTCGGCGTGACGCCCGCGAACAGCTCTCGCAGCCTCTCGAAAGGATACGGCTGCAGCGACTGCAGTCTCGGGTTCATCCTTCGGTCGGCGGGAGCTCGAACCCGGGCGCAGGCTTCCAGCCGGGCTTGCGGTGCTCCACGACGACGCTGGTGGTGATGCCGCCGCGGACGAAGAACCGGGCGACGAGGCGCAGCAGGCGCGGGGAGAGCAGTTTGACGAGATCGTCGCTGATGCGGTTGGTGACCGCCTCGTGAAAAGCGCCTTCGTTTCTGTACGACCAGATGTAGAGCTTGAGGCTCTTCAGCTCCACGCACTTGCGGTCCGGAACGTAGTCGAGGAACAGCGTCGCGAAGTCAGGCTGCCCGGTCATCGGGCACAGGCAGGTGAACTCCGGGATCTGCATCCTGATCAGGTAGTCGCGAGCCGGGCTCGGGTTGGCAAAGCTCTCGAGCTTCTTGCTCGGCTTGGACGGCATTTCGGGGGCGATGACGGAAATGGAGGTGGTATTATAGGGGCTTCATTCGGGGCGATGGATCCGGTCTGTAGCGATTTCTGCTAGCGTGCGGCTCACTCAAATAAAGCTCGCCGGTTTCAAGTCCTTCGTCGACCCCACCACCGTAAACGTACCGGGACAACTCGTCGGCGTTGTCGGGCCCAACGGCTGCGGCAAGTCGAACATCATCGACGCCGTGCGCTGGGTCCTCGGCGAGTCGCGCGCGGCTGCGCTGCGCGGCGACTCGATGCAGGACGTGATCTTCAACGGCTCATCGCTGCGCAAGCCGGTCGCGCGTGCGAGCGTCGAGCTTTCCTTCGACAACAGCCTCGGCCGGGCGGCGGGCCAATGGTCGCAGTACGCCGAGATCTCGGTGAAGCGGGTGCTGCAGCGGGACGGCGAGTCGGCGTACTTCATCAACAACACCCACGTGCGCCGCCGCGACATCCAGGACATCTTCCTGGGCACGGGGTTGGGACCGCGCGCCTACGCCATCATCGAGCAGGGGATGATCTCGCGCATCATCGAGGCGCGGCCCGAGGAGCTGCGGGTGTTTCTCGAGGAGGCCGCAGGTGTGTCCAAGTACAAGGAGCGCCGGCGCGAGACCGAGCATCGCCTCGCCGACACTCGCGACAACCTCGCCCGGGTGAGCGACATCCGCCAGGAGCTCGGCTCGCAGATCGAGCACCTCGACAAGCAGGCCGAGGTCGCGCGGCGCTACAACGAGCTGGTCGCCGACCGCGCCCACAAGCAGAACCTGCTGTCGCTGCTCCGGCGCAACGAGGCGCAGGCCGAGGCGCAGCGGCATGCCCGGGACATCGAGCGGGCCGGGATCGAGCTCGAGGCCGAGACCGCGCGCCTGCGCGAGAGCGAGCGCGAGCTCGAGCAGACGCGGGCGGAGCATTACGCCGCCGGCGACGCGCTTTCGGCCGCGCAGGGCGAGCTCTACGGCGCCAACGCCGACGTCTCGCGCCTCGAAACCGAGATCCGCTTCGTCGCCGACACCCGGCAGCGGCTTGAGGCGCAGCTCGCCCAGGTCCGCGCGCAGCGCGACGCCGGCAAGAAGAGCGAGCTCGACCAGCGCGAGGCCCTGCGCACCTGGGAGGAGAAGCTGGCGGCGGCGCGCGACAACCTGGACAAGGCGAAGCGCAGGCTGGCCGAAGAGCAGGCGAAGCTGCCTCAAGCCGAGCAGGCGCTGCGGCTGCTGATGGGACGGATCGCGGGCGAGCGCGAGCGCATCGCGCAGGCGGAGCAGGCCTTCCAGGTCAAGCAGGCGCACCTCGCCCACGCCAACAAGACGCTCCAGTCCCTGGAGCAGCGCGGCGAGAGGCTGCTCGCCGAGCGCGCGGAGCTCGTTGTCCCTGACGCCGAGGCGATGGCGCGGCTGGGCGGGGACCTGGGACAGAGCCGCGCCGAGCTGGCGCGGCAGGAAGCGCTGCTTTCGCAGCTCGAGGAGGCGCGCGCGATAGTCGAGGAGCGGCGTCGGGCGGACAGCGACACCCAGCAGGTCCTCCAGCGCGAGCTCTCGCTGCTGGAGGGCACGCTCGGCACGCTCCAGAAGATCCAGAGCCAGGTCGAGGAAAACAGCAAGGTCCATGATTGGATCGACCGGCACCAGCTTGCCTCCAAGCCGCGCTTGTGGCAGAAGCTCCGCGTCGACCCGGGGTGGGAGACCGCGGTCGAGTCGGTGCTGCGCGAGCGCCTGCACGCAATGGAGATGTCCGACCCCGATCTGCTGCAGCGCCTGCTGGAAGACCCACCCCCGGCGAGGGTCAGCGCCTTCAGCTCCGGGCCCGAGGCCGAGCTGCGGCACGAGAAGGGCCTCACGCCCCTGGCCGACTATGTCAAGTCCGCCGAGCCGGCGGTCGGTGCGGTCGTCTCGGCCTGGCTTGCACCGTACTACGCCGTCGATGGCACGCCGCGCTTGCTCACGCGAATGGCGCTCGCGCCGCACGTCGTCCTGGTCAACCGTGAAGGCCACCAATTCAGCCGCTTCGCGGTGAGCTTCCACGCGCCCGACCCGGCCGATACCGGCATCCTCGCCAGGCAGCGCGAAATCGAGGCGCTGGGGGAGAAGGCCGCGATGCGGACGGAGGACATCGAAAAGAAACGACAGGAGCTTGCCCAGCTGGAGCGCTCGCTGGGCGACCATGACGATGGGCTCGCCAAGCTGCGGGTCGCGGGCACGGCGCTCAAGCAGCGCCACCACGAGCGGGAGCTGGAGCATCTCAAGCTCACGCAGGGGCAGGACCGCTACCAGGAGCGCAGCCGACAGATCGAAGGCGAGCTCACGGAGATCGCAGGGCAGCAGACTCAGGAGCGGTCCGCTCAGTCCGCGGCCGAGGCGAGCCTGGAGCAGCACCAGCAGGAAATCGACGAGCTCTACCGCCGCGTCGAGCTCAGCCAGCAGGAGCACGAGGCGCTGGAGGCCAAGCTCGAGGGGCAGCGGCAAGCCATCCAGCACGCCGAGCGCGAGGCCCAGCATACCGCATTTGAAGAGCGTGAATGTCTATCTAAAATCAATGATATAAATCACTCATTTGATGTTATACATGAACAGATAGGCCAAGCCGACCAGGGCCTGGGGCAGCTCCAGGCCGAGCTCACGAGCATCGACGATCAGGTGCTACGCGCCCAGCTGCAGAAGGGACTCGAGGCCAGGATCGCCCGCGAGCAGGGCCTCGCAGGGGCGCGCAACAGGCAGGAGGAGATCGCGGCCCAGCTGCGCGCCTTCGAGGAGGCCCGGCTCGGGAGCGAGCAGAACCTGAACCCCCTGCGCGAGCGCGTCGCCGAGCTGCGGCTCAAGGAGCAGGCAGCCAGCATCAACGCCGAGCAGTTCCAGCAGCAGCTGCGGGAAGCCGGCGCCGACGAATCCGGCCTGGTGGCGACCATGAAGGAGGGGCAGAAGGCGGCCCCGCTGCAGGGCGAGATCACGCGCCTCACGAACGCGCTCGCCGAGCTGGGGGCGATCAACATGGCCGCTCTCGAAGAGCTGACCGTGGCCCAGACGCGCAAGCAGTTTCTCGACGCCCAGGCGGCCGACCTGAACGCTGCCCTGGAGACGCTGGAGAACGCCATCCGCAGGATAGACCGCGAGACGCGCGACCTGCTGCAATCCACCTTCGACACCGTGAACCGCCATTTCGGCGACCTGTTCCCGGCGCTGTTCGGGGGCGGCGAGGCCCAGTTGATCATGACCGGCGAGGAGATCCTCGACAGCGGCGTGCAGGTGATCGGGCGTCCCCCGGGCAAGAAGAACACCACCATCCACCTCCTATCGGGCGGCGAAAAGGCGCTGACTGCCATCGCGCTCGTGTTCTCCATGTTCCAGCTCAACCCGGCGCCCTTCTGCCTGCTCGACGAGGTGGACGCGCCGCTGGACGACGCCAACACCGAGCGCTTCTGCAGCCTGGTCACCAAGATGTCGCAGCAGACCCAGTTCCTGTTCATCAGCCACAACAAGATCACGATGGAGATGGCGAACCAGCTGGTCGGCGTCACCATGCAGGAGCGCGGCGTGTCGCGCGTGGTGGCCGTGGATATCGAGCAAGCCCTGAGGCTGCGGGAAGAGCCCGCCGCCGCCTAGAACCCATGGGCGAGTTCCAGTTCGGCCTGATCGCCATCGGCGCGCTGGTCGTCGCCGGGGTCTTCCTCTACAACAAGTGGCAGGAGCAGCGCTACCAGCGGAACGCCGAGGCCGCGTTCGGGTCCAGGCACGAGGACGTGCTGATGCGCTCGGGAGGCCCGGCGCCGCCCGCCCCCGAGCCGGAGCGGATCGAGCCCCGGCTGTCGGCCCTGGCCGGCGCGCCTGATCCCGAGCTCAGGTCGAGGCAGGTCCTCGAGGAATCGGTCGATTTCATCATCCCGATCGAGGGCGCGGAGGACGTCCCCGGGGCGACGGTGCTGGAAGCCGCGGGCGCCGCGCTGGATCGCTGCCCCAGATCGGTCCACCTCGAGGGCTTCGACGAGAAGCTCGCGTCCTGGGAGTTGATCGACCCCGACCGCAGCTATTCGAAGATGCGCGCCGGACTGCAGCTGGTCGACCGCCGCGGCGTCGCAGACGAGGACGAGATGGCGGCCTTCGGGGCTGCGGTCGAGGAGGCGGCCGCTTCCCTCGGCATGCTCGCGACCATGCCCGACCCGACGCAGGCGCTGGCGCGCGCCAGCGAACTCGACCGTTTCTGCGGCGAGGTCGACATCCGCATCGCCGTGCATCTGGTAAACGACGACACGCCGTTCCCCGGCGCGAAGCTGGACGCGGTGGCGAAGGCGGCGGGCTTCGAGCTCGACGAGCCCGACGGCAAGTTCCGCTGCCGCGACCACGCGGGTCGCGTCCTCTGCGCGCTCGCCAACCAGGAACCCATCCCGTTCAAGGTCGACAGCCTGGAAACGCTGTCCACGCGCGGCGTGACCCTCGAGCTCGACGTGCCGCGAACGCCCCGCGGAGCGTTCTCCGAATTCCGCCAGGCGGCCGAGCGCCTCGCCAAGCAGCTCAACGCGCGCATCGTGGACGACAACCGCCAGCCGGTGAGCGCGGGCGCGTTCCAGGCCATCGCGGCCCAGCTCCAGGCAGTTCACGCCGCGATGGAAGCGCGCGGCATCGCTCCCGGCGACACGCTCGCGCTGCGGCTGTTCTCCTGATGTATGGTGGTCCCGCGCGAAGTTAGAAAGCGAGTCAAAAAGTTACGCGCGGAAATCGATCGACACAACTATCGGTATTATGTTCTAGATAGTCCAAGTGTAGAGGACGCGGAATACGATCGAATATTCCGAGAACTACAGGCGCTCGAGCAGCGATACCCTGAACTCGCTAACTCAGATTCACCAACGCAAAGGGTAGGTGGAGAGCACCTTCCTGGATTTGAACCGGTGGTTCATGCAGTACCGATGCTCTCGATTCGCACTGAGACCGACACGGATTCGTCTGCGGCAAGCACCTTCGATCAGTATGTTCGCAGAGAGCTCAAGCTCAAGCTTGCTGATGGGCCTATCGAATATTCAGCGGAGCTGAAGTTTGATGGGGTAGCAGTGAATTTACGATACGAAAATGGTGTGTTGGTGAGTGGAGCAACAAGGGGCGACGGAACAGTCGGTGAAAATATCACTGCGAATATCCGCACGATATCAAGCATTCCACAGAGTTTGTCTGGTGAATTCCCTGAAATTCTTGAAGTCCGTGGCGAGGTCTTCATGGCACATGAGGATTTCGAACGTATTAACAAGGCCTTGGCTGCGATAGGGGAAAAGACGCTAATCAATCCACGCAATGCGGCTGCGGGCAGTCTACGACAACTTGATCCAGCGATAACGGAGAAGCGGCCACTATCCTTCTTTGCCTACGGGATAGGCGAAGTCCAAGGGTGGCCGAAAGAGCCGTTGACACATAGCGCAGTGCTCGATGTTCTGCGCACCCTGACGTTTCCGGTAAGTGACAAACGTGAGGTTGTAGAAGCAGGCGATAAGCTTGCAGCTTTCCACGCTGAAATTAGGAAACAACGTGAGGAACTACCGTTTGATATTGATGGTGTCGTCTACAAAGTCAACAGCCTGAAGCTTCAGAGAGAGCTTAGTTTCAATGCACGCGAACCCAGATGGGCAGTTGCGCACAAGTTTCCGCCCGAAGTTGCAACGACGGTAGTCGAGGCTATCGATGTGCAGGTGGGGCGTACTGGGGCGCTAACTCCCGTGGCGCGCCTCAAACCGGTGCTTGTCGGCGGTGTAACCATTATGAACGCAACCCTTCACAATGAAGCCGAAGTGAGACGTAAGAAGATACGTGTTGGAGATACGGTAATAGTACGGCGTGCTGGGGATGTGATTCCTGAAGTTGTGGAGGTGGTGCCAGGGCGCAGACCTGAGGGGACGAGTGAATGGACATTTCCGCTAGTGTGCCCGGTATGTCAGTCCAAGGTTGTTCGAGAAAAAGGAGGAGCGGTAGCGAGATGCAGTGGCGGGCTTTTTTGTCCCGAACAAAGAAAGTGGGCAATTATTCATTTCTCCTCTAGAAAAGCCATGGACATCGCTGGCCTAGGTGAGGCATTGGTGGACTATTTTGTGCAGGAACGAGTATTTCAAAGTTTGACGGACATATACAGGCTAAGAGAGCATGCTTTGAATTGGTTGGGCGAGAAGAGAGGCTCACTTCCGTTTGGCGAGTGCTTTGTCTCCAATGAAAAAATAAAACCGAGCGTGCGTGACGCGTATTTCCTCGAGAAAGAGTATTTGGCAGCGCACGGACAATCGGACAGCATAGCGACATCAAAATACATCCAACTGGTTTCTTCTGACGAAAAGCATTTACCCGATGCCCAGATACTCGCTTTAGCGGCTATGCCACCACTGGGCGATAGATCGGCGCGGAACCTGCTTCGCTCGATAGAGAAAAGTAAGGCGGTCAAATCGGAGCGTCTGCTCTTTGCCTTAGGTATTCGGCATGTCGGAGAGCAGGTTGCCAAACAGGTGATCCGTAAAGTAGGTGGCTTTAGGAAGATGATTGAATACGATTGGCCAGGAGCGTCTGCGGCAAAGCAGAGGGCAAAAAAGGAGAACGAACGACGTAAGCGAAAAGGCGAGGCTTTGATAGAAGAGCCACTGAAAGGTGTGGGGCCAGAGATAATGTTCAGCCTTTACAACTTCTTTCAGGAAAAACATAACGTGGCGGTAATTAGAGGGTTACTTGACCTGGGAGTTTCCCCTCGAGACCCGGACGAGAAGACGATCCCCTCTGGCCCCTTGGCGGGGAAGGTATTTGTTCTGACGGGCACGCTGACATCAGCTACTCGCAGTGAGGCTACCGAAAGAATAGAGTCTCACGGAGGCGAGACAGCGAAGTCTCTTTCAAGCAATACTGACTATTTGGTTGTCGGGGAGAAGCCAACAGCCAAGAAAGTGGCTGATGCGGGAGAGCTAGGTGTCTTGATATTGGACGAAAAGGCGTTTTTGGCTCTGCTAGCGGATAGGTGACGACACGGAGCATCCTATGACCACTCGTAATCGTGATGGTCAACCCACAAATGCGGCTCTCAACAGAAGAAGCAGGGTGGTACGCGAGGTCGATGAACTAGTCGGTTTGTGCAAAGGTATAGTCGCTGACGGCATTGTCAATCGGGATGAGGCATTGTTTCTCCAGGATTGGCTTCAGCACAACCGCGAATCAAGAGACGTTTGGCCAACGTCCGTCCTATATCCACGAATTCAATCCATGCTCGCGGATGGGACGCTGGATAGTGAAGAAGAACGCGAGTTACTAGGTCTCTTGGTTCAGATTTCCGGTGGAAACCCAAAACGTCTTGATGCTCATAGCCTAACGTGCACGCTACCTTTGAATAGTCCCATACCAAGCATAGTCATTCCAGGTAGATCCTTCTGCTTTACAGGAAAATTTCTCTACGGTAGCCGCGTGGAGTGCGAGCAAGAAATTACATCGCGAGGAGGAAAAACTCTTGACGGCATATCTCAAGATCTCAACTTTCTCGTGATCGGGATAATCGGAAGCAGGGATTGGGTGCACTCCGTATTTGGCCGAAAGATTGAGAAGGCTGTCGACTACCGAAACAAAGGCAAGCCGTTGTCTATCGTGGCGGAAGAACATTTTATCGAGGCATTAAAGTAACTTTCCCTACCAACAAGCCAAACAAAACATGAAAAAAGTGACCAAGGCGGTGTTCCCCGTCGCGGGGATGGGCAGCCGGTTCCTGCCGGCGACCAAGGCGAGCCCCAAGGAGATGATGCCGATCGTCGACAAGCCGCTCATCCAGTACGCGGTGGAGGAAGCCGTCGCCGCGGGCATCCAGGACATGGTGTTCATCACCGGCCGGAACAAGCGCGCGATCGAGGACCATTTCGACAAGGCTTACGAGGTCGAGGCGGAGCTGGCGGCGCGGGGGAAGACCGATCTGTTGGCGCTGATCCAGGACGTGATCCCGAAGTCGGTCAATTGCATCTACATCCGGCAGTCCGAGCCGCTCGGCCTGGGGCACGCCGTGCTGTGCGCGCAGGCCGCGATCAACGACGAGGTCTTCGCCGTGATCCTCGCCGACGACCTGATCGACGG
>Ga0137409_10003709_pt1 | contig 16123 bp, 16 predicted proteins | sample CZODoug1_16funga_FD_122059 | JGI IMG/M metagenome (GOLD analysis project Ga0137409, IMG submission 122059) | Vadose zone soil fungal communities from Angelo Coast Range Reserve, California, USA - CZODoug1_16fungal (Hybrid Assembly) | ecosystem: Environmental > Terrestrial > Soil > Vadose zone... | reverse complement strand
CTCGACGGCCGACACCCGGCGCGCGCGCAGGGCCGCCAGCATCTCCCTCGCTGATGAAAACGCGTCGACACGGTCACTCATGGATCTGACCTCCCGCGACATTAGATCACGGCTGCCCTCTCCGCGGCCGCCTTGACGCCGCCGTCGCGGCCGGTCCAGTATCGCTGCCACGGAGGAGACCGATGAAGAAGGACGTCAGCAGCCTGCGCTCGACCCTCGACTACCTCGACTCGATCGGCGAGCTGGTCACCACCGACGTGGAAGTCGATCCGCATCTCGAGGTGGCGGCCATCCAGAAGCACTTCGACGGGGGGGCGGCGCTGCTGTTCAACAAGGTGAAGGGGTATCCGAACGCGCGCATCTGCAACAACCTCTTCGCCAGCGCCGAGCGCGTCAGCCGGCTCTTCGGCGTCGACGATCCGCGCCTCTTCAAGCACCGCGCGGTCGAAGCCCTGCGCGTGCCCATCCCGCCCGTCGAGGTGAAGGACGGGCCCTGCCAGGAAGTGGTGCTCGAGAAGAGCTTCGACGTGTGGGACGTCGTCCCGATGATCTCCCACTCCAAGACCGATCCCGGCCGCACGCTCGGCGCTGGCAATACCGTGGTGCGGGGCCAGCACTTCTGGGGCGGCTCGCACATCGGGTACAACCGGATGAACTTCCGCGGCCCCGATTACTCGTCGTTCCAGATCTCGCCCGGGTCGCACATGGACCAGATCGCCACGCACTGGTACAAGAAGGGCCCGATTCCCGTGACCATCAACATCGGCGTGCCGCCGGCCTGCACCATGATGGCGGGCGCCGGCTTCACCTACGTCATCCTGCCGCGCGGCTGCGACGAGCTGGGCGTGGCCGGCGCACTCCAGGGCTTTCCGGTCGAGCTGGTGAAGGCGCGGACGCAGGACGCGTGGTCGATCGCCAACGCCGAGTACGTCATCGAGGGCTACGTGGACACGACCCAGAAGGTCTGGGAGAGCCCACTGGCCGAGAAGGAAGACCAGCAGGGCAAGTACGATTTCCATCCCGAGTGGTCCGGCTACATGGGCAAGGCGTATCGCACCTACAAGTTTCAGGCGACGGCCGTCACCCACCGCGCGGACCGGCCGCTCTATTACGGGCTCATCGTGCACGGCATGGACGAGCACTTCATCGACGGGCTCATGCGCGAGGCGTGCTTCCTCGAGCTGGCCGAGCGCATCGTGCCCGGCCTCTGCGTCGACACCCACATCCCCATGGGCATGACCGACTGGGGCGGCGTGATCTTCCAGGTCAAGAAGCGCCGCGCCCGCGACGAGGGCCTGCACCGCAACATCCTGACGGCCGCGCTCTCGATCTCGCTGGGGGCGCGTCTGGGCATCGTGGTCGACGAGGACGTCGACATCTACAACATCGAGGACGTCCTGTGGGCACTGACGACGCGCGTGAATCCCAAGGAAGACATCCTGACGATCTGCGAAGGCGGTTTCGGCCAGACCTTCCAGCCCGCGGAGCGCAGCTCGGCCGGTGACCGCCAGTGGACGCAGGGCAACATCCGCTTCTCGGGAGCGATGGGCATCGACGCGACCCGCCCGTTCATCCACAAGGACGCGTTCGAGCGGGCCCGCTACAACGTCGAGGTCGTCGACCTGGCCAAGTTCTATGCGCCCGAGCAAATCCAGAAAGCCAAAGCCGGGCAGCGCGACTACGCCAAGTTTCTGGCGGAGCGCGGGATCTGACGGCCGCTCAGGGCGCGCCGCGCGAGAAGAGAAACGCCAGCTGGTCGTTGCCGCTCGCGATGTGGTAGGACGCGAGCACCACCAGGACGAGGCCGAGCGCGATCGGGGCCGCCGCCAGCCAGAGCCGTTGCCGATTGCGGCCGGAGACGCCGATCTGGGGAATGGTCGCCAGGACGGGCAACCGGCTGAACGCCTGAAGCTCTTCGACCGTGTGGAACGATCCGTCGAGGTGATCGGCGAGCAGCACCGCGAGCGCCGCCACGCCGAGGCCGAGGCCCCCGCCGAACAGCATGAACAAGAGGCGCTGGGGCGCGACCGCGGTCCGAGCGGGCACCGCGGGATCCAGGATCCTGAACTCCTCCCCCACCGCGACGGTCACCTTCGGTGAACGTTCGAGCGCAGCGATCTCCGCCTTCAGCCGGATGACGTCGGGATGCTGAGAGGTGTAGACCTCTTTCATCTGCACCAGCTCCTGATTCAGGCGGGTGAGCCGCGCGGCGCTCGCCTGCCGCACCAGCATCTTCGCGTTCTCCTCGACATAGAAGGCGGCCAGGGCGTTGGCCACTCTCGCGACCGTCTCGGGATCCCGCGTGCGAAACGTGATGCCGAACGCCACGGTGGTCGGTCGGCCCGCCAGCTCCGCCCTCACGGGCTTCACCTGGATGTCGCGCCGGAGGCGTTCGACCGCGGCCGCGTGCGCTCCCCATTCTCTGAGCTCGGGATAAAGGTTGAACGATTCCATGAGCGCCGTGAGCCGAGCCTGGCTCAGCACTTCTTGACCGATCGTCTGAAGCCGTGTCTCGAGCTCGCCGGCGATCAGCGACTTCCCCGCTCCTTCGGTGGTGCCGGGATGTTCGACCAGCACCGTCGCCCTCGCGCTGTAGACGTCGGGCAACGACATCGCGACGGTCGCGGCTCCGGCGAAGACCACGACGAAGACGACCGCCGCCAGTCGAGCGTGGCGTCGCAGGATCAGCGCCGCCGAAGCCATCTCAGGGCACGATCAGCGTGTCGCCGGGCTGGAGCAGGAACGTCTCCAGCTGGCCGGAAACGACCTTGTCGTAGTCGCACGGGATCCGCGTCACCGTCGAGCCTTCCACGCGCAGGATCACCATTTTCGATCGACGCGCCCAATCGTTGAATCCCCCCGCGAGAGCGAGGGCATCGAGGACGGAGGCGCGGCTTCCGACGTCGTAGCGGCCGGGCTTCCTCACCTCGCCGACCACCGCGACCTTGCGGCTGTGGATCTCCCTGACGATGACCGACACTTCGGGCGAGGCGATGTACTTGGCCAGCCGTCTGGCCAGATCGGCCTTGAGCTGCTTGGGGGTGAAACCGGCGGCCTGCACGTCGTCGAGCAGCGGCAGCGAGATCTTGCCGTCGGGTCGGACCGGGACCGTCCGGCTGAGGCCGGCGTTGTTCCAGACGGTGACGTCGAGGACGTCGTCGGGCCCGATCGCGTACCCGTTCGGCACGACTGGCGGCGCGGCAAGCGCACTTCCGGGCCCTAGCCCCAGCACCGCCGCTGCGACCGCCGCACCCGCCCATCGCGTCAGCATCGCCGCTCCTCCGTGAAACCGGTCTGCTGTCACGATAGAGGTGGAACCCGGGTGGGCTCTATTCGGAGAATCCCCGATACGTCGGCGGAAATTCCCCACACGGGCTTCCCTTGACGGCACGGTCCGCGCCGGAGCAGTATCGCCCCCGGGGTGGCCCGGCAGAAGCGCCGGCCAGGGAAGGGAGAGCGCATGGACTTCGGAATCTTCACGGAGCAGATACGGCGCGGGAGCAGTCAGGGCGAGTGGTTCGACGAGCTGCTCGATCTCGCCGATGCGGGAGAGCAGTGGGGGCTCGACGTCGTGTGGCTGGCCGAGATGCTGGTCAATCCTGCCCGCTCCGTGCTGTCGGCGCCCCTGCTGGTGGCGAGCTGGATCGTGGCCCGAACACGGCGCTTGCGCGTGGGGACGGCCGTTCAGCTGCTGCCGCTGAACCATCCGCTCCGCGTCGCCGGCGAGGTCGCGACGCTCGACCATCTGAGCCACGGACGGTTCGACTTCGGGATCGGCCGCAGCGGTGGTCCGCGCGCGTACGACGCGCTCGGCGTCCCGTACGAGGAGAGTCAGGCGCGCTTCTTCGAGGCGCTGGAGGTCATTCTCACGGCGTGGAAGGGCGAGCCCTTCAGCTACACGGGCAAGTTCTATCGCTTCAGCGATACTACGGTGACCCCTCGTCCCTATCAGCAGCCGCACCCGCCCGTCCGGATGGCCGCGACGACCGCCGAGACGTTTCCACACGTCGGCCGGATGGGTCTGCCGATCTTCGTGGGCCTTCGCGGGATGGCCACTCCTGAGCTGGCCGTGCACGTGAAGCGCTATCGCCAAGCCTGGCGCGAGGCCGGGCATCCCGGCGACGGCGACGTGTGCCTGCGAATTCCGGTGTACGCGGCTCCCACCGAGAAGGCCGCGCTGGAGGAGCCGGAAGAGACGATCATGTATTACTTCCAGCGCCAGGCCGATCTGACCCGCGCGCCGATCGGGCGCGCCGGCACCGGCCCCGTCGAGCGACGGGTCACCCAGGCCAAGACCTTGTCGACCCTCTCGTATCCCGAGGTCCTCAGCACCAAGGTCGCATTCGGGACGGGCCCGGCGCTCGTGGATCGCCTCTCCCAGCTTCGGGAAGAGCTCAGCCTGAACGGCGTCGCCGCGGAGCTGAACCCGGGGGGGCTCCTGCCGATGGCGCAGGAAAAGCGCAGCCTCCAGATCCTCACCCAGCAGGTGATGCCCGCGTTCAAATAGGAGCGTTCCAGATGGCCACACGCGACAACGGCGCCACGAAATTCGAGACCGTCCGCTACGAGCCGAAGGGCGCCATCTGCCACATCATCCTGAACCGCCCGGAGAAGCTCAACGCCGCCAGCGATCAGCTCGTCGAAGAGGTCAACGACGCGCTCTTCGAGTTCGACGCCGACCCCGAGCTCCGGGTTGCGATCCTCAGCGGCGCCGGCCGGGCCTTCTGCTCGGGCGCCGACGTGCGTCAGCGACAGCTCCGCACCCGCGACGAGCTCCGGCGGCTCGGCGGGCCGGCCGGCCGGCGCTCGCGCGAAAATGGGCTCGGCGACGCCGTCAACTGGAAGCCCGTGATCGCGGCAGTGCACGGCTACGCGCTCGGGCTCGGCTACTCGCTCTCTCAGTCCTGCGATCTGGTCGTGGCGGCCGCCGGGACGAAGTTCCAGATCCGCGAGGTGCAGCGCGGCCTCGGCGGCGCCCAGCACTGGGTGGCGACCTGGTTCTGGACGGGCAGCCGATTCGCGAACGAGGTCGCGTTGACCGGCCGCATGTTCACCGCCGAGGAAGCGCTCCAGCACGGCATGGTGAACCGCGTGGTGCCGACCGACGAGATGATCCCCGCCGCCGAGGCGCTGGCCGCGGAGATCCTCGAGAACCCGCCGCTCGCGGTCCGGGCCAACGTGCGGGTCATGCGCTGGTTCGTCAACGAAATGCAGCGGCAGTCGCGCATGTACACGCAGGGCCTCGGTCTGCACCTCACCGAAGACTTCCAGGAATCGGCGCGCGCTTTCATCGAGAAGCGCAGGCCTACCTTCAAAGGCCGCTAGCGTCGGCGGGGCCCGAGGGCGGCCGGCTGGGGGGCTCGAGGGCTGCGTCACCCACTCGCCCGAATCGCCGCTCTTCGAGCGGCGCACGGGACGAGGGGGTCCCACTTCGCTCCTCGCACGCCCCCCGGACCCCCGGCCCCCCGGGCGCCGACTTCGCTTCTCGGTCTCAGTCGGCGAACTGAGCCGCTCTCCAGCGGAGAGCGGCGCCGAGCCCTTCTTTCTCGCGGATCTCGTCGAACTTGATGCCGACTTCGGTGCGGGCTGCGTAGAGGGCGGCCAGGATGTCGAGCCCGGCATTGATCGCGTTCCGGAAACCGGCCGACTCGGCGCCGCGGTTGATCGCGAGCTTGGTGCCTGCAAGCGCCTCCGGGGAGATCAAGGCCATCCGGCGGGCGAACTTCAGGGTCGCCGACGCCAGCTCAGCTCTCGGGACGACGCGATTCACCATCCCGTACTGCAACGCGGTCTGCGCGTCGATGGGGTCGCCGAAGAACAGGAGCTCACGGGCGCGCTTGAGGCCGATGATGAACGGCATGACGAGCGCGGGGCCGACGTTCGAGAAGCGAATCTCCGGCTCGCCGAAGAGCGCATCGTCGGCCGCGATCGTGAGATCGCACATCATGACGAGCTCGCAGCCGCCGCCGAGACAGTGGCCCTGGACGGAAGCGATGACCGGCTTCTTCATCTCCCAGGGCGTCATCTCGAGCTGGACGTCGTCGGTGAGCGATTCGTGCCACGCGAGCGCGTTCCCGCGCCGGGCGGCCCGGTCGGGGTTCGGCGAGATGTCGTAGCCGGCGCAGAAGCTTCGGCCCTCGGCCCGAAGGATCACGACGCTGGTGGCCGGGTCGCGGTCGGCGTCGTGGAAGCGCTCGACGAGCATCTTCTTCAGCTCAGGGCTGATGGCGTTGAGCTTGTCGGCACGGTTGAGCGAGACGATGCCGACGCGGCCGTCGGCGGCGTAGGTCACGAGCGGCGTGGTCATGGCGGCTCCTCAGGAATCTGACGGTGTGGGGATCACGAGCGAGATGCGGTTCTTGCCTGCGACGTGCGCGTACTCGACGCGCTCGGCGATCGCGGCGACCAGCGCGACCCCGAGCCCTCCGACCGGGCGCTCCTCGACGCCGAGGCTGTCGTCGGGCACGCGGACTCGGGCGAACGGATCGTATGGGCGCGCGGTGTCCTCGTAGGTGAGCGCGATCGCGCCGGGCTGGATTGCGAAGGCGAGATACACGGGCGCTTCGCTGTCGGCCCCGTGGCCGTGCACGACCGTATTCGTGAACAGCTCCTCGACGAGCAAGGTCAGTCGGAGACACGCCTTGCGCGGCACGCCGTTGCTCGCGCAGATGTCGGCGATGAACTGCGCCACCGCGGGTAGCGTGTCCCGACGGGCCGGAAAGGTCCTGTGGTGGTTTCCGGTATTCGCGTCGTGGCTCGTGCGCGGCCTCCGGATCTCGCGAGATGTGAGACCGACTCGGCTACTATATATACATCGGGTTGCACGTCGGGCGGCTGTGCATTCCGGAATAGGCCCGACGATTGCGAGAAGTATGAGGAGGACATCATGAGATCCGCGTTGATTGCTCTGACCTTGCCCATGGTTCTGGCCTTCGGTGTCGCGGTCGCCGCGGCCCAGGACGCCGGACAGATCAAAACATCCAAGGGCTCGGCCCAGATCGAGCGGTCCGGTCAGAAGCTCCCCGCCAACGTCGGCCAGGTCGTGCAGCAGGGCGACATCGTGACGACCGGCGCCGACGGCTCGGTCGGCATCACGTTCCGCGACAGCAGCCTGGTCTCGATCGGTCCGGACAGCGTGCTCGCGATCGATCGCTTCGTCTTCGACTCGACGACCCACCAGGGCGCGTTCGACGCCTCGCTGAAGCAGGGCACCCTGGCCGTCGTTTCCGGAAAGCTGGCCAAGCAGTCGCCCGAGGCGATGAAGGTCAAGACGCCGGCGGCGATCCTCGGCGTGCGCGGGACCGAGTTCCTTGTTCGCACCGGCCCGGCAAAAGACTGATTCCCTGCCCGTCTGGGCGCGGAATCTCGTCTGGCTGGCGCCCCTCGCGCTGACCGCTCTGGTCGGCTGCGCCACCCGGAACGATCTCTACGTCCTGCTGCCCGGCAAGGACGGAAAGACCGGCGCCCTGACCGTCGAGAGCGAGGGCAAGAAGCAGACGCTCGATACACCCTACGCCGCGGCGCGTGTGAAGAACGTCGGCAGCGTCGACGGCGTCAAGAGCTCCGAGGCCGAGGTGAAGCAGGACTTCGGTCCGGCGCTCGAGGCTCAGCCCAAACGGCCGGTGTCGTTCTTCCTGTACTTTCTGGCCGACACCGACGAGTTCGCGCCGGAATCCAAGGCGCTCGTCAACCAGATCTTCGCCGAGATCGCCCGCCGGCCGGCTCCGGAAATCGCCATCATCGGCCACACCGACCGCGTCGGCGCTCAGGCGTACAACGACACGCTCTCGCTCCGGCGCGCCGAGCGCTGCCGCGACGAGCTCCTGAAGCTCAGGATCCCCAAGGTCCGGATCTCGGTGGCGGGCCGCGGCGAGCGCGAGCCCGAGGTGCCGACGGCCGACGAGGTCGCCGAGCCGCGGAACCGTCGCGTCGAGATCAGCGTCCGCTAGGCCCCTTCCACCGCAACACGAGGATCGCCATGTCGTCGGATTGCTCGACGCCGTCCGCGAACCGGCTGACCTCGAGACGGATCGCCTCACCGATCTCCGCGGCGCTCGCCGCACGGCCGACCTTTTCGAGCAGCGCCTCGAAGCGGACCCGTCCATATGCCTCAGCCTTCGGGCTCATGGCCTCGAGTACGCCGTCGGTCACGAGGCAGATCGTGTCGCCCCGCGTGAGGCGGCGGGCGCTCGCCGCATAGGGAAAGCGGTCCAGGACGCAGAGGGGCGGGCCGCCGCCGTCCGAGAGGCGGGCCAGCGGCCGGTCGCCATTCGGCAGCAGATAGAGCGGCTCGTGGCCCGCGTTGCAGTATTCGAGCAGGCCGCTGCGCACGTCGAGGACACCGGCCAGCATCGTGACGAAGAGCCCTTCCGTGTTGTCCCGGGAAATTTCGCCGTCGGCTTCGCGCATCACGGCATCGACGGATCCAACTCCTCGCAGCGCGGCGCTCTTGTAGAGGGCTTTGCTGACCGCCATGAAGAGGCTGCCCGGCAAGCCCTTCCCCGAGACGTCCCCGATCAGGAGGCACAGCCGATCGCGATCGAGGGGGAAGAAGTCGTAGAGATCGCCGCCGACCTCGCGTGCCGGCTCGAGGAACGCGTAGAGGTCGAGGCGTGTGTCGCCGGGAAACGCGGTCATCGGGTCGGGGAGGCTGCCCATCTGGATCCGGCGGGCGGCTTCCAGCTCGCCGGCGAGGCGCGCGGCCTGCTCGCGCTGCTCCTCGACCTGACGGCGCAGCGACTGGCGGTGGCGCTCGGTCTCGGCGAGCGTGACGACCAGCATCGAGGTGAACAAGGTGCCGAGCGCGAGCGACGGGGACGCGGCGTCGAGCAGGATCCCGCTCTTCAGGTAGAGGAGCGCACCTGCGCTCACGATGGCGCCGACCATCAGCGCGTAGAGCGACACCGACGCGAGCGCCGACGATCGCGGCATGATCAGGATCAGCAGGAGGCCGCCGGTCAGCAGCAGGCCCGCCTCGGCCCATACGACGGCGCGAGGCCGGGAGAGCAGATCCGCGTCGTAGATGTTCTCGAGGAGCTGGGCGTGGATCTCGACACCAGGCATCCGATCGGCCACCGGCGTCGCCTGGTAGTCCGACAGCCCGAGCGCGGTGACACCGATCAGGACGAGCTTCCGCTCGAGCAGCTGACGATCCACTTTTCCGGCGAGAACGTCGGCCGCCGAGACGAAGCGCTCCGGATCGGACCGCGCGAAGTGGATGCGCACGCTGCCGTCGGGCTCGGTGGGAACGGCCAGACCTCCGATCTCCACCGCTTCGACACCCGAAGCACCGGTGCGTACGGTCACCATGGCCCCGCCGGCCGCGACGCGGAGAATCTCGAGGCCGAACGCGGGCACCAGCGCGTCACCGACGGTGGCGACGAGCGGCATGCGCCGCACGACGCCACGCTCGGTGTCGACGCTCAGGAGACCGTGCCCCTTGACGGCGCGGTCGATCTCTTCGGCGCTGTGGAGCGTGGCGTCGAATCGGCGCACGAGCGGTCGCGGATCGCCGCCGACGGTTCGAAACGGCACTCGGCGGAGATTGCGCCGTGTCCCGGCCACCTCGGCTTCCAGACCGGCGATCCCGAGCACGACCCGAGAAGCCTGGAGCGTTCGCGCAAGGACCGTGTCGTTGCTCGGCAGGCTGGACAGTCGCTGAACCAGGTCCTGGCCCATGCCCGACACGAATTCCGGCAGGCGCGCCGGCGAGAGCCGATCTGCCTCGGGCATCACGATGTCCACGCCGATCGCGGCGGGATCGGCCTCGGCGATGCGGGCGACCAGCTGGGCGAGCCAGGTCCGCGGCCACGGCCACTGCCCGTGCAGCCGAAGGCTTTCCTCGTCGATGGCCACGATGACGGCCGGACCGGAGTGCCGTATGCGCGGGGCCCAGCGCTGGTAGGCGTCGAACGCCGCGAGCCGGAAGAACCCGAGGCCGAAGAGATCGGGCGCGAGCTCGATCGCCAGGAGCAAAGCCAGCAGCGCGATCCCGAGGGGTTGGCCGCGACTGCCACAAAGGAGACGAACCCAGCGCCGTTCCGACCAGTGCATCGGGCTCAGGCCGGACGACTCAGAGAGCGATCTCCATGCCGTCGTAGGCCGCCAGGATCTCGACCCGCCGGTCGCCGCGGGTGATCTCCTCGAGCCGGCGCGTCTCGGCGAGGAGCGCGGCGATTCGCTCGTCGTCGGAAACGGGCTCGTGGTGGTAGAGGCACAGGCGCTTGGCGTGCGCCATCTGGCACAGCTCGAGCCCGACGACGTTGCTCGAGTGCCCCCAGTCCTCCTTGATCGAGGTAGCCTCGGCCAGCGAGTACTGGGAGTCGAAGATCACGAGGTCGGCGTCGCGGAAGAACTGCGCGAACGCCTTGATCTCCGTCAGATCGTCTTGCTTGTGCTCGGCGTCGGTCGAGTAGACGACGACCTTGTCGTTCGACTGAAATCGATATCCATACGAGTCTCCGCCGTGACGCTGGAGCTTGGGCCGCACCCGGAGCCCGGCGATCTGGTACTCGCGGTCGGGCTCGAGTCGAACGAACTCGATCGCGGCGGACAGGCGCGAGAAGTCGACCGGAAAGGACGGCGCCGCGTGCTGGCCGCGAAAGGCCTCCTCCAGATCCGCGTGACAACCGTAGATCGTTATGTGATTGCCGGCCGTGTAGGCGGGCATGAAGAACGGAAAGCCCATGATGTGATCCCAGTGGGCGTGCGACATAAAAGCATGAAATCGCTGACCCGAGGACCCGCGCGTCGTGAGGACCTCGTTGCCGAAGACGCGAGCGCCCGAGCCCAGGTCGCAGAGGACGTAGTCGCGCTGGCCCGTGGCGATCTCCACGCACGACGAATTGCCGCCGAAGGTGTGCGCGCCGGCGAAGTCGAGCTCGCGGTCGAGGAAGGCCCCTGCCTGCTCGGGCGTTTCGAGCTTACGTCCGGACGCCCGGGTGAGGGCCGAGATCAGCTTGCGCCGGACCTCGGCGGACGTCATGGCCACCGGGATCGAGCCGCGCGTACCCCAGAACTTGACCCTCAAGCGCCCGTCAGGCGGCATCGAACGCCGCCAGCGCCTTGGGCGAGAGACGGGCAAGCCCCTCGCGGACCGACGGGAAGACGTCGAGGACCATCGTGAACCGGCTGATGTCGAAGATCTCCCGCACGGCCGGCTGCAGGGCCGCGATGCCGAGCGCGCCGCGCTGGGCCTTGGCCTGCTTGGAGGCCAGCATGAGCACGCGGAGCCCCACGCTGCTGATGTACTCCACGCCGGCGAAGTCGAGGACCACCCGGTCCTGCCCCTCGGCGCAGCGAGTCATATGTGGCGCGAGGGCGGTCTTGAAGTCTTCCGAAGTAGAGTGGTCGATTCGACCCACGGGGGATAACACCACCGTGTCCACATAACGTTTCGGCCTCAGGTCCATGTCGGCTCCATGGAAACGGCCTGCCGTGCAGGATTCAATGCTATCACCCGGCCCCTCGGAAGCTGGCATCCTGCCACGCCGGCCTCCGCCCCGACACGGCGCCGGGTTGACCCGGCCGGGCAGCCCGGCGCACTATCGCCGGGGCGGCTCGGGCTTGGCCGCCATCGAGGGTACATGAATCAGGCGCTGAGCGACGTCACGGTCCTAGACCTTGGGCAGGTCATCGCGATGCCCTTCTGCACGATGCTCCTGGCGGACATGGGAGCGCGGGTGATCAAGGTCGAGTCTCGGGAGCGCGGGCGAGAGCGGGTCTCCCTGGGCATCAAGCGGAAGCGCAACGGCGTCGAGGAGCGTGTGCCGGCGGCGCAGTACCGGGATCGGAACAAGCTCGGTATCACCCTCGAGCTGAAAACTCCGCGTGGCATCGAGCTTTTCAAGGAGCTCGTGCGCCACTCGGACGTCGTGACCGAGAACTTCAGCGTCGGCACCCTCGAGCGGCTGGGGCTCGGCTACGATGACCTCAAACGGGAGAAGCCCGACATCATCTACGCCTCGATCACCGCCTTCGGCCAGCACGGACCGTACGCCACCCAGCGGGGTTACGACATGCTGGCCCAGGCGATCAGCGGCTACATGAGCATCACCGGCTTTCCCGAGCACCCGCCCACCCGATCGGGCCAGTCGATCTCGGACTACTACGCCGGCATGCTCTGCGCCTTCAGCATCGTGTCGGCGCTGCACTACCGCCAGCGGACGGGCCACGGCCAGCGCATCGACCTGGCGCTCCTGGACAGCTTGCTCATCGCCCTCGACAACCTCGGCGAGCGCTACACGGTCGGCGGTGAGCTCCTCACACGCGCCGGCAACGTTTCATTTGGTGGATCCAGCTCCGGCGTATATCCGACGACCGACGGCCACGTCGCGATCGCGGCGGGGGCGAGCGACGCGGTGTGGCGCCGGTTCTGCGAGATCATCGGCCGGAGCGATCTCACCCGCGACGCCGGATTCGCCACGGCCGCGGCCCGGCGCGACCGCCGCGACCAGGTCGCCGCGATCATCCAGGGCTGGACGAGCGCGCGCTCCAAGGCAGAAGTCGTCAAGACCCTCGCCACGGGCGGCGTCCCCGCCGCCCCGGTCAACAACGTCGCCGAGATGATCGGCGATCCGCAGGTGCAGGCCCGAGAGATGTTCGTGGAGCTCGATCATCCCACGTACGGCCGCCTCAAGACCACCGGCACTCCCCTGAAGCTCTCGGAGACTCCCGGACGGGTCAAATGGCTCGCGCCCAACCCCGGCGAGCACAACGAGGAAGTCTTCGTCGGACTCCTCGGTCATTCGCGGGACGATCTCGCGCAGTGGCGGGCCGAAGGGGTGATCTAGCCGCCCCTCAGTCCGGTCCCGCCTCGGTCGAAATGACAATGGCCAGAGACTGGCCCCCGAACCCCTGGGTCATCGAGAGGACGTGTCGGCCAGTCACCGGTCGATGCTCGGCGATGACATCGACTCCCTCGAACCCCTTGTCCGTGGCCCGGAAGTTGGGCGTCGCCGGAGCGAGCCCATGTCCGAGTGCGGTGAGCGCGAAGGCGATCTCGGCGAGATCGCTCGCCGCGCCCATGTGCCCGGTATAGGGTTTCATCCCCGAGATCGGCGTCGCTGCGCGATCGCCGTCCAGCAGCTGAGCAATGGCGGAAAGCTCTATCCCGTCGCCCTTTAGGGTGCCACTCCCGTGAGGCGAGATGAAGGCGAGATCCCGGGGGCGGAGGCCCGCTTCGTCGAGCGCGGTTGCCAGCGTTCGCCCCGCTGTCTCCACCGACACGCCCAGGCTCGTCGTCGTGCCGGCGTCCGTAAAGCTGGCGGCGGTCCTGACGGATCCGACGATGCGAGCGCCTCGCGCGCGTGCACGCTCCAGTGGCTCCAGGACGAGTGCGGCGGCACCGTCGCCGGCGATGAAGCCGTCGCGGCGCCGGTCGAACGGCCGGAAGGACGCCGATCCCTCGTTACACTGAGACAGGAGGCCCAGCGCGTCCAGCTCGAACAGAGTCACGAACGAGCTCCAGACGCAAGTGCCGACCACGATCGCGACATCGGCCTGGTCCTGGAGCAAACACCGGACGGCGAGCTCCAGCGCCTGCGCCCCACAGGGGGAGTGGCTCGCGAGCGTCACATTCGGCCCCTGCAGTTGATAGCGACGAGAGACGAAGGCCACCAGATTGTTCGTGAGGCCTTCGAGGAGGAAGAACGGGTCGACGGCATGAAGCGTGGCCCGGTTGACACGCTCCGTGTCGAAAGCCCGGTCGGCCACCACGCCGGCCTCACGGAAGGCTGCATAGAATTCCCGGTACCCAGCCTTGCTGTAGTCGGCGGCGCCGATGTAGAGCGCCTTTCGCGCCGGCGCGATCCCGAGCACGTCGACACCCGAGTCGCGTACGGCCTCATCGACGGCCCGGAGCCCGAGCCGCGAGCTCGGGCTGATGAGCCGTCCCTGCTTGAGGACTTCCGGAGGGGTGTCCGGCGGCAGCGTATGGTTGTTCGCCACCCGGCCCGCGAAACGAAGCGCTCGAGGCAAATCGTCGCCGCCGAGCTCCGCGATGCCGGTCGCCTGCCGGAGAATCTGCTGCCAATGACCCTCGAGTGACGAGGCCAGAGACGAGACCACACCCATACCGGTGATAGCGGGTCCCCGCTCGTTCATCAGTCCGAGGCGTTCGGGCTCGGGGCGAGCGAGAAGGTCGCGGCATTGGTGAGCACCTTGAACAGCTGGCGCTGGCTCGAAGGCTCCTCGATGGCGGCGAGAGGAACCACTTGCCCCTCGAACTCGGCGGCGATCCGACGCTTGCCGGCGACGCTGCCCGTCCCGCGGTAGCGTCGACGATCTGGCTCGGCGCCCGGCACGATATCGAGCGCGACCTCGACCTGATCGCCGGGCCCCGTGAGCCCATAGAACTTGCAGCTCGTGACGTGCTCGAGCAGGAACCAGCCAGTGAACTCCGAGCTGATCGCCTCCAGCCAACCGGCAAGCTGGGCCATCGACTCGAGGAGCAGGACACCCGGCATTGTTGGCCTTCTCGGGAAGTGGTACTGGAGAAAGTCTTCGGTCATCGCCACATTCTTGATGCCCCGAATACTCTTGTTGACCTCCCACTGCACGATGCGGTCGACGAGGTAGTAGCGCACGGACCGATGGGTTACGACGCGCTGAGACCGCCATCGACGGCGATGGCCTGGCCCACGATGTAGTCGGACGCGTCCGAGGCGAGGAAGGCGACCAGATTGGCGACCTCACCCACGCGACCGAATCGACGCGCCGGAATGCGCTCGAGGAGCTTGTCGGCGGCCCGCTGGCGTATCGGCAGGCTCATGTCGGTCTCGATGATGCCCGGAAGCACGGCGTTGATGCGAATCCCTTTGCGGGCGAGCTCGACGGCGCTGGCCCGGCTGAACGCCACGAGCCCGCCCTTGGAGGCGGCGTAGTTGGTCTGGCCGCGTCCGCCGACGCTCGCAGTCGCCGAGGCGAGGTTGACGATCTTCCCGCCGCCCTGCCGCAGCATCATCTCCACGGCGTGACGAGTGCAAAGAAAGGGACCGGTCAGATTGGTCGCGTGAACCGAGGTCCAGTCCTGCACCGTCATGGACAACAGCAGGCTGTCTTGAATGATCCCCGCGTTGTTCACGAGGATGTCGAGGCGGCGATACTCCTGGCGGATGAAATGGAACATCGCGTCGACCGCTCCAGGGTCGGACACGTCCGCCTGGTACGCGCAGCCGCTGCCGCGCTCTCCAACGATGTCCTTTACGAGCCTTTCCGCATCATCGCGGGACCGCCGATAGTTAATGATCACCGTCGCGCCCAGACGAGCCAGAGTCAGGCTACACGCCCGCCCGATACCACGGCCGCCCCCGGTCACCAGCGCGACCTGGCCGGCGAGGTCGATCTTCATACAGTCCGTTCGAGGGACGACAAATCGTCGACGCCGGCGTAGCGGAGAAAGAACTCTCGCGCCGTCTCGCCCGCGGGGAGTGGAACGTGATGGAGGATCAGTCGATTCACTCGCGCGACGATCCGGCCATCGACAACAGCAGTCGCCGCGCCGAGCGAGTCACTGTCGGTCGTAGTCAGAAGCCTCCCGTCGATCTCCGCCCGGGCGCCGGGCTTGAGCGTCGTCAGGTTGGTCAGGGCCGGTGCTGGGGATGGGGATGGCGATCTTCTTCACGCTGAGCGGCTACCTGATCACCGATCTCCTGCTCGGCCAGCATGAGACCACCGGCCGGCTGCAGCTGACGGACTTCTGGCTGCGCCGCGCACGGCGGCTGCTGCCGGCCCTGTTCGTCATGCTGGCGGTGGTGGCCGCCTGGGTGACGCTGCTGGACCGGGACCAGCTGCCGGCCATCCGCGGAGCGGTCGCCGCGTCAGCGGCCTACGTGGGCAACTGGTGGCTGATCGCCCAGCACAGCTCCTACTTCGCGCAGTTCGCCCCGCCCATGCCGCTGGGCCACCTGTGGTCGCTGGCGGTGGAGGAGCAGTTCTACCTGATCTGGCCCTGGCTGCTGTTGCTCGGGCTTCGCTGGGGGCGCGGCAGGCGCCGCGCCCGCACCAGGCTCGCCGCGGCGACGCTGCTGCTGGCCGCCGTCTCGGCGGCGGCGATGGCGCTGCTTTACCGGCGGGGCTATGACCCGACGCGGGTCTATGACGGCACCGACACGAGGGCCTTCGC
>Ga0137409_10003708_pt1 | contig 16127 bp, 15 predicted proteins | sample CZODoug1_16funga_FD_122059 | JGI IMG/M metagenome (GOLD analysis project Ga0137409, IMG submission 122059) | Vadose zone soil fungal communities from Angelo Coast Range Reserve, California, USA - CZODoug1_16fungal (Hybrid Assembly) | ecosystem: Environmental > Terrestrial > Soil > Vadose zone... | reverse complement strand
CCGCTCTGCTTCTCTTCCTGGTGGCCGTGGTGCACTGCTCATCAGCATCGGAGCGGCAAATCTGGTCTCCGGTTCCGCTGATGGGCCTGATCCTAGCAGCCATCTACTATATCGAGCGGAGAGGCCCGCAGCAGGTCGCTTCCCTGCATTGGCAAACCGCCATTTTCGAGACGGTAGTTTGCCTGCTTGCCGGCTGGATGATGTGGAGGTCGGAGTTGGCGCGCCACAGCCATGGAGCGCAGCTCCTTGCGGGGATATTCCTGCTGAGTGGAGTGCATGGGCTCGATCGTCCGCTCTGGCTGGTGAGCCCGCTCTTCCTGCTACGCGTGGCGTTCGACCATCTTCTGGGAGTGGCCTTGGGAATCGCCATGGTGGTGGTCGTCCTGGAAGGTGCGCGCACGCGAAGCGAAGAACTGAATGACAAGATGCGCCGCCTGACGCTCTTGACCGCCGCGAGCACGCAGACGCTTTCTGTTCAGGAAGTGATTGACCAGGTTCTGTCGCATCTCGTGGAGAGTCTTGGCGCCACGCATGGCATTGTGCGGCTGAAGGAAGGCGAAGGGAATTCGGCGCAACTCGTGGTGCGGGCATCAGTAGGGTTCGACCAGTCGTTCTTGGCACGCTATGCCAAACTCTCTGCGATGGAGCCCTGGGCGCAGCAGATGATGAAGGGAAAGTGTCAATTCCTGCAGTCCGACGAGGAATGGGATCCCGTTGCTCGAAGGCGGGTCGACGAAGCCGGATTGAAAACGCTCGTCACTCTGCCTCTTCCCGGCAAGCAAGGGCCATTGGGAGTCATCGCCGTCGGTTCGACGCGCCAGGGACGGTTTCACCCGGACGAGCTCTCCTACCTCGTCAACATCGCGAACTTGCTCGGCTTGACGCTTCAGAACGTGAGCCTCTTTGAACAAGTCACTGCCGTGCAGCGTCAGTGGGAATACACCTTCGATTCCATTGGCGACCCGATCCTGGTCCACGATCGCGCGGGACGCATTCTGCGCAGCAATCAGCGGCTCAGCCAACTCCTGGGGCGCGAGGGGAGCGCTCTTGCCGGCCGAAGCGTCATGGAACTCCTCCCGGTGCAAAACGCTGCCTACAAGAGCTGCCCTTACTGCGAGGGAGTTGGCGGGGAAGGCGACGAGCCCGATCCGTGGCTACCCGGATATTTCCTGGCCTCCAATTCCACGTTTACGGATCCAAGTGGACTGCAGCTCGGAACCGTCCACGTCTTGAAGGACATCACCGATCGCAAACGAGCGGAGGAAAAATACCGTACGCTCGTCTCCAGCGTTCAGGAAGGCGTGTTTATCTCCACGCCCCAGGGGCGCTTCCTGGATTTCAATGACGCGCTTCTTCGAATGACCGGCTATGAGGACCGCGAGGAGTTGATGGGGATCGACATTCCCGCCGCGTTCTATGCCAAAAGCTCCGATCGCGAAAGGCTCAAAAGGCTCTTGCAACAGCACGGTAAGGTAGCCGATTTCGAATTCGAAATGCGGCGCAAGGACGGCGAAATACGCGCCATGCTGGAGTCTTCCATCGCGGTCCGCGATGCCGCCGGCAACGTGATAGCGTACCAGGGTTTCTTACTCGACATTACCGAGCGCAAGCAAGCGGAATTCGAAATCCGGCGCCGCAACCGGGAGCTCCTGGTATTGAATTCCATCGCCCAGACGCTGACGGAATCGATGGACCTTAGCGATTCGCTGCATCGCACACTGCGTCAGATGGTCGAGCTCTTCAACCTGGACGTCACGTCGCTCTATCTGTTCGGTCAAGAGGGAACGCAGTTGCGGCGCATCGCTGCGGTCGGCCATCGCTCGGAATTCTCAAAGCACTTTCCTCCCGTCTCCGTGAGGCCGGAGTTAATGCAGCACATCAAGGCTGTGCACGCGACGTTTCTCTCCGCCCAGGGTTTGTCATTGCCGCAGATTTTCCGCGACGCCCAGGTAAGAGAGGAGATTGTTGCCGACTACGTCGTTGTCCTGTGGTCCAAAGACCGCGTCATCGGAGGTCTGGTCGTCGGCAGTCGCACGCCCCGGGAGTTTTCTCCGGCCGACGTGAACTTGCTCATCGCCGTCGGCAGCCAGATTTCCAACGCCATCGAGCGCTCGATTCTCTACGAGGAGACTCGCCAGGCCTACGAAAACCTGCGCCGCACTCAGGAGCAGCTGCTCCACAGCGAGAAGCTGGCAGCGGTCGGGCAACTGATCTCCGGGGTCGCGCACGAATTGAACAACCCACTTACCGCCATCCTCGGTTACAGCCAATTGCTGACCTCCAGCGGACAGATGGGACAGCAGGGCATCGAGTATGCCGACAAACTTTACAAGCAGGCCCAGCGTACCCACCGCATCGTGCAGAATCTCCTTAGCTTTGCCCGCCAGCATAAGCCTGAGCGTGTTTCCGTGCAGATCAACCAAGCCCTCCAGGAGACACTGGCGCTACGTGATTATGACTTGCGCATGCACAACGTCCGCGTCCACCTGGACCTTGCGGAGAATTTACCCGTCACCTCCGCTGATCCACACCAGCTGCAGCAGGTTTTTCTCAATATGGTAAACAACGCGGTCGATGCCATCCTGGAACATTCGACCGATGGCGATCTATGGGTGCGCACCGGCTTCGACGGCGACCGGCTCTGCATTGAGTTCACCGATAGCGGACCCGGGGTGAAAGACGCTTCCCGGGTTTTCGATCCCTTCTACACCACGAAACCAGTCGGCAAAGGAACGGGTCTCGGTCTGAGCATTTGCTATGGAATCATCACGGAACATGGCGGAACCATTCGAGTAAGGAATATCCCGGCCCGAGGCGCGTCTTTTACCATCGAGTTGCCTCGCCAATCCGTGGCTTCTCCAGCATTCTCTATACCGGATCAAGGGGCCATCTCAGGAAAAGATGGACGAATCCTTCTGGTGGATCACGATGATTCCGTGCTGGAAGCAGCGGGGACCATTCTGCGAGGCCGCGATCATCGTGTACGGACGGCAAGAGATCTGCGTGAAGCGCGCGCCCTGCTTGAAAAAGAGGATTTCGATCTGATCGTCGCGGATCTACAGATTTCCGACGGCGCGAACGGGGGCGGCTTGGGCGAATGGCTGGCCCGGCATAAGCCCGCGCTCAGCCGCAGATTGCTCTGGATGTGTGGCGTCGCGCCGTCTGAAGTTGCAGGCGAGCATATTGCCGGAAACGGCCGTCGGATTCTTCAGAAACCATTCAAGGCGGACGAGCTCCTGGCGGCAGTGGACGAGTTGCTGCTAAGCAACGTCCAGGCCGCGGCGATTGATCGATGAAGCCAACTCGGCCGCAGCTGCGGCGCGCTCCCCGAGCTCTTTCATGGCCGCTTCCATTCGAACGCTTAGTCCACTGACCAGGTCACTCAAGCCGTCCAGTTGCGGTACCGTGGCAAAGCCCGCCGACAGCTGCCATCGAATCATCTCGTATTGCCAGGCAAACTTTGCGGTGAGACGAAGCCTTTCGAACTCATGTACCGCAGCCACCTCGGGAGAAAGCGTGGCAATCACTTTCGCCATCCGCAACAGACTCTGGAAATCCCCGCGCAACGCAGCCAGATAGGCGAGGGCGACACGTCGGCGCGCGTGGCGGACTCCCCGCTGCACTTCACGCGACGCTCTCTTCGAGAGGAATTCGTAGTCTGTCTTTGCGAGTGCTTGCCGGATCTGCGGCAAATAGGTTACGTGGCGCTGGCCATGCTCTTCCAACGAGCGCGGATCGGCCTGCAGTTTCCTCTGCTCCCGGGGTTCCCACAGTGCCCAGCCGAGCCCAAGGAGCAGGATAGCGACGAAACCGAAGAATAGAATCAGAGTGAGAGTCACTGCCGAGGAACCTCTGGCTTCCAGATTTTGTACAACTGATCATTTAGCGATCGCAATCGCAGGTTGATCTGCGGCGTAAACGATTGATAGACGTCCAAGGGGAGAAGATTTTCTTCCGTAGCAGTCTCGGTTCGTGATTTCCAAAGGGCCCAGGACCAGAGGCACAAGCTCGCAAAAAACGCCAGCATCCCCAGAAGGCTCCAAAGCGTTGCGTATCCATGCAAAAAGCGATCTGCAATTGTATCGTTCAGCGCGCGGAAACAGGAGTACAGGCAAAGACCGATCGCCAGCGAGCGGTCTGTACGCTCAATGCGCACGTCGTAATAACGCGCAAAAAGAAAAATCAGCACGACCACGGTGGCAATCGACAGTTCCAGTCCGCGGTCCGCGCTTGGGAGCGCCAGTTTCCATTGATGCCGCCCTGCCAAGCCGGAGTACAACAACACCAGCCCCGCACACCCCAGCAGTAGGCGACGGGCAAGCGCCCAAATCCCCGGGTAGCGGGAGAGGAAATGCCCGCCCACCTCGACCACCGCCGAAGCCCGCGCACAAGCCGCCACAATCTGCGTCCCCCATGCGAAAAGCCAGGAAGATAATGAGGAAAAGCCCCATCGGCGGTAGGCGATAAACAGCAAAATGGCCTGAGCCAGGTTGACAAGAATGTAGAAAGTGAAAGCGGGATAAGCCCGGTAGTTCTTGCGCACAAGGAGTAACACCAGTACCAATACTCCCGTCGCCGTGTTCACCGTCCACATCATCTGCTGAAACTGCCCGATTCCGGCTATCACGGGCGCATCTTAACACATAGGAACTGCCATCAAATAGACTCGCTAGGGTTACATTCCTAGATGGCTTGACGCGGACTCGATGCGCCCGTCCGACGGTCCGAAAGTACTGTGCCAGGTACAGACCGTCTGGAAGATGAGAGCATTCTTATGTGATATCGAGCATCTGTAACGGCTTTGGCGGGAACGGCGGCCGGGGCGAGCCGTCAGCCAGGAGCGTACTGGTGCTGATGGAAAGCGACTTTGGTGGGAACGGCGGCTGGTGCGAGCCGTCAGCCCTCAACGTCCGAACGATCGTTACGGGTTTACCTGCTGAGAGGTTGACGGACCGCACAACGGGCAGTACCATCAAAACGGCCAAGACAGAAGCTGCCACAGCTAGTGATGTTTTTTTTGAAGGGAGTATCCCTCCTGACAAGCAAAGTAAGGAGGGACAGTTTTGGCGGGGTTCTGTGCTTGAAAATGTTCCGTATGCGGAACAGGTCGCGGCATGAGGACACTTACGCAGCTTCAGCAAAACCGCAGAGTCATTCAGGATTTCACCCAGACAACCCTGGCGGGCATTCCCGGGCTATTTGCCCGGCTGGCTTACCTGGCTTCCTTGAGGGATCTCTCCAGCGGCCGATATGAACACGCCGGACTTGCCGCGCTTTATCCGGACGCGGCTATCCAGCAGGCTTTGCAGCTATGTCATGAACAGATTTTCGAACGGGTACTGGAAGCGCCGCTTTCCAGCCAGGAGGAGGATCTGCGGGCCTGCCTCTCCGGGATGGAAGGTGGGCTGTCTGGCACGGTTTCACACTGGCGCAGCATCGAAGCCTACCGGGTCCTTCAACCGGAAGCCGCGCCGGATTATCTCAAGGAACTTTTCTGCTCGAATTTGCGCGCACTTCTGCAGATACTCGATGAGGAACGCTCTCCGGCCCGTTCAAGCGCGTAACCACGCCCGTCACGCGCCCCACAATTTCCGCCTCTTCCGGCACGCCCCATGTCTCCGGTGAACAATGCGAAAGCGGATGGGGCTGCATCACCAGCCGCGAACCTTCCTGATGGAACCACCCGCAACGATATCCATCGCGCGGCTCCACGAAGTACATCGGCCGGTCATGCTCGGTCGTCCAATCGCCATCATCGATCTTGTGTACGGACGCATCCACCAGCACGATGCTCCCAGGACGCAGTAGCGGCGCCATTCGCCGGCCGGACTTCGGGGGCTGAGTGGATAGCTTCTAGCAGAGTACAAAAAGAATTACCATACAGTTAAGCTTTCAGAACAAAGAATCGCCGTGATTCCTGGGCCTGTTGAAAAAATATTGCAGTTTCACGGCACACAGCTTTAACCCCCCGTAAGTCTTGCGTTTTCTTCAGTCCTTCCCGCTCAGCGGCGCACGGTCTTCCATTCTGAAACTTTGCTCTCGGCTACCGTACCGCCGCCGCGAGCCTTGTATCGTAGCTTGCGGGCGGGCACAAATCGCCTCTTTAGTTAAGTTTTCTCCAATCTATTTTTCTGAGACTCGGGCTCGAGCAGCGGCGGCGTGGCGCAAGCCAAACTTAGTTTCGTTGCACCCACGCCAGACCATCAGGTTGTTTCCCCGTGGACACATAGCCCGTGACGTCCAGGCTCTTCAAATCCACGACGGCGACCTTGTCCTTTCCGCTGACGGCTACGTACGCGCGGGAACCATCGGGGACGATCAAGATACCCGCTGCACCGCCTCCGAGATTGAGCTGCTTAACGTCTTTCCGCGTAGCTGCGTCCATCACAACGAGACTGCTGCCCGCCGCGCCGCCGCCCCCACCGGCGATCAAGACCCGCCTGCCGTCCGGCGTGAACTTCAGCCGGTTGGCGCCTCTCAGTGAGATGGGAAGAGTTTGCGTCACGCGTTTGCTGGCGGCATCGATGATGGTCACCGTGGCGTCCTGCGCGTTTGCCGCCCAAATCTCCTTGCCTTCGGGCGACACGTCAATGCCTTCCGCTCCATGGCCGGCTGCGACGTTGGTTACGCGCCATGTTTTCCGCGGTCCGCCGGGCGGCGGGCCCATCCCTGGGGGAGGACCGCCAGCAGGAGGCGCGGAACCCGGCGGACCGTTGCTGCCCGGCGGGGGACCGAAGCCGCCAGTTGGCGGGGAAACCTGCTCGATGATGCTGATCGTGCCGGAGCTGACATTGGAAGTAACGATCCGGTCGAGACTCTCGGAGACCGCCACCATGTGCGTTCTGTCTTGTCCAGTGCCGAGAACCCAATCAACGCTTTGCGTGGCAGGATCGTAGCGGCCGACCACCTTGTTCGTCTCCGCGGTAAAATAGAGCTTGCCGCCAGCGAACGCCAAACCATGTGCGGAGCGCAGCGCCCCGAGATTGATCGGCGACAACGCCTTGAGGGTTGCGAGATCGATTACCGAGATGGTGTTCAGTGCGCTGTCGGAACCGCCGTAGTTCGAAATGTAGGCCAGCTTGCCATCCGCCGATGCCACAATTTCATGGGGATCCGGCCCAGCGGGCACGCGCGCCACAATCTGCAAGGTCGCAGGATCAACTATGGCCAGCGAATTGTCGCTTTTCTCGAGTACCAGCAACGCTGGCGAAGGCGTTTGCGCCGCAGTGAAATTCGCGCCCAGCAGGAAAACACCGAACGCGCCCGTGCGCCAAATCGAACTTCGCCCTGAATTCATCCATCGACTCATCATATCTCCTCTCCCCCATACAAAACTCTGCAGCAAATACTACACTCTTGTGGCCCACCATTCCTGCTTGTGTTCTTTTCCCTGGAACGGCCCGCCCTCTGAGGCGGGCCGTTCCATCTCCGCTCACCAATTTTGCTTGGCACTGTCACCCACCTCGCACGCTACAACTGTGTCATACAACTGCTAGTTTGTAGTACAATAAGGCATGCGCTCCGCAATTCAAGCAAGACTGGATGACCGTTCGCGAAAGAGGCTGGCAGTGCTGGTCCGCGAACTAGGTTGGACTCCCTCGCAGGTCGTGAGAGAAGGCCTGCGCGCCCTGGAAGCAAATTACCTGCGCAGGAAGAAGCGCGGGGTCATCGGTCTGGGAAGGTTTTGTTCAGGAGTGCCCGATCTGGGTTCGAACAAGAAACACCTGCGCGGCTTCGGTCGGTGAAGCCGGTGCTGCTCGATACCGGCGTGATCGTTGCGCTTCTGGACCGCAGTGAGAAGTTTCACCACGCATGTGCCGAGGCGGTCCGGGAACTGGAGGCCCCGCTGATCACCTGCGAGGCAGTGATTGCCGAGAGCTGCTACTTGCTGCGGAATCTGCCCGGTGCGCCGGAAGCCGTGATCGAAAACGTGGCCGCTGGGACTCTCCAAATTCCTTTTCAGCTTTCACCGGAAGCGGTTGCCGTAAAGCAGGTCCTGCGAAAGTATCGGGACCACAAGATCGATCTCGCTGATGCCTGCCTGATTCGTTTAGCGGAGGAATTTGAAACTGCCGACATCTTGACTCTGGACAAGGACTTTGCGGTCTATCGTTGGAGCAGGAACAAACCCTTTCGCATATTGCCGGCCTTGAAGTAGAAGGACCCATGGCACAGGCGCAACTCGGCGGAGGGTCTTCGCGCGATGAATCCGCCTTTACACACGCGCTTCCATTCCCGCACTTCCGGCGTCAAAGCCCTTAGATCGCGGCGCGCCTGCCGCTGTGGGGCCACATCCTGCGCCGTTCTCTTCCAGGAGGCATCCGTGACACGACGCAAACTCTCGCTGCTTCTGTTGCTGGCCGCATTCATCGCTGCGCCGCTATCGGCCGGTACGCATTCCACCGCCGCTTTTAAAAAGTTGCAATCGCTCGCCGGCGACTGGGAAGGCAAGGACGGCCACGGCATGGCCGTGAAAACCAGCTTCAAGGCCCTCGTCTCCGGCACCGCCGTCATGGAAACGCTCTCCCCCGCTGGCATGGAAGAGATGGTCACTCTCTACAGCATCGATGGCGACGGCATCGCACTCGTCCACTACTGCCCCACGAACAACCAGCCGCGCATGCGCGTGGTGCCCGATTCCGAGGACATCAAAGAGCTCAGCTTCGACTACCAGGGTGCCGGCAACCTCAAATCGCCCTCCACGGGCCACCAGCACCACCTTACCATCCGCTTCGACGACGCCGAACACATCACGGAAACTTGGACCTGGCGCCAGGATGAGAAGGACATCCCTATGCTCTTCCACTTCACGCGAAAGAAAAATTGAAATGTGTCGGCGCCCGCCCGTCAATGCGCCAAGAAGAATTTGCTTCTATCGGAATGCCGCATGCTTCCAGATTATTTTTGCTAGCAAAGCTTACAACACCCTATCTCGGATTGTTGGGCGGAAGGGGCTTATGGTCGCCCACGACCACGGGAATTCTTATTGGTCTCGATCGCCTCAACCGCAGAAAGCTTCCGGTCTACGTGTGGTTCTGTGCGCAGAGCGCCCGAGTGCAGCAAACAGGGCTCCCCAGGAGCGACACCGCACGTAGGACAGGGCACGGAGTACCACTCTTTGGCCGTCACGTCGCTCTTCCTCATTGTGATACAGTACGGCAAAACCAGCCGCAAAACTGTTCCATTCTGAACGGTATGCGCACAATCGGAACCTGGCGAGCCTGCCAGACACCTGTTGGTAACGGGCGGGTCCCTCGATCCCCAAAGAGACCTCCAAAGTGGCCCATCCTTTCTGCGGTTTCGCCGGAAAAGTTTGAACTTTCCACTGTCAACTCTCTTCTCCCAATCCCACCGATCACGTGGGACAGCCATTCCTGGCTGTCCTCGCCACTCGTCACTCGCCAGTTCCCCCGCCTTTCAGACGGCCACATCGCGATTCTGCTATTCTGAAAACCACATGGCCTCTCACTTGAAACACGCCTATTTCGAGCTGCGAGCTCTATTCTTGAGCCTCGTCCTCTTCCTTGGTGGTGCAGTGGTCCACGCGCAGGAAGCTGCCGTCGTTCCCCCTTCCGTGGATTCCAAGCCCGCCACGGACGCCGAATTTATTGCCGCCGCTGATGAAGTCCTCGGCCAGATGAGCCAAATCACCGGCCTGAAATTGCTCACGCCGCTGAAAAAATCTCTGCGTTCGCGCGAAGAAATCCGCGCCTACGTTATCAAGCAGATGAACGAAGACAAAAATCCCGCCGAACGCTACGCCGACCAGCGCAGCGCCGAAGCCTTTGGACTCCTTCCCAAGGGATTCGACCTCGATTCGTTCATGATCAATGTGCTCACGGAACAAATCGAAGGGCTCTACGATCCGACGACCCGCGAATTTTACATTGCGGACTGGAGCCCGCTTGCCGACCAGCGTATGGTCATGGCCCATGAACTGACGCATGCGCTCGAGGACCAGCATTTCCAGATCGAGGCGTGGCTAAAAGCCGCCCGTCCCAACGAAGATGCCGAACTGGCGCGCGATGCCGTGCTCGAAGGCAGCGCCATGGCCGCCATGGTCGATTACCTGATGCTCGGGACCGGACGCTCCCTGAAGGATGTGCCGGACTTCGATCCGGGGATGTTGATCGGCGATTTGGGCAGCACTCCCACGCTGCAAAAAGCTCCACCGTTCCTCAAGGACGCGCTTATCTTCCCCTATCTCGGCGGACTCACCTTTTCGGCTGCAGTCATGAAAAATACTGGCTGGGCCGCCCTCCCGGGCTTGTTCGAGAAGCCGCCGGTTTCCACCCAGCAGATCCTCCATCCGGCGCTCTACCGGTCCGGCAAGACGCCCTCGAGTGTCACTCTTCCGCCGCTCGAGAAGCTGCTCGGAGACAACTGGTCAAAGCTCGACGAAAACATTTTGGGTGAATTCGGCTGGAAGGAAGTCTTGAAGCAATTCCTCGACAGCGACCGCGCCAAGACTCTGGCGGCGGCCTGGGATGGCGACCGCTACATCGTCTTCGAGCAGAAACAAACGAAAAAACTCATTCTGGTTACCCGCCTGCACCTGGAGAGCGAAGAACACGCGGCGCGCTTTTTCGGGCAATATTCCGAAGCGCTCGAGAAGAAATACTCCGAGCGCACGAATTTGCTCCGCCGCCCGAACTTTTTTTCTTTTGATACTGCGGAGGGCGGCGTGTTCCTGGATTGTTTGGGAAACGAGTGCGTAACCTTGGAAGGCGCGACACGCAACATCTTCGACGGCTTCACCAAAGCCCTGAACTGGCCTTTGGCGCCGCAGCCGGCCGAGCGTCCCGGAGCCGCGCCGAAGAGGACGGCCGTGTTTTTTTCTCCAGCCGCGCGACCCTCTTCAAAAGCTTTTTCTCCCGCCGCGCAAACCGGGCGGTGAGGAACGGATCGCGCGAATTCGCGCGCTGGCGCTGAAGTTTGGCGATGGCCAACCGTGCAAATTCAGTGGCCTTGACCAGATCTTTGGCGTGACGCTCGTAGTAAATGGCCAATTGTTCGCAGGCGTGAATGCCATCCTGCGGATCACCAGCGATCTCCTGCCAGATTTCCGCGGCGAGGGAATGTTCGCCACGCCGCTTGGCCATCAGCGCAAGATCGCGGCGTGCCTTCGGACGAAATTCCGCCGGCAGCCCCATCGATAGCGCCTGGGCGCACGCGGAATGAGCCCGATCGGCGTCTCCGCGTCGTTGCAGAAACTTCGAGAGCCCCAATAGATCCAGGCTGTCGATGTTTTCGGAATGGCAATCGTCGTCTGCAAGGAAGGAGTTGATTTTCCCGAATAGCGCCGCCAGTCCGCGCAAGTCCATCTGATTATGGCGAACGACGCCGGCGAGCGGCTCGGCGGGCCCGCCGCGCAAATAATCAAAGTAATACTGCGGGATAAGCGCCGACGCCACATCGTTCTCGCGATGCCAGCCGAGCCGGGGCGCATCGATGACGTGACGCTCGAGCTCCACGAGCCGCACCGAACCGAGCCGCAGCTTCCACAACGCGCGCGCGGGATGCAGCAAATCAAGGTGCGCCGCGAGCTTCGGCACCGCGATGGAGCGCGTCATCGTGAAGCGATTCTCGAGCAGCGGCCAATCGAACGATTTGCCATTGAAGGTAACGAGCACCGGCCGCTCAGCGGCGCGCGCAGATAACTCATGAAGTATTGAGTATTCTTCAGTGAAATCGCGCATAAACAATTGCTCGGCCTGCAATCCGCCCGCATCCCACCACGCCAGACCAATCAGAAACGCGTACGTGCCGGTGCCCCCCGCCAGCCCCGTCGTTTCCGTATCGAGGAAAAGCCATTTTTCCGGATCTTCGAGCGCGGCGCGGGTTTTGCGGGAGAGCGATTTGTCGCGGGTGCGGGAGAGCAATTCGAGTGTTGCGGATGAGGGGTCGGTAAATTCTGGAGTGGAGAACCAGTTTCGAATGGACAGGTGTTCGCCGAAATGATTCCTGGCAACGCCGGCGCCGAGGAGCCGGCCGAGCGAGTCCGCTTCGTCGGGCGTTCGAATGGCGGCGGGGCGCGCGGGCATTGGCCGCGTGGGCTTCAGCGCGGCGAGACGTGAAAATCTGTCGGCGGTTGCGGCCATCTAGGCACACAACCTGTCGAGGAGGGCGAGGGCGGCTTCTTTTGCGCGGGGGGCGAGATCGCCGGCGGGGCCTACGCAGGAGGGGCAGCCCTGTTCGCAGGCACAAGCGGAAATGAGTTCGCGGGTTTTTTGTATTAGTAAATCGTGCGTTCGAAAGAGCGGTTCGGAGAAGCCGATGCCTCCGGGATAGGCGTCGAAGAGGTAGAGATTTGGTTCGAAGAATTCCTTGGGATTGGTGGAGAAGGCATCTTCAAGCCGCGTTGGGGTGAAGTCATTTATCGTGCCGAGATGGGCGGCAACGGGCGGGGCAAGCCCCGCCCCTACGGCGGAGGAACTGGAGTCAGGAGCAGGAGGACGCTCGCCGATGGCGGTGCCGAGGTCGCGGCGATCACACATGAGGAGAAGAGTGGCGACGGATTCGAGGGCGTGGAGAAGGCCGAACATGCCGCTTTGGCGCTCGCTCACGCTGAAGGGAAGTGATTCGAGGAACGGGCGTTCGAGTGTGATCCAGTAAGAGGTGGTGTGCATTTCGTTTTCGGGGAGTTCGAGTTTGCCGTCGCCGATACTTTCGTGGGTGAAGAATTTGATTTTCTTGAAGCCGACGACTTGGGAGCGGACGAGGACATCGCCGTGGGAATGGCAGGAGGTAGAGGAAGCAGAGGAGGTTAAGGAAGTAGAGGATGAAGAGGGAGGCAATGGGATCGAAGGGCGTTCCAGTTGCTCAGTCCCTGTGGATTCAGAACCACCCTGCGTGGCGGCGATTTCGAGGACGCGGACTTGGGTGTAGCGGACGGCGTCGGTGTAGTAGTCGACGTCGACACGCTTGACGTAGGCTTTGCGTTCCTTGAAGTCGAGATGTTCGACGTGGTGTTGCTGGCCCCCGTGGAGGTAGATGGCTTTTTCGTGGACGAACACCAGCGCGCTGGGGAAATCGATTTCGCCAATGACATTTGGCGCGTCCGTGATGTCGATAATCACGAAATTATCGCTGGTGACGGAGCGCAGGCTGATGGTATCGGCAGGATAGGCCTCCTGCGTCCAGTGGTAGTTTTCTCCGGCGAGATGGAGAAAACCAGCCTCGGCCAGGCGCGCGCAAAGTTCGGGTAAGTCGACATCGCCGAATTTGTCGCTTGCAGCGATGGGCAATTCGAACGCGGCGCATTTCAGATGATTGATGAGGATTTCGAGATTATCGGGCTGGATGAAGGCGTGCTCGGGCGTGTTGCCAAAGAAATAATCGGGATGGCGCACGATGAATTGATCGAGAGGTGCCGAGGAAGCCACCAGCACGGCGCAGGAGCTTCCGCTGCGGCGGCCGGCGCGGCCGGCGCGCTGCCAGGTGGCGGCGATGGTGCCGGGATAGCCGGCCATGACGACGGTATCGAGCGAGCCGACGTCGATGCCGAGCTCGAGAGCGCTGGTCGAAACAACTCCACGGATTTTTCCATCGCGGAGGCCGCGTTCGATTTCGCGGCGCTCATTCGGAAGGTAGCCGCCACGGTAGCCGCGAATGGTTTCCGGTTTTCCCGGCAACCGGGGATTCGCCTGTTGCAAATAGGTGAGGAGAATTTCCGTGTGCAGGCGCGAGTTGGCGAAGACCATTGTTTGCAGATCGTGTTTCAGAAATTCCTGCGCCACGCGCGAGGCTTCATTGATGTAGCTGCGGCGGATGCCCAAGGCGCGATTCACAACGGGTGGATTGTAGAAAACGAAAGTCTTCTCCGCCGCCGGCGCGCCGTTGGCACTCAGGACTTCGACTTCGGATTCGAGAAGGCGTGAAGCGAGGTCGCCGGGATTGGCGATGGTTGCGGAGCAGCAGATGAATTGGGGATCGCGGCCGTAGAAGCGGGCGATTCGCCGAAGCCGGCGCAGCACATTACACAAGTGACTGCCGAAGACGCCGCGGTAGCTGTGCAGCTCGTCGATGACGATGTAGCGGAGGTTTTCGAACAGGCGGGTCCAGCGAGTATGGTGTGGGAGGATTCCGGTGTGCAGCATGTCCGGGTTGGTCAGAACGATGTGGCTTTTTTCCCGGATGGCCTTGCGGGCATCGGCAGGCGTGTCGCCGTCGTAGGTGAAGACGCCGAAGCGATCTTCGAGGCGCTGGTTGAGGTCGTGAAGTTCCGCGAGCTGGTCTTGCGCGAGGGCTTTCGTGGGGAAGAGGTACAGCGCGCGGGTGTCAGAATTTTCGAGGACCGCATTCAACACAGGCAAGTTGTAGCAGAGCGTTTTTCCGGAGGCGGTCGGCGTGACGATGACGACATTTTTTCCGGCATGGACCGCTTCCGCCGCGGCGGCTTGATGAGTGTAGAGGCGCTGAATGCCTTTGGCGGCGTAGGCGGCCGCGAGGTCTGGATGCACCCAGGCAGGGAAGTCCGCCCACTGGGCCTCGCGTGCAGGAAAATGACGCACGGCGGTGAGGATTTCGCCATGGTGATCGCGGGAGGCGAAGGCGTCCAGGACTTCGTGGACGCAGGTGATGGCTGCCGGCATGGCGGCTTTGCGAACTGCCAGTGATGGGGGCATGAAAAGCGGCCTTTCTTTGATTCGCCTTTTATTCGCTAACGCTAGCATGGGGCGTGTTGCGGCGCAAGACGGAAACTGCGGGGAGTTAACATAGAGGACGCAGAGATCACAGAGCAGGAGCGAAGGATTGGGATGGCGCGAGCGTTGCTAACAAAGGCTGCACGAAATAAGGGCTTCACGTATTGTGGTTACATGAATATCAGGCTTTCCCTGCCGAAGGACTTGGTGAAACGGTCCGCAAGATAGCCGTGGACCGCGACACGACGCTGACGGGCCTGGTTCGCGAATATTTGAGCGAGCTCATACGGCAGGACGCAGCGACCGGCCCCAGACGCCGGGAACGGGAAGCTCTCGAGCGTAGCTTCGAGCAGTTCCAATTTAGAGTTGAGAAGAAAACCTGGAAGCGCGAAGACCTCCATGAACGCGCTTAAGTCAGGCTTCTGGGAGACGCGCTTTGCCATATAGCCAGCAGGAATCATATTGACGTAGTTTACGAGACACATGACTGGGGTAGATGTCGGAACTGGACCAAGTGTCTAGTTAACGCACCAATCTGAAACTGACCCGTTGCTCCAAACTCATTGGGCAGCTTTGGCGGCGAGCGCCTCAATGACAGCGATATTGGGGAGCAGGTCGGGCGGGAGATTGTGGCGCGCCTGGAGGTAGGCGGGGGCGTTGTAGGAGATCCAGACCTTTCCGGCGCCGTCTTCGGCGACGAGGATTTTGAGCGGGAGGTCTAGAGCGACGCTTGGGGAAGCGAGCATCAGCGGTGTGCCTGCCTTGGGATTACCGAAGATCAGAAGCTTTGTAGAGGGCATCTTGAGGCCGGCGCTGGCGGCTTCGCCGCTGTGGTCGACGATGGTGAAGAGTTTTACCCCTTTGGATTGAAGGATGCCCTGCAAGCGGGTAACGGTCTGGTCGACGGAATGATTGCTGGCGGTGCGAAGAATGCCGATCTCTGGAATTGGCGCCATCGAAGTCTCCCGCGGCTTAGATGCATTGTCCTGGGCGATCGGTCTAACAGAAATCAGATAAATGGCCATGGCCACGCCGAGTATGGCAAGGACCAAAGCAGTCGTGATTGCCAGCGTCGAGGGACGCGAAAGCACGGCTTCAGACTGCTCAAGCTGTTGTAGAAGGCGGCGGTAGCGGACGAGCGAGAGCAGACACACGAGCACGCCAAGAAAAATCAGCACGGTACCGAACCAGAGGGAGAGGCCGAATGACTGGGACGGAAGATTGGGCTGGTTGAGGCTGAACTCCCGCAGAAAAATTCCAAAGCGGGCGAGGACGAAGCCAAGGCCCATGAGAGCTAGGCCGGTGCGAATCCAGGCGAGAAAGGTTCGCTCGACGGCGAGAAAGTCGCGGGGAGTGGCGCTAGACTCGTCGGACATGGCGAAGGCTCAATCTAGATTCTTAGCGGAGCCGCAGAATCAATATAGCACCAATGATGAAAAGGAGCGCCGAGGTGGCGAAAGCGGTCTGGACGTTGAAGGCGCT
>Ga0137409_10003707_pt1 | contig 16130 bp, 15 predicted proteins | sample CZODoug1_16funga_FD_122059 | JGI IMG/M metagenome (GOLD analysis project Ga0137409, IMG submission 122059) | Vadose zone soil fungal communities from Angelo Coast Range Reserve, California, USA - CZODoug1_16fungal (Hybrid Assembly) | ecosystem: Environmental > Terrestrial > Soil > Vadose zone... | reverse complement strand
TCCGCCACTGACGATCTCGACATCGGCCTTGTCGTCTCCAATGCCGGCACCGGAAATCCCGGCGAGTTCTTAAAGCTTGATCGGCAGTTGCATCAGGCGACCTTGCGGGTCGGTACGATGGCGCATCTGGACATCACCCACCACTTCGGCGCGAAACTCGCCAAGCGGGGGCGGGGCGGCTTGATGCTCGCGGGGGCAATGGGTGCGGAAGCCGGTGTTCCCCGTATGGCGAATGACGGAGCCGCGAAGGCGTATGTACACAGCCTTGGCGAGGCGCTTCACTATGAGTTCAAACCTCAAGGTGTCTACGTCACTGTACTGGCAGCCGGGTTTACGAACACAGCGGTGCTCGGAAAGTTCGGCCTCGATCCCAAGACCATGCCGTTGAAACCGATGAGCGTCGAGCAGTGCGTATCTGAGGCACTCAGCGGTCTGCTCAAAAACCGCTCCAAAGTCATTCCAGGCCGGGTGAACCGCATTTTGAACGCCCTCGTGCCCGCTTCTCTTGCGCGGAAAATCGAGGCGGACTTGATTGATAAAGGGCTTGCCAGCAAGTCCGCTTTAGCAAACGCACGGGCGGAAGCCTGATTCACGGGCTGCGAATGGGGCGAATCATGCAACAAGCAATCGGTCTCCTCACCGGAGGTGCCGAAGGCGCTGGCGGCGCCCAAGATCCGAGTCGGACGATCGCTTCGGAGCCCGCGTTGCACAGTGGACGCGCTGGTAGCGCGATCCCGCCAATGCCGGCACTAGATCGCGATCCAACGATCTGACCTCATGCCCGTTCACTTCGAGCTCTGTGACAATTCCCGTGGGGGTGCGGGCGAGTTCCCTTGGTCTCACTTGTCGCGGCGGGCGGCCGGCGCCGGTGGCTTGATCGGAGATATCAATTCCCTCGATGGCGCGACGCGCCGGCACGGCAAAGTCAGTGAAAGCCCATGGGTTTAGAGGTTGTCATCGAGAGACAGTCATGATCAAGCAGATCGGCGAAAAATGGAGAGGCTTTTGGCGGATGGCGAGCAACGTGGCGCTATCTATGGATGCCGATCCTCTGGAAGACATCCACCGAAGGATTAGACGGCTCGAAGCGGCCGTCTTTCAATCTGAGGTAGGACGTGAACCCGTCGCGCCGAGTGGCTCCGCCAACCAAGGGACGTTGCGGGAGCAGACAGAACACAGTCGGAACACATGAAAGGCATATTCGCCCTGAGATTGGGGTTTGAGGCGCATGCTTGCTGCCTGCATATATCAGACCTCCGCGAGCGCGCCGCCAGGCAAAAAAAGTGGTGAGCACCGCACAACGGGCACCAGGTCGATTGTCATCAGGTGTCATTACAGACAACTCGATTTGACGCGGAAGAAGCAGATAGCTCCAGTTGCGGCGTTGACCAGGTATTTTCCGCTGCACCGCACACCCCCAACTTCCGGCTACTCTCCATTAAACGGCCAGGGCGTGCATTCGACGTCAAAAGTGCCGAATTGGCTCCGCAATGCGCAACTCTGCGGCAGACCGCTGGTCAAATGTGTGGCCAGTACTGATACAGATTTAGCTTGTGCGGCGACCCAGTGTTCGGCCGGTACGGAAGGGCCACATGACTCGGATGCATCAAGTTGGAGTTGACCCGGAACCACAGATTGCGCAGCAGTGAATGGCGCAGAGCCGTAGCGAGGAGGCCCAATGCTATTCGACTTCACCGAGCCGGAGCGCAACACCATGCGGCGTGCGCTTGAACTCTACGTCTCCGAACTGAGAGAGGAAATCGTCAAAACCGAGAAGCACGAGTGGCTGCAGGCCTTGCGTGAGGAAAAGGCGATCCTCAAAGGCGTTATCGAACAGTTGAGTGTTTGAGCGCGCGAACCCTCCCCGCCGGGACTCGAAACCCACGATCCGACGCCGCACATAACTGAAGCCGAGCCGTACGGCCGGGCGTACGGCTACCTGACCTGAGCCTGCCCCGGGTTTATGCGACAAGCTGTACTCGTCGGCCGCAATAATGGACGCGCGGTTAGTCCCGCGCCGCCGTGTGGTACCGTCGTTCCACGTCCGCGCCGGCGTCGGTTCCGCCGACATCCCCCGCGGCCCGCGTGTGCGCCGTGGCGTCTAGTGGCGCTGCTCATTGGCGTCAGTCTGGGCCTCATCGCAACGATCTGGGAGGCACAGACCTCCGAACTGCAGTCCAGGTTCTTCGGACACTGGAGCTCGGCGCTGAGCTGCAACGGCATTCACCCCATCCGTTCGAGAAAGACAACACTCCTGCTGAAACGCCTCCGTGGTCATTTTTCCAATGACCTCTCGATCGATCTTGGTACCGCCAATACTTTGATTTACATGAAATCTCGCGGAATCGTACTCAACGAACCTTCAGTCGTCGCCGTGCAAAACGAGCCCGGTCGCGGCGGCAAGGTCGTGGTGGCTGTGGGTGCCGAGGCAAAGCAAATGCTCGGACGAACGCCTGGGCACATCACAACCGTGCGGCCCATGAAGGATGGCGTCATCGCCGATTTCACGTACACCGAAAAGATGCTTCAGTACTTCATCAACAAAGTTCACGGCCATCGTCTTTTACGTCCGAGTCCGCGCGTGCTCGTATGCGTGCCATTCGGCTCAACCCAAGTCGAACGCCGAGCCATCAAAGAATCCGCCGAGGGTGCCGGCGCGCGCACTGTCGATATCGTGCCTGAAGCCATGGCCGCCGCCGTCGGTGCAGGCTTGCCGGTACACGAAGCACGCGGCTCGATGGTCCTCGACATCGGTGGTGGCACTTCTGAAGTCGCCATTGTCTCCTTTAACGGCATTGTCTACGCGGCGAGCGTGCGCATGGGCGGGGACAAGTTCGACGAAGCGATCACGCAGTACGTCCGCCGCAACTACGGCATTTTGATCGGCGAGGCCACCGCAGAGCGCATAAAGATTGAAATCGGTTCGGCCTATCCCGGCGAGCAAGTGCGTGAAATCACCGTCAGGGGAAGAAACCTCTCGCAAGGTGTACCGCGTGCGTTCACGTTGAACTCCAATGAAATACGGGAGGCTCTCGAGGAACCATTGCAGGTTATCGTGAGTGCGGTGAGGCAGGTGCTCGAGCAAACGCCGCCGGATCTCGGCAGCGATGTGGCGGAGCGCGGTATCGTGCTTACGGGTGGAAGTGCATTGCTGCGCGACATCGATAAATTGATCATGGAAGAGACCGGGCTGCCGGCGCTCATCGCCGACGATCCGCTGACTTGCGTGGCCCGCGGCGGCGGACGAATCCTCGAACTCACGGAAGCGCATAGACGAGGAATCTTTGACCTACATTAGCAGCACCTCAGCGAAGAAGGCGATGGTGCGCCCCAACATCGTGCCAGTTCCAGAGAGGGGTTATTCCAGAACATCGGAGTACAATCGCAGTGGAGAGATCGTTGAAACATGCCCGTGAGTCCCGGATGCCCAGCTTCGGCGGGTTGTTGCTTGTTACTAAAGATCGCCGGATCCAGGGGCGCCAATGACAAACGTTATCGTCTACTCGTTCAAGGGCTACGACACCACCAAGCATCGTTACATCTTGCGTCCCGCGAAGGCTACGCTCGACAGAATTCGAAGGATTGATGACGCCCTCGCGGTTGCAGGCTCGGGCGAAGAACTGCCGCGATCGATGGTTGACGGTGATGGGTTTCGGCGCCCAGGCACCCAATGAAGGGCGCGGTGCGGATGTCCCCGCGCTGAGCTAACCCGTAACCCAAGCATTGGGGAGTCTTGTTTTATGAAAATTCGTCCCCTTCATGACCGCGTGATTGTGAAACGAGAAGAGGAAGAGCGTAAGTCCGCAGGCGGCATTGTGATCCCGGATACTGCGACTGAGAAGCCTATGTTCGGGAAGGTCGTTGCTGTTGGTAAGGGCAAGATTTTAGAAAACGGCGACATTCGCCCGCTCGACCTCAAGGTTGGCGACAAGATTCTTTTCGGTAAGTACAGCGGTACCGAAGTGAAGATGGATGGCGATGAGCTGGTAGTCATGCGGGAGGAAGACGTTATGGCCGTGATCGAAGGCAAGTAACGCTTCAATCGACTGTCATCGCTAACAAATTCAACTAGAGGTATCAGCAAATGGCAGCAAAAGACGTACGCTTCAGCGACGACGCCCGGCAACGCATGTTCAGGGGCGTGAATATTCTGGCGAATGCCGTCAAGGTAACGCTGGGTCCCAAGGGCCGCAATGCAGTGCTCGACAAGAGCTATGGCGCCCCTACCGTCACCAAGGACGGTGTCTCGGTCGCCAAGGAGATCGAACTCAAAGACAAGTTCGAGAACATGGGTGCGCAAATGGTGAAGGAAGTGGCGTCCAACACTTCCGATGAAGCCGGTGACGGCACCACCACCGCCACCGTCCTGGCGCAAGCCATCCTGCGGGAGGGCCTCAAGGCCGTCGCCGCGGGCATCAACCCGATGGATCTGAAGCGCGGTATCGACCAGGCGGTCATTGCGGCCACGGAAGAGCTCAAGAAGCTTTCCAAGCCCTGCAAAGATGCGAAAGCGATTGCGCAGGTCGGCACGATCTCCGCGAACGCCGACGAGAGCATTGGCAAGACGATTGCCGATGCCATGGCGAAGGTCGGCAAGGAAGGTGTGATCACCGTCGAAGAGGGTCAGGGCCTCGAAAACGAACTCGAAGTGGTCGAAGGTATGCAGTTCGATCGCGGCTATCTCTCGCCTTATTTCATCAATAATCAGCAGAGTCAGAGCGCCGAGCTCGAAAAGCCGTTGATCCTGTTGGTGGACAAGAAGATCGCCAACATCCGCGAACTGTTGCCGCTGCTCGAAACCATCGCCAAGGCCGGCCGCCAGTTGCTGATCGTCGCCGAAGACGTCGAGGGCGAGGCGCTTGCTACGGTCGTCGTCAACACCATCCGCGGCATCGTCAAGGTCGCCGCCGTCAAGGCGCCGGGCTTCGGCGATCGTCGCAAGGCCATGCTGCAGGACATTGCCGTCCTAACGGGCGGCACAGTCATTTCCGATGAAGTCGGCTTGTCGCTCGAGAAGGCGACGCTGAGCGATCTCGGCGAAGCGAAGAAGGTGCTGGTGGAGAAAGAGAACACCACGATCATCGACGGTGCCGGCAAGGCAGCGGACATCAAAGCCCGGGTCGAGAGCATTCGCCAGCAGATCGAGGAAGCGACTTCCGACTATGACAAGGAAAAACTGCAGGAGCGCGTAGCCAAGCTCTCCGGCGGTGTAGCCTTGATCAAGGTCGGTGCTGCCACCGAGATCGAAATGAAGGAAAAGAAGGCCCGCGTCGAAGATGCCCTGCATGCTACTCGTGCGGCCGTCGAAGAGGGCGTGGTTCCGGGCGGCGGCGTGGCCTTTCTGCGCGCGCTCAAGGCCATCGAGAAGCTGGTCGGCGCCAACGAAGACCAGACGACGGGTATCAAGATCCTGGCCCGCTCGATCGAAGAGCCGCTGCGTCAGATCGTGAGTAACGCCGGTGAAGACGCCGCGGTGGTGCTGAACCGAGTCCGTGAGGGCAAGGGCACCTTCGGCTACAACGCCGCTTCCGGTGAGTACGGCGATATGCTCGAAATGGGCATCCTGGATCCGACGAAGGTGACGCGTCTGGCTCTGCAGAATGCCGCCTCGGTAGCGGGACTGTTGCTCACGACCGAAGTCATGGTCGCGGAATCGCCCAAGGAAGAAGCGCATGCACATGGCGCGCCGGACGGTGGCATGGGCGGAATGGACATGTAACATCCGCCCCATTTGCAGGCGAAGCCTGCAAGTGCCGGCCACAGTCGAATAGAGCGGGGCTTCGGCTCGCTCTGTGTTTTTGCGCGCGCTAGTTCAAGCCGGCGGCTGGCGCGGGATGCAGCCGGCCGGCGCAGCAGTTAATTGGCGATGTAATATCGGTCACAAGCTCTCCCTAGCTTCAATGGTCTATTGGCACCGCCGAATCATTCTGGAATTCGAGTCTACCGACTATGAACCCTGTTTGGCCGCGCCCGAGACGCGAACTCTTTCCTGGAGGATGCCGGGCCCAAAGTTGCGCACGCGTTCCAAGAAGGCTTCCGTGACTTCGAATCCCTTGGGGACCAACACCGTGCCCACCGAGGTGCGCAAATCATCGATGAACACCATCCCAGGCGTGACCCGGCCCACGGCCACTTCACTGACTTCGAGCGTGCCGACCGTCGCGCCCACCATGGATTCGAGGCCTTCGATGAGGGCCGTATCGTGTCGCGCCGCGTGCGCGCGAAGGGCCGCGATGGCTCCCGTGGCCGACTGACCCTGGGCGATGTGCGCGTCATATTCGAGTACCAAACGGAGAATACCGGCGCCCAGTTTGATCAACCCCTCCGGCTCATCGGTGTTGGTGGGCTGACTTGCTGCCAGAATTTCCAAGACGGGTTCAAGTCGGGGAATGTGGCCGAGAAGCTTTTGCGCAACGTGAGGCGCGCCGTCTGCAAGCATGCGTTCTTCCGGCGTCAGGCGCTTGCCGTAATAGAGTTTTTCCACCAATTCGACGGGCAAAGATATATAGCCGATTTGAGACAGCATCGCCGCCGCCTCGAGCTGCCAAAATCCCTCGGTGCCGATCGCTGCGGCTAAATCGGTCGCGAGGCGCTTCACTCGATTGGCGCGTCCAAAGGCTACAGGATTGGTGATCGCGAGGATGTCGATCAACGCCTTGATGCAGCCGATCAACGTCTCTTGCAAGAGTACTTTCTCGGCGCGCAGCAGCCGGTGGTGCACAACGCCTGCATCGATAGCGGCCCGCAAATGACCCGGCGGACAAGGTTTCGTTAAAAAGCGGAAAATCTGGCCTTCATTGACCGCCGCTATGGCGGCATCGCGGCCCGTCTCTCCGGTGAGCAGAATGCGCGTCGTCTCCGGATACAGGTGCTTTACGTGCTTCAGCAGCGTGGCGCCATCCATGCCGGGCATTCGCATGTCGGACACGATCACGGCGGGGGCGCCCTTTTCCTTGAGCACTTGCAGTGCACTCTGCCCACCACTCGCAGTCAGGATCTGATAGTCGCGGCGTAGATGAAGGGCCAGACCCTCCACGACGCGAGGCTCGTCATCGACACAGAGAATACAGGGTAGCTCTTGAGGGTTCATGATGTAGGCCGTCAGAGGTTTGAAGTCAATGGGAAGGGGCCGCACTTGAACGGACGCGACGTTGGGCTTCGTCCCAATCGAAGGGCGCAGTCAAGCTGGCGAAGTACGCCGCATCTACTGATGGATTAGCCTCTCCGGGGGCGACTAGCGCATGTGCGGTCACGGGTTCGAGCAGCGCATGCGATACGGCCAGCGCACCGAGCAAGTCATACCCCAGCGGGGTGACCGCCGTCGGCGTGTGGTGCAGGGCAACCGCTTCGACGATGGAATACGGCAAGCCCCACAGACCGAGCAGATAGGCCCCTATTTGTGCATGCGTGGCACCCGTCGTCTGCCGTTCGCATTCGAAGAGCGGCAGGTGTGTCTCCCGTGCAAGTTCGAACGCACGCGTGAGCTCATCCGGACATTCCTGCACGAGCACCCAGTAACCGATATCGTGCAGCAAGCCTGCAAGCCATGCATCATCCGCGGATACCCTCCCACCGGCCAGCGACTTGCACGCGGCCGCAGCGTACTGTGCATGGCTCTGTAGTTGCTCGGGGTCCACCGCAAGATTGCTCGGTAGAGTTTCCCATTGCGACGAAATTTCTGCGGACAAGACGAGATTGCGAATGGTGGCAAACCCGAGATAGGTGACCGCATCCTTGATTCGGACCATGGGCTTGCGCAAACGAAAGAACGCAGAGTTGGTGATTTGCAGCACCTTGCTGGCAATCGCCGCGTCGGCGTTCACGATGTCGCCGATGTCCGCGGCGGTCACGCTCGGTTGCGATAGGGCGGTCTGCAGGCGACCATACGTCTTCGGCATGGCCGGCAGCTTACCGATGCGGCCGACCACCCTGCGTAAAGGCTCCTCACTCAATAAGTCCTGCAGGTTGAAGCAACGTTCGATGATGTTCTCCAATTGCTGCCCACCGCAGGGTTTTGCGACGTATTGGTGGGCCAGGGAGGTCAATCTGACGGCTTGTACGGGGTCCGAGTAACCCGACACAATGATGCGGATGGTGTTCGGCCAGCGTTGCTTGACGACGCTGAGTAGTTGACCGCCGTCCATTCCGGGCATGCGCACGTCCGAGACGATGAGATCGACATTGTGCTGCTCAAAGGTGGCGATGGCCTCCTCGCCGCTGACCAAGAATTTCATATTCCAATCGTGTCGATGCTTGTAGAGGCGCGCGCGCAGGCCGTCGAGTAGCTCACGTTCGTCGTCCACGAATACGATGTCTTTCATATAGGCGACCGGACGGCGCGGCCGCCGATGGGAAGCCGCAAGGTGAATTCCGTGCCTATACCGACGTCGCTCTTCACGCTGATCTCGCCGCCATGCTTGTCCACCACTATGGAATGAGTGATCGCAAGCCCCTGACCGGTGCCGCGACCCACTTCTTTCGTCGTGAAGAAGGGATCGAAGAGTTTCGACAGATTTTCCGGAGGAACGCCACAGCCGTTGTCGCTTATCCGGATCACGGCCGATTCTCCGGCGACCGCCGTACTGATTTTTATTTCGCCGGTATTCACGTCCTTGCCGGCGTCATGTATCGCATGGGCGGCGTTGACAATGAGATTCAAGAAGACTTGGTTGAGTTCGCCGATATTGCAGACGACATGAGGCAGATCCGAGAAGCCCGTGTGAATCTTTGCAACGTACTTGTACTCATTCGAGGCGACGAGCAGCGTCGTTTGCAGTGCGTGATTGAGGTCGGAGGGGCTCTGTTCGTGGGCGTCTGGATGGGCGAATTCCTTCATTGCTTTGACGATGTTCGTGACGCGTTCGACTCCGTCGAAAGTTCGTTCGAAGGCCTTGGGGATCTCGGTGCGGATAAATTCCATGTCGTGCCTTTTCATGGATTCTTCGATTTCGAGTCGCAGACAACTGTGGACCGGACTGTCCGGTAAGCTATCGATCGCATGTCTCCAGTGATCGAGCAGTTGATTGAAATCGTCACAGGCGCTGCGCAGGAAGTACACACTGTCGCCCACGTACTGAATGGGCGTGTTGATTTCGTGGGCGATGCCGGCGGCAAGCCGACCCACGGACTCCAGTTTCTGTGCCAATTGGAGTTCAATGACCATGCGCTCACGTTCCTTCATTTTCTCCACGAGCTTGTGCTGCAGCTCTTGTTTCTTTTGGGCCTCCTCGCGTTTGACCGTGATGTCGGCACCCACTGCCACCGAATGCGTCAAGCGCCCCGCGTGGTCGTATATGGGACGAATCGCCACACCCAGCCAGTAGGTGGTGCCGTCGCGCCGAGTGACTTCATCCTCATGGTGATAGGTGCGGCCGGCGCGCATGGCGGCTTCGACATCCGATAGGTAGTTGGCGTTGTGGCCGACCCACTGCCCCAAGATACTGACGGGTTTGCCGAGTAATTCCTCGCGGCAAAACCCATGTTGCTCCGCCGCGGCTTTGTTGCAGTAGACGATGAGGGGTTCCGGGACCATGAACTGCGTGATCACGAAGAGCGTCGATGTCGCGTCAAGCGCATGATCGCGCAGCGCCAGCTGCTCTCGCAGCATGGCGCTTTCAGCCCGTAAATCCGCCGCCTCCGATTCGCGCCGCAATAGGCGTTGCTCGGCCGACTCGAAGGGGATCGCGTCCGCTGAAGTGTCGTCCGCTCGTCGGCCCGCCGTCATTGTCGGTGTCCTTCCCAGGATCAAAGCGTAGGGGATAGCTTCCCATTTCCCAATAGTATCGTTCTGGCAGGTGAATTCTTTAGCAGGCCCCTGATTGCCGCGCAGTCGAATCGAGGATTTGTGAGGCGGCACTCACAATGATCGTTGTTTTCCCGCGCCTGGACTTCACCCGCGGCGAGGTCTGGAATCTCGGGTAGAGGCCAGCGTCAGGTCGGGGATCTCATTACTCGCCACCGGCCAGTCGCGGCCGCCTCGGAACATGGCAAAGTGGCCACTAACCGCTCGATCTCTGCGGGTTTGACGGGACCGCTAAAAAAACGACCTTGCGCGCTATCAAAACCGTTACTTTGCACGAACCCAAGCATCTCGCGCGTCTCGACGCCTCCCGCACACACCTCGAGTTCCAAGGTGTGTGCGAGCTTGGCGATTGCCTGCACGATGAGCATGGCCTCGCGCTCCCGAACTACATCGGCGATGAGCGCGTGATCCACTTTGAGCTCGGAGAAAGGCATTCGGTAAAGTTCCGTGAGAGACGACACTCCAGTGCCAAAATTATCGAGGGATAAGCCCACGCCAAGAATCCGTAACCGCGTGAAAACGTCCAGCATGAGGTCCCTGGAGTCGAGGCTCGCCGCTTCGGTCACATCGAGAACCAATTGCTGCGCGGGAACTTCATTCTCGCGCAGCAGAACGGCAACTCGCTCCGGGAACTCACGATCAGTGACGAGCTTCGGACTCAGGTTGACCACCATTTCAAGCGGCAGGCCCCGTGCACGCCAATGGCTGGCTTGGCGCACGGCTTCAGTCATCACAAAATCCGTGAGGCGCGCCATCAGATCGTGGTCCTCGATTGAGCCGAGAAAATGACGCGGATACAGCAATCCTCGACGCGGATGCTGCCACCGAACCAGCGCCTCAACTCCTTGCATTTTCGGCACGGCGGTACGGATATCGATCTTCGGCAGATATTCAAGTATGAGCTCGTGCTCGGTGAGTGCGTGTTCGAGTTCGCCGAGCGCAATAGGTGGTGCACCCGTCAGATACGGCATCAGAAGCTGCTCGATGGCAACCGCGTCGAGCGGTCGAGTAGCGACCCCGATCACGCGAATCCCCTGGGATTCGGCAGCCCGCCTTGCTCCGGAAAGAACACGTGCATGCACCGCGCCAATGAGAAGTGTGGCGGGTTGTGCAGCCTCGAGTGCGAGAACTCGCAGCATGGCTAATCCGTCAACATTGGAGCCGTCCACCGCCAACACGGCCATTGTGGGACGGCGGCCCGCGAGAATATCCTGTAGACCATCGGCTGAATCGGCCTCGACGTGATCACACCCCAGATGCGCCGCGACCGTCCGAAGAACGCATAAGGATTTCGGGTCCTTATCCAGGATCAGCAGTAAGTCGTTAGTGTTCATCGACGAATGCGAACCCGGTTTTATGCTGTTTTGCGAGACGCATCGCGAATTCGGCATTCGCGAGCAAGGCTTCCGTGCTCACTCCATCCGCTGGGCACCTCGCAATGCCGATGTTGGGATGCACGCAAAGATAGAGGATGCCGATGTTTAGAGGAGCCGAGACGGCACGCAACAGACCATGCACCAGGTCGCTCAGCTGACTCCGGCTAGGCAACCCGGCAACTAAGCAGGCAAACTCGTCGTTCCGCAATCGGCTCAGCATGTCCTCCGCACGCATGGCCAGGAGCATCCGTGCGGCAACGATTTTGAGCAATTCGTCGCCGGCATCGTGTCCGTGAGTATCGATGAACAGGGTGAAGTCGTTGAGGTTGAGGTACAGCACAGCGAGCGCTTGGCGCGGTGGCTCAGTGTGGCCGAGCGCCTGCTCAAGTCGTGCGCGAAAGTACTTGCAGTTCGGCAGCAAGGTCAGGCCGTCATGGAACGCACTATAGCAAGCCCGCTTCGCTGCTCTCTGTGCTTCGTCGGGTCCGTTGCGCGCCTGCGCAAGCATGATTCGCGCGCGCGAAGCCCGAATCCATTTAAACCCGCGTCGAAGAGGATGTGGCCAAATCATAACGTCCTATGCTACAGATCGGCTTCATTCCGTTTATAGGAGAACCGCAAGCAATTGTCTGCGCACCACTTCACGCGCAGGACATTTGTACCGCCCGCACAATTGGGACGTGTAGGGGTTTCCCCTACAGATGACATCGAGCGGCTCGGTGCGGATGATGGAGGCCGTCAGTCGAAAGCCCGGGCAGGGCAGTTCCTTTGGTGATCACGAGACAACTGACGAGTCCGGCAACATTCCAATGGTCCGCGATCGGTCCGGCACCAACGATAAAGCGGGCTCAATGTGGAACCTTATTCGCTGGGTCTCGCCGCGCACGATCAAGGAGACCTTCGCGCCGCCGAGCGACTATCAATATCCTTCCATGCGCGCGGAGTGAGGGGGTAGCTTTTGCTTCGCGGATGCCCCCGCGTCACTCTTGGGCGCCTGCGCCGACCGCTACCCACGCTAGATCCGCGTTCGACACCGATTCGAGATTGAATTTCTTGGCCGCCGCCGCCATGCGCGTGAGCGCTTGTGCCAAAGGCATGGGCGGCTGATTGTCGCCCTTTTTTAATTTATGAAATCGCACCGGGTTGATGCGCGCCACGACGTAATTGCGTAGGTAGGGCGACTTGAAACCTCGCTTCTGCAGGGTCTGAATGATGCGCTTAGTTTGCGCCTCGATTTCCACCAACCGCGATGCGAATCCTTCCCGCTCGCGCAAACTGGCGGCGAGTGTGCGATCGCTGAACCGATCCACTTTCTTTAGAAAAGAGCTGTAGGCGCCGCCGGCGAAGCGGGATGACTTTTCATACACGATCCCGAGGGTCAGCAGTTCAGCGGATTCAAATTCCGCGGCGTACTGGGCCTCCTTGGACGCCGGGTGACGCTTCGCGAGACTTCTGGCCATGCGAATGACTTCGAGGCTCCGGTCGCGCAAGTTGTGGGCTTTCTCCGTGTTGAGGGCCAGGATGCGATAGGCCAGCGCCTCATCGGGGGAGATCAGCGCAGTGATTTGCTTGAGTCCGAGGACCTTCCCGGCCGCCAATCGGTGACGGCCATTCGGCGTCCACAATCGGCCATCTTCCCCGCGCACGACGATCAGCGGATCTAAAAAGGCCGCGGTCTCGTCGATCTTCACCGAGAGCCGCTTCGCGTGGGCGGGCGACAAATCGCGCTGGAAGGGGGTGGGCTGAACGGCGCTCAGAGGCAACGACGCCAAGACGAGCGGACGCCCGCCCAATGGATCTCGATACGCACCGATGAGCGCGCCTCCGGCGCTTCGTATCAACGCGACGACGCCGGCGATTTCTTCACTGTCCATGGCGATGACGACGTCTGCGGCATCCAACCCTCGGGCGCTTGCGCTGGGAGCGAGCTTTCCGCGCGCGCGCTTGGTCGTTGCAGATCTGCGGGTGCGGGCGGCCTTTGATTTGTTCTTTGCAGTTGCCATGAGATGGGACAGTACTCCCGATGGGCCGCGGGCTTCAATATCGGACAGCTAGGCGATGCTTCGCAAGTGGCGCGCGCCATGGTAAAAGCAGGGAAGCAGCGTTGAATATTGATTTGGCGTCGGTGATGCAGGCGGGAAGATGGAAGTCGACGCGGATGCCGATGCGGTATGGGGAAGGGGCTCTGGCAGCGCGAGGTGGGATGGCGAGAGCAGCGGAAGCCCAAGGATGCGACGATGTTGGGCCAAATGTATAAATGACGCAGCGCTCATCTTGGGGGGGTCTGATCCAATGAGACGTGGCACGTCGCCATACTTCTACGATTTATTCACTCGACAACAGTGGGCGCGATTCGATGCGGGAAGCTACCGGCTCACCCCGGCCGCGCTGACTTTGCTCAAGGGCGTCAATGAGCCAATGCCCATATCGGAGGTGGAGGAGGTCATTGGACCTCTTTGCCGACTCCTTGATATTCAAATGGAGGCCAATGACGTTCGTCCTTTCGTGATTGCAGTGGCCGGTAGCGTAGCCGTTGGAAAGAGCACCTTCGCCAGGGTTCTCCGCGCCTTGCTGGCTCAGGCAGGCCGAACGGTAGAATTGGTCGCGACAGACGGCTTCTTGTGGCCAACCGCAATTCTTGAAAAACGAAACCTAATGCGTCGTAAGGGCTTTCCAGAAAGCTATGATCTCGAAAGAATGCTGGTGTTTCTGGCGGAGCTAAAAGAAGGGAAGTCGGAGCTTCGGGTGCCTGTCTACTCCCATGAGTTGTACGATATTGTCCCAGGACAATTTCAAACCATAAACCAGCCCCAAGTCCTGATTCTCGAAGGGCTCAATGTCTTGCAGGGGTCGTCGCGGGATAGCGCCGCCGTGGCCGCAGACTACTTTGACTTTAGCGTCTACCTCGATGCGGATGAAAATGATGTGGAGCAATGGTACGTCGAGCGGTTCTCGGTACTCCAGAGAACAGTATTCCAACGGCCCACCTCCTATTTTCATCACTTCAAAGATCTGCGGTCAGCGGAAGTCAGAAAGACGGGGCAGGAAATATGGCGGTCAATCAATCTGCCAAATCTTCTCCAGAACATTCAGCCCACGCGAGAGCGCGCGTCCGTGATATTGCGCAAAGGTCAATCGCACGCAGTGAAGGAAGTGCTGTGGCGACATTCAATCAATGGCAGATATCGGCAGTAGTGATGTCGAAGGGTTGCGCGGAAGGACCCGTGGATGCCGATGCGGTAGGGGGAGAGGGCCACAGGCCGGGGTTGATTCCATAGTTTGCGGTTTTTGTGGGCTCTTCTATCGCTGCCATCGAACGCGATCCTGAGGTAGGCCATCGTTGGGTCTCCCAGGGCAGCGACGCGGGCGGTGCTGGCGTCGAGGCGTTGGTGGGCGGGCGCCGTTGACGTATGAAGCCCGCGTGCCATACTCATGGCATCCAGCGGAGACTGCTGTCGTGGAACCAAAACCAGCCTTGCTCACCCCTTTGCAGTACCTCGAACGGGAGGAGAAGAGCCTGATCAAAGGCGAGTATGTGGACGGCGAGGTCTATGCGATGGCCGGCGCGAAGCGCCGGCATAATCTGATTGCATCAAATCTTGTCTATGGGGCGCGGGATGCCGCCGCCGCGGGTCGACAAGATTGCCAGGTGTTCGGTTCGGATATGAAGGTTTACGTCGAGACCCTATCCTGATCTTAGCGTGTGCTGCGACGCTAGCGATCGCAATGAGCTCTTTCTGGTGAGGCCCTGCTTCATCGTCGAGGTGACCTCGCCATCGACCGCGAGCATCGATCGGCGGGAGAAGCGCGCGAGTTACATGACGCTGGAGTCGCTGCGCGAATACGCCATCGTCGACCAGGACCGGATGCGTGTCGAGCTCTATCGTCGCGACAGCGGCGGATGGCGCGGCTACATGCTGGACCAAGCGGAGGACGTCGTGGAGTCGTCTTGCTTGGGTTTGCGGCTGGACTTGCGGCAGATCTATGAAGGTGTGGAGTTGCCGCCGCCCGGAGTGGCAGAGCCGGAGCCGCCTGAATACACCGCCGCTGAATGAAGCGGGCGCGCGAGATCTTGTGGCTTGGAGCCCCCAGGTGTGTAAGCAGGGCAATGGCAGAGTGATTGGGTAAAAAGTGCGGTCCACCACTTCACCAATCCGTGGGCCGATGGTTTGCGTCGCGTGCAATAGTTGCCATCGCCGAGCACTCGCTACGCGGTAGTGCGCGCCTGTACCTGCGAATGTGCGCAATCGGCTCGCGACGTCCGCGATCCGACAGTTCAAACTCGTTCGCAGTATTGATCGAAGCGATTTCGCAAACCAGGCGGAGATATCAATGACGCTGAAGACAGTATTGGAGAGGGGCAATGGCCATTGCGCGCGAACCCGCGGCTAATTATGTGCCGCGAGTGCAGGAACCCCTTCTTAGCCCAGCCTCGCCCATTCGCACCAGAATCGCGTATCTCGTACTTAGAATCTTGTGCTTACGGTACAAGAGGATTCAAAAGCGATCCAGCCCCTCTTCTGCAGGGAATTCGACGGTTCGCTTGTTGGTGGGCAGCCGGAAGGCGTTACGAATCAGGGAAAGCGGGAGACAACGCGATGAGGAAAATTGCCATGTAATCCGCCAAGGTAGGCATCGATTGCGTCACGGAGTTCCCTTATCAGCGCATTCCTCGAAACCTGAGAGCCTCTCGCTATCAAAGACTGCGAAAGCCAACCGTAGGTGATGCAATGTAGCATTCTTGCTGCCGCACCGACGTCGGCCGGCGGGTCGGTGGCCCGAGCCAAAGCGGATCTCCACATCTCAACGTGAGCGGCATACTGCTTGTGAAAAGCCTTCGGCGTCGAAATTTGTCGCTCGAGCCGGAAGAGCGCCACCCAGGTTTTCAGCTCCCCGGTGATCGAAAGGGCATACGTGTCTGCCACGCCGTGGGCGATGGCGAGCAGCCGTCT